>Ga0247727_10000802_pt1 | contig 76892 bp, 63 predicted proteins | sample WisWelCaveWW1625_FD_202498 | JGI IMG/M metagenome (GOLD analysis project Ga0247727, IMG submission 202498) | Biofilm microbial communities from Wishing Well Cave, Virginia, United States - WW16-25 | ecosystem: Environmental > Aquatic > Deep subsurface > Groundwater > Cave microbial mat | place...
AAAAGTGCTTTCGTCCCGGCGCGAGCGATCGCGGCCGGGATCAAGGAGCCGGGTTCCGCGCCTATTGGTAAATAGGCGCGGGTTCCGGCGACGCCGAACTCGGCCGTGAGGGCCGCGTCCGGGGCGGAATGAGTTTTTCAGCATCCTGCTAGGCTGCGAGCGCTAAGCCGGCGAGGGAAAGAAGGAGGGCGAGGATCATGGCGGTGAATTCAGCCTTCGGGAAGAAATCCGTCCTGCCCGCGCCGCGCGACTCGCGCGTGCCGATTTCCGCGACCGAGCCGGACAGGTATCGTTGGACGATCCGGCACCCGTGAGCGACACCCCTGTCAAACCCAAGCGCAGTTGGATGGTCCGGCTGCTGATCGTCTTCGGGATCCTGATGCTCGCCGGGATCGCGGCTTCGGTGGGAATGTTCCTCGCTTGGACGGACTGGGAGACCGTCACGGCGGAGGGGGCCGCCGCGGCGATCATCGAGGCGCGCGCTGTCGCGGGCGCCGGACCCCCCTACATCGAAATCCGCTCCGAGAAGGACGTGGTGGTGCACCGCGAACTTGAGCCGCTCGCGCCGGCGCCGCTCGCCGCGGTGCGCGTTCTTGTGTGGGCCTCGGACGATTCCAAACTCGTGCGTGTCAAGTTGCCATCCTGGTTCTTGAGAGCGAAGGCCAGCATGTCGTTCGGCCTCGATTCGTTCACCAGCGAACTCTCGTCCGACTTGTCCGGCTACCCGAGCATCACGCTGGACGACCTGAAGAAGCGTGGTCCCGGGCTTTACGTGGACTACGCCTTTCCGGACGGCCACATCCTGCTGTGGGGCGAAGGCAAATCCGGCGACTAGGGCAACGCTTCCATCCAGGCGTCGAAGACGCGCACCTGTTTCCACAAGGCCTTGTTGGTCTCGACGAACGCGACGTGGCGCGGGTGTGTCTGGTAGCGGTCGTGCGCGTCCTTGTCGGTGAAGATCGTCAGAAGAGCGACGTCGAAATCGCGGTCGTTCACCGGGCGCGCGAACTCCGCTCCGCGCGTCCCGGCGGAAAAATGCAGCATTCCAGCGTGCCCCGACAGCAATTCGCGGCAGGCGGCGACCGCCGCGGTCAGGTTGCGCGGGCTGGGATCGAGCAGGGTGAAGTAGACGGCGTGGGCCAGCATGCCCGGATCGTAGAAAGGCGCTCAAGCCCGTGCCCGGTCCTGCCGTTGATGTCACGGCCTCCGGCTGCTCGATGGCATCCACTTCGCCCCCCGTTCAATCCGTCCGCCCGGCCGTCGCCGACCTTGCGCGCCGCTATCGCGCGGGCGAACTGGCCTATGAGCAGTTCCTGCGCCTGCTTCCGCGCGGCGCGGACCGGCAAGACGACGAGATCGCCGAGTTGCTCGATCTGATCGTGCACGAGCCCAAGCGCGGCGGCCTGTGCGGTGCGAGCGACGAGGAGTGCGGGCGGATCGCCGGGCGCATGGACGAACTGATCGCGAAGTTGGCAGCGGCCGGGCGCTGATCGCCGGCGCCGGTTGCAGGGGTAGGTCCGGCGGCCTGGATTCGGCTATCCTGATGGCGGCATGGATCTTGAGAGCACGATGGCGGCGCTGGAGAAACTCGGCAACGCGCAGACCAAGAAGACTTGGACCGCGCACGGAGCCTCGGGAGATTTCTTTGGCGTCAAGATCGGCGACATGAAGGGGATCGTCAAGAAGATCAAGGGCCGGCAGGATCTGGCGCTTGATCTCTACGGCACCGGCAACCTCGACGCGATGTACCTCGCCGGTCTCGTCGCCGACGGCGCGCGGATGTCGAAGAAGGAACTCGAAGGCTGGGCCAAGGCGGCGCGCTGGGGCATGATCTCCGAGTACACGGTGCCGTGGGTCGCGGCGGAGAGCCCGCACGCGCAAGAACTCGCGCTGAAGTGGATGGACGCGAAGGACGAGAAGGTCGCCGGGGCCGGCTGGAACACCTACTCGGGCATCGTTTCCGTGCGGCCCGATGCCGAACTGGACCTCGCGGAAATCGAGGGCCTGCTGAAGCGGGTCGCGAAGGAGATCGGCAAGGCGCCGAACCGTGTCAAGTACTGCATGAACGGCTTCGTAATCGCCGTCGGCGGCGCCGTGAAGCCGCTGCTGGCGAAGGCGAAGGCGGCGGCGAAGGCGCTCGGCAAGGTCGAGGTGGACATGGGCGACACCGCGTGCAAGGTGCCTCCGGCGCTCGCTACGATCGAGAAGATCGAATCCATGGGCCGCGTCGGCCTGAAACGGAAAACCATGAAATGCTAGTTCTCCGCCGCACCCTTCTGCCCGCACTGTTGCTGCTGGTCGTCTCCTGCGGCGTGACGCTGATCGCGCCCTACGACCCGGAGATAGATCGCGGCTGCGTCGAACTGCACGGTCGCATGGACCGGTTCCTGCATGGTCTGCGCAGCGAGCCGCAGGCGACCTTCGTGGATAGCCTGGACTACTATGACCATTACGAACTGGACGTTCGAGCGCTGCGCTTCCTGGCACGCGGCCACGATCAGAACGACCTGTCCGTGCAACAGTTCGACAACATGCTCGCGTCGCTGGAACAGTTGCGGCTCGCGCACTCGGCCGGACCTCTCGCTCCGGAGACCGCCGACGTGCTGCGCGATCTTTTCGACATCTCCTGGTCCGCGATTCGCAGACTCGAACTCGCCAAGAAACGCGGCGACGGTTAAGGCCGTCGTCTCCCGCCCATGAGTCTCAAGGTTTCCGATCTTCTCCAACCCATGCTCGCCGCAGCGAAGGGCTCCTTCGCCCAGGACTGGCCGGCCGCCCGCGACTACGCCCGCACCGAAATGGACCGGCTGGCCCGCGTGCTGGTCAACATCTCCAAGCAAGTCGCCGAAGGCAAGGCCAACGAGCAGCAGGCCCGCGCGCTCCTCAACATCCACAGGCTGACCACACAATCCGTGCTGCTCACGATCCAAGGACTGGGCATCGTCGCGGTCGAAAACGCGATCAACGCGGCGCTCGCTGCGGCGAAGAAAGCCGTCAACAAGGCCGCCGGCATCGCGCTGATCCTGTGAGCGCGGCGCGGGTCGTGCGCGGTGCCGACGGCCTGCGCCGCTGCTGGTGGTGCGGGGACGATCCGCTCTATCTCGCCTATCACGACGCCGAGTGGGGCCGGCCCGTGCGCGACGAGGCGCGCTTGTTCGAGAAAATCTGCCTCGAAGGCTTCCAGTCCGGGCTGTCCTGGCTGACGATCCTGCGCAAGCGCGAGAACTTCCGGCAGGCGTTCCTGGGCTTCGATTTCCGCGCGCTCGCGCGACGCAACGCGCGCTTCGTCGGGCGCCTGCTCGGCGACGCCGGAATCGTGCGCCATCGCGGCAAGATCGAATCCGTGCTGAACAACGCGCGCCGCGCTTGCGAGGCGGCGGACCGGCGCGGCAGCCTCGCGGATTTCCTGTGGGACTTCGCGCCGCCGCCGAACCGGCGCTTCGGCGGCGTCCATCCTACCTCGCCTGCTTCGATCGCGATGTCCAAGGAACTGCGTCGCAGCGGGTGGTCTTTCGTCGGCCCGACGACTCTGCACGCCTTCCAACAGGCCGTGGGAATGGTCAACGATCATCTCCCCAGTTGTCAATTTCGCTCGCGGTGCCGGCGATGAGGTTCGTCCTCTTTCCGTTCTTTCTCTCCTGCGCCCTGCCGCGCGCGGCGGAGGCAGGATTCGCGCCGCTCTTTCCTGACCGCGGCCCGCTTATCAGGTGGCACGCCGCCGAGTGGAGCGACCTCGCGCGGACTGCGCCGCAGGGCGTCGCCTGGAGCGTCGCGGACGGCGAACTGCGCTCGCCGGAGGAGCGCGGCACCTGGCTGGTGAGCGATGCCGCCTTCGGCGACTTCGAACTGCGATTCGAGATCCTGCTCACCGCGCGGGGCAACAGCGGCGTCGCCCTGCGCGCGCCCGCCGCCGGCGACCCCGCTTTTGACGGACTCGAATTCCAGATCGCGGATGCGCGCTACAACCTGGAGGCCACGGACAGCGAATTGACAGCCGGCCTCTACCGCGCGCTTGCGCCGCGCGCGCAGGTCTATCGCCCCGAAGCGTGGAACGAGGTGCGCATCCGGCTGCAGGGCTCGCGGCTGCGCGCGGTGCTGAACCGAGTGCTCGTGCAGGACGCCGACCTTGCGCAGTTCGGCGACCCCGTGCCGCGCCACGACGGTTCGCCCGCGCCGCCGCTGCGCGATCGCCCGCGCGCCGGCCGCATCGGCTTCCAGCATCTTTCGCGCGACGGCATGGTTCGCATCCGCAACGCGCGTCTGCGCGTTCTCGGTCCGGACGAGACGGATGAGGAGGAGTGGATCTGGCGCGGTCGCTGCCGCGCCTACGCCGGCGACTACACCGGTGCGATCGCGGAGTTCACGCGCGGCCTCGCGGCCTTCCCCGACAGCCCGCGGCTCCTCCGTCACCGCGGGCACCGCTACCTCACGACGCGCCGCTTCGACCTCGCCGAGCGCGATCTCGCGCGCGCCTCCGTTCTGATCCGCGGCACGCCGGACGAGATCGAGCCCGACGGCATCCCCAACGCCGCAGGCATCCCGCGCAGCACGAACCACAGCAACGTCGGGTACCACCACGGCCTCGCGCTCTATCTGCAGGGCCGCTACGCGGAGGCGGCGGAGGCGTACTGCCGCTGCCTCGCACACGCGCGCGTCAACGACGACATGCTCTGCGCGACGCTCTACTGGCTGCACAACGCGCTGCTGCGCGATGGCCATCCGGAGCAGGCGCGCGCGGCGCTGGACGAGGTTCGCGAGAAGATGGACATCCTCGAGAACCACGCCTACCACGAATTGCTGTTGCTCTTCCGCGGCCTGCTCACTCCGGAGCAGATTCTCGCCGCGCATCTGCCGGGCTCGCTCGAGCATGCGACGCGCGCCTACGGCGTCGCGCTGCACCATCTCGCCGCGGGACACCTCGCGGAGGCGCGCGAGTTGTGCAGCGCCATTGTCGGCGCCGACCCCGCGGCCTCCTTCGGCTTCCTCGCCGCCGAGGCCGACCTCGCCCGCCTCGGCCGCTGATTCGACGCCCGAAAATCGGTGGCGGACGCGGCGCAACTATCCTGAAGATGGGCCGCATGAAGACGCTCCCCCCGCTCCGCGAAATGGAGCGCGCCTGGCACAGGCGCGACCGCACCTACGACGGCCTGTTTCTTCTCGCCGTCCGCACCACCCGCATCTTCTGCCGGCCGACCTGCCCTGCGCGCAAGCCGCTGGTGCGCAACGTCGAATACTTCGTCGCGCCGGAGGACGCACTGGCCGCCGGCTACCGCGCGTGCAAGCGCTGCCGGCCGCTTGCGGAGGACGCGCACCCGGCGTGGGCGAAGGGCTTGATGGCGGAAATCGCGCGCGCGCCAGACACGCGCATCACCGAGGCCGGACTGCGCGCGCGCGGCGTGAATCCCACCACTGCGCGGCGCTGGTTCCGGCGCCACACCGGCATGTCGTTCTCGGCCTTCGCGCGCGCGCGCCGCGTCGGGGCCGCGCACGAGGCCATGCGCGCGGGGGTGCGGCTGGACGACGCGGTCGGCAGCGCCGGCTTCGAGTCGCACAGCGGTTTCCGCGACGCCTTCGTGCGCGTGTTCGGCGAAGCGCCGGGCCGCGCGCGGGCGCGCGGCGGCATCGTTTTCGCGTGGCTGCCCAGCCCGGTCGGACCGCTCGTCGTTGCGGCGGCCGAGGATGGGGTGTGCCTGCTCGAATTCGGCGAGCCGGCGCATTTGCAACGCCAGATCGAGCGGTTGCAGAGGGTCATGGACACCGTGGCCGTGCCGGGACGCAACGCGCATCTCGCCCTGCTCGAGCGCGAACTTGACGATTACTTCGCCGGGAAACTGCAGCACTTCACGGTTCCGCTGGTGATCCGCGGCACGCCGTTCCAGGAGAAAGTGTGGCGCGCGCTGCTGCTGATCCCGTATGGCGCCACGCGCTCGTACGCGGACGTCGCGCGCGCGGTCGGCGCGCCGCAGGCACAGCGCGCGGTCGGCACCACCAACGGGCGGAACCGGATCGCGATCGTGATCCCTTGCCACCGCGTCGTCAATACCGGCGGCGCGCTCGGCGGCTACGGCGGGGGCCTGCACCGCAAGCGTTTCCTGCTCGATCTCGAGCGCGCGGCGCTCGCGCGCGGCTGATGGCGCTCGAACTCCGCCCGAAGTGCGAGCGCTGCGGCAAGGTTCTGCCTCCGGAGTCGCGCGCGGCGCGGATCTGCTCCCACGAATGCACCTTCTGCGCCGCATGCACGGACGGGCCGCTGCGCGGACGCTGCCCAAACTGCGGCGGCGAACTGGTTCGCCGACCGGCGCGGGAAGCACCTCCGGCCCGCGGTTCGTGAAGCGCGCGGCCTTTGAGCGCTTCGCCGGCTTCTATGACCGCGCAGTCGGAGGGCTCGCGCCCTGGCGCGATCACTGCCGCACGCTTGCGGAGCACTTGCCGGCGGAGACGCGCCGCGTTCTTGACATCGGCACGGGACCCGGCGTCAGCGCGTTCGCGCTCGCGGGAGCCTTGCCGCGCGCGCACGTGATCGGCATGGACTTCGCCTCGCGGATGATCCGGCGCGCCGCCCGCCACCGGGAGCGGCTCGGCGCGCGCAACGTCTCGCTCGTGCAGGCGGACGCGTTGTGCCTGCCTCTGCGCGACGCTTCGCTCGACGCCGTGACCGCGCATTCTTTCCTCTACCTCGTGCCGCGGAAGGAGGCCGTGCTCGGCGAAGTCGCGCGCGTGCTGCGGCCGGGCGGCCGGGCCGTCTTGCTCGAGCCGCGCGCGGAGGCGCCCGCGACGCCGAGCCTCCGAGCGTGGTTGCGCAGCCCGCACTACTCGTGGATCATGACGCAGTGGCATTGCATCGGCCGTTGGGAGGGCCGCTTCACGGAGTCGGGCTTGCGCGCAACGTTGGAGAGCGCGGGTCTGCGCGTGCTGCACTGCGAGGCGCGCCTCGGCGGCTTCGGCTGGCTGGCGGTCGCAGAACGGCCTGCGTGAGCGGATGAGCCGCGCGCCGGCACCCCCGTGGCCCAGGCCGGCGCGCGTCGCGCTCGCAGGACGCTGGACGCGGCTCGAGCCGCTGACCTCGGCGCATGCCGAGGATCTGCATGCCGCGTCCGCTGCGCCGGGCGCGGAAGAGCGATTCCGCTGGCTCTTCGAAGATCCGCCGCGCAACCTCGCCGACCTGCGCGCTTGGATCGCGCTGGTCGCGCAGCGCGAGGACCTGCTGTTCTTCGCGGTCGTGGACCAAGCGACGGGCCGTTGCGGCGGACGGCTGGCCTTGATGCGAATCGCGCCGGAGCACGGCGTGATCGAGATCGGAAGCATTCTGTGGGGGCCGGGCGTCGCGCGCACGCGGCTCGCGACCGAGGCGCTGTTCCTGATGGCGCGATACTGCTTCGACGACCTCGGCTACCGGCGCTTCGAGTGGAAGTGCCACGACCGCAACGCGCCGTCCCAGCGCGCCGCGCTGCGCTTCGGCTTCCGCCCCGAAGGAATATTCCGCCAGCACATGTGGCACAAGGGCGCGAACCGCGACACGGCGTGGTATGCGATGCTCGACGGCGATTGGCCGGGCCTGCGCGCCGAGTTCGAGCGCTGGCTGGACCCTTGCAACTTCGACGCGAACGGCGCACAGCGCTCGCCGTTGCGCGTTCCTCGCTAGGGCACCGCTGAACAAGTGGTTTCGTTCCGGTGCGAGGACCGCGTCCGGGACGGAATGACTTGTTCCGCGTTGCCCTAGCCCGCGTCCCGCTAGTCCGTGCGCTTCAGGTGCGCAGCGGGCGGTGATGCTCGGGTACCTGGAGGCGATGCCGGGATGGCTTCGTCGGTGCAACGGACGCGGCGCGCGGCTAGAATTCTTCGCCCGAAATCGCGCCCGTGAAACAAATCGCCCGCAGGGAGGACGTCCGCAACATCGCGATCATCGCGCACGTGGACCACGGCAAGACCACTCTGGTGGACATGATGCTGCGCCAGGCGGGCGCCTTTCGCGAGGGGGCGGTGATCGCCGAACGCGTGATGGACAGCATGGACCTGGAGCGCGAGCGCGGCATCACGATCGCCGCGAAGAACTGCTCGTTGCGCTGGGGGGGGATCAAGATCAACATCCTCGACACGCCCGGGCACGCCGACTTCGGCGGCGAGGTCGAGCGCGCGCTGCAGATGGTGGATGGCGCGATCCTGCTGGTGGACGCCTCGGAGGGTCCGCTGCCGCAGACGCGATTCGTGCTGTCAAAGGCGCTGCACGCGAAGATCCAGATCGTCGTGGTGATCAACAAGGTGGACCGGCCCGACGCCCGCCCGCAGGAGGTGCTGAACGAGATCTACGACCTCTTCATTGATCTCGACGCCGACGAGCACCAGATCAGTTTTCCGGTGCTGTACGCAATCGGCCGCGATGGCATGGCCTTCGCGGCCCTCGATGCTCCGCGCAAGGACCTGCGCCCGCTGTTCGAGACGATTGTAAAGTCGCTGCCGGCGCCCAGTTACGACGCAGAGGCGCCCTTCCAGATGCTCGTCTCCAACCTCGGGTGGTCCGATTTCGTCGGCAGGCTCGCGGTGGGGCGCGTGGTGAACGGCGGCGTGCGGCGGGGAGACCGCCTGGTGCGGCTCGGCCGCGACGGCGCGCCCCAGCCGATGAAGACGACCTCGCTGCAGGTTTATCAGGGCGTCGGCTTCGACCCGGTCGAGGATCTAGCGGCGGGGGAGATCGCGATCCTGTCCGGCGCCGAGGGCGTCGAGATCGGCGACACGATCTGCGCCGAAACGACGCCGAAGGCGCTCAAGCGCGTCGCCGTGGACGAACCGACGATCGCGATGCGCTTCGCGATCAACTCCTCGCCTTTCTCGGGTCAGGAGGGCAAGCACGTGCAGTCCACCAAACTGCGCGAGCGGCTAGTGAAGGAGTCCCTTCACAACGTCGCGCTGCGCGTCGTCGAGTCGGGCGACAACGAGTCCTTCGTGGTGCAAGGCCGAGGCGAATTCCAGATGGCGATCCTGCTCGAGACGATGCGCCGCGAGGGCTACGAACTCACGGTCGGCCGCCCGGAGATCATCTTCAAGGAGGCGACCGACGGCACGCGCCTCGAGCCGATCGAGCATCTGTTCGTGGACTGCGGCGAGGAGTACATCGGCGTCGTCACGCGCAAACTCTCGGAACGCAAGGGCCGCATGCTGAACCTGGTGAACCACGGCGGGGGCCGCGTTCGCCTCGAATTCTCGATCCCTTCGCGCGGCCTGATCGGCTACCGCAGCGAGTTCCTGACCGATACGCGCGGCACCGGCATCATGAACGCGCTGTTGATGGGCTACGAGCCGCACCGCGGCGAGATCGAGGCTCGCCAGACCGGCTCGCTGATCGCGGACCGGCAGGGCGAGACGGTCGCCTACGCGCTGTTCCACCTCGAGCCGCGCGGGCAACTCTTCGTCACTCCCGGCACTCGCGTGTACGAAGGAATGATCATCGGCGAGCACAACCGCGAGAACGACCTCAACGTGAACGCCTGCAAGACGAAGAAGTTGACGAACGTGCGAGCCTCCGGCACCGACGAGGCGGTCCTGCTGACGCCGGTGGTGCCGCTGACCCTCGAGAAGGCCATCGAATTCATCCGCCAGGACGAGATGGTCGAGGTCACGCCGAAGAGCATCCGGTTGCGCAAGTCGAACCTGCCGCAGAGCCAGCGCAAAGGCGGGCGTTCCGAATCGCTCGACTGAGTAGACTGGGTTCCGTGCGGCTGCCTTCTCCCGAGGCGCTCGTCCGGCTGCGGCGCTGGATCTATTGGGTGCTGATCGCCACCCTGGCAGTGGCCTTCAGCATTAACCTGTTGGCTATTCTGCTCGCGGGGTTCGACCAGACGTGGGTGCGGATGGGGCTCAGCGGCGGCGTCGTGGCGGTGGCCTGTTTCGCGGCCTTGGGCGCGATCGAGCACGGCCGGTTGACTGCGCGCACCGGTCCGGCGGTGATCGGACTCGCGCTGGCGGGTGCCGCCGCGCTGCTCGGCCCGGTTTCGGTCTGGCTCGAGCCAGAGGACACGGGCGACGGTCGCCTGCTCCCGACTCTCGCAGCCATCGCGTTCGCGTGCGCGGCGTGCTGGGGCGGCGCGCTGATGGTGCTGTCGCTGAACCTGCGCCGCCGATTGCGGCCGATACAGCACGCGACCGCGATCGCGCTCGTCCTGCTCGCGCTCTCCATCGTCATCCCGCTCGCGCGCGGCGGCGATACCGATCCGGACTGGCAACTTGCCGGCGTGCTCTCCTTGCTCTCCCTTTTCGGGATATTGCTGACCTCCATCCTCGTACGCGCGCGCGAGGCCGGCCTCCACGAGACCGTGGCGATGGCGCATGTCGCCAGCGTTCCGCGCAGCGCCGCCTTCTACGGCCGGCTCGGCTTTGCGATCGGCAACTCGTTCACGCCGCCTGGCGTCGGCGAGCCCTCCTGGGCTCGGCTCGAATCGCCGGGCGGCGCGAAAATGATGATCGCACGCGCCAGCGAGCCCGTCGTGCCCGCACAGCAGGCGGTCCTCTTCTACCTGTACTGCGACGATCTGCCTGCGCGCCACGGCGCGCTACAGGCCGCCGGCGTCGAGGTTGGGCCGATCATGCGCCCCTTCTATGCGCCGCGCGGCGAATTTCGCGTCACCGACCCGGACGGCTACGTCCTGCTGATCACGCACGCCTGACCGCGCGCGTCAGGACTCGAAGCGGAAGAAATCGTCCAGAGCCTCGCCGGCGTTGCCGATCACGCGCCGCGAGCCGCCGTCCCAAATCTGCGGCACGATGCGGATTTCGACCTCTCTCCCGTCGCGCTCGAACCAGATCTGCACGCTTTTTGCCGCGGGCTCGAAGAGCGCGAGCCCGAAGCGATACTCGGTCGTCACCGCGGATCCGATCTCAACGGCGCCGTCGCGCGTGGGCGCATACCCCCCTACGACGTCGCCGACGCGAACGCCCGCCGCCGCGGCCGGCCCGTTCGGGTCCACCTTCACGATGCGCGCGCCGAGACCGACCCCCTCCGCGCACAGTCCCAGGTAGGTCAGCGGCACGGAAGCGCGCTCGAACACGAATCCGAGGCGTTCCAGACCTTCCTGCGCCGCGGGCGGGCCGGCGCCGGCGACGCACCTCGCGTAGAACTCCTTCAGCCCTTGCGATTCGATCCAGCCGCGGACGCTCGCAAGGTCCGGCGCAACGCCGTCCTGCAGGAAATCCTTCACGATTTGCAGCGCGCCGGGCTTGCCGGCGGCGCGCAACTCGACGTCGAGCGCGAGCGCCAGCAGCAGGCCGCCCTGATACGCCATGCGCTCGTTGGGTCCGTCGCCGTCGCGCCAGGCCGTGTCCGGGTCCGCGAAGGAGATGCTGCCGAGCGACGAAGTCGCGCGCGCCTCAGCGTCGAGTTCCAGCACGCGCTCGGCGAACCAGCGCCGCTCGCAGCCGCCGGTCGCTGCGAGAAACCACAGCGCGAAGTAATCCGTGAAGCCTTCGTGGAACCACACGATGTCCTCGTTTCCCGGCACTCGAATGCCGAGCCACGTGTGGAACAATTCGTGGGCGATGGTCTGGTGAAAGTAGGTGCTGTGCTCGACGAAGTCGGGCGTGCTGGCTTCATAGCCGACGAAAAACCCGTGGTCCGACGACATGCCGCCGCCGCCGGCGTCGGTGACGAACACGCGCAGCGGCGACGGCGCGGGCGACTCCAGTGCGGCGCCCATCGCCGGCGCGAGCATCTCCACCATCACGCCGACCGTATCGGACACGTCGCGCGCCGCGCCGAAGTGCCAGACCATGATCTGGTCCGCGCCGGACCCGAGGATCCTCTCGGTACTGGCCGATCCGAAGGCGAAGATTCCGTTACACGCCGCCGGATCCACTCCGGCGCGCTGCGGTCCTGCATGGCGCCCGGCCCAGCCGCTGAACACGTCCGCACCTTCCGGCGGCAGCAGTTCGACCGTGTATTCGGCTGCGACGGTCGCTCCGGCTTGCCGCACCTCGAGAAAAACGTTGCGCGTGTGGCCGTACGCATAGGACTGCGTGCGGAAGGGCAGCAGGCCGTGATTGCGGTGCGCCTCGGAGTCGAGATCGGCGACGCGCAACTCGTACGTCAAGTCGAAGATGCCGTCCGGCGGCGCGATCGCCGTTGCGAACGGCGGGAACCCCGTCGCGTCGGCGGCGAGCGGCGGATCCGCGGCAATGACCTCGAAGTAATACGCATCCACCGCGCGCCATTCGCCCCAGTCGTTCAGCATGAACTCCAGCGGCCCCGCGCCGGGATCGAGCCCGCTTCCATGCACGCGAACTTCCCAGCAGCCGTCCGGACGGCAGGTCAGAGCGTGCTCGATGCGCAGGTCGGCGGCGCGCGCCGCAGCGGCATCCTGGGCCGGAGCGCAGAGCGAGAGGATGGAGATCGCAAGCATTCCGTAGATATTGGTAGCGGATGGAGCGCGAGAAGTCACGCTGCGGCTCACGCCGGCTGGGCCATCGCAACCCGCGCCGCGTATCCCTGGATCACCTGGGTTTCCTGGGTCCCGGATCTACTCCGGGCCGCGATTTGGCTGCGCCTCTACTCTATGCCACAATGCAGGAGTGCACGAAGTCCGAGTTGCCGCCGCCACTGCGCTCTCGCGCCTCCGCGAGGGCAACGCCCGCTACGCCGCGGATCTTCGCAGCCTCGATTCGCTCTTGAGCCACCGCCGCAAGGCCGCACTCTCGGCCGCCCAGCAGGAGCCGTGGGCGATCATTCTGGGCTGCTCGGATTCCCGCGTTCCGGCCGAGGTCGTCTTCGACCAAGGTCTCGGCGACCTCTTCGTGATCCGGGTCGCCGGCAACGTCGTCGCGCCCTCGCAGATCGGGAGCGTCGAGTTCGCGGCGGCCCGCTTCGGCACGCGCCTCGTGGTCGTGATGGGGCACACGCACTGCGGGGTGGTGCAGGCAGCCCTCGAGCCGGACCCACCGGACACTCGAAACCAGGCTTCGATCGTGGAACGGGTGCGCGCCGCCTTGGGAACTGGAACCTACTCGGTGGAGGAGGCTGTCCGAATCAACGTCCGCGCCTCGGTCGCGGCCCTGCGGAGTGGCTCCCCGCTGCTGCGGGAACTTGCGTTGGAGGGCGGTCTCCAGATCGTCGGAGCGTGCTACTGCCTGGAATCCGGCCAAGTCCAGTTTCTGGATTGAGATGCCGGTGGAGTTTATTTTTTCAGGCAAAACTCCTATTTTAGCACCATAGATCTGCTCATTTATTCGTCACGGGGCCGTATACCCAGCGAAGAGTCCTGTGATGAGCCGCACCGTCTCCTTCCTCTCCCTCGCCGACGGTCTCACGCCCGAGACCTTCGACCGGGAGGCGCCGCGGATCCTGGATGACCTCGATCGCGACGAAGCACGGGTGGATCTGGTTTTCCCGCGCCGCACGCCGTCCACCGCCGCGCGCGACCCGTATCGCAGCGACCTCTCGCGCATCCCGCTGTTGGACCGCGCGCAGGAACTCCAGTTCTGCATGGCCTTCGAGTTGCTGACGCTGCGCCTGCGCAAGGCCAAGCGCGAGTCCGGCCTGCCTGCCGAGGAGGTCCAGCGCCTCCCGGACGCCAGCGATCACCACTGCCTTGACTGCGCGCCCGGCAAGGAGGCGCACTGCTTCGGCTGCTCGCCCGCTACCTGCACCGCGCTGCAGCGCGCGCGCATCCGCCGCCGCACCCAGGACTACGTACACGCCCGCAATGAACTCGTCGAGCGCAACCTGTACCTGGTCTTCAAATTGATCGAGAAGTACCGGCACGTCGGCGTGCCGGTGGACGACCTTGTGCAGGAGGCCAACCTCTCGCTGTTCAAGGCGGTCGAGAATTTCGACTTCCGCCGCGGCGTGCTGTTCAAGACCTACGCCGGCTACTGGATCAACCAGGCCTTCCTGAACGCGATCTACAACCAGTCGCGCACGGTGCGTGTGCCTGCCTACATCCAGAAGGCGATGAAGAAACTCTCGCACGCGGCCTCGACCCGCGAAAGCGGCCTCGCCGACGTGGCGGCTGCTGCGCGCGAGGCAGCGGTGGATCCGGACCTCGCCGCGACTGCGGTCCGGGGCAACCGCTACACCACCTCGCTGAACCGCACGCTGGGAGAGGACGATGGCGTCGAAATGGTGGATGTCCTGGAAGCACCGGCGGCGAACGCCGCGGGCGCGCGAGAGGAGAGCGAACGCATGCGCCAGCACCTCTTCGAGGCGGTCGCGCAATTGTCGCAGCGCGAGCAGGCGGTGTTGCAGATGCGCTTCGGGCTTCGCGGCGCCGCGATCGCGACGCTCGCCGAGGTCGGCAAGCGGCTGGGCATCTCGCTGGAGCGGGTGCGCCAGATCCAGGCCGGAGCGCTCGACAAGATCCGCAGAGGCATCAAGGGCGACTCGCTGGAGCAATTCGCGTAGCAGCAAGGGTAGGCTGACCTGCTCTGCATGCGGCGCGCACCGTTCCTGTGGATCTTGATAGCCGCCGGCTGCGGCGGCGGGCGCGATGCTCCGCGCGCCGCCGATGCCGGTGGCGCCCCCGCGGCGTTTCGTTTCCCGGTCACTGTCGTCGAGGCCGTCTACGGTTCCGTCACGGAATCCGTGATCCTCGTCGGAGACGTGGAGACTGCGCGGCGCGCGATCCTGGCCTTCGAGCGCCCCGGCCGCGTGACCGAGGCGGCGGTGGAGGCCGGCGACCGGGTCGCGACCGGCACACCGCTCGCGCGGCTCGATGACGCCGTCCTGGAGGCGGAGTTGCGCGCCGCCCGCGCCGCCGCTGCCGCCGAGCGGGTGGACGCCGATTTCGCGTCAGCCGAACTGCAGCGCGCACGCGAACTGGGCGACACGATCGCGCAGAGCGAGCGCGACCGCTGGAGTTCCGAGACGGCAGCCCGCGAGGCGCGCGCCGCGCGCAGCAACGCCGAAGTCGCGCGCCTGGAAGCCCTGCTGGCGCAGGGAGTGCTGCGCGCGCCGTTCCCCGGCACGGTGGTCGCGCGGCACGTGACGCTCGGCTCGCACGCGGCCGCCGGCGCTCCTGCCTTCGAACTCGTGGATCTCGCGGCGCTCGAAGTGCGGCTGGAGTTGCCCGCCGCCGTGGCCGCGCGGGCGGAGGAAGGCGACCGCGTGCTGCTCGAAACTGGCGCCGCGGGTGCGGGCCTGGAGTTGGCGTTGGACACCATCGTGCCGTCGGCGGAGCCGGGCACGCGCACCTTCCGCGCGATCGCGCGCTTCGCCGGCTCGGCTGCGCCCGGATTGCGTCCCGGCGCCTTTGTGCGCGCACATCTCGCGCTGGGGGAGGCCACCGGCATCGTGGTGCCGAGCGACGCGTTGCTCGAGAGCCCGCAGGGCGCGTCGCTGATCGTGGCCGAGGGCGGCGATGACGCAGTGCCGCCCTCGGCGCGGATGGTGCCGGTGCGGATCCTCGCGCGTGGTGCGACGAGCGTGGCGGTGGCGCCGCTCGAGCCGGGCACGCTGGCCGCCGGAGCGCGGGTCGTGGTCACCGGCGCGGACAACGTCTTCCCGGGCGCGCCCTTGCTGCTGCAGGCCCACCGCGCGGCGCTGTAGGGGGGGGGTATTCAAGGGTGAACCCGGTGCGGTTTTCGATCGAGCGGCCGCATGCCGTGGCGGTCGCCGTGATCCTGGCAGTGCTGTGCAGCGTGCTGGCGTGGCGCAGCATTCCGGTGCAACTGAAGCCGACCGTGGACAGCCCGATGATCACGGTCAGCACGCTCTACCGAGGCGCGAGCCCGGTGGAGGTGGAGGAGCAGATCACGCGCCCGATCGAGGATCTGTTGCAGGGGGTGGACGGTCTGCAGGAGTTGCGCAGTTCCTCGATCGAGGGCATGAGCAGCGTGACCCTCGAGTACTCGTGGGGAGTGGACAAAGAGCGCTCGCTGGTGGACGTCGTCAACAAACTTTCGCAGTTGCAGGCCTTGCCGCCGGACTCGGAGGAACCGGTCGTGGCGCTGACCGGGCCGCTCGACCGCGAGATGGCGATCTGGATCGTCAGCGATTCGCCGTATTCCGCGGATCGCGTGCGCCAGATCGTCACCGACGACGTCGAGCCGATGCTGGAGCGCGTCGAGGGCGTTGCCGACCTGCTGGTGGTCGGCGGAGAGGAGCGGGAGGTGCGCGTTCTGTTCGATCCCGAGCGGCTGGCGGCGCTGCGGGTGACCTGGGACGAGGCGGCGGCCGCGCTGCGCAGCGGGTGGCAGGATCGCCGCGGCGGCACGCTGGAGACGGAGACGCGCCAGTTCGCGGTGCGCACGGTCGGGCGCGCTCCCGAGCCGGGCGAGATCGCGGAGATCGTGGTGCGCCGCGGGCCGGACGGCACCGTGCGCATCGGCGATCTCGCGCGCGTCGAGGATGGCTACCGCGAACTGGCGAGCATCGTGCGCAGCGGCGCGCAGCGCGTGGTCGCGATCGGCGTGCAGCGCGAAGCCGGCGCGAACGTCGTGCGGATGATCGAGGGGGTCGAGCGTCAACTCGCGGCGCTGAACTCGCGCTTCGCCGAGCGCGGCCTGGCGGTGAGTTTCAACCCGGTCTATCGCGACACGACCTACCTCAACGAGGCGCTCTCCTTCGTGTGGGGCAATCTGCGCACCGGCGCGCTGCTCGCGGTTGCGGTGCTGCTGCTGTTCCTGCGCTCATGGCGCAGCGTGCTGGTGATCGGTCTCTCGATCCCGATCTCGCTGGCGATGGTTTTCCTGGTGATGAACTGGCTTGGCCGCACGATCAACGTCGTGAGCCTCGCCGGTCTCGCCTTCGCGTCGGGCATGGTGGTGGACAACGCCATCGTGGTGCTCGAGAACTCGTTCCGCCACATGGAGCGCGGCAAGCCGGCGCGGCAGGCGGCCGAGGACGGCGGGCGCGAGGTTTGGGGTGCCTTGCTGGCCTCGACGCTGACGACGATGGCGGTGCTGCTGCCGATCGTCGGCGTCAAGGAGGAGGCCGGGCAATTGTTCACCGACCTTGCGATTGCGATCGCGGCGGCGGTCGGCTTCTCGCTGATCGTCGCGTTGACCGTGGTGCCGATGCTGACTGCGATTTTTTTTCGCACCGCCGCCTCCGCCGCAGCGCGCAGCGCGGAGGCGGAATCAGAGGCTGTGATTCTTCCCTCTTCACAGATCGGTTCTTACGGCCGCGTCGTCCGCGGCCTCACCGCGCGCGGGCCCAAGGCCGTGTTCGCCAAATTGGGCTTGGTCGGCCTGGTCGCGCTGATCTCCGTCGCCGCGCGCGGCTTGGTTCCGCCTGCCGGCTACCTGCCCACCGGCAACGCCAACCTGATCTTCTTCTTCTCCGGGCCGATCCCGGGCACGCGTCCCGAGGCGCTCGAATCCGCGATGAAGCCGGTCGAGGAGTGGATTCGCGCGCAGCCGGAGACCGGCCGGTACTTCATGGTGTTCGCGTCGCTGTTCAACGGCGGCGGCGTGATCCTGAAGCCGGAGCACGCCGACGGCCCCGGGCTCGACGCGTACCTCGGAAAATTCTTCCCAGTTTGCCTGACGGCGCCCGGCACGCGCTTCATGGTGCCGATTCGCCAGAGCCTCTTCCGCGACTCCGGCAAGCAATTCACGGTCGAGATCCGCGGGCCGGACCTCGCGCTGCTGAACGCGACCGCGGCGGATTTGCAGGGGAAACTCGGCGCGTGGCCCGGCGTGCAGCCCTTCGGCGTGCAGAACGACTTCGTGCTCGGGCGACCTGAACTGCGCGTCGAGCCGGATGCGAATCTCGCGGCGGAGGCCGGCATGAGCGTGCAGGAAGTCGCGACGGTGGTCGAGACCGCGCTGGCGGGGCGCATCGTCGGCACCTGGGGCGGCAGCGGCCGCGACGTGAACGTCGTCGCATTGGTGCCGCCGGAGCGGGTGCGGAATCCCGAAGACCTCGCGCGCCTGCCGCTGGTGACGCCTTCCGGCTCGGTGACGCAACTTGGCGAACTGGCGCGCATCGAGCGCACGACGGGGCCGCAGAGCGTCAACCGGCTCGAGCGCGAGCGCGCGATCACCCTGACGGTGACGCTCGAGCAGGACGCGACTCTGCAGGCGGTGCTGGACGACGTCAGCGCGAACCTGATCGCGCCGACGCTGCGCGAGTTGCCGCCCGGCTACGACATCGGCCTCGGCGGATCGGCGGACAAGTTCACCACGACGCTGAACGAACTCACCGGCTCGTTCTGGCTGGCGATCCTGATCACCTACCTGCTGTTGGTCGCGCTGTTCCGCTCCTGGCTGCAGCCGGTCGTGATCATGGTGACGGTGCCGCTGGCGATGACCGGCGGCCTGCTGGGCATCGCGCTCGCGCACCGCTGGTTCCACAACGCCTCCTACGACCTGCTCGCGATGCTCGGCTTCATCATCCTGGCCGGCATCGTCGTCAACAACGCGATCCTGATCCTGCACCAGTCCAACAACCTGCGCGAGCGCGGGATCGAGCGGCGTGCCGCGCTCGCCGAGGCTGCGCGCACGCGCCTGCGGCCGATCGCGATGACGGTGGCGACCACCGTCTTCGGCATGCTGCCGCTGGCGCTCGGCAGCGGCGCGGGAGCGGAGTTGTATCAGGGGCTCGCCGCCGTGATCCTCGGCGGACTCGTAGTGAGCACGCTGTTCACGCTCTTCTTCGTGCCGGCGCTGGTCAGCCTCGGATGGGACCTGGGGGAAGCGGTGCGCCGAAGACCGCCGGTATAGTGGTTCAGCGGCGCGCTCCGGAATGCCGATGAGACGCGGCGCGACCTTTCATGATTGCATTGTCCCCTCTTGTTGCCCGTCTCGCTCCCGGCCTGGCGATTGGCCTCGGGAGCGGTGTCCTGCTCACTCTGGCGCTCACCGCCTTGCTCGATGGGGGCGCAGTGAGCGCTCCGGGGAGCGGGACCGCGCACCCGAACGGGTCCGACGCCGCCACGCAGGCCATCGAGGCGCGACTGACGTCCGAACGCAGCAAGTGGGAGGCGGAACTCACCGCGGCGATCGCGGACCTCGAGGCCGAGTCGGAGGCGTTGCGCGCGCAGGCGGTCGAGGAATCCGCCGCGCAATCCGAAGCGGAGCGCACGGCGCTCGGCGACGAATTCGCAGCCGAACTGCAGCGCGAGCGGGAACGCCGGTTGGCGGAGTTGGCGGATCTGCGCGCCGCGCATGAGGCGGAGTTGGCGGCCCTGCGCGGGGAACCCGCTGCAGCCGCGTCAGCGGCACCTCGCGCGCAACCCGTAGCGCGCAAGGCCTCGCCGACCATGGCCGAGCGCGCGCGCTCGGCGGAAGTCGCGAGGACTCTCGGGCCCTACCTGGAGCCGGGCTTTGGGCAGTTGGACAACACCTTCGGCGAAGTCAAGCGGCCGTTCTCCTTCGCCGAATTGAGCGCGACCGGCGCGCTCGATCCGACGCTCGAGGGCTGGCGCACGCTGCACAAGATCGCGCGGAGTCGGCGCGACACCGCGCGGACGCGCTGGGCCTACGAGCCCGGCGACGAGGGTCTGGTCAACGTCCAGATCGCGCAGCAACTGCTGCGCGATCTGGGTCCGACGTTCGTTGAACTGGGAATGATGAGGCCGTAGGACTACTCGTCGTCTTCGTCGTCATCCTCGTCGACTTCATCTTCTTCTTCCTCGTCGCCGTCCTCGTCTTCCGCTCCGCTGTCAATCTCGGTCACCTCGCCGTTCGCGTTGACCTCGACCTCGTATTCCTCGCCGTTAGCCTGGCCTGCCAAGCAGTAGACCGTCGCGCCGTCTTCCGTTTCCCGCACGGCCTCCTCCAGCACGAAGCCGGGCACCGCTGCGAGCGCCGCGTCCATGACGGACTGCGGCACTTCGCTCAGCGCGAGTTCCACTTCATCCCCGCAGCCCTGCTCGTTGGAGCGCGCGCCCTGGGAATCCGCGAGATTCTGACACCCGAGCCCGATGAGCCCGAGCGGCAGGACAGTCATCACATGTGTTATGTTCATTGGGAGTCCTCGCCCATCATCCTAGGCATCGCTCCTGAAACGAACCTGAACGCCGGCGTGAGGCTAACATGAAGCCAGGATGTGGGCCTGCGACGCCTGCGGGGAACTTTGCGAGGAGCAGTTCGAGGACTGCTGGAAATGCGAGAGCCCGCGCGGGCGTGAGGATTCTCTCTCCGGCTTGGAAGTCGAGAAGCCGGCCTCGCCCATGCTTGAGGTGCCGGCGGCGGATGCCTGTCCGCGTTGCGGATCGCGGCGAGTGATCCCCGAAGCGCGCATCCAGGGCCTGGAGATCCATATCAGCCGTTTCAGCCCTAACACGCCGTGGCGGGATACCGTGTCCGGCGCGCTGCGGGCGCGTGTCTGCACAGAGTGCGGACGGGTGGATTTGACCGCGGACAACCTGGATTCCTTGTGGAATGCCTGGATCGCCGCGAACAGTCCGTCCGAACCGCCGCACGTGCCGGCGGTCCGGACTCCCTACGCAACGCCCGCGCCCGGGGTGCAAGTGGCACCCGCCCCGTTGCACGTGCCGCCGCCGGTCGGCGCCCGGCTGGCCGTGGCGGCAGGGCGGGAGCCCGGATCCTTCGACGGCTTCCTGCCGGTGACCGGGACGGTCCGCTCCGAGTTCCCGGGCGCTGACGGCGGCGCGCGCTGGCTGCTCGTGGAACTGGACACGCCCTTCGCCGCCACGCTGCAAGTCGGCGTCTCACTCCGCTATCAGCGGCTGGAGGTGGACGCACTGCTCGTGGAGGCCGCAGCGAACGCCGACCCGAACCCGCGTGCGTGGCGGGGAGTTGCAGCGACCGCGATCCCGCTCGAGAAGGGTCGGCGCCCGCCCGGGCCGGCGGTGTCGGCGAAGGATTTCATTCATCATTTCCGCGTCGAGTGCTCCGCGGCGCCGACGGGCGTAGTCAGCGCACCTTCGGCGTCGGGAACTCCATCCCGCCCGAGTGCCAGACCATCCCCGTGAGCGCGCCCTTCTCGTCGCGCTGCGCTTCGACCTTGCCGTTGCGCGGCACGTCGAGCACGCTGCGATTGATTCGCAGGCTCCGCGGAAGGCGTCGAATGCCGCGGCACCGGGATCGGCCGGCTCGACCGCGAGGCCGTCGGAAGTGCTGGTGGAGGCGGGATCCTCGACTTCCTGGGGGTCAACGAAAGCGGTGGACGATGCCGAACCGGCGGCCTAAGCCATACAGGCAGCCAAGGTGCAGCGGCTGACCTACTCGGACCCCTCACGCCCTCCGCAACGTCCTGTTGACGCCGGGCATCCTGGCTCAAGGGAGAAAGTGAATCCGTCGAAATACCAGAGTGGCTCCAGGACTTGTCCAAGCCTCGCTTCACCGGAGAAACCAACGCATGCTTCTCAAGACTTCCGCCTCCATCCGCCGCGCTGCCTCGCGGGCCGCAAACCCCGGGCGCGCGGTCGCCGAACTCCACGAGGGACTCGTGCAAGAGCACTCCTCCCTCGCGGTTTTCTTCGCCTCACCGGAGTACGACACCGAGGCTCTGGCCGTCGCCTTAAGGGAGCGCTTTCAAGGCATTCCCCTCATCGGCTGCACTACCGCGGGAGAGATCGGACCCGCCGGCTACCACACGGGGGGGCTCACCGGCTTCAGCATGTCGAGCAAGGACTTCATGGTCCAATCCAGCCTGATCGAGAACCTGAAGGACCTGGAGATGGACCAAGGGAAAGCCCTCGCCTTGCAGGCCATGACGCGGCTGCAGACTCTGGGCAAACGTCCGGATGGATCCAATACCTTCGGATTCCTGCTGGTGGATGGCCTCAGCGTGCGCGAGGAAGCCTTGGTCAGTTCCCTCTGCAAGCCGTTGGGCGACATCCAACTTTTCGGCGGTTCAGCCGGCGACAATCTCCGCTTCAATGAAACACTGATCTGGGCCGATGGAGGCTTCCACCGCAACGCGGCGGTCTTCAATCTGATTCAGACCGATCTGCCCTTCGAGGTCTTTCGCACCCAGCACTTCGTGGAATCCGACCAGAAGATGGTGGTGACGGACGCTGACCCCCTCGCGCGGGTGGTGAAAGAGATCAACGGCGAGCCTGCCGCCCGCGAATACGCCCGAATGGTGGGTGTACGGGTGGAGGAATTGACCCCCTTGGTATTCAGCGCGCACCCGGTGGTCCTGCGTGTTGGCGGGGAAGCCTTCGTCCGGTCCATCGCGAAGGTGAACGACGATGGCAGCCTCAGCCTCCTCTGCGCGATCGAGAGCGGGGTGGTCCTCACCCTGGCTCGGGGGGTTGACATGGTCGCGGGACTCCGAGACACCTTCCAAAAATTGAAGGCATCTTTGGGCCCGCTCCAGTTGACAATCGGCTGCGATTGCATTCTCCGAAGCCTTGAGTGCGACACCAAGGAGATCCGCGGGCAAATTTCTACGATCCTGGAGGAGAACAGCGTCATCGGCTTCGCGACCTACGGCGAACAGATCAACGCCATGCACGTGAACCAGACCTTGACCGGGGTCGGAATTGGACAGCGGCGCGGCTGAGAGGAGCGGCAGCACAATGGACGCACCCGACCATCTGGTGGAGAATCCATCGGAGATCGAGGAGTTGCGGCGTGCTCTAGTGAAGCAGGAGAAGATCAACAAGGCGTTGATGCTCCAGGTCGAGCAGAGTTACGACTGGCACGGCGATTCCTACGCCATCGTTCGCCGGGCGAAGATGCTCGAGGAGAAGATCCACGAGCGCACCCAAGACCTGGAGAAAGCCAAGGAGCAGGCCCTTGCAGCGAATCGTGCGAAGTCAGAGTTCCTGGCCAACATGAGTCATGAGATCCGCACGCCCTTGAACGGCGTCCTCGGGATGGCCGATCTCTTGCGCAGCACCCCCTTGAACCCCGAGCAGTTGGACTACGTCGAGACGGTGATTCATTCGGGCCAGGGTCTGCTTGCCATTATCAACGACATTCTGGACTTTTCCAAAGTGGAGGCCGGGAAGTTGATCCTGGAGGAGGTTGCCTTCGATCTCAAGGAAGTGGCTCAGGGCGTGGCCAATCTGATGATCGTGCAGATGCAGAACAGCGGCATCTCTTTCCACATGGAGATCGCCGAAGAGATTCCCGACCGTCTGATGGGTGATCCCGGGCGCCTGCGCCAAGTCCTTCTGAACCTCCTTGGCAACGCGGTGAAATTCACCGAGCAAGGAAGCATCACGATGAGTGTGAGCGTGACAGAGTCCAGAGCAGGCGCGTGGACCCTCCTGTTCTCCGTGCGCGATACGGGCATCGGCATTGCAGCAGACTCGCTCGCTAAGTTGTTCGAGAGTTTCGTCCAGGAAGACAGTTCCACCACGCGTCGGTTTGGCGGCACCGGCTTGGGACTGGCGATCTCTCGGAGACTGGTAAACCTCATGGGCGGCGAGTTCAGGGTGGAAAGTGTGCAGGGATCAGGAAGTTGTTTCCAATTCACGGTCGTATTGCCGGAAGCCGCAGAGGAGGACGCCGGTGGATTGGAAGCCCTTCCTGTCAGGCCGCGGCTGGAGACCGAGGCTCCCATGACGGCTCAGGGGCGGGTGTTGGTGGCGGAAGATAATTTCGTCAACCAAAAATTGGCCAGGGCCATGCTGCTCAAACTGGGTTGTGAGGTAGACCTCGTCGGCAATGGCGCGGAAGCCGTGGCGGCCCTGCAGAGCAAGACCTACGATCTGGTGTTGATGGATTGTCAGATGCCCGTCATGGATGGGTTCGAGGCGACTCAAGCCATTCGCAAATCGGGTCGTGACTGGGCCAATATTCCCGTCATCGCCCTCACGGCCGACGCCATGACGGGATCTCAAGCGAGATGTCTCGACGCCGGCATGAATGATTTCCTGTCCAAGCCCGTGGTGATGCAACTGCTCGCGGAGACCATCGCAAAGTGGCTGCATCCGTAGCCGGTCAACCGCTTTCAGCCCGAGTTGTCCGCGCTGGGAGACCGTGCGCGCGAGCCGCCTGCCGGGAATTCCGACGCCCATCCCGCCTTGGATAATGCGCGGAGTGTCGGAGACGGTAAGCGTCAGACCGGACTGCTTGGTGTATGGTGCTGCGCATGGCCCGCCGAAGGACTCCGCCCGCCCCACCCGCCACAGTCGCAGCCGCACGAGCCGCGAAGCCGCGCTGCGGCCTGTGCGGCAAGACCGCCCGCCTCACGCAGACCGAGTGCTGCGGGAACTGGATCTGCGACGACGAGGCGAACTACGTGATGTTCTCCTACGCGCGCAACAGTTGCGACCGCAATCACCGCCGTTACACGCTCTGCGGTTATCACCACAACGAGGAACACGCAGGCTCCTGGCAGGAGTGCGCGAAGTGCCGTAAGGACTTCGAGGCCGAGGATTACGTCTATTACACGACCAACGAGCACAACTTCGAGACCCTCGCGAATCTCCCCGCTTTCGAGCCGACGCGTTGCGTCGCGTGCGGCGTGGTGATCCGCCGCGGATACGAGGGCCACTCGCGCGGCCCCGACGGCTTCCGCTGCGAGGCCTGCGCGGAAATCGAAATGCAGAAATTGATGCAAGGGCGCGGCGTTCCGAAGGCTCCTGCCGGCAAGCCGCAGGCGCGTGGCAAGCCGCCGAAGAGTCGTCGGCGCATGGAACCTGACCCGAAGCAGAAGGAAACAGGTCCTGGTGCCTGACCTCCTCTGCCCGCGGCAATTTCAGAACTTCGACCGCGCAGTGAAGGTCATCCAGGAGGCCTTCGCGGCGAAGATCCTGCCGGACGGGCAGGTCTGGATTGGGCGGTCAGGGCAGGGGGTCGAGGTTCCAGAACTCGAAGGGCCAGAGAACCAGATCCAGGCGCGGATCGTCGCCGCGGTAGTTGTCGAGGCCGTTGAGGGAGAGCGTGAACCTCGCGATCTCGGCGCCGTTGAAGGTTTTGAGCGGCAGCGTCTCGTCCAGCAGGGTGCGGTGGAAGCCGTCGGCAACGGAGAGGGCGAAGGTGCCGGCGGTGAGATCCCACGCGCAGCACACATCGAGTTCCACACCTTCGAGAACCGCTGCTGCGAGAGGCGCACGCGCCAGCCAGTTGCCCGCACCGTGGATCCGGAATTGACGTTTTCCGCCGCCGCCGGTGCGGCCAAGGTGGATCGCGAGCGATGCCGCGTTCACGTCTTCGCTGTCCTCATGTGTCATCAGCCCCAACGCAACGCTCGCCGAATGATCCATACGGTCGGGCCGCATGCGCCAGCGCAACACGCCGCGGCGGCAGGGCTCTGGAAGTTCCTGCACGATGCGGCGGGACTCCATATAGATGCCACGCAGCAGGACAGCCTCGCCGGCGGATTCGACTGGGCTCCAATGCTCTCCCTGCGGCCAGTCCACCAAGGGGAACGTCCGTAGGGGAGGAATGCCGGGCGGCAGCGCGTGGATGGGCCGGTCGAAGGTCACCGGAGCCAGTCCGGGGCGTCCTCCCGCTGCACGAGCGAGAAGGACCGGCTCAAGCGCGCGCTCCAAGGAGGACGGCGGTCGCTGGCTGCAGCCGGCGACGCTGGCGGCGATCAGCAGAATCATGAATCGTTTCCCGGTCATGGCTCGTTCCAGCCGAAGATGCAGGGCGTCGTGTCCACCAGCATCAGCAGTTCCGCTTCCGCGTCGGCGTCGAACTGCGCGGAGCCGATCAGCAGATAGCCGCGCGGCGTACCTCGACCGGGATCGAGATGGAAGACCTCGCGCTCTCCTGACAAATCCGGCCCGTCGGGACTCAGCGGATTCCAGGAATAGACGCACAGCAAGTACGAGGTGTCGCTCTGCAGACGTTGAGCCAGGAGCAGGATCAGGCTCCGGCTCGGCGACCCCAGCCCAACCACCGCCGTGCTGATCGGCATGGTTCCCGGCAGTCGCGCGTCGGCGCGGCGCGCGTCGAGTTCAAGATCCGGTCCGAGCCCGTCAGAGGACATGCGCATGGGATAGAGACCCACGGCGAGGCCGTCAGGCCGCCGGTAATCGAAGCGGTTTTCGTTGGGGTGGCTGCGCTTCATTCCCAGAAGCCATTGCGGGCCGCAGGGAACGAGCGCATCCATCCGGCCGGCGCGGATCTCGCGCACGCGCTTCCAGGGCCGCGTTGGATTGTCGTCGAAACGATGGATCCACAGCCCGTGGCCGTACCATTCGCCGACCGCGGAGACCAATTCCTCGCGACCGTCATCGTCGAAGTCGCGTGCGAGGCCGTCGAAGGTGATGGTGGAAGCGGGATCCTCCAGTTCCTGCTGGTCGGGATAGGCGGTGACGAGACTCGCGCCCGGGTCCACGCGCACGAAGAGGTCGGTCCATTCGGCCGATTCGTCGCGCGCAAAGGCGTTGGGGCCGACGTGAACCCACAGTTCCGAGCCGCAACGCAGCGGCGTCAGGACTGCGCTCATGCCGCACGGCTCCTTGGACCAGTGCTTCACCTTCGTCTCCTTGAGGTCCGCGTGCCAGGTCTCGCGCAGTTGCTCTTCGGAGAACTGGTGCAGGCGCAGCACGCCATGGGTGAGCGAGATGAGACCGGGCGGCCCGGTCGCGGAGGGGACCAAGGCGAAGCCGGCGCCGCGCTTGTCTTCCAGGCAAGTCGTGGAGGAACAGGCCGCGGGCTGCAGCACCGCGAACTGCTCGCCGCCGGTGGTCATGGCGATCAGATTCAATCCCTGATCGAGGAACAGAATCTCCGCTATGCCATCCGGGCGTAGAGCGCCGCCAACTTCGAGAACGTCGGCGATGCGGACCTGGCCGGTGCGCATCCCTTCGATCGCTCCGAACGTGCGGCGGCGCTCGAGGTACTCGACCGCATCGAGGCGGGCGGGCCGTATGGCGCGCGCATTGTTCGACAGGATCGGATCGCCGAGGGGATCCAGCGGCTCGAGTTCGAAGATGATCGGCGCGCCCTCGGTGCCGCAAGTCTGCAGCACCTTGAGCGCGCGCTCGCGCTCCAGAAAGTCCGCGTAAAGTCTGCCGATGGTCAGGCGGGCGTCGAGGCCCGGCCGCGAATTTCCCGCGCGCAGCAACAGGCGCCAAGCATCGAGTCCGGCCTGATTCAACGTCTCCAGCGCCTCCTCGGCGTTGCCGGAGGAGAGCAGTTCGCGCGCCGCGTCGGCCGTGCTCTGCAGCGCGCGCAACGATTTGTCCAGATCAGCGGCGCGGGCGAAGTCGGCGCGGATCCAGGAGCCGGTGCCGGCCGCGCCGGCGAGTACTGCGAGCGAGAGGACCGGCACCGGATGCAGGCGAACCCAGCGCGTGGCGCGGAGCGCGGGCGGAGCGGCGCGGCTGCGCACCGGGCGGCCGAGCAGCAGGGACTCCAGGTCCTCGGCGAGCGCTTCCGCGCTCGGGTGGCGCCGGTGCGGGTCCGGGTCCATCGCGCGCAGGATGATGGCCTCCAGGTCGCGCGAGACCCCGCGCGCCACGCGGCGCGGCGCGGGCGGAGCCTGCAGCGCGAGTTCGCGCGTCGAGCGCGGCCGGTCGGGCGGGAACGGCGGGCGCGCGCAGACCGCGTGGTAGAGCGTGGCGCCGAGGGAATAGACGTCGGTCGCGGGCGAGGTCCAGCCGCCGCCGCCGAGTGCCTGTTCGGGCGACATGTAAGCCGGTGTGCCGGCTCCGCCCGCGCCGGTCAGCAGCGTGACATCGCGGGTGGTGCGCGCGAGGCCGAAGTCGGCGAGGCGCGCGCGGCCGCGTCGGTCCAGGAGGATGTTGGAGGGCTTGACGTCGCGGTGCACGATGCCGAGCTCGTGCGCGTGCTGGAGGCCGCGCGCGATCTCGGTCAGCCAGCCGATCAGGATCTCGCGGTCGGTCGGCCGCTCGGCGCGGCGGGCGGCCGTGAGGCAGGCGCGCGCGGCCTCGGCGCGGTCGGTGGGAAGCGTGGGGTCGCCGGCGAGCGCGCGAAGAACGGTTTCAAGGTCCGCGCCCTCCACCCAATCCATCGCGTAGAAGGGGCAGCCCTCGTGCTCGCCGACCGCGAGCAGGCGCACGATGTTGGGGTGGTCAAGCGCGGAGGCGGCGCCGATCTCACGCTTGAAGCGCTCGGAGCGGCGGGCGTCGCCAGTCAGGCCGGGCGGCAGGACCTTGAGCGCGACGGTGCGGCCGGTGGCGGGTTCCAGCGCGCGATAGACGCAACCCATTCCGCCCTGGCCGAGAAGGCCACGCAGCACGTAGCCGCCGATGCGCTGACCGGCGCCGAGCGTGGCGGGCGCGGGCGAGTCGGCGGCCGGGGTGTCGCCGGAGCGAACTGTCGCCAGGAGCAGGTCGTCGAGGTCGGCGTGCTCGACCAGGATCTTCAGCAGGCGTTCCGGCTCGGCCTCGGGGAAGCGTCCCTTGAAGTCCTCCAAGTCAAGACGTTTGCCGACGTCCCGCAGTTCCTCCGCCCGCATCAGCACGCGGAGTTCGAGATCGTCGTCGTTCACGGAGCGCGGTCGGAGTCGAGCAGTTTCTTCAGGTGCACTCGGGCCTGGGCAAGAAGCTTCTTTGCTGCGTCCTCGTCGATGCCCGAGCGCGCCGCGATTTCGTGCACCTTGAGGCCCTCCCAGTGCTGCATGCGCAGGGCCCTGCCCTCCATCTCGGGAATAAGGGACAACGCCTTCAGGACGTGCTGAATTCTTTCCTTTCTGATGAGATCGCTCGAGGGCGTGCGTTGAGTGTTCGCATTGGGAGAGTGGTGGGCTTCGAGGACCTCGTCGTCCGCGTGGGCGTTCTTCCCCGGCCTGCGCTTCTTGGCGTTGGCGATCTTCTCGATGTCGTGCAGGCTGAGGTCGGCGACCTGGCGGGAATACGCTTCGAGGGAGCCCTTGGTCCGATACTCAAACCTGGGGAGGATTCGCAGGACGACTGCGGTTACCTGCTGGACAAGATCCTCCTCGTCCTCCTTGGTGGGACGCAGAGATGCCCAGCGAGAACGGCATATCACCCCGTTCACCGCTCCTCGAATGCGCAGGGCAGTCGCATTGTTGGCGTCGGAATCGCCCGCGCGGGCGCGCTGGAGATCGTCCTGGGTTCCCATGGGGGGGTAGGGCCTGGGGTAGGGAGAAGCTTGAAGAGCTGGCACAGGGTAGCCGCGATTTCGCAGGGTCAAGGAGTCCCCAGATTTTCCGGCTCTGGCCGCTCTCCCTTTCCATTAGGAGTCTAGGCGGGATTCTCACCGTCCTCCGAAGCCATGCCCATGATCGCCTGCCTCATCGCCTTCTTCGCCCTGCTATCCGCAGGACTGCCCGCTGCCCAGCAAGGCCAGGACATCAATCGAAGATTCGGGACAAACTTCTCTGGCTCACTCGGTTACTTTTTGTCAACCGCGGACTTCAACTACGACGGAGTAGGCGACGTCGTCGCAAGGGAAATCAGCCCGGATGGTGTCGGTGTATTCGATTCCGCCACAAGCGGGATGTCTTTGATCGAGTATGTTGGTGGCTCCTGGCTCGAACATAGTCTTCATTCTGGGGATATTGATCTTGATGGAATTCCTGATGTTCTCGTCGGAGGTTACTCAGTAGGCTATCCTTGGTCTGATGGATATCTCTACGCATACTATGGCGCTATCGGTCAACGTACAGAAAGACAAATTTTGAAATACTCTGGACCCTATGCTACGGGAGGACGGATTATTGGGAATGTTCAGGGAGATGCAGAATTGGAGATTTGGGACTTCAGCGAAGTAGGTTCTTCAGGGTTAGCATGGGTTTATGACTTTTCTGGTGATGTTTTTATTCGCCAGTTCACCGGCGGAGAAGCCTGCGGACTGGGTGACGCGAACGGCGACGGCTACGACGAATTCGCAGTGATCTTCGGCAGTTCCGTCCAACTCTGGTTCGGCGGCAATCCGCTCCCACCCTATCCCCAATGGCAGGTGGCAGGCCTTGGCGGAGCGCTTGACTCCATCATCGGCCTCGGCGACCTGAACGGCGACGGCTGGCCCGAGATCGTCGCAGGGGATTCCGCCCACAACGGCACTCGCGGCGGGCTGATCGTCCTATCGGGCCTGGATGGTTCCGAACTGGCGCGTTTCGAGGGGAATGTTGGCTACCAGGTCGGAACCTTCCATGCTCTTGCCTCCGGAGACCTGGATGGAGACGGTCACTACGAGATCATCGCCGGAACCCCCTTCGCGGATCCGAATGCAAGGACTGATGCGGGCGGTGTCTATCTGCTGGACTACGTCGCCGGGAGCCCCACCCTGGCCACCCTGCAGTTCATCGAGGGCGACGTCGCCGGCGACCAGTTCGGCAAGTCCGTGGCCTTTCTTGGCGATACCAACAGCAACGGCCGCAACGACTACGCGGCGAGCGCGCCTTATGCGGATCCCTATGGCGTGACGAGCGCCGGGGCGATCTACGTCCTCGAGGGCAGCGGCTCGACGGCGCCGGTCCTCACTGGTCCCGCGACCGCAGCGGCCGGCTCTTCGATCACTCTCCACATGTACGGCGCCCGGCCCGGCGACTACTGCCTCTGGCTGGCCGCGACCAACCGCAACGGCAGCACCCTCTTCGGCGAACTGCTGGAGATTGGCGCGCCGCAGTACCTGATGGACATCCAGCCCATCAGCCTGCTCGGCTCCGCAACGCTGGTGCTTCAACTCCCGCTGCAACTCCCTCCGTCCGTCTACCTCGAAAACCTGCTTCTCATTCCCCATTCGGGACCGAATGGAGATCGAGAGACAACCAACTCCATCCGAGTTCGCATTCAGTGATGCAGGGCATCCGCTGACCTCATGAGCAGCCTCACCAAAACCTTCGTTGCCTGCCTACTGGGCTCCCTCTTGCCTTCTCCGGCCGTTGCCCAGGGGGGAGGGACCTGGACGATCTTCCACCAGTTCGATGGCGTGGCGGATAATAACAACCTTGGCTATTCGGTCGCAGGGGCAGGCGACGTAGATGGCGACGGCTGTGATGACGTGATCGTAGGCGCCCCGTATCCCTCCGGCGCCGGCGCCGCCTACGTCTACTCCGGCGCCAGTGGTGGCATCCTCTGGACATTCACAGGCGTCGGGGGTTTGTTTGGCTACAGCGTTGCCGGAGCCGGTGATGTGGATGCCGATGGCTATCCGGATCTGCTCGTGGGTGCTCCGGTACTTAGCCCAGGTGGCTCGGTGTATGTCTTTTCTGGGGGAACGGGCAGTCAACTGTGCCAGTTCAGTGGTGCTACCGTTGGCGAGTACTTCGGTGGAGCAGTTGCTGGAGCAGGTGGTGACCTTGACCTGGATGGCTATGACGATTGGGTCGTCGGTGCGCCCTATGCCAATCTTCCAGGCGCCCCCGATGCTGGATTGGTCTATGTTTTCTCCGGGTGCAACCCGAGCTTCATCCACAGTGTTGCGGGCGCTTCGGGAGATCGGCTTGGCTACTCCGTTGCCTCTGCGGGCGATGTTGATACAGATCAGATCAATGATCTGATTTTGGGAGCCATCCATGCTTCCCCTGGAGGGCTGCTGTACGCCGGCTCCGCATTCGTGTACTCTGGCGCCACCTTCAACCTGATCCACAGATATGATGGTTTGGCAGGTGGCGACAGGTTCGGGAGGTCCGTGTCGGGAGCTGGTGATCTCGATGGGGACGGCTACGGGGATCTCATCATTGGCGCCCACCATGCAGACCCGAGCGGCAAGACGGATGCCGGTTCCGTCTACCTCTATTCCGGCGCCACGCCGTTTATCGAGATCTGCAGGCTTGACGGTGAAATCGGTGACGAGTTTGGCACTTCCGTTGCCGGCGCAGGAGACATTAATAGCGATGGATGCTGCGAGTTCATCGTCGGGGTGCGCTATGCCGACCCCGTAGGTCGGACCAATGCAGGATCGGCACATGTCTATTCCTACGATGGTCTCAATTCTTGCAGTTTGCTCTTCCAGCTCGATGGGGAAGCCGCAGAGGATGCCCTCGGATACTCGGTTGCGAATGCCGGCAATGTCAATGGGAATGGCGGTGATGACTTCATTGTCGGAGCGCTTTATGCTGATCCCGGCGGATTGCGGGAGGCAGGCTCTGCGTACGTGTTCGGTCTTGAGTTGGCGTTGACTGCCAGCGCCGCATCTTTGTCCGCTGCTGCGGGAGCCGTCATCAATTACTACATCGATTTCGAACTGAGCGATGCTGGGGTCAACTACAGGCTCCTTGGTTCGGCCACCGGTACTGGGCCGACCATTCTCGGCGGGATGCGAGTGCCGCTGACGAGCGGCGACTGGCTTTGGGATGCGATGTTGGCCTCGCCTCAACCCAACGTTTTCCAGAACGGATCCGGCATTCTCGATGCGAACGGCGACGCAACGGTCACTCTGACTGTCCCGGCGGGAGTGGCTTCCATCTTCATTGGTTCGACGTTCTACTTCGCCGCCGGCCTCTACCTGCCTGCGACTTACACGGGCCTCAAGTCCTCGCAGGCGGTCTCGCTCACCATCCTCCCTTAACGGGATGCTGAAAAACTCATTCCGCCTCGGACGCGGCTCTCACGGCCGAATTCGGCGTCACCAGAACCCGCGCCTATTTGCCAATAGGCGGGAAACCCGGTTCCTCGATCTCGGCCGCGATCGCTCGCGCCGGGATGAAAGCACTTTTTCAGAAGCCTGTTAAGGAAAACAATCTAGCTCCCAGTAAAATTGCCAGTCAATCTCCTAATCCTATTGCTTGGTCTCCAACAGCAGCCAGGACTCCCGACGGGTGAAGGTTGGAATCAGGATGCCGCACAAGCCTTTAGAAGTGCACGGACACTCAAGCGTCCCGTACTACTCTTCCTGGGTGGCTGCGCTATTCGGCACGATGCTTCCACGACTCTATGTGAGAGATTCGTAGAAAATGTACTGACGAGCGCGAGGTTTAAGGAAGCGTTCCGAGATTATATCCTGTTGTCAGAGGATGTGGGGAAGGCTTCAATGATTGCAAGAACCAGCGCAGATAGTGGTACCCCATTGAGGCATGACCTTATCGCTCCTGAGTTTCGCATGTACTGGGCAAGCGAAGCCTATGGGCGTTACAACCCTTGGACCATGACGATCTATTCTGATTGGGCCTTGCGATTTGGACAGGATTATGGTCCTGGAATCTACTTGTTAGATGGTTGGTGCCAGCCAATAGAGTGCCGCTGGACCGATAAATACGGAAGAGTGATTCCGGAGGGAGAAAATCAGCTGACGGATGTCGCCAGCGCCGCCCACTCTGCCTTTTCCAAGCATCGTGGGGGTCCCCGAATAAGCCTAGCGAAGCAAACGCTTGAAGCTATTCCTTCCAGATTTCACGAGGGCATTAATAGTCCGGATCTTCTACTGAGAGTTGACACCTGGCGAGACCTTCTCAAGGAAATAGAACACTCGGGAATCGGATGGCGGCTCGCCTTCGACGACTGTGATGATCCGGCATTTCGCTGGACGGTAATCAGTCAAACTCCTCTGAGCAACCGAGGACTACTCCTAGATTTTGCGAGGCGTGCCATCCAAACGGACAGCCAGCAGGGAGTCGGCGCGTCATTGTGGATCCTGGCCGCAATCGGCGAGCAGCGAGACCGTAAGGAGATATACGATCTCGCTAGTAAGACAATGGCTCGAAAATACCAGGAGGGGAGAGATCCAAATCTCATTATTAGAGAACTTGTGCGAGTCCTAGCGGAATATCCCGACAAGGGCGATGGCAAAGTGCTAATCAGTATTGCGGAGGTTCGGCACGATGCATTGATGATGGAGGAGCTCACTCAGGCCCTTTACTCCTTTAGGCGGATCGGCAGTGAGAGACACTCTACTCAACTTTCCAGCATCCTTAGAAGCAGTATCGACAAAGATGGGCTTCCGGGTGAAAGTAATAATATCGTTCATTCCATGTTGAAAGTGCAATACATGTTGGATTGTATTGAACAGCAACGAGACCTGAATGCGCGCCTTCTGGAACTGCTCGACTCCACTCCAACAATGGATCCGTGGCGGAACTGGGATCCGGAGATTCCCTGGATCTTAGACTTGATGAGTGGAATGCCAACGCAAGCTGATCTTAGCGCACTTGAAAAAACTCTTCAACTGATGGTGCTCGATCCCTCCTACGAGCTATTCACAACAGTGCCGGATTCGCCCGGAATGCAGGCAGTTCCGCACGTGATTCGCGCTCTGATTAGTGTGTACGCAGGAACAGATCAGTCCAGTGCAAAGATAGATTTAGTGCAGCTCAGATCTGTGCTCCTGAGCGTGTACCCAGAACTCATTCAGGTCCTGGACCGAGCCCTCGCGGAATCGAATTGAGGCTAGATGCAGTTTCTCAGGCTATTGGTACCCACTCGATTTGGAGAAGACCCACTAGTATTGATCTCCCATTCTCGTGACCTCGCTCTATTGGCATGCTCCAGCTCGCGCACTTTCATTGATGACCCGCCGAAACGAAATGCAACAGCATTTATTGGCAGGACCCGCTCGCGTTTTCCCTTTTATGTACGGCGAGCCATTCTGGCCCCATCGGAAAAACCATTCCCTAGTCCAAACACCCAACCCGAGTCCTTCCATGCAGAACATCACACATCGCAGGATCGTGGGGTACATCCCCCTCTCAATCCTTCTCCTCTGCGCCAACACGTCCGCCAGCGCGCAAAACTCCGGCGGGTCGCTTGCCGTGGGCCCGCGGATGGCCGTCTTCGGCGAGTGCTACGTCCCCGGCGAGCCGATCCTCGCCGTCTTCGACAGCCCGCAGAAGTTTCTCCTGGGCCAGCCGAGGTGGCAGGTCCTGGGCCAACAGATTGCTGATGGCGTGTACGACGCCATCCGGCATCCCTCGCAGCCTGACGTCATCCTCGTCACCTACGACAACCGAATCCGCACGGAGCAGGAAATCAGAGCCTACGACATCAACGGGAACGGTCAGCCGCTGTGGTCGGTGGATCTTGTCAGTCTGATGAACGGCGGCGCTGGGCCCGCGGATCTCGAGCCCTCCCCGTCCGGAACCCGGATTTTCTTCCAGGGGTCGCTCTACGCCGGAGGTGCGATTCTCGGACAACTCGATCTGAAGACCCACCAGGTTGAGTCCCTCGGGATCGGGCAGCGCGCGCGGGGAGATCTGCTGTTCGATCCGGTCGGCGACAGGCTGTTCGAAGTCGGGGGTGGGTCGAATATGTTCACCTACACCCTCGGCAGGGACGCCTGCACGGCGCTCGGGAGCATCAGCGGCGCGACCGAGCGGTCACTCTTCATCGCAAATTCCGCGCCGCACCAAATGAAACTCCGTCCGGAGAGCCGGCATCTGTGGGTAGCCCACCAGGGGGGAATCACCATCGTGGACGTCAGCCAGCCGAACTCCGAGATGATCGTGGATGCAATCCCGTTCTCGGGTGGCGAGCCGAAGATCGAGTTCGCTCCGGATGGAAAAGTCGCCTACTACGCGCAAGGCACCATCGTCAACAGGATCGACTCGGACTGTGGCAGCCCCAACTACAAGAGCATCCTCAATTTCGAGAACATCGGCTCCCAGTACCAGGAGGTCGGTCAAGTCCACTATGTGACGCTGGGCAACAAAGACTACCTCGTGTGCAAAGCCGTGCCCTTCCAATCGAGTCAGACGAATCCAGGCAACCAGTTCGTGGTTCTGGACCCTGTCACCCTGACTGTGGGTCCCACGGTCGTCTCAGTCGTTCCGAACACCTACGACTTCCTGACGATTCCCTGAATCCCGATCGCTGATCGATCTTCGAACACGAGCAGCCTGGCGTCGAGGGGCGCCGGGCTTATGCTTGGCGCTGTGGCAACCGGCGAGCATCATTCGTGCCTCCGGGAAGTAGATTCTTCCCGCTTGACGTCGGACTCCGGCTTCACTGCGTCTTCTTCCCAGAGGACGCTGTGGCGCGGCGTTTCCAGGTCGTCGAACTGCCCCGACTTCGCGGCCCACAAGTAGGCCATGACCGCCAAGTCGGCCTTGACAGAACGGACCTTCTCATGGAAGCATCCTGCTAGCGCACGCGCAGCGGCCGGAAGGCGAGCGCGGTCACGGTGAGCGAGGACAGCAGCATCAGCACGGCTGCCAAAATGGGGGGAGATGAGGACGGCGGCGGAGACCTCGGGGATGGGGAAATGCGCCATCGCGCGGCGCAAGTGCCCGTCCGGGTCGCCGTCCTGCAGGCGGCGCTCGAGCAGCGCGTCAATCCCGACGCTGGGGACGACCCCGAGTTGCCCGCGCCGGGAGACCGTGCGCGCGAGCCGCCTGCCGGAAAATCCGACGCCCATCCCGCCTTGGATAATGCGCGGAGTGTCGGAGACGGTAAGCGTCAGACCGGACTGCTTGGTGTATGGTGCTGCGCATGGCCCGCCGAAGGACTCCGCCCGCCCCACCCGCCACAGTCGCAGCCGCACGAGCCGCGAAGCCGCGCTGCGGCCTGTGCGGCAAGACCGCCCGCCTCACGCAGACCGAGTGCTGCGGGAACTGGATCTGCGACGACGAGGCGAACTACGTGATGTTCTCCTACGCGCGCAACAGTTGCGACCGCAATCACCGCCGTTACACGCTCTGCGGTTATCACCACAACGAGGAACACGCAGGCTCCTGGCAGGAGTGCGCGAAGTGCCGTAAGGACTTCGAGGCCGAGGATTACGTCTATTACACGACCAACGAGCACAACTTCGAGACCCTCGCGAATCTCCCCGCTTTCGAGCCGACGCGTTGCGTCGCGTGCGGCGTGGTGATCCGCCGCGGATACGAGGGCCACTCGCGCGGCCCCGACGGCTTCCGCTGCGAGGCCTGCGCGGAGATGCAGATCCAGCAACTCCAGAAGGCGCACGAGGCGGGCCAGCCGCGGAACCCTCCACCCCCTCGCACGCGCGCGCCACGCAAGGGCAGCGCGAGGCGGAAGAAGGCCGAGTGATCGGTCGGCCGATCGAGGTCGTCGTCGTAGGTCAGGCTCGGGAAATGTTCGAGGGGGTGCCGGCGGGGTCGGTCATGGGGTTAGGGCCGGGGGTAAGGATGGCTTCGTGAGGCCGTGATCGCGGCTACGATGAGAATCCATGACACCTGACGTCCGCTGGAAGCAGCGATTTCAGAATTTTGACCGCGCGGTCGTGCTGCTGCGCGAGCCGATCGAACGCGGGGTCGAGAACCTCTCGGACCTGGAAAAGGAGGGGACGATCCAGCGCTTCGAATTCGCGATCGAGTTGGCTTGGAAGACGCTGAAGGACTACCTCGAGCACAGCGGCAAGGTCATCCAGCCAGACACCCCGCGCGCGATCATCAAGGAAGCCTTCGCGGCGCGGATTCTGCCGGACTGACAGGTCTGGATTGACATGCTGGACCATCGCAACCTCCTGTCGCACACCTACGACAGCAAGACATTCCATATTGCAGCGCAGGCCGTGCAGGATCGCTACCTACCCGCGATCGAAGCGCTCCATCTCTGGTTCGTTGAGCGGAGCGTCGAATGAGTTCCGGGATGGGACTGACCGAGCGTGAACTCAACCTGATCTGCGGCGTACTGCGCCGGCACGCCGAAGTCGCGGGCGCCCTGCTCTTCGGCTCCCGCGCGAAGGGCACCGCTTCGCCTTTCTCGGACGTGGACATTGCGCTTCTCGGCGTCGGAGACCCCCTTCTCGCCGAATCCATCGCCGGCGAGTTGGACGAGTTGCCGCTTCCCTACCAGTTCGACGTCAAGGCCTTCAGCGCGATCCAGCACCGCCCGCTGCGCGAGCACATTCAGCAGGTGGGAGTCAAGATCTACGGCTAGGCGCGCGCCGACCGTGCGCGAGGGCGGCGGGCGGCGGTCAGGGCAGGGGGTCGAGGTTCCAGAATTCGAACGGCCAGAGAACGAGGTCGAGACAGGGATCCTGATTCCTGCGACGATCGTGGAGGCCGTCCAGCGTCAGGGTGAACGATCCGACCGTGGCGTCCGGCGGCACCCGCAGCGGCAGCGAGTCGTCCAGCAGGGTGCGATGGAAGGCATCTGTCACCGACAGGGCGAAGGTCCCGGCGGCCAGATCCCACGCACAAGTCACTTCCAGTTCGACGCCTTCGAGGACCGCGGCCTGCTGCGGCTCGCCGGCCGTCCACAAACCGCCGCTGTGGATGCGGAATGCCTTCTTGCCAGTGCCGCCGCCACGGCCCAGCGAGACCATGAGCGGGGTATCGCCCTCTCCCGGTTCCTGGCCCGGGGGCCAGAGCCGGAGGCTCGCGCTCGCCGAGTAGTCCACGCGATCGAGGTCTTTTACAACCGGCAGCGTGAACCTCACCGGCTTTTCCACAAGTCATGAATCTCCTCTCCCCGCGCCCCTCACCTCCCGGGGGCTCCGCCCCCGGAACGCCGCGCTCCGCCTCAGCCTGCTGCGCGCAGGCTGCGCGCGGCTCCCCCGAAGGACTAGCAGGCTGCTGAAAAAGTGCTTTCGTCCCGGCGCGAGCGATCGCGGCCGGGATCAAGGAGCCGGGTTCCGCGCCTATTGGTCAATAGGCGCGGGTTCCGGCGACGCCGAACTCGGCCGTGAGGGCCGCGTCCGGGGCGGAATGAGTTTTTCAGCATCCTGCTAGAATCGTCTCTTCCCTGAACGCCATTCCCTCTGTACTCTGAGAAAATCCACCCTAAACCCGGTGTCCGAAAAACTCAGGAAGGCCATAATCGCGCTTCCTTTGGTGTGACAGTCCCTGTCCCTTCCCAACCATCGAGGCAGCCAATAAGGTAGCGCCTCTTCGAATCCCGCGGCCTCAACCAACCCTTAGCCCCGCCTCATGCCACTCTATCGCATGCTTGAAGACGCCCTCGGGCCTGTCCGCCAGTCGACGCTCGCCGAGCGGGGGGTCAAGGAGCGTGCCGACCGCCAGCGGCTGCTGCGTGACCGGATTGAGATCTTGCTGCCGGACGCGTTCGTCCTGGCCGAGGAGTTCGGCGATTGGGAGGACGCACGGCGACGGATCGATCTGCTCTGCCTCGACAAGAACGCTTCCCTAATCGTCGTCGAACTCAAGCGCGGCTCTACCGGCAGCCATATGGAGCTGCAAGCACTGCGTTACGCCGCAATGGTTTCGACCATGACTTTCGATCAGGCGGTGGAGGCGCATTCACACTACCTGGCACGTCTCGGCCGCGAGGGCAACGCGCGGGAGCGCCTGCTGAAGTTCCTCGGCCGGGAAAGCGCCGACGAGAGTGAATTCGGCCAGGAGGTGCGCATCGTCCTCGTGTCAGAGGATTTCGGGAAGGAATTGACGACCGCTGTGCTCTGGCTGAATCGCCGCGACCTTGATATCACCTGCGTGCGGCTTTTGTCCTACGACCTCGATGGAAGCCACCTCGTCCAGTTGGAGCGCATCATTCCGCTGCCGGAGGCTGCCGAGTATCAGAGCAAGTTGCGCGAGAAGGAGCAGGAGAGCCGTCGCGCGCAGGCCCAGAACTGCGAGGCGCCGGCGGAACTGCTTGAAGCGGTCGCGGCCTACGATCCGATCGCGCGGGAGGGTTTTGAGACAACCGGGCGCGCGTGGAACTACCGCCAGATCCGCCCGCCTGACTGGTCCGATCCGATCGGTACCCACTACGAGTTCCTTTACGCGTCCGGGAAGCACCTCGGTGTAGAGTTGCACATTGAGCGCGCGCGCGCCCGGCTCGTCGCCGACGTACTGCGGCCGCTGGCGGGAAGAATGCTCGGCGAGGCTCCGGAGCCGCTTCAATGGGATCCCAGCTGGAGCGGCGGTAAAGGAAGACTGACTTGCCGGCTGCCGCTCAATACACCGCCCGAGGTAGCGGCGAAGGCCATGCACGCGCTGATCGCGCTGACCCACGATGTAGTCACCCAGCGCTTGAATGGGCTCGCGAGCGGGGGCGATGAAGATGAGTAACGTCAGACGAACCAAACCTTTTCCCAGTCCGAGGAAGAGCGGATGCGCCGTGAGTCCGGGTAATCGTGAATGCACTAAAACCAGGCACCTGCACGGCTTTACCGAGCGCGATTTCACGGTGATCGTGAGAAGATTCACGCGCTCTCGAGAGAAGATCTATCGCAGAGAAATGGCATTCTATGCAGACATGCCGTCTTGGGATGAGGTGCTCGAAGCGGCGGCTCTCTGCCGCACGAAAGCGGGCCTCATGCACGACCATCAGCGCCGCATTGGCAAGGAGAAAGTCAAGACCGCCTACCACCGGTTGAAGCGTGCGGATTTGCAGTTGTGCCAAAACTTCGAAGATCTCGTGGAGAGGATCTGCACCGCCGTCCGCGGCCTGGATCGGATCGGCGAACTCTACATCTACGACGTGGCGCAAAGGCTCGGCGCCAAACTCGGATTCGCGCCGACTCATGTCTACCTGCACGCGGGAACGCGTCGTGGCGTTCGCGCGCTCGAGCTCCCCGCGAGCGGACCGTTCCTGCGCATGTCCGAACTTCCGACTTCAATTCAGAAGGAGCCTCCCGCGCTGCTGGAAGACTTCTTCTGCATGCGCAAGGACTGTCTTCGCCCGTCCATGCTTGGTGTCCGGCAGCCGCGTTGATCTCCTGGCGCCGATAGCATGACCCGCGCTATGGCTGACATTCCCCAACTCGGTCGCCTGGAACCTGTGAACCTCAGGAGCCTCTGGTCCGACGAGCCCCGCGCCTTCACGCCTTGGCTGGCGCAGCCAGATAACCTCAGGATCCTAGGTGATGCGCTCGGCTTAGACCTTGAGTTCGTCCGCACCGAAAGCGAAGTCGGCTCCTTCTATGCCGACATCGTATGCCGGGATACCGCCGACGGCTCCCATGTCCTGATTGAGAACCAACTCGAGAAGACCGATCACACTCATCTTGGCCAGATCCTCACGTACGCAGCGGGATTGGATGCAGTAACTATTGTCTGGATCGCCAAGCAATTCAACGAGGCGCACCGTGCCGCCCTCGACTGGTTGAATGAGCACACCGTGGACAGGGTTCAGTTCTTCGGTCTGGAGATTGAGGCCTATCGCATTGGCAACTCAGAGCCTGCCCCAAAGTTTCAGGTTGTTGCTCGACCTAACGACTGGTCGCGGGAAGCACCAGCGCGCGCCTCCAGTGGACGGGGTGAGACCCAGGAACAGCAACTTCGTTTCTGGCAGGGGTTTCGGGACTTCTGCGCAACGCGCGAGTTGCCCTTCCGCCCCATCAAGGCTCAGCCGCAGAACTGGATGGACATTTCGATTGGTAGGACGGATTTCGCTTTGGTCGCCGCGATCTCCACCTGGAGTGCCCGGGAAGAATCATCTGGGTCGGGTGAGATCCGTGCGGAGTTCGTCGTGCGCCACGCCGCGCGGGACTTCGGTTCTTTCGCGAATGACCGCGCCAGCATTGACCGGGAACTAGGGCCTGGTCCGCTATGGGACGCGGCTGAGGGCAAGAAATCGGCGAAGGTCTATTTCGTAAAGGAAGCAGATCCACGTGACGAAGCGACTTGGCCTGCGCAATTCGCCTGGCTCGTGGATCGGCTCACGCTCCTACACCGCGTTTTCGCAGATCGCGTCCGGCGCGCGCCGAAAACATGATCCAGCTGGACTCCAGTGGCTTTGCGACCATTCGTCTGTCAGCCGAGATGATGGCAGACTAACGTTGGTTCCCGTGTCCAACCCCTTCTTCGATCACCCGATCCTAAACTCCCCATACAAGTGCCCCCAGCGGCACTGGGAGTTGGACGAGCATGGGCAGCCGACCCAACAGATCGTCGAGTCCAGAAGGGTGGCCGCGTTCATCACGCCGATTCCGAAGCCGAAGAAGCGTAAAGGTGGGAGTGCGCAGAAGGAAATCGTCTTCGACGAAGGCAAAGGGCTTTCTAACGAGGCGCAGCAGTACGGGACGACCTCTTCGATTAATGAAGTCCGCCAGTGTGTGGACGAATGGCGCGCACTGCCGAACTCGAAGGATTGGCACGTCACTCCTGAAACTTCCCGCCTGCTGCAGCACTGGCGGAGCTATGACTTCCAGAGCATCCGTCCGTTCTTCTGCCAGGTGGAAGCGGTTGAAACTGCCATCTGGCTGAGCGAGGTCGCCCCCCATGTAAAGGATGGAAGGCGCCTGCTTGATCGCCTTAAACAAGTGAACCATGAGGCGAATCCGGAGATCTTCCGTCTTGCACTCAAGCTTGCCACCGGTGCGGGCAAGACCACGGTTATGGCAATGCTAATCGCCTGGCAGACCATCAACTCGGTTCGTCGGCCCACGAGCTCACACTTCACTCGAGGTTTCCTCGTGGTGACTCCAGGCTTGACCATCAAGGACCGGCTGCGCGTACTGCAACCGAATGATCCGGAGAGTTACTACGCCAAGCGTGAACTCATCCCGCAGGACATGCTCGACGATATCCAGCGAGCTAAGATCGTCACTACTAATTATCACGCTTTCAAGCAGCGGGAGCGCCTCGAACTGTCCTCGGGTGGGCGGGCCCTTCTCAAGGGACGTACCGGCGAGGAACTGAATACGACCGAGACCGAAGGCCAGATGATCCAACGCGTCATGCCCGACCTGATGGGCATGAAGAACATCATGGTCCTGAACGACGAGGCTCACCACTGCTATCGTGAAAAGCCGCCCGATCCCGACGATGAGCAACTGAAGGGGGATGATCGCAAGGAGGCGGAGAAGAATCGCGAAGCCGCGCGTCTCTGGATCAGCGGCCTGGAGGCGGTCAAGCGCAAGCTGGGTGTCGCCCGGGTCATGGATCTCTCGGCCACGCCATTCTTCCTCCAAGGCTCGGGATACGCAGAGGGGACCCTATTCCCTTGGACCATGAGCGACTTCTCACTCATGGACGCGATCGAATGCGGGATCGTCAAACTACCCCGCGTTCCGGTGGCGGAGAACATCCCCGGCGACGAACTCCCGGTTTATCGCAACCTCTGGGAGCACATCCGGAAGGACATGCCCAAGAAGAGCAGGAGCGAAGGAAAGGAACTGGATCCGCTCAAGTTGCCTACCAAACTCATCACCGCCTTGGAGGCCCTGTACGGCCACTACGAAAAGACTTATGACCTTTGGAAGGAAAGCAAGATCAGTGTTCCGCCCTGCTTCATTATTGTTTGCCAGAACACCGCCATTTCCTGGCTGGTGTACCAATACATATCTGGATTTCAGCGCGAGAACGATGATGGAACGACGACCCTAGAGAACGGAAGGCTGGCGCTCTTCCGCAATTTCGACGAGACGACGGGCAATCCTCTGGCCCGACCCAACACGCTACTCATTGACTCAGAGCAGCTGGAAGCCGGTGAGACCCTTGACAAGGATTTCCGCGCGATGGCCGAGGATGAAATCGAGCGCTACCGCCGGGACATCATAGAGCGCACAGGTGATCCGCGCGCAGCGGAGAGGATCACAGATCAGGATCTCCTCCGCGAGGTCATGAACACGGTAGGCAAGCAAGGGCAACTAGGCGGCGGCATCCGCTGTGTTGTCTCAGTTTCCATGCTCACCGAGGGCTGGGATGCGAACACGGTCACGCACGTCCTGGGCATTCGCGCCTTCGGCACGCAACTTCTTTGCGAGCAAGTGATTGGCCGCGCCCTGCGCAGGCAATCCTACGACCTGAATGAAGAGGGCCTATTCAACGTCGAATACGCGGACATTTTCGGCATTCCCTTCGACTTCACCGCCAAGCCGGTCGTTGCGCCGCCGCAGCCGCCGAGGGAGACAATCCTCGTCAAGGCCATGCGCCCGGAGCGAGACGCGCTCGAGAGCAGATTCCCGCGCGTTGTCGGCTACCGCACGGAACTGCCTACCGAACGCCTCACGGCCAAGTTCAACGAAGACTCGAAACTCGAGTTGAGCCCCTACCTGGTCGGTCCCTCGATCACGCGCAACTCCGGCATCATCGGACAAGGCGTGGACATGACCCTGGAACATCTCCAGAACGTCCGGACCTCCACCCTGCTCTTCAAGCTGACCAGCCACCTTCTTTACTCCAAATACCGTGACCTCGGCGAGGAGCCCAAGCTCCACCTGTTCGGCCAACTGAAGCGCATCACGCGTCAATGGCTGGACACCTGCCTGACCTGCAAGGGCGGCACCTACCCTGCGCAATTGATGATCCGCGAACTGGCGGACATCGCCTGCTCGCGAATCGCTGACGCTATCACCCGCGCCAGCGAGGGTGCCCGCCCGATCAAGGCCCTGCTGGACCCCTACAACCAGACCGGTTCCACCGCCCACGTCCGCTTTACCACCTCCCGCCGCGAGCACTGGCAGACCAGTCCCGACCGCTGCCACATTAACTGGGTCATCCTGGACAGCGACTGGGAGGCCGAGTTCTGCCGCGTTGCCGAGTCCCACCCCCAGGTCCGCGCCTACGTCAAGAACCACGGCCTTGGCTTCGAGGTGCCCTACCGTTATGGCTCCGAAGCCCGGAATTACCGCCCGGACTTCATCGTCCTGGTGGACGACGGCCACGGTCCCAAGGACCTCCTGCACTTGGTGGTAGAGATCAAGGGCTACCGCGGCGAGGATGCCAAGGATAAGAAGTCCACGATGGACACCTACTGGATCCCTGGCGTCAACCACCTCAAGGAGTACGGGCGCTGGGCATTCGCCGAGTTCACCGAGGTTTTCCAGATCGAGGCCGATTTCCAGGCAAAAATCGAAGCCGAATTCCACAAGATGGTCGCTGCGGTAACCTCTCCAGTCGCGCCTGAAGCCAGCAGAAATGCCTAAGAAACCTTCGACCGGCAAGACCGTCGAGTCCATCACGCACGGAGACGCCAAGCGGAAGAACATTCCGACGGCGGAGCACCAATCCGTACTCTCCCAGGTGGAAACTCAGCCGCGCACGATCCGCTACCCGCGGAACACTGACCTCGACCCGCAACTGGTCTGGCGGGGGAAGGACGAACAGGATTGGAGCGACCTCGTCGTCCATGCGCCGCCGCTCTACATCCAGGAAAAGGTGCATCCGAAAGTCTTGATCGACGACCTTCTGCGCCAGACTCGAGACGCTAAACCGCCGGCACTCGGGTACAAGACGGATCTCTTCTCCGACTTTAACGGCATGCCCGAAGGCGCAGACAAGACCGAGTTTTACGCCCACGATCAGAACTGGTCCAACCGCATGATCCTCGGCGACTCCCTCCAGGTCATGGCTAGCCTGGCGGAGCGGGAAGGACTGCGCGGAAAGGTGCAGTGCATCTATTTCGACCCGCCCTACGGCATCAAGTTCAACAGCAACTTCCAGTGGTCCACAACCAGCCGCGACGTGAAGGACGGCAAAGCCGACCACATCACCCGCGAACCCGAGCAGGTCAAAGCCTTCCGCGACACCTGGCGCGACGGCATCCACAGCTACCTCACCTACCTGCGGGATCGGCTCACCGTCGCCCGCGATCTCCTCACCGATTCCGGCTCCATCTTCGTGCAGATCGGCGATGAAAATGTCCACCGCGTCCGCGCGGTGATGGATGAGGTTTTCGGGGAGGGAAACTGCGTCTCGGAAATCGCGTTCGCTAAAACCACGGGGCTTACCACGAACTTCTTGAGCAGTCGATTCGACTTCTTGCTCTGGTATGCGAAGTCCAAGGACAGTCTCAAGTTCCGACGACCTTACATCACAAAGTCTCACGAAGACGGCACAGCAGATACTTACTCATGGATTCGCAATGAGGCTGGCGAATATCGAGCACTTGGTCGTGATGAGAAGGAATCGATGCAGGTGCCAGAAGGTTTCCACCTCTACAAACCCGATAACATCACGTCCCAAGGAAACCCGCTGGTCGATTTCGATTTTGAGGGTGGTCAATACTCGTTCAGATCAAAGACACCTCCACCTGGCTTGGCAAGGCTGGCAAGAGCTGGTCGCATTCACAAAGCGAAGAACAGTGTGCAATACGTCAGAAATCTTGACGACTTCGCGGTGATCCAAGTCTCTCAGCTCTGGAACGACACAGGGACAGGAGGTTTTACCGACGACAAACTTTATGTGGTTCAGACCGGAGTAAAGACGATCCAACGCTGCATCCTCATGGCCACCGACCCCGGCGACCTCGTGCTCGACCCGACCTGCGGTTCCGGCACCACAGCCACCGTCGCCGAGCAATGGGGCCGCCGCTGGATCACCATTGACACCTCGCGCGTGGCGCTGGCGCTGGCCCGTGCCCGCATCATGGGCGCACGTTATCCTTTTTACCTGCTGGCCGATTCCCGCGATGGCCAGTTCAAGGAAGCCGAAGTCACCCGCAGCGCGCCGAGTTCGCAGCCCGTGCAGGGGAACATCCGCCACGGCTTCGTCTATGAGCGCGTGCCGCACATCACGCTCAAGTCCATCGCCAACAACGCGGAGATTGATGTCATCTGGGACCAGTGGCAGGCGAAGCTGGAGCCGCTGCGCGAGAGGCTGAATGCCGCGCTCAAGAAGACCTGGCAGGAGTGGGAGATTCCGCGCGAAGCCGCAGCCCAGTGGCCGGACGCGGCGAAGAAGCTGCACGCTGACTGGTGGCGGGCCCGCATCGTCCGGCAGCAGGAGATAGACAAATCCATCGCCGCCAAGGCCGAGTTTGAATTCCTCTACGACAAGCCCTACACCGATAACAAGAAGGTCCGCGTGGCCGGTCCCTTCACCGTGGAGAGCCTCTCGCCGCACCGCGTGATTGGTGTGGACGAACAGGACGAACTGATGGTGGATCTCACCAAGTCGCGGCTTGGCTACGGTGAGAAGGAGAACTTCGCGCAGATCATTCTGGATAATCTCAAGACTGCCGGCGTGCAACAGGCGCACAAGGCAGATCGGATCATCTTCACCTCGCTCGCGCCCTGGCCGGGCGACCTCGTCTGTGCCGAAGGCCGTTATCAGGAAGGCGAGACGGAAAAACGGGCAGCCATTTTTATCGGACCCGAGTTCGGCACGGTCGCAAGGCCGGATCTTGTGTTGGCGGCACGCGAAGCGGGAGACGCTGGATTCGATGTGCTCATTGCGTGTGCCTTCAACTACGACGCACACGCCACGGAGTTCGGGAAACTGGGCCGCATCCCGGTGCTGAAGGCCCGCATGAATGCGGACCTTCATATGGCGGAGGATCTGAAGAACACCGGCAAGGGCAACCTCTTCGTGATTTTTGGTGAGCCGGACATCACGGTCCTGCCCGAATCGGACGACCGGGTACGCGTGAAGGTGAATGGGGTGGATGTGTTCAAGCCGCAGACCGGCGAGGTGGTCAGTGATGGTGCCGACGGCATCGCCTGCTGGTTCATTGACACGGACTACAACGAGGAGAGCTTTTTCGTCAGGCACGCCTACTTCCTTGGTGCCAACGACCCTTACAGTGCGCTGAAGACCACCCTCAAGGCAGAGGTGAACGCGGACGCCTGGGCTAGCCTAAACAGCGATACGTCCCGGCCCTTCGAGAAGCCCAAGAGCGGACTGATCGCCGTGAAGGTGATCAACCACCTGGGAGATGAGGTGATGAAGGTGTTCCAGGTCTAGCCCACGGGCCTTGAAAGTATAGCAAAGTATAGCGGAAAGACGCTATACTCCTATATAAATCGGTAGAAATGGACCCCCTCAGCAACCCGTTCTCGCCTGGTGCCGGCTCCCCGCCGCCGGAGCTTGTCGGCCGGGACCCAATCCTCGAAGAGGCAAAGGTACTCCTCGGCCGAGTAAAGAGGGGGAGGCCGGAGAAGAGCCTGCTCTTGACTGGCCTACGAGGGGTGGGCAAGACGGTTTTGCTCAACGAGATGGAGCGGATGGCCACGCGCCAGGACTACCACACGATTAGCGTCGAGGCGCATGAGGGCAAGCCGCTTGGCCCGCTGCTGGCGCCGCGACTGCGGAAGCTGCTCTTCGACTTGGATCGCCTCGCTGGCGCGGGCGACAAGGTCAAGCGTGGGCTCCGCGTGCTTGCGAGTTTCGTCGGGCACATCAGGATCGAGGGTGGTGGCTTCAGCCTAGACATCGAGCCCGAGCGCGGATCTGCGGACAGCGGTGACCTGGAACTGGACTTGCCAAGCCTCTTTGTAGCAGTCGCCGAGGCGGCGGCCGAACGCAAGGCGTGCGTCGCGCTGCTGATTGACGAGGTGCAGTACTTCAATCAGAAGGAACTTGGAGCCTTGATCATGGCGATGCACCAGATGCAGCAGCGACAGTTGCCCCTGGTGCTCATGGGCGCTGGACTACCGATCCTCCCGGGGCTCGCCGGAGAATCGAAGTCCTACGCTGAGCGGCTGTTCAGCTTCCCGGATGTGGGCGCCCTGTCCGAGGACGATACAGCACGTGCGCTTCAAGAGCCTGCGAAAGCAGCCGGTGCGGCCTTTGCGGAACCAGCGCTGCGGGAGATCTACAGACTGACGCGAGGCTACCCATACTTCCTTCAGGAATGGGGCTATCAAGCATGGAATCATGCCATCAAGAGCCCGATCACCCTCGCGGTGGTCCGAGGTGCGACAGAGCGGGTGGTCGAGCGCCTGGACCAAAATTTTTTCCGCGTTCGATTCGACCGGCTGACCCCGAGCGAGAAGCGTTTCCTTCGTGCCATGGCAGACCTAGGACCTGGTCCGCACCGCATGAGCAGCGTCGCCGAGAGACTTAGCAACAAGTTGAGAAGCCTGGGCCCAACTCGGGCGCACTTGATCCGGAAAGGGATGATCTACAGCCCGGCGCACGGTGACATCGCGTTCACAGTGCCCTTGTTTGACGAGTTCATGCGGCGCGCGATCCCCATGTTGCCGGAGTAGCGATTCCCTATGGAGTTCCGAATCGCCGATACGTTCACGGACTCCGCCACCGTAGGGTCCCACCTCGGTGGCCCTTCTTACCCTTCCAGTCCTCGAAGCCGCCCCCAGCCCCACCGACCCCAAGACGCCGTGGCTGAAGATGCGGCTTCCTACCGGGGAGACCGACGCCAACCTCCGCAAGTCCTTGCGAGAAAGGGATTTGTACACCGTCTGCGAGGAGGCCCGCCGCCTCAACCTCGACGAGTGCTGGGCCTGTCCCAGACCGGGGTATGAAGTCCACAAGGAAGTTCGGCCAACCTGGTCCAGGGCGGCGCGGGAAAGCCGCGAGGCCCTGTGCCGGCCCCAAGCCCAGTTCAACCACCCCGCCTAGCCCGCCCCTTCCTCACCTCCCGCAGCGCCAGTTTTACCCAATACCCCATCACCACCGGGCTCAGCCCTTTGCCAAAGGCCATCTGAGTAGCGTGATCCATCTCCTCCAATCCCAACTCGCGCCAGAGATCCACCACTCGCCGCTGCAACTGCCGCGAGGTACCGAGCATCAGCAGAATCCCCTCGAAACAGAGCGCGCCCTTGCCGTTTGACATCACGCGCGCCAACAGCGGCGCCCCCGGCCGCAACTGCCGCGAGGCCGGCCCGCTCCACGATCACCAGTTCCTGCCGGTCCAGCAGGCTGCGGATGCGGCAGGACCGTCCGGGCGTCACCGCCGTGACCTCGTAGGCCATCGGCGCCGAGAGCGCGAAGAGCTGCAGCCAATGGCGCGAGCCAGTCGCCAGCAAGCGCGCGCGGGGGGACTTCAGGAATTGCGCGACTGGAGGGAAGCTGGGGCCGCGCCGGTAATCGCTCAGCAGATAGGTCTGCAGGCAGGTCTGCACGTTTTCGTGGGGCCCACGATCTGCTTCAGCTCGTCATCGCTCATGCTGTCCGGCAGCCTCGCGAAGAAGGAGACGGTGGCCGCCGTGCTGTGCGCCTGCCAGCGGTCTTCTTGAGCGAAGCGCAGCAGTTCGGCGAGCGCCAGGCGCCGCTCGGTTGGCTTGAAGGGGAGCAGGAGGTCGGGGTCCATGGGGGGGGGGGCGCAGGAGCAAAACCTACGGGGTTTTCGGTCGGAAGTAGGCTCAAGTCGGCCTAGTGCGCTCGCCGATGTTCCATGTACATGATACAATCCATGCACATGGAACAAGAAGGGCCCGCGCTTCGCGTCCTCGAAAGGGGGGCAGTTGCCCACGGCTGGTCCTGGCGCGCGGTGCCCCATCCCGCCGGGCCGGACGGAGTCCTGGAGGCGAAGGGCCGGCGATTCGTGGTCGAGCTGAAGGCCGCCAACTCAGCCCGCGGACCAGAGTTGGAATCCCTACTCGCAGATTCCGCGTTACGCGCCCAGGCCCATGCGCGTCTGTCTCCGGATGACGAACCCTTGCCGATCGTGTTCGCGCCGCGCCTCTCGGCCTCCATGCTCGAGCGCCTCGACCGTTACGCGCTGGAGTTCCTGCCGGGACTTTGCTGGGGCGCCTTCGATGATCAAGGTGTCTGGCACTTCCCCGGGCTCAGCGTGTCGAAACCGCCCCCACGCGCGAAGCGTCGCGGGCGCAATTCCTCAATCCACGGGAGCGGACATCCCAGCCCCTTCTCGGATCTTGGGCAGTGGCTGGCCAAAGTGCTCCTCGCTCCGCGCGTTACGAAGGATTGGCTCCAGGCTCCGCGGGAATCTGCGTCAACCCTGCGGCTGCTCGCCGCCCTGTCCAAGGTTTCCCTGCACTCCGCTGCGCGCTGGTCGGCCTCGATGCAGGATCTTGGATTCCTGGATTCGCCCGAGGATGCGCAAGACGAGCCCTTCCGGATTCATCGCGTGGCCGAGTTTCTCGAACTCTGGTCCAGCTCCCTGCGGCCGCGGCGAGTGGTGGAGCAACGCGTACGCAGCATGGCCGGCGGCGATTTCACATCCATCGTGGCCAGGTTGGTGCGAGCACAGGCTGACCCGACCCTTAGCCTTCACTCCGCCTGTGACAGTCTTGGGGTGGGGATCGTGAGCGGCGCCCCGCAGTCCGTCTACTTGAACAGCTGGAGCCCGAGCTTGCTGTCCCAGTGCGGACTCGCGCCCGCGCCCGCCGGCGGCGACTTCGTATTGGTGTTGCGTCAGCCCAGCGCGCCGGAATCCCTTCGCCGCGGAAGGGTGCAGGTGAACAACGTCTGGTGCGCAGACGTGATTCAGTGCTACGTGGATCTGCTCCACTATCCCGTCCGGGGAAACGAGCAGGCAAAGGCCATCTTGGGGCGACTGGAGTGGAGGTCGTGATTCTTGAGGACGTTCCGGAACTTCCCCTGCAGTTGGTGCCTGTCGTAGAAGCGCTGGAGCCGGCGCTGGATCGATTGGTGATCGTCGGCGGTTGGGCCCACCGGTTCTTCCGCTTCCACCCGCTTGCAATGCAGCCGAGCGAGGATCTGCTGATGACCGAAGACTTCGACCTCGCCATTCCAGTGGAGGCGCTCGCCACCTCCTGGCCACCCTTGGGCGAGCGCCTGGCGCAGGCGGGCTTCGTTCTCAAGCAGGGCGGTGGCGAACTGGGGGAGTCGCGGATTTACTCCTACCGGCCCAACCCAACCTTCACGATTCAGTTTCTCGCAGTACGACGTGGCCTGGGCACCAGCCGTGACGGCACAGTTGTGCGGACTGTTCAAGTAGGCGGAATCTCCGCCGAAGTGCTTGGCGATCTGGACCTCTTCACTGTGGATCCGTGGAGATTGACCTGCAGCAGACCCGTTGTCGGAACGATCGAACTTGCAATCGTTCATCCCACCGCCTTCGTCGTGGGGAAATTGCTGGTCTCGTGCGCACCGAATCGCGGGCCGGCCGAACGCGCGAAGGACTTGGTCTACGTGGCGGACACGCTTCGGCTGTTCCTCGATCGGCTCGAGGATCTGCGTGCTGAGGCGAGCGGGTTAGGCGAAAGAATTGGTGAGAAACGGCGTCGGAGACTCGGTCAGGCTCTTCGCCGGCACTTTCTGGAGAGATCGGATGATCTTCGCCGAGCGGTGGAGCAAACTCGGAGGATGACTGGGGGCAGGCCATCGTCAATGGAGGCGTTCGCGGGATTATGCGAGGATGGCCTGCCGAGACTTCTCGGCGAAGTCATTCGATGGCCAGAGTGATTTGGCGGAAATGCGATTCGGCAATTGAGCCGAATCTGGCGTCCTGCGCATTTCGCTAGAATCTGGGGTCACTTCCTGTGGAGCTTCCCGTCCTCTCCCTGCTGACCGCGCCCGCCACCGGCCCCAAGCCGCCGTGGCTGAAGATGCGGTTGCCGACGGGAGAGACGGTGGCGAGCCTGCGCAAGTCCTTGCGGGAGAGGGGCTTGTACACGGTTTGCGAGGAGGCCCGCTGCCCCAACCTCGGCGAATGCTGGGCCGGCGGGACCGCCACCATCATGCTCATGGGGGACGTTTGCACCCGCGGCTGCCGCTTCTGCGCGGTCAAGTCGGGCAACCCGCGCGGCTGGCTGGACGCGGACGAGCCGGCCAAGGTCGCGCGCTACGCCGAGGTCCCCGGCCTGAAGTACCTGGTGCTGACCAGCGTGGATCGCGACGACCTGCCGGACCTCGGCGCCGGACACTATGCCGCCACCATCCGCGCGCTGAAGACCGTCCGCGCCTCGCTCCTCGTTGAGGCGCTGACTCCCGACTTCCAGGGCCGCGCCGACTGCATCCACGAAGTCGCTAACTCCGGCGTGGACGTCTTCGCCCACAACCTCGAGACCGTCGAGCGACTGCACCGCCGCGTGCGCGACGCGCGCGCCGGCTACGGGCAGACCCTTGGGGTTCTGGCGGAGGCCAAGCGCTACAGACGGGGGGGGGCGTCGGGCTTGTTCACGAAATCATCCATCATGCTCGGTCTCGGCGAGACCGACGCCGAGATCCGCGCCGCGCTCACGGACCTGCGCGCCGTCGGCGTGGACATCCTCACCCTCGGCCAGTACCTGCGCCCGACTTCTTGGCACCTGCCGGTCGAGCGCTACGTACACCCCGACGAGTTCGAGGCATGGAAGCGCGTGGCGGAGGAGGAAATTGGTTTCGCGCACTGCGCCTCCGGACCTTTGGTGCGATCCTCCTACAAGGCTGCCGAGCACTTCGTCCTGGCGAAACACCAAGAAAATCACGAAGATTTCACAGCCTTTGAATCGCGCATGGTCGTCTGATGAGCCCCGAGCCCTTCCAGATCCTCGACGAAACCGGCCGCAAGGTTGGCAAGGCGCCGCGGCTCAAGAAGGACCTGCTGCTGAAAATGTACCGCGCGCTGGTGGACACGCGCGCATTCGACGACCGCTGCATGAAATTGCAGCGCACCGGCAAGATCGGCTTCAGCATCCCCAATAAGGGCGTCGAAGCGTGCAGCGTCGGCGCCGCCGCAGCGCTCGATCCGGCCACCGATTGGATCGCGCCGCACTACCGCGACTTTGGGATGCTGTTCTACCACCAGGTCTCGCTCGAGGGCCTGTTTGACAACATGTACGGCAACTGCGACGACGGCGCGGTCGGCCGCCAGATGCCGGTGCACTTCTCCTTCGTTAAACCGATGAAGTTGCTGTCCATTTCCTCGCCGTTGGGCACGCAGATCCCGCAGGCAGTGGGTGTGGCGATGGCCATGAAGAAGCGCGGCGAGAAGGGCGTGGCGCTGGCCTCCTTCGGCGACGGCAGCACCAGCACGCCGGGCTTCCACTCCGGCATGAACTTCGCCGGCGTGTTCGGCGCGCCGACGATCTTCCTTTGTCAGAATAATCAGTGGGCGATCTCCTGCCCCTCGGAGAAGCAGACCGCGAGCGAGTCATACGCCATGAAGGGCGAGGCCTACGGCATTCCCGGCCTGCGCGTGGATGGCAACGACGTGCTCGCGGTATACGGCGCAGTGAAGGACGCGGTCACGCGTGCGCGTGCCGGCGAGGGCCCGACGCTGATCGAGGCCGTGACCTTCCGCATGGGCGGTCACTCGACCAGCGACGATCCGACGCGCTACATCGAGGCCGCGGTCTTCAAGGAGTGGGCGAAGAAGGATCCGCTCTCGCGCTTTCGCGCTTTCCTGCTCGCTGAGGGCCACTTGACCGCGGAAGACGCGACCGCCTTCGAGCAGGACGCCGAGGCGCGCATGCTCGCGGCCGCGCAGGCCGCCGAGAAGAAGCCGCGGCCCGGTTTGACAACCATTTTCACCGACGTCTACGCCGAGATGCCGCCGCACCTCGCCGCGCAGCGCGATGCCTGCATCCAACACTTCACCACCCGCGGCGAGGGCGTGGACGAGAAAGGAGAGTTCCCGCTGTGAGCCACAACGGCAATCCGGGCGGCCGGCAACTGACCTTGGTGCAGGCCGTCAACGACGCGCTGCGCACCGTCATGCGCGAGGACCCGAGCGTGCTCGTGCTGGGGGAGGACGTCGGCCCGAAGGGGGGGGTGTTCCTCGCCACCGAGGGCTTGACGAAGGAATTCGGCGAGGAGCGCTGCTTCGACACGCCGCTCAACGAGGACGGAATCGTCGGCGTCGGCGTGGGGCTCGCTATGGCGGGCATGAAGCCGGTGTGCGAGATCCAGTTCCAGGACTTCATCTTCCCGGCCTTCGACCAGATCGTCAGCGAGGCGGCGAAGATGCGCTACCGCTCGGGCGGACAGTACACGGTGCCGATGGTGATCCGCGCGCCGTACGGGGGGGGGATCCGCGGAGGCCTGTATCACTCGCAGAGCGGCGAAGCGTATTTTTGTCATACGCCGGGTCTGAAGGTGGTGATCCCCTCGAATCCTTACGACGCGAAGGGCCTGCTGATCGCGAGCATCGCAGATCCGGATCCGGTGATTTTCCTCGAGCCGAAGGCGATCTACCGCTCCTTCCGCCAGGAAGTGCCGGAGGGGATGTACACGGTGCCGCTGTCGCAGACGCGCACGGTGCGCGAGGGCGGCGACGCAGTGATCTTCTGCTACGGCGCGATGGTGCCGGTGTGCGAAACCGCGGCGGCGCGCGTCGCGGAGCAGCGCGGCAAGTCGGCGCGGGTCGTGGACCTGCGCACGCTGCTGCCGCTCGACGAGGAGGCCGTGCTGCAGCACGCGCGCGACTGCGGGCGCGTCGTGGTCGTCCACGAGGCGTCGCGCTTCTGCGGCTTCGGCGGCGAGATCAGCGCGCTGATCGCGGAAAACGCGGTCGAGTGCCTGGAGGCGCCGATCAAGCGGGTGACGGGTTTCGACACGCCGTTCCCCAACACGCTCGAACACTACTACCTGCCCGATGCGCGCCGCGTGATGGACGCAGTCGAGCAGGTGCTCGACTTCTAGGGACGCAAGCGGACGCAACCATGGCCGTACTCGAATTCAAACTGCCGGACATCGGCGAGGGCGTACACGAGGGGGAGATCGTGCGCTGGATCGTGCCGGTGGGCGCGACGGTGAAGCAGGATGATCCGGTAGTGGAGGTGATGACGGACAAGGCGACGGTCGAGATTCCGGCGCCGGCCGCCGGGGTCGTTTCGAAGCATTCCTTCGCCGAGGGGCAGGTCGCCAAAGTTGGCGAGGTGATCTTCGTGATCACGCCTTCGGGCGCCGCCGGCGCGGCTCCCGCACCGGCACCGGCCCAGGTCTCTGCGCCCGCGCCCGCGAAGGCCGCGCCGTCCGCCGCTGCTCCCGCGCCCGCCAAGACCCCCGCCCCCGCTTCACAGCCCTTGAGCGCGGCTGGCGCCGCGACGGCAACCGGAACTCTCGAGTTCCGGTTGCCTGACATCGGTGAAGGCGTCCACGAAGGCGAAATCGTCCGCTGGATCAAGAAAGCCGGCGAAGCGGTGAAGGTGGACGACCCGATCGTCGAAGTGATGACCGACAAGGCGACCGTGGAGATTCCTTCCCCCGGCGCCGGAGTGATCGGCAAGACGCTGTTCGCCGAAGGCGCGGTCGCGAAGGTAGGGGACGTGTTGTTCACGATCGTTGGCGCGATCTCCGCCGCCGCGCCGGCTCCCGCCGCGGCCGCTCCCGCGCCGACCGCCGCACCCGCCGCCCGCGCGGCACCGGAAAAGACTTCACAGCCTTTGACCGCGTCTGGCGCCGCGGACGCCTCCGCGGCCAGCACCAAGGTGCTTGCCGCTCCGGCTACCCGGATGCTCGCGCGCGCGCTTGGCGTGGACTTGTCCACCGTCCGCGGTTCCGCCCCGAAGAGCCGCATTCGCTCCGAGGACGTCCGCGCCGCCGCCGCGCAACCGACCGCGGCGGCACTCGCTTCCGCCCCGATCGCCGCCACGGCTCCAAGCGCGACCCCCGCCGGCGCACCCGCGCCTACTACGGTCGCACCTGCGCCGACTCCCGCCGCCGCGCCGCTGCCCTTGCCGGTGCCGTTCGCCGCGGTGAGCGGCACCCGCGAGGTCAACCGGATTCCTTTCCGCGGCATCCGCCGCAAGACCGCCGAGGCGATGGCGCGCTCCAAGCGCACCGCCGCGCACTTCTCGCTGATTGAGGAAGTGGATTGCACCGAACTGGTCGCCGCGCGCGAGCGCGCCAAGAAGGCCGCCGAGCGTTACGGCATCAAGATCACCTTCATGCCCTACATCATGAAGGCCACCGCGCTGGCGCTGCAGGAGTTCCCGCAACTGAACGCCGAACTCGACGAGACCGCGCAGGAAATCGTCGTCAAGAAGTACGTCAACCTCGGCATCGCCGTGGATACGCCGAACGGGCTGGTCGTGCCGGTTGTCAAGGACGCGCACCTCAAGGGCCTGCTGCAACTCGCCGCGGACCTGACCGACGTCGGCAACCGCGCGCGCACCAGCAAGTTGCGCCCCGACGACTTCAAGGACGGCACCTTCAGCATCACCAACGCCGGCAACATCGGCGGCATGTTCGCGACGCCGATCATCAACTTCCCCGAGGTCGCGATCCTCGGCGTGCACGCGATGCGCAAGCGCCCGGTCTGCGTCGGCGATCAGGTCGTCGCGCGCGAGATCATGCTGCTCTCCATCAGCATTGACCACCGCCTCGTGGACGGCGCCGACGGCGCGCGCTTCATGATGCGGGTGAAGGCACTGCTCGAGGATCCGAGCCTGATGCTGCTGTAGCGGCCGACGCAGGACTGATCGCTCGACCCGCACCAAGGGGGGCCGCCTAGCGGACGTTCACCGCGCGATCGCGCTGGCGAAGCCGTCGCCGGTTTCGGGCAGATCGGGCATGCCGCCCGCGCCCTGGCCGATCTTGACACGCAGGTTGAGCCCCAGCACGTGCATCACGCCGCACTCCAGTGCGGTGATGAAACCCTCCTGCGGCACGCCGATCACCAGATCCGCGAGCCCGTCGCCGTCGAAATCGCCGGCACCCAGCGTCGCGCCGAACTCGTCGCCGCGCTCCACCGAATCGGAGAACACCGGCAAGCCCTGGTGCAGATAGGCGGTGTCGACGTCCGCTAGCCCGCCCGCCGCGCCGCGCAACACGTGTACCACGCCGATGTCCACGTTCGTCCCGGTGAAATCCTCCTGCGGTGCGCCGATCGCCAGATCGTCGAAGCCGTCGCCGCTGAAATCCGCGGCGGCCAGCGCGGTGCCGAACCAGTCGTCGGCCTCCGCGAGATTGGGAATCGTTCCGCTGTCCTGCGTCAGCGTCAGCCCGCCCGCCGCAGTCAGTCCGAACGGCGCGCCGTTCAGCACCTGCACCATCCCTGCCCAGGTGAGTGTGCCGATCGTCTCGCGCGGCGTCCCGATCGCGAGATCGTCCTTGCCGTCGCCGTTGAAATCGCCGGCCTCGAGCGCGCTGGCGAACAGATCCGAGCCTTCGGCGCTGTCGCTCAAGCCCGAGAAGCCCTGCGCCCAGAACTCGTCGTGTACGCCGTCGAGGCCCACCGGCCCGCCGAAGAACACGTGCGCCGCGCCGCAGTCGAGCACGCCGGAGTAGTCCTCGTTCGGCACGCCGACCGCGAGGTCCGCGAAGCCGTCACCGTCGAAATCGCCCGCGCAGAGCGCGCTGCCGAACCGGTCGCCGCCCTCCGCGGCATCGAGCACGCCCGCAGCGCCTTGCGCCAGCAGCGCCGCGCGCGCGGCGTCGAGCCCCGCAGGCGCACCGTACAGCACGGTCACCGCGCCCGCATCGGAGAGCGCCGCGAAATCCTCCGAGTTCGCGCCGATCGCGAGGTCGGCGAAACCGTCATTGTCAAAATCGCCGGCCGCCAGCGCCAGTCCGAAGTGATCGGCGGTCTCGGAATCGTCCGGCACGCCCGGCTCGTCCTGACTCCAAAATTGATTCCCAAGATCCGTCAGCCCCGCCGGTCCGCCGTACAGCACGTTCACCGCGCCGGCGTTGGCGAAGGCGCCGACGCCTTCGGTCGGCGCGCCGATCGCGAGGTCGTCGAAGCCGTCGCCGTTGAAGTCGCCCCACGCCAGGGCGGAACCAAAGCCGTCGCCCGCCTCGGCGAGGTCGAGCACCGCGCCGGAATCCTGGTGCCAGAACTGGCTGCCCGCGGGAATCGGCCCGCCCGGGCCGCCGAATAGCACGTGTACGGCGCCCGCATCCACAACCGCCGCCAGATCTTCGGAGGGCGCGGAAACGGCTAAATCGGCGAAACCGTCGCCGTTGAAGTCCTGCGGCGCCGGAAGGGCCAACGCGAGGTAGAAGGGGAAGGACACCGGGGGATCCTCCTGACCATACAGGGTACTTCAATTCATGCCTCCGGCCCGGCCAATATCATCCTTGGCCTTGCCTTTGGCCGTCGCCTCCCACCGCGGTTTCTGGTCCGAGGTGCGCGGATCGCTGCGCGGCGAGGAACTGGACTACACCACGCATCCGCTGACGCGGGCGATCTGGCTGCTCGCGATCCCGATGGTGCTCGAAATGGTGATGGAATCCACCTTCGCCATCGTGGACGTTTTCTTTGTCGTGCGCCTCGGCGACCGCGCTGATCGCGCGGCGCATCGGCGAGAAGAAGGTGAAGAGACTCGAGGGCTAGGAGTGAGATGCCGGGGCCACCGTTGAGTGCCGCCGACGCGCCACACTGAAGGCATCGCCCGTCACTCGCGCGGCGACTCGAGCGTATCCGCTTCATCGCTTGCGCCGGTACTCGGCCGTCATGAACGTCAGCCACTCGCCATCCTGTCCCAGCGTCTGCGAGGTGAAGATTCTGTGGTCCCGGCTCTTGACCCTGATCACGTCGCGGTACTCGATGATCTGGTTCGGGTCGCCGAAGGCTGGACCTTCGGTCATCAGCGTGAGGATTTTCCCCGAAGCATCGAGCGTGCCGCGGTACCTCCACAGGTGCGTCTGCATCGTGTCCACCCACGTGCCCACGAAAGCCTTCTGCGTCGGGTCGTAGCCGAGCGTCATCAAGTACGTGTAAGGCTGCCCGCCGAAATCGGGGCTCGCCTCCGCGAGGATCCACAGGCTGCCAATCGGGCGCACGGCTTCGGTGAACTCCATCCGCATCGGCTCCGCGCCGGGCGTCATCGTGGCTTCGAAGTTCACAGTCCATTCGCCGGCGAGTTGCTGCAGCCACGCGTGCTGCTCCGAAGGCGGAACCGCCGGGGGAATGTCTTGGGGCGCGCCCTGGGGCGCGACGGCGGGCGATGCACAGGAGGCAAGTAGTGCGACGAGGACGAGAGTTCTCATGCCGGCATGATAATCCCGATCCGGCCCCCTCTCCACGTCTTCTCACTCGATCAGAGCCCCCGCCTCGAGAAGCCGCGCTGATCAGGTCGGCCGCAGCGGCCAGAACACCGGAATCATCACGGTGGCAAGGATCCACCACAGGATGTTGAGCGGGCCGCCCACCTTGACGAAATCCGTGAAGCGGTAGCCGCCGGGCCCGTAGATGATCGTGTTGACTTGGTAGCCGATCGGCGTCGAGTAATCAATGGAGGCGGCGAACATGATCGCCAGGATGAAGGGCGTCGGACTCATGCCGCCCGCCTCCGCGGAGGCCAGCGCGATCGGCAGCATCAGCAGCGCCGAGCCGTTGTTGGAGATCAGCGCCGTCAGCACGTTCGTGATGAGATAGAGGATGGACAGCAGTCCCACGTCGCCGAATGGTTCCGCCGCCTGCACCAGCCCGCCCGCGATCCACGCCGCCGCGCCGCTTTGCTCCATCGCCAGGCCCAGGCAGATCGTGCCGGCGATCAGCACCAGCACCGGCAGGTCGAGCGCGCGGTAGGCGTCGCGGCTGCCCAGGCAGCCGAGCAGCACCATCGCGACCGCGCCGGCCACGGACAGGATCGAGATCGGCAGCAGCGGGAAGTCCAGCGTCGCCACCGCGATGATCGCCAGCGCGATCCCGATCGCGAGGCCCGCCCTGTGCGGCAACTTGACACGTTCCTGCGCGCCCTCGATCAGCAGAAAGTTGCGCGCCGCGTGCAATCCCTTCAGCGCAGACTCCTCGGCCTGCACCAGCAGGATGTCGCCGATCTTCAGCCGCAGATCGCCGACTTTCTCGCGGATGTGGTGCCCGTGCCGCTGCACCGCGAGCACCGCCACGCCGTGGCGCGCGTAGAGATTCAGGTCGCGCACGCGCTCGCCGATCGCGGTGGACGGCGGACGCACCAGCAGTTCCGCCAGAGTCACGCTCTTGCCGTGCGCCTGGAAGCCCGGCTCCGCCAGTTCCTTCGCGATCGTCAACCCCTCCACTCGCAGCAGCCCGTGCAGCGCCGCCGCGTCGCCCTGTACCACCAGCACGTCGCCGGCCTCGAAGCGCAGATCCTGCGCCGCCGGAGCGTAGATGTACTCGTCGCGGATCAACTGCACGAGCGTCAGGCCGCGCTCCTGCCCGACGCGGGTGAGATCCGCGATCGGCATGCCGAGCAGCGGGCTGCCGGGCGTGGCCTCGAGTTCCGTGACGTAGTCCACGATCGCGCCGCCGCTCGTGGCGGTCACCACGCCGGTGCGCGAGGGCAGCAGTCTGCGGCCGATCGTGGACAAGTAGAGCACCGTCATCGCCAGGCCGATCAGCGCCAGCGGCAGCGGCGTGAACAGCGGCAGCGCCTCCAGGCCGTACTTCGGCAGCGTGGAGGAAACGAGCACGTTGGTCGAGGTGCCGATCACCGTGCACATGCCGCCCGCGATCGTCGCGAAGGACAGGGGCATCAGCAGTTTCGAGGCCGGCGTGCCGGTGGCAGCCGCCAGCGACAGCGCGATCGGCAGGAACACGACGACGATCGGTGTGTTGTTGATGAAGGCCGAGGCCGTCGCCGCGGTCAGCATCAGCGCGATCATGGTCTTCGTCTCGCTGCCCTTGCCGAAGGCGAGGATCCTGCGCCCGAGGAAATCCACCGCGCCGGTGCGGATCAGCCCCGCTGCGACCACGAACAGCGCCGCGACCGTGATCAGGGCCTCGTTGCCGAAGGAGCCGAAGGCATCCTTCGGCGTGATGATGCCCGCCACCACCAACGCGATCACGCTGGCGATCGCGACGCCGTCCGGCGGAAAGCGCTCCAGCACGAAGAGCACAAGCGCGACGGCCAGCACGGCGAGCACGAAGACAATCTCGAAGGTCACCGGCAGAATGCTAGCGGCGCACCCAGATAGAATCCCGCACGCTCCGTTTGACCGGCGCCTCCTCCCCCCGCGGTTTCTGGTCCGCGGTCCGCGGCTCGCTGCGCGGCGAGGAACTGGACTACACCACGCACCCGCTGACGCGGGCCATCTGGCTGCTCGCGATCCCGATGGTGCTCGAGATGGCGATGGAATCCACCTTCGCCATCACGGACGTGTTCTTCGTCGCGCGCCTCGGCGACGAAGCGGTCGCCGCCGTCGGCCTGACCGAGGCGATGTTGACGATCGTCTACGCGCTCGGATTCGGCTTCGCGATGGCGGCGACCGCGCTGATCGCGCGGCGCATCGGCGAGAAGAACAAGGACGGCGCGGTGCGCGCTGCGACCAGCGCGCTGGCGCTCGGCGTGATCGCCGGCGTCGTCACCGGTGTTCCATGCCTGCTGTTCGCTCCGGACCTGCTCGCGCTGATGGGCGCCTCCGACGCCGTGATCACGCAAGGATCTGGCTACGCACGGCTGATCCTCGGCCTGAACATCGTGGTGTTGCTGATTCACATCTGCAACGGCGTGTTCCGCGGCGCCGGCGATCCGGCGCTGGCGATGCGCACGCTCGGCCTCGCGAACCTGATCAACATCGTCCTCGACCCGCTGCTGATCTTCGGCTGGGGACCGTTCCCGGAGATGGGGCTGACCGGCGCAGCGGTCGCGACCTGCATCGGCCGCGGCACCGGCGTGCTGTATCAGTTCTGGATGCTGCGGCGCGGGCGTGGCCGCATCGCGCTGCGCGGGCCGGCGTTCCGCGTCGAGCCGCGGGTGCTGCTCGAGATCCTGCGGCTTTCGGCTGGCACGGTCGGCCAGTTCCTGATCGCGACGACCTCGTGGGTTTTCCTGATGCGCATCGTCGCACCCTTCGGCGAGGCCGCGCTCGCCGGCTACACGATCGCGATCCGCATCGTGGTGTTCGCGTTCCTGCCGGCGTGGGGCTTCAGCAACGCCGCGGCGACGCTGGTCGGCCAGAACCTCGGCGCGAAGCAGCCCGATCGCGCCGAGCGCGCGGTCTGGCTGACCGGCCTGTGGACAATGTCGTTTCTCGCGCTCATCTCCGTGGTGTTCCTGACATTCGCGCCGCAGATCGTCGCGATCTTCACGCAGGAGCCCGCCACTGCGGAGATCGCCGTCGCGGCGCTGCGCACGCTCTCCTATGGATACGTCTTCTACGCGTGGGGCATGGCGACGGTGCAGGGCTTCAACGGCGCCGGCGACACGCTGACGCCCACCTGGATGCATTTCTTCTGCTTCTGGATGTTCGAGGTGCCGCTCGCGTGGTTCCTCGCGGTGCCGGCCGGCATGGGGCCGGCTGGCGTGTTCTGGTCGGTGTGCATCGCGGAGAGCGCCTTCGCGGTGGCGGGCGTAGTGCTGTTCAAGCGCGGCCGCTGGAAGAACGTCAAGATCGCGGCCGACGTCGGCACGCCCGCGGCGGGGGCCTGATCACCGGAACGTGACCACGGCGAGGTTGCTCGCGCGGCAGGAGGCGAGTTCGACGGCCTGCAGCAGCACGCTGCGGCTAGCGAGCGGCGGCGGGGCGAACAGATTTGTCAAGTTGACGACGCCTTGCGCGTCCGCGGTCGCAGTCGCGAGCAGCGCCGGCGCGTGGATGCCGACCGTAAGGCCGCCGCATCCCGGCACAATGGCGGCGCCGGCCGCGAAGCCCGCCACGACCGGCAGCGTTCCGAAGGGCGTCACGCCCGCCGCGCCCAGCGAGTTCAGAGCGCCGGCGCGGGCTGGGAACGGCTCGCCGAGGCCGAGGCCGTCCGGCGCGGGCGAGAGGATCCATGCCGACTGGGACACTTCGGTCGCGAAATGGAATCCGTGGCCGGCGATCTGGCCGGTGTTGTTGATTTCGTATGCCGCGCCGAGCGAGACGTGCGGATAGGGCGGCAGCGAAGCGCCGAGATCGAGCCAGCCGCCGGTGTTGAGGTCGTGCAGCCAGATACGCAGGTCGCGGCCATGGACGACCACCTGGCCGGCGTCGTTGACGTCGGCGGCGGAGGCGAGCAGCGTGCCCGGCGGGTGCGGCAGCAGTTGGAAGCCGCCGACCGCCGTCCACGTAAAGCCGCGCGAGCCGAGAACGAAGTCGAATCCGTCGCCGACGACGATTCCGGACTCGCTGCAGCCGCGCGCGATGGAGGAGAAGCCGAGGATCCCGGCGGAATCGAGCATGACGGCGGTTCCGCCGCCCGCAGGCCACATCACCGCGGATTGGGCGCCTGGCGCGTCGTTCGCAACGCCGTACGCGTTGCCTGCGGAGTCGAGGCAGGTCGCCGCGGAGTACGCGCCGCCGAGCGTGCCGAGATCGCTCATCGTGCCGGTCACGGGCGACCAGCGGAAGGCGTGCGTGAGCCCGGCGCCCGCCGGATAGGAATTGCCGGCCACCACTCCCGCGTCGTTGATGCAGGTCGCGGAAGCGATGCCCCCCCCTAGATGCCCGAGATCCTGGATACCGCCGCCGCTCCACAGCACGGCGCGGATCAGCGTTCCGCCGATCGTCAGGCCGCAAACCGCGCCGGCGGAGTTGATTCCGTACGCCGTGCCGTGGGTGTCGCCGGGAAGGAGCGGCAGCCGCACGATGCCGCCCTGGCTCCAGAGCACCGGCAAGGTGTTGCGGGACTGTCCCTGCGCGATGCCCACGGCGTCGCCGGCGTCGTTGAGGCCGTAAGCCACGGAGAAGAACCCCGATCCCAGATCCGGCAGGCTGTCCTGGGCATGGATCTGCGCGGCACACAACACGACAAGGTGGGCGACCAGCATGGCTCCAGGATAACAGGCTAGTCTTGTCCATGATCTGGCTTGCCCTTCTCCTGGCGCAGGAGCCCGCGGCGGTGCGGGACCTGCACGACTTCCTCGCCGAGCGCGTCGCCCAGGCAGGGATGCCGGCGGTCGCTGCGCTGGTGACGAACGGCGAGCGCACGCTCGCGGCCGGCGTCGCGGGCGTGCGCGCGCGCGGAAGCGAGGAGGCGGCCACCCTTGACGATCGTTGGCACATCGGCTCGTGTACAAAGTCCATGACCGCGACAGTCGCCGCAATGATGGTGGAGGAAGGGAAATTGTCCTGGGAGGCGACACCAGCGTCGGTCTTCGCCGAAAGGGCGGAGCGCATGGATCCCGCGTGGCAGGGTGCGACGCTCGCACGGCTGCTGACGAACACCGCCGGCGCTGTCGGCGACCTCGGCGGCGTACACCCGAAATTGTGGGAACGATTCTGGAAGGAAGGCCTCGCGCCGACGGCGCAGAGGAGCCTGCTGGTCGAGACCTTGACGGCGCTGCCGCCCGAGAGGGCGCCGGGCAGCACGTTTCTGTACTCGAACGCCGGCTTCTCGATTGCGGGGGCGATGATGGAGCAGGCCGCCGGTGTCGCGTACGAGGACTTGATGCGCGCGCGCCTGTTCGAGCCGCTCGGCATGACGTCGGCCGGGTTCGGTGCGCCGGAGGGCGAGGGCGCGCCGTGGGGGCATGGCGCAAACGGCAAGTCGGTGCGGCCGGGCCGCGGCGCCGACAATCCGGATGCCATCGCGCCCGCGGGCCGCGTGCACTTGACATTGGAGGATTGGGCCAAATACGCGCGCCGGCATCTGCGGATCGCGCAGGACGAGGGTCCGCTGCGCCGGCTCCACGAGCCGGCGGCGGAGTCGGCGCGCGCACGCTACGCCTGCGGCTGGATCGCCGCCGAGATCGGCGATCCGCCGGTGCAGATCCTGGGCCACTCGGGCAGCAATACGCTGTGGTATTCGGTGATCTGGCTCGTGCCCGAACTCGACCTCGCCATCCTCACCGCCTGCAACGACGGCGCCCAGGGCGCCGCGATGGAGCGCCTGACCGGCGACCTGTTGGCAGAATTCCGTTAGCGCTGCGGAAAACGTTTCATCAATTCCGCGCGCCAGTCCGGCTCCGGCTCGCCGCGGAAGTGCCAGAGGCCGGGGATCCGCGCGCCGTCCCGCATGCCGGCGAGCGAGGCGCCGGCGGCGGCCATCGGCTGGATCGCGAGCGGCGTCGTGTCCTGCTCGAGGATCTCGTCCCACGAGCGCAGCGCTTCCAGGCCGGCGACGAAGACGGGTTCGAGGTGCTGCGAATCCAGCAGCGCGACCAAGGTGGTGAATGGCCCCGAGGCCAGAAATCCCTGCGGCAGATCCATGAATCGCGGCGCCTCATGCTGCAGCAGGGAGGGCAGGCATGCGAGATGGCCCTGCGCAATCCCCGGCGGACCGTCTCCTAGATAGTGCGCCAGGCGCACATCAATCCCGGCGAGTTCCCCGATCCCGGGCAGATCTGCCGCTATGCACAGGAACCCGGTCTCCGCGAGTGCCGCAGCACCGAAGCGTTCTGCCGCCGACTCCTTGCCGCGGTCGTCGAGCAGGAAGAGCAACCCGCGCGGCTTGGCGCTCGGCTCCCAGATCATGCACGGCAGGCTGACGAGCGTCGGGGAGGTGATGCGAACCCACCTGCAGGTCCCCTCCGTGCGCACGGTCTCTACCTGATGCTGCGTGAATCCGATCTCGGTTCGACGGAACACGTTCCGGTTCCCTCGCTGCCCCTCGGCCAGCCGCTCGCGCGCGAGATCGAGCATCGTGCGCGCGCCCGCGGGCCACTCGGGCAGCACCGCCAGTTCCGCGGCCTCGGGCGGCTCGGCGAGGAACTCCGGCTCGGGCACCGGCGAGCCGTCGCCGACCCCGCGCAGGTGCAGATCGAAGAAGCCGATCATCGCCTCGCGCATCGGCCGGTTGTAATCGTGCTGCCCGGGGAAGATCTGCACCTCCACCCGCTCGCTCGCGCCGTACAGATCCCAGATCGCGCGCATCTTCTCCCAGGTTCGCGCGGTGCCCTCCGGCGGAAACTCCGGATCGTCCTGCGCGCCGATCAGGTAAACGGGGGCCGGCGCGCGCAACGCAAGGATGTCGGACCGGTCGCCGACGCGCAGCGTGCCCGGCACGTGATTGCACGGACAGCCGTTGTGAGGATTCACCTCCAGGCTCGTCGCGTAGACCACCGGCACCGCGCAATCAATCCGCTCGTCGGCAGCGAAGGTGTACACGGTCGCCGTGCCGCCGCCGCTCGCGCCGGTGATGCCGACGCGCGTCATGTCCGCCTCGGGCCGCGTCTCCAGATAGTCGAGCGCGCGCATCAGGTCCCACACGTAGACGCCGGTCGCGGTGCCGACCGACATCGCGAGCCGGAAATCGTGATGCGTGCCTTCCTGACGCCGCTCGATCAGCCGGTCGCCCTCGAAGGAATTGCCCGGCGAATCCACGATCATCGCGAGGTAGCCGCGACGGGCTTGCGCGATCATCCGCGCCTGTACCACCGGCTCGACTTTCTTCCAGCCCCAGTGCCCATGCGGATTCAGGATCACCGGAAAGGCGCCCGCTCCATCCGGAACGTAGAGATGCGCGGTGACCCAGAAATCCGGCCGGCTCTGGAAGGCGATCTTCTCGATGCGGTATCCCTCGCGGCGCAATATCCCGGTCACCGCCGCTTGCAGCGGCGAGCGCTCCGGCAGCGGCTCCAGGCCCAGCCCGCGCATCAGGTCGGCGCGTTGCTGCGGCTGGCGCGCCTCGGCCTCCTGCCGCGACTTGGGCAAGGGACGGCTCGCCGCCGCGCGCACCTTCGCCTCCAGCCAAGCCTGCTGGATCTCCGCCCCGCGGCCATCGAGGATCGTCCCTTGTGCAAGGATGAGAAGCAGAGCGGCGAACATTTCACAACAGCCTAGCCGGCCCTGCGAGTTCCCGTGCCACGGAGCCGGACCTTAGATAGGATGGAGAGCCGATTCCTGTCCGTGCCGATCCCGCTCCCGCTACCAGGTTCCCGCACCGTCGCCAGCCTTGCGCTCGCCGGCGCCGCCGCGCTCGTGCCGCTGCTCGCGCCTGCGCCCGCGGGCGAGACGGTGCGCGAACCGGTGCGCTTCGGCCGCGACATCCGGCCGATTCTCTCCGACCGTTGCTTCAAGTGCCACGGCCCCGATTCTGCCGCGCGGCAGGAGGATCTGCGACTGGACGATCGCGAAGTTGCGACCGCCGACCGCGGCGGTTACGCGGTGATCGTGCCGGGCGATCCCGAGGCCAGTGAACTGTGGCGCCGCGTCAGCGCGCACGATCCCGACGAGATCATGCCGCCGCCGGACAGCAACAAGAAGCCGCTGTCCGATGCGGAGAAGGAACTGGTGCGGCGTTGGATCGAGGACGGCGCGCCGTACGAGCGGCACTGGTCGTTTGTCCCGCCGGTGAGGCCGGATCTGCCGGCCGTGCGCGACGCGGCCTGGGCGCGCAACGAGACCGACCTTTTCGTGCTTGCGCGCCTGGAGGCCGAAGGGCTGGCGCCGAGTTCGGAGGCCGAGCGCGCGACGCTGCTGCGCCGCGTGTTCCTCGACGTGACGGGCCTGCCGCCTACGCCGGAGGAACTCGACGCCTTCATCGCCGACGCGCGGCCCGACGCCTACGAGCGCTGGGTTGACCGCCTGCTCACCGAGGAGCCTTACGTCACGCGCTACGCCGAGCGCATGGCGACGCCGTGGCTCGACGCCGCACGCTACGCGGACACCAGCGGGATCCACATGGATGCCGGGCGCCAGATCTGGCCGTGGCGCGACTGGGTGCTGCGCGCCTTCCGCGACAACATGCCCTTCGACCGCTTCGTCACCGAGCAGATCGCGGGCGATCTGCTGCCGGAGGCGACGCTGCAGCAAATGATCGCGAGCGGCTTCAATCGCAACCACGTCACCTCGGACGAGGGGGGGGCGATTGACGAGGAGTACCGCGTCGAGTACGCGGTGGACCGCACCGCGACCACCGGCGGCGTGTTCCTCGGGCTGACGCTGGGCTGCGCGCGCTGCCACGAGCACAAGTTCGATCCGATCTCGCAGGAGGACTTCTACCGGCTCTACGCCTACTTCAACTCGGTGGAGGAGCCTGGCGTCTACTCGCAAATTCCCGACGCCAACCGCGCCCTCGAACCCTTCCTCGCGGTCCCGACCGCGGAGCAGGAGGTGCGCCTCGCCGCCCAGCGCGTGCGCCTCGACGCCGCGCGCACGCGCCTGGACCAGCCTGCGCCCGAGGACGAGGCCGAGTACGCGCAGTTCCTGCGCGAGGCGCCGACCGCGGCCGGCATCGAGTGGGTGAGCGTGGAGATCGCCGGCGCGGAATCGTCGGGCGGCGCGACGCTGGTGCCGCAGCCGGACGGCTCGGTGCTCGCCACCGGCGCCAACCCGGACCGCGACGACCACCGCATCGTGCTGCGCATGCAAGAAACCGGCCTGCGTACGCTGCTGCTCGAAGCGCTGCAGGACCCGAGCCTGCCGCACGGGCGCGTCGGCCGCGCCTACAACGGCAACGCCGTGCTGTCCTCGATCGCGGTCGAGGCCGTCTCGCTGCGCGATCCGGCGCGCACGCAGAATGTCAACTTGACGTGGGCCTGGGCCGACCACGAGCAGCCCAACGGTGATTTCGACGTCGTCAACGCGCTCGACCCGTCCGCCGACCGCGGCTGGGCCGTCAACGCGCACGAGGTTCCGGGCGGCCGCACCGCGCTGTTCCTCGCCGCGGAGCCCTTCGGCTTCGAAGGCGGCACCGAACTGCGCGTGACGCTCGCCTACCAGTCCGTGTTCGCAACGCACACGCTTGGCCGCGTGCGCCTGACGCCGGGGCGGATCTCCGAAGCCGGGCTTGCAACGCTGCCGACCGCCGACACGCGCTGGTACCTCGCCGGCCCCTTCGGCCCGCGCGAGCGTTACTCCGGCTACGACGAAGCCTTCGGCCCTGAGGAGACCGGCCTCGATTTCACGCGCAACTTCGCCGGCGGCGCCGTCGCCTGGAACGTCTCGCTCGACCTGCTCGACGGCGTGCTGAAGCAGAATCTTCCGGGCGGTCAGGTTGTCACTTATGCCGGCAAGAAGATGTTCGCGCCTGACGCGCGCTCGCTGGACATCTCGCTGGGCAGCGACGACGGCGTGCAGGTCTTCCTGGACGGCGCCAAGGTCTTCGAGAACCGCGTGGACCGCGGCGCGGCGTTGGACCAGGACCGGCTGCAGATCGCGCTCGCGCCGGGCGTCCATCATCTGGTGGTGAAGACCGTCAACACCGGCGGCATCGGCGGGATCTACTGGAAGCAGCAGCCGCGCGCCGGAGAGCACGAGGGCGACCTCCTGTGGGCCTTGGCGCCGGAGGAGGCGCGTGCGCGCGGCGCGGACGGCCTCGGCGAGCGAATGGCCCGCGCGTGGCGAATCGCGCGCTCGCCCGCCTTCCGCGCGCTGCTCGACGAGATCGCCGCCGCGGAAGGCGAGATCGCGGTCGTCGAGGCGGCGATCCCGCGCACGATGGTGATGAAGGAGTTGCCGATGCAGCGCGAGACCTATCTGCTGATGCGCGGCCAGTACGACCGGCCCGACCGCGAGAAGCCGGTCGCGCGCGGCGTGCCGGCGGCGCTGGGGCGGTTGCCGGAAGGCGCCCCGGCCAATCGCATCGGGCTCGCGCAGTGGCTGACCGCGTCTGACAACCCGCTGGTGGCGCGCGTGTACGCGAACCGGCTGTGGGAGGTCGTGTTCGGCGCGGGCATCGTGGGCACCAGCGAGGACTTCGGCCTGCAGGGAGAATGGCCCAGCCACCCGGAACTGCTCGACTGGCTCGCGGTCGAGTTCCGCGAGAGCGGCTGGGACGTCAAGGCCGCGCTGCGCCGGCTCGTCACCAGCGCGACCTACCGCCAGTCCTCGCGCGTGCGCCCCGAGGCGGAGGAGCGCGATCCTGACAATCGGCTGCTCTCGCACGCGCCGCGCCGCCGGCTGGGCGCCGAAGAAGTGCGCGACCAGGCGCTGTACATTGCCGGCCTGCTGGTCGAGCAGTTCGGCGGACCGTCGGTGAAGCCCTACCAGCCGGAGGGATTGTGGCAGGAGGTCGCGATGCCGCAGTCGAACACGCGCATCTACGAGCGCGGCAACGGCGAGGACCTGTGGCGGCGCAGCCTCTACACCTACTGGAAGCGCGCCTGCCCGCCGCCCTCGCTGATGACCTTCGACGCGCCGACGCGCGAGTTCTGCAACATCCGGCGCTCGACGACCAACACGCCGCTGCAGGCGCTGGTGCTATGGAACGACGAGCAGTTCGTCGAGGCCGCGCGCAATCTCGCGCAACGGACGCTCGCGGCAACCGACGGCGACGACCCGCGCCTGGTGCGCATGCACCGCGCGTGCACCGGGCGCGCGCCGGAACCGTCCGAACTGTCCACGCTGCGCGGCGCGCTCGACGCGTTCCGCGCGCGCTACCGCGCCGCCCCGGACGACGCGCGGATGCTGCTCGAGATCGGCGAGTCGCCGCTGCCTGCCGAGCACGACGCCGCGGAACTCGCGGCGTGGACGCTGGTCGCCAACGCCGTCCTCTCCCTCGACGCCTCCATCACCCGCACATGAGCCGCCTCCCTCCCGGGACTCCGCCGGACCCGCGCGAAGAATTTGCGCTGAACCTGACGCGCCGACGCTTCTTCGGCCTCGGCGCGCGCACCCTCGGCGCGGGCCTCGGCGCGCTCGCTCTTCAATCGCTGGGAGGCAGCGCGCTGGCGCGCGGGCTCGGGTCGGAGCCGGCGTTCGTGCCCGGTCCGCACTTCCGGCCCAAGGCCAAGCGCGTGATCTACATGCACATGGAGGGTGCTCCCAGTCAACTCGACCTCTTCGACTACAAACCCGGCCTGCGCGCGCGCTTCAACCAGGATCTGCCGGATTCGATCCGCAAGGGGCAGCGGCTCACCACGATGACCAGCGGCCAGACGCGCTTCCCGGTCGCGCCGTCCATCTTCAAGTTCACGCGCTACGCCAACAACCAGGACGGAGTCTGGCTCTCGGAATTGATTCCCCATACTGGATCGCTCGCGCACGAGATCGCCTTCATCCACTCGATGCACACCGAGGCGATCAACCACGAGCCGGGCATCACTTTCTTCCAGACCGGCAACCAGCAGCCGGGCCGCCCGGCCTTCGGCGCGTGGACCAGTTACGGCCTGGGCAGCGCCAACGCGAACCTGCCGACCTTCGTGGTGATGATCACGCAGGGCCTCGGCAACATGCAGGCGCTGTCGGCGCGCTTCTGGGGTTCCGGGTTCCTGCCCAGCGAGCACCAGGGCTGCAAACTGCGCGCCGGCGACGACCCGGTGCTTTACTTGAGCGATCCGGCGGGCGTCGCGCGCGAGGACCGGCGCAGAATGCTCGACCTGGTTGGCGAACTCAATCAGAATGAGTTCGAGCGCAGCCTCGATCCGGAGGTGCGCACGCGCATCGCGCAGTACGAGATGGCGTACCGCATGCAGATGTCGGTGCCGGAACTCACCGATTTCTCCGACGAGGACGAGGAAACGCTCGCGCTGTACGGGCCCGACGTGCACAAGCCCGGCTCTTTCGCGGCCAACTGCCTGCTCGCGCGGCGGCTCTCCGAGCGCGGCGTGCGCTTCATCCAGTTGTACATGCGGGGCTGGGATCAGCACGGCAATCTGCCGGGCGAACTGAAAGCGCAGACCAACGCGGTGGACCAGCCGCAGGCCGGTTTGCTGAAGGATCTGCGCCGGCGCGGTCTGCTCGACGAGACGCTGGTGCTGTGGGCCGGCGAGTTCGGGCGCACGGCGTACAGCCAGGGCGAACTGACGACCGAGAACTACGGCCGCGACCACCACCCGCGATGCTTCACGGTGTGGCTCGCGGGCGGCGGCATCGCGCCGGGCGTGACGTACGGCAAGACCGACGACTTCTCGTACAACATCGTCGAGAATCCGGTCGAGGTACACGACCTGCACGCGACGATGCAGCACTGCCTCGGCTTCGACCACGAACGGCTGTCCTTCCGCCACCAGGGACGCGATTTCCGGCTCACGGACGTCTTCGGCAAGGTGCTGAAGCCGCTCCTCTGAAATACGGAGTCGCACACCTTGTTGTCGCAGGTTAGCAGGTCGGTGTGCGGCACAGGATGATCTCCATGCGACAACAAAGTGTGCGGCTCCGTATCTGGACGACCGCGATCCTTGCGCTCGCGCCGCCGACTGCGATCGTCCTCACCCCTGCACCCGCGCGCGAACCGCCGCGGCTCGACTTCAACCGCGACGTGCTTCCGCTGCTCGCGGACCGCTGCTTCAAATGCCACGGCCCGGACGGCGCAGCGCGCAAGGCCGATCTGCGCCTCGACGACGCGGTGGCGGCAGTTGCGGAACGAGACGGCGTGCGCGCGATCGTCCCCGGCGACCCGGCCGCGAGCGAACTCGTTGCGCGCATCCGCCACGCCGACCCGGAGGAGCGCATGCCGCCCGCGGATTCCGGGCGCAAGCCGTTGACGGAGCAAGAGAAGGACGTCCTCGAGCGCTGGATCGCGGAAGGCGCGGAGTATGCGCCGCATTGGGCATTCGTGCCGCCGCGCGCGCCGGAGCCGCCTGCGGTGCGCGACGCGGCGTGGTGCCGCGACCCACTCGACCGCTTCGTGCTGGCGGAATTGGAGCGCGCGGGTCTCGCGCCCTCGCCGGAGGCGGAGCGCGCGACCTGGCTGCGCCGCGCCGCGCTGGACCTGACGGGCCTGGCGCCGACGCCGGAGGAAACAGCGGCTTTCCTCGCCGACGCGTCGCCGGAGGCCTGGGAGCGCGCGGTGGACCGGCTGCTCGCCAGCCCGCGCTTCGGCGAGCGCATTGCTTCGGAGTGGATGGATCTTGCGCGTTACGCCGACACCTATGGTTATCAGGCCGACGTCCACCGCGACGTGTGGCGCTGGCGCGACTGGGTGATCGCGGCGTTCAACGAAAATCTTCCCTACTCCGACTTCCTGACGTGGCAACTCGCGGGCGATCTGCTGCCCGGAGCCACGCGCGAGCAACGCCTCGCCACCGCCTTCAACCGCCTGCACCGCATGACTAACGAGGGCGGCAGCACGGAGGAGGAATTCCGCGTCGAGTACGTCGCCGACCGCGTGCATACCTTCGGCACTGCCGTCCTCGGCCTCACGCTGGAGTGCGCGCGCTGCCACGACCACAAGTTCGACCCGCTGCCGACGCGCGACTACTACCGGCTCTTCGCCTTCTTCGACGACGTGGACGAGAGCGGGCTCTACTCGCACTTCACCGCCGCGGTGCCGACGCCGACCTTGCCGCTGCCGACCGCGGAACAGGACAGTGCGCTCGCTGCCGCGGAAGTCGCGGTGACGGCGGCCGAGCGCGTCGCGGCGGATCGCGCCGCCGCCGCACGCGGAGAATTCGCCGCGTGGCGCGCCGCCGGCGGCCGCATCGCCGCGCCCGCACCGATCGCACACTATCCCCTGGACGCGATCGGCGAAGGCGGGACCCTCGCCAACCTCGCCGACACGGCGCGGCCCGGCGCCGTGCTGGATCAGCCAGCCGCGACGGAAGGCGTCGCCAGCGGCGCGCTGCTCTTCTCTGGCGACGACAACGCGACCTTCCCCGGCGTCGCGGAGTTCGCGCATTGGGATCCCTTCGCCTTTGCGCTGTGGGTGCGCGCGCCCGACCGCAGGGAGCGCGCAGTAGTGCTGAAGCGCTCGCGCGCGTGGACCGACGCGGGCAGCCAGGGCTACGAAATTCTGATCGAGGGCGGGCGCCTGTCCTGGTCGCTGATCCACTTCTGGCCCGGCAATGCGGCGAGCGTGCGCACGCGCGAGGAACTCCCGATCGGGCGCTGGGTCGAAATCGCCGTCACGCACGACGGCAGCGCGCGCGCCGCGGGACTACGCATCTTTTTCGACGGCGAGCCCGCAGAGGTTGAAATCGTGCGCGACCGCCTGTGGAAGCCGATCACGGGCGGCGATCCGGGTCCGCTGACCCTCGCGGAGCGTTTCCGCGACGCGGGCTTCGCGGGCGGCGCGGTGGACGAGTTGCGCGTCTTCGACCGCTGCCTCGCGCCGCTCGAGATCGCCGAACTTCACGCGCCCGGCGCAGTCGCCGCGGCGGGGGAGGAGACGGCGTTCGCAGCGTGGCTCGCCGCGCACGACGTGCCGCACCGCGCCGCGCGCGAAGGCCTGCGCGAAGCGCGCCGCGCGCGCGCCGAGATCCTCGCGGGAGTCGAGGAGATCATGGCGATGGAGGAGATGCCCGCGCCGCGCGCCGCGCAGGTGCTTGCGCGCGGGCGCTATGACAACCCGGACCCTGCGCAACCGGTGACGGCCGGCACGCCGGGCGCGTTGCCGCCGCTGCCGGAGGGCGCGCCCGCCAACCGCCTCGGCCTCGCGCGCTGGCTGACGGACCCCGGCCACCCGCTGGCAGCGCGCGTCGTCGTCAACCGCCTGTGGGCGCAGATGCTCGGGCGCGGGCTGGTTGCCACGCGCGAGAACTTCGGCCTGCAGGGCGAAGCGCCCACGCATCCGGAACTGCTCGACGCGCTCGCGATTGACTTCGCACGCGGCGGCTGGAATGTCAAATCTCTGCTCCGGCGCATCGCGCTTTCGGCGACCTACCGGCAGTCCTCCCATGCGCGCGAGGATCTCGCGCGCGCCGACCCGGACGACCGTCTGCTCGGCCGCTTCCCGCCGCGCCGCCTCTCCGCCGAAGCGCTGCGCGACCAGGCGCTCTACTCCGGCGGGCTGCTGGTGGAGAAGATCGGCGGCCCGAGCGTCAGACCGTGGCAGCCGCCGGGCCTTTGGAGCATCGGCTGGGGGGGGGAATATTCGCCCGACGCGGGCGAGGGCCGCTGGCGCCGCAGCCTCTACACCTACTGGCGGCGCACGGTGCCCCCGCCCAACATGATCCTCTTCGACGCGGCGAAGCGCGACGTGTGCGTGGCGCGCCGTCAGGAGACCAACACGCCGCTGCAGGCGCTGGCGCTGCTCAACGACCCGCAACTGGTCGAGTGCGCGCGGGCGCTGGCCGTGCGCGCCGCGCGCGAAGCGGGGCCGGATCCGGACGCGCGGCTGGTGCGCGCCTTCGCGCTCGTCTGCGCGCGCGCGCCCACCGCGACCGAGATCGCCGCGCTGCGCGCGGTCTTTGACGCGCAACTCGCGGAGTTCCACGCCGAGCCGGCGCGCGCCGACGCGCTGCTCGCGGTCGGCATCGCCGCGGTGCCTCCGGACGCGGACCGCGCCGACCTCGCGGCCTGCGCGGTCGCATGCTCGGTGCTCTTCGCCGCCGACGCGGCGCTGACGGTGCGATGAAATCGTTCCCCATTCCCGATCCGCTCGTGCTGACCCGCCGCAGCCTGCTGCGCGGCGCGCTGGCGGGCCTCGGCGCGGCCGCGCTGCACGATCTTCGGGCCGGCGCGCCGCAGGAGCCGCAGGCGCGCCCGCGCGCGCGGCGCGTGATCTATCTCTTCCAGTCCGGCGGCCCGAGCCACCTCGAAACCTTCGACTGGAAACCGCTGCTGGACGCGCGCCACGGCGAGCAATTGCCGGACTCGGTGCGGATGGGGCAGCGCCTCACCGGCATGAGCGGCAATCAGGCCTCGCTGCCGCTCGTGCGCTCGATCTTTCCCTTTGCCCGGCACGGCCGCTGCGGTGCGTGGATGAGCGACCTGCTGCCGCACACCGCGCGCATCGCGGACGAGATCTGCATTGTCAAGACGATGCATACCTCCGCGATCAATCACGACCCGGCGATCACCTTCCTGTGCACCGGCGCGGAGCCCGCGGGCCGGCCCTCGATGGGCGCGTGGTTGTCGTACGGCCTCGGCTCGGCCAACCGCAACCTGCCTGCCTTCGTGGTGCTGTGCACCAACAAGCCCGCCGATCAGCCGCTCTACGCGCGCCTGTGGGGCAGCGGTTTCCTGCCCAGCGAGCACCAGGGAGTGCAGTTCCGCCCCGGCGCGGATCCCGTGCTCTATCTCGCCGATCCCGACGGCGTCTCGCCGGCCGCGCGGCGCCGCACGCTCGACGCGCTCGACGCGCTGAACGGCGAGCAGCACGCGCGCGAGGGCGATCCGGAGATCCTGTCGCGGATCGCGCAGGCCGAGATGGCGTGGCGCATGCAGTCGAGCGTGCCGGAGGCGGCCGATCTCTCCGGCGAGCCGGATGAGGTCTTCGAACTCTACGGCCCGGATTCGCGCACGCCCGGCACCTACGCGGCCAACTGTCTGCTCGCGCGGCGGCTCGCCGAGCGCGGCGTGCGCTTCATCCAACTCTTCCATCCGGGCTGGGACCAGCACGGCGACCTGCCGGCAGGGATCCGGCAGCAGTGCCGCGAGACCGACCAGGCGTCGGCAGCGCTGGTGCTCGACCTCAAGCGCCGCGGACTGCTCGAGGACACGCTGGTGGTGTGGGGAGGCGAGTTTGGCCGCACCAACTATTCGCAAGGCAAGTTGACGGTTGACAACTACGGGCGCGATCACCACCCGCGCTGTTTCAGCATCTGGCTCGCGGGCGGCGGCGTGAAGCCGGGGTTTTCCCACGGCGAGACCGACGACTTCGGGTACAACATTCCCGACGTCGAGCGCCAGGGCGTACACGTACACGACCTGCACGCGACGATGCTGCACCTGCTGGGCGTGGATCACCGCCGCCTCACTTTCCGCTTCCAGGGCCGCGACTTCCGCCTGACGGACGTCCACGGCCGGGTTGTTTCCGAACTGCTGACTTGATCCGGCGGCGGAATCAGAAGATCACCTGCGCGGGGTTGCTGGTGGTGCAGGATGCGAGATCGAGGGCCTGGAGGTGCGTGGTGATCGCGGCGGAGGCCGGCACGAAGACCGGGCCGACGCGGGCGAAACCCTGCGCGTCGGCCTGCAGCACCGCCAGCGGTGCGAGCGTGGCGTTGAGGTCGAGCAGCGTGCCGGCGCAACGACGGCCGGAGGGCACCGGCGACGGCCCGCCGGAGCCGAGGGCGTAGAGCAGCCCGACGCTGCCGTTCGGGGTGGCGCCCCAGACCTGCGCGCCCATCGGGCCGCCGGTCTCGCCGAGTGTGCCGAGCGCGAAAGGCGAGGTGGGGCCGGGCAGGTATTCGACGCCGCCGAGCACTCCGGGGTAGTTGAGCGGGCCGACGAAGGTCGGCACGCCGGTGAGGGTGTCTTGGATCCACAGACC
>Ga0247727_10000803_pt1 | contig 76848 bp, 54 predicted proteins | sample WisWelCaveWW1625_FD_202498 | JGI IMG/M metagenome (GOLD analysis project Ga0247727, IMG submission 202498) | Biofilm microbial communities from Wishing Well Cave, Virginia, United States - WW16-25 | ecosystem: Environmental > Aquatic > Deep subsurface > Groundwater > Cave microbial mat | place...
CTCGGTCCGCTCACCGTGGATGCTCCGACTGCCCTGACGATATGGACGACCCCCACGCAACCGACCGGGATTCAGGAGCCACCGGTTCTGGGCAGGTACATCGATCGACTCGAGCCGTGCCAGCCGAACCCCTTCAACCCGACGACGCTCGTACAATACTCGATCAGCCGTGATTCGCACGTGCGGTTGGCCATCTTCAACATCCACGGGCAGCTCGTGCGCACTCTCGTAGACGCGTGGCAAGGCAGGAACGCGTACCCGCTCGTATGGGATGGCAAAGATAACGACGGGCGGCTTGTGCCAAACGGGATCTACATGTCGAGCTTGGTAACCGGGGATTTCAAGCAGACACGTAAGGTCGTCGTCGTCCGATAAGGGCAACAAGGATGACAATGACGCCCCGTCGAAAACAACTGAGTAATCGCGCATCCGAATCGTTTTTGTTTTTGGCTCCTCTCAGAATTCCGTGATTGCAGGGGTTTTCGCGGGGGCCGGCCGGGTTCCCCCGGAATCATTCGCGAAATTCCGGAGGAACCCCGCCCTCGCACGGCGACGGGAGGACCGCCCTGTGGGCGAATCTGGGGGAATCTCGGGGCAGAGGAAGCTCGCCAAGGGCCAGGACCCAGTCTTTACGGAATTCTGAGAGGAGTCCAAAATGACAAAGAACAAATCAAGCTCAAAAACCGGCTCTTCGGGATCTCGTGTGGGTTGAAGATGGGCCTCTCCTGACCTGGGCCGATCGCTTGTCGAGGCTGGACATGGCCTCTAGGGACGGACTCTGGGGATCGAAGCGCGGATGGAGCCGGGCATGGGCCGATTCGAGCGAGAACCATGTCGCGGCCTGATCTCCCTACATGCCATGGGGTTCTCCTCGGAGGAACCGCCCGGCATCAAGCTAGGACCCGCATCCGCAACCCACACGAAAGCCGGTAGAGCCGTTCTATTCCATCGTGCACTTCGAGGTGACCGAACTCCCGCCAGTCTTTCGGGAAGCGCGACGGGTCCTCGTGCCTGGTGGCTTGGCACTTGTCTCTTTTCATATTGGCGAGCAGGTCGTCCATAGGGACGAGCTGTTCGGTGCTCGGGTCTCGCTGGACTTTCGGTGTCACACTCCTGAGAACGTCGTCGAGGCTCTCCGGTCGGCCAATCTCGCGGTCATCGAGCAAGTTCATCGCGAGCCTTATGACGGAGCCGAGTATCCTAGCCGCAGGTGCTACCTTGTCGCGCGAGCTGCCTAACAACAGCACGCAGCGGATGACGCTTTGCGCCGCCGCTGAACCGGATGCTCTGCCCCCCAATTGGACGAGACAGGCCGGAGGAGTAGGCTCGAAGTCCAAGATGAGGGGGTTCCGTCGAGAAAGTGACCCGAGTGTCGGATGTCCGGCGGGTGCTCCCGACCGAGTTCAAGCGGCAGCAGATCGATCGAGTTCTTCGGGGAGGGGTCGCCGTTGCGGAACTGGACCGGGAGCTGAAGGTGTCGCGCGCTCTGATCCAGCGGCGGAAGCATCTGTTTGCGGCTCGGTCGGACGCCGCCGTCGCGGCGAGAGCGAATCCCTCGTGATCGTGCGCGACGCACCGATCTGACCTACCGGCAATTCTTCACACATCTCACAACCGCTCCGCGAACGTCTTCCAGATCAGCTCATACAGGTGCGTCCGCTCCTCGATCGTTTCCATCATGTGCGTCCCGGGGTACGCCATCAGGTCGAATCGTTTGCCGGCGTTGACGAGCGCGCGGGTGAGGAGCATCGACTCGCGGAAGTGGACGTTGTCGTCGCCGGTGCCGTGGACGAGGGTGAGGTGGCCGCGCAGGCCATCGACGAACGGGAGGACCGAGCTCGGATTGTAGCCCGCGGCGTTCTCGCTCGGCAGCCCGAGGTAGCGCTCGGTGTAGTGCGTGTCGTAGCCGCGCCAGTCGACGACGGGCGCGACCGACACGCCGGCGCGGAATATGTCCGGCGCGCGGAGCATCGCCATCAGCGTCATGTACCCGCCGTACGACCAACCCCAGATGCCGACGCGCGCGGGGTCGATCTCGGGGTAGCGCTCGCACAACGCGCGCACTCCGGCGACTTGGTCGTCCAGCTCCTCGTCGCCGAGGCGCCCCGCGAAGATCCGCTCCGAGTCGTGGCCGCGCGCGACGACGCCGCGGCCGTCGATCCGCGCGACGACGAACCCGCGCCGCGCGAGCCACGCGTCGAGGAGGCCACGCTCGCCGGGCCAGCGCCGCTGGACTTGCTGCGCGTGCGGGCCGCCGTAGACGTAGACGATCAGCGGGCGACGGGCGATCGCGCCGGCCTCCGCGGGCGGGCGCACGACTCGCAGATCGAGCGAGACACCGTCGGGAGTCAGCGCCTGGAAGAACTCGGCGGCCGGGCTCGCGTCGGTGGCGGGCGGCGCGAGGGCCGCTGACGGAAGCTCGCCGACTCGCGCGCCATCGCGCCGTCGCACGATCGCGCGCGGAGGCGTTCTCTCGTCCTCGATCGTCTCGGCGTAGAGATCGTGCCCGTGCGGATTGAACGCCGCGGCGTGCCAACCGGCACGATCCGAGATCCCGCGCACCTCGCCGCCGTCGAGCCCGACGCGGAAAAGATGCCGCTCGGTCACGCCGTCCTTCGTCGCCGCGAACGTGATCTCGCCGCGACGCTCGTCCACATCGACGATCTCCGTCACGTCCCACGCGCCGCTCGTGAGCGCGCGCTCGATTTTCCCGTCCGCGCCGATCACTTCGATGTGGCGGTGGCCCGTCCGCTCCGACAGCCAGACGAAACTCTCGCCGCCCCGGAGAAATCGCGGCTCGTCGATGATGTTCACCCAGTCGGAGTCCGATTCGGCGAGGATGATCCGTCTCTCCCCCGTCTCGAGGTCGACGCGCCGCAATTCAAGGCGCTTCTGCGAGCGCGGCTGCGTCTCGACCCAGAGCGATTTCCCGTCCGGCGCCCATGTGACACGCGCGATGTACTCGAGGTCAGCGTTGAAACTAAAGAACCCGAGCCACGTCAACGTGGGTGCAATTTGCCCGCCCTCGACGAGTCGCTCAAAGCTAAGAGCCGCCTGCACGATCAAGACCTTCGCGTTCGGATCCCCTGCCTTCGGGTATGCCGAGACGCTCCCCTCACCCGTCGGGTCGGAGAAATCAGGCACGCGGAACGTCGGGATCCCGCGCGAGTCAACTTGGGCGAACGCAATCCGGCGCGAGTCGGGCGACCACCAGTATCCGGAGAATCGACCCATCTCTTCCTGCGCGATGAACTCGGCGACACCGTACTCGACTGCCGGTTCGTCGCTCGCCGCGACCACGAGCTCTCGGTTCGATGCGATCTCGAACGCGACGAGATCGCCGCTCCGCACGAACGCAACGCGCTTGCCGTCGGGCGAGAGGCGCGCGTCGATTTCGGGCTGTGGCGTGTCGGTGAGCCGCGTCGGCACACCGCTTTTCGCATCGACGAGAAACAGATCTCCGGAGTACGGGACGAGAAGTGCGCGACTATCGCGCGAGATCTCGAATGCGGTGATCCCCCGCTCCGTCTGGCGCTGGCGCTCGCGACGCGCCTGCTCCTCCTTCGAGATCGCGCCGCCGCCGCCGAGAGCGTCGGGATCGAGAAAGACGCGAGTGCGGCCCGTCTTCACGTCAAACACGAAGAGCTTCTGGTAGCGGTCGGTCGGCCCGCTCTCGAGGAAGTAAACGCGCTTGCCGTCGGGGGACGGCATCGCCTTCGTCGGAAGACCGCGCGTGAACCCGCGCGTCTCGATCAGGCGGCGGAGTTCCGCACGCGCGACGTCGTCGAGCGCGGGTTCGGGCGCCGGCGCCGACCGCGCAGGCGCTGGCGCAGACGCGGCCACCACGGGCCCCGACGTGGATTGTGCGAGCGCCGGCGGCACCGCGACTGATAGCCCGCCGACGGCGAGCAGCGCGCACCAGACCCACGGGATGATCCGCCGCGTCCGCCGCGCGTACTCGCGGTACGCGTCGCCGTACGCGGCCGTCACTCGCGCCTCCTCGAGCGCGATGAGGCTCGGGAGCGTCGCGATGATCGCCGCCGTCGGGATCACGAAGAGCCACGACCCGACCATCATCGCGAGAGACGGCCCGAGCAGGATCGAAACGAGATAGAGCGGATGACGGACGAACCGGTACGGGCCGTGCGTCACGAGCGTGTCGCCATCCTTCGGCGGAAGACCAGCGAGCTGGAGATTCTTGCCGAGGCTTCGACGCGTCCAAACGAGAAGGACGTTCGCGATCACGAAGAGCACAAGGCCGAGGCCGCGCGGCGCGGGCGCCTTGCCGAACACGATTCCGGTCGCGTGGAATATTGCCGTCTGGCGCGCGAGCAGAAGGATGCCGGCGACGAACCAGGAGAGATAACCGATCGTCGTCTCGAATAGGAAGAGCCGCGGTGCGAGTTCCTTTGCCCGTCCGCCCGTCGTGAGCGAGTGCGTGCGCGCGAACGATGCGAACTGATACAGAAACGTGACGACGAGGAGCGCGCCTGTGACGCGGACGTGGTCGATGCTCACGGCGCGAGCCCGAGCAGCGCGCGGCGGAGCAGATCGAGCGCGGCGGACGCGCCGCGCGCGCGCGTCTCCTCGCGCGTGCCCCACAACCGCCACGATGCCGAGCGGATTCCATCGGGGCCAGCGACCGCGCCGAATGCGGTCCCAGGCGGCTTCCCCTCAAGAGACGCGGGGCCCGCGACGCCGGTCGTCGCGACGGCCCAGTCGGCGGCGAGACGGCGGCGCGCGCCGGCGGCCATCGCGCGCGCGGTCGCCTCGCTCACCATCCCGTGGCGGTCGAGGACGCGCGCGGAGACGCCGAGCGCGCGTCGCTTCGCGTCCGCGCCGTACGCGACGACGCCACCGACGAACGCGCGGCTCGCGCCCGGCACGGCGGCGAGGCGCGAGGCGACGGCGCCACCCGTGAACGACTCCGCGACGGCGAGCCGCTCGCCGCGACGCGCGATGCGCCGCAGGACGACGGCCGCTGCCGACTCGCCGCGCGTCGAGTAGACCGCATCGCCCAACCGCCGCGCGACCGCGCGCGCGATCCGCGCGACACGCCGCGACGCGTCTCGCCCCGCGACCGCGATCGACACCTCGACGCCCTCGACGTCAGGAAGAAACCCGAGGGTGACTCCGCGCTCGCCCGCGACGAGCGGCGCGATTCGCGCGGCGAGATCCGACTCGCCGACGCCGTAGGTGCGGAGGAGCGCGCGCGCGGCGCGCGGGCCGCGCGCCAGTCGCGCCAGGAGCGGCCGCACCGAGCCGGCGACGATCGCGCCGAACTCCGACGGGACTCCGGGGAGCGCGACGACGCGCCGTCCGCCGCGCGAGAGCAAGAGCCCCGGCGCGAGCCCGACCGGGTTCGGCAGCGTGCGCGCGCCGCGCGGGATGAGCGCCTGCCGGATCGCGCCCGGCGGCCGAGCGCGGCCCCGCTCGCGGAAGCGCGCTTCGAGACGCGCGCGAACCGCGCCGTCCTCGCACAGCGGCGCGCCGAACGCGCGAGCGAGCGCCTCGCGAGTCACGTCGTCGGGCGTCGCGCCGAGCCCGCCCGTGACGATCACGAGCGACGCCTCGCGGAGGCCCTCGCGGATCGCCCGCGCGATCCGCGCCGCGTCGTCACCGACCGACAGCAGGAACGCGACCTCGCCGCCGGCCGCGGCCACCTCGCGCGCGAGAGCGCCGCGGTGCGTGTCGGCGCGCCGTCCCTCGAGAACTTCGTTGCCGACGGTGAGGATGCCGACGCGAAGCGGCGTCCTGGGAGCGCTGCCCGCGCTGCGAGCTCGGCGGGCACCGCGCGTGCCCCCCGCGTCGCGCCCGGCCCCCCCGCCTCCAGCCCGCTCACCCACGCAGCGCCGCCCACGCCGCGTTCGCCGCCCGCAGCGCAACGTTCGCGTACACCCCCGCGACGAGGTCGTCGAGCATCACGCCCCATCCGCCGCGAATCCGCTCGCATCGCCCCGCCGGCCACGGCTTGACGATGTCGAACAGTCGAAAGAGGAGAAACGCGCCGATGAGGTTTGGAATCGTCGGCGCGATGAGCGCGACCGAGACGAGCATCCCCATCGCCTCGTCGACGACCATCTCGCCGCCGTCCTTGCCGTAGATCGCCTCCGTCTCGGAGCAGGCCCAGACGCCCGCGGCGAAAAGCACGATGGCGCCGGCGACCTGCGTCGCGACGAGCGTCGCGTGCGACGCGCCTGCAAACACGAGCGCGGCGTACAGCGCCAGGCAAGCCGCCGCGCCGACCGTCCCCGACGCGATCGGGAAGAGGCCCGTGCCGCCGAACGTCGCGATCGCGATCGCGACTCGCCGCCTCACCGCACGATCTTCCGGATCGCCTCGCGGTTCCCCGCGAAGTAGAGGAAGCCGGACAGAAGTGTGAGCACCGTCGTCATCCAGAGAAATCCGAGCAGATACGGGTTCGCGTCGCCGAGACCGATCGGCGCGCCGGTCCTCTCCCGAAGGACAATCGTGAGGATCGCCGCGAGCACGAACACGTTCTGAGTGACCGTCTTGAGCTTCGCCAACAGCGACGGGAGGATCACGACGCCGCGATACCCGAGCAGGCTGCGGAGCCCCGTGACGAGGAACTCGCGCCCGACGATCAACAACACGAGGTGCGCCGGGACGAATGGCAGCCCTTTCGACAGGAACACGATCAGCGCGAGCGAAATGAGCACCTTGTCCGCGAGCGGATCCATGAACTTTCCGAACGAGGTGACGATTCCGGTGCGGCGCGCGAGCCAACCGTCGTACGCATCCGTGAGAGCGAGCGCAGCGTAGAGGCCGAGCGAAAAAACGTGCGCGGCGTGCGAAGGTGCAAGGAGAAGGAGCGCGAAGACGGGCGCGAGCAGGAGCCGCGCGAGCGTGAGCTTGTTCGGCAAGTTGAGCGAGAGGAGCGCGGACGGACTCGGAAGAACGGCTTCGCGCGCGACGCTCGGGTCGCTGCTCTCGTCGCCGCGCGCATCGCCGCCCGGGTCGCCGCTCGGATCACCGGTCGCATCGCCGCGCGGTTCGCGGCGCGCATCGCGGCCCAGATCCGCCAGCCGATCGTCCTCTCCGGGAAGTCCCGCCGCGACGCCGCGGCGCATTCTTTCGCGGGGCGTCTCGGCTCTCTCTCGCTCTCCCATCGCGCTAGCTCATCTCCTGCCGCCCGGCGATCGCGCGCGCGAGCGTCACTTGGTCGGAAAACTCGAGATCGCCGCCGACCGGGATCCCGCGCGCCAGCCGCGACACGCGAACCCCGAGCGGCCGGATCAGGCTCGCGACGTAGAACGCCGTCGCGTCTCCCTCGACGGTCGGGTTCGTCGCGAGGATCACCTCACGGACCGGCCGCGCTTTCAGCCGCGCGACGAGCGGCGCGATGCGGAGGCTCTCGGGACGCGCGCCCTCGAGCGGCGAGAGCGCGCCGTGCAGCACGTGGTACCGCCCGCGAAACTCGCCGCTTGCCTCGAGCGCCAGCAGGTCAGTCGGCTGCTCGACGACGCAGACGATCCCATCGTCGCGCGACGCGTCTCGGCACACCTCGCAGACTTCCTCCTCCGTGAAGTTCCCGCACTCGACGCAGAGGCGGATCCGGTCGCGCACCATCTCGATCGCCGTCGCGAGGGCGAGCGCTTCCTCGCGCGGAATCCGAAGCAGATGGAACGCCAGCCGCTGCGCCGTCTTCTTCCCGATCCCCGGCAGCCGCGAGAGCTGCGAGATGAGGAGCGTGAGAGATCGCGATGAGGTGAACATCCGGTCGGGCGCGGCGCGGCGTTCGGGTTACATCAACCCCGGCAGGCCGAGCCCGCCGAGTCCGCCAAGCCCGCCCGTGATTTTCGCGAGCCGCTCCTTCATCATCTGCTGCGCCTTCGCTCGCGCCTCGTTCACCGCGGCGAGGATCAGGTCTTCGAGCATCTCGACGTCCGCCTTGTCGACGACTTGCGGATCGATCCGAATCTTGAGGATCTCCTGCTTTCCGTTGGCGACGACGGTGACTATCCCGCCGCCGGCGCTCGCTTCGACGGTCTCGTGCGCAAGCTCCTCCTCCATCGCCGCCATCCGCTCCTGCATTTTCTGCGCTTCCTTGAGGATCTGATCCATGTTCCCCGGCAGCCCCTTCATGCGGTGTCCCCTTTCATGCTGTCTCGCCCGTCGCGAGATCGAGCGGCAGGTCGGTCGGCGGCGGCGCGGCGTCGCGCGCGGTGCGGCGCGACACGACCTCGGCGTCGAAGAACTGGAGCGCGCGCCGGACGCCGGGATGGTCGAGAAGCCCGCGCGCGCCGGGCGCCGCGGCGAAACCGGGAGCGCGAGTGGCGCCCGCGGGAGGGGCGCTCGCGACGGGGCCGCTCGCGCCCGGCGCGGCCGGCGCGTCCGGTGCGCCCGACGCCGCGGCGCCCTGCCCATCGGCGAGGATCCGCGTCTCGAGGCGAAGGCGCTGGCCGAAGCAGCGAGCGATCTCCTCCTCGACGACGGCGCGGTTCGGAGCGCGGTCGATCTCCGCGCGATGGAACGCGTGCGACGGGGGAAAGCCGATCACGAGGCGGCCGTCGGCGATTTCGAGCGCTTGCCCTTGGCTTAAGAACGCGAGGAGCGAGCGCTTCGTCGCCGCGACGCCGCGGACGACTTCGTCCCAGCGCACGCGCGGGTCGTCGGCGATTTCGGCGGTCGCCGAGAACGGCGCGGCAGGCGGGGCGACCGCTGCGATCGGCGCGGACAACAGTGTTTCGGGCTGCGGAGTGCGCGGCGACGCGGGCGGCGTGGCTCGCGACGACGCGGGCGGCGCGGACGGCACAGACGGCGCGGACGGCGCGACAGATGGCGGCGTCGAGCGCGGCGAGGCCGAAGGCGTGCCCGGAGACGGGGACGCTGGCGCAGGCCCGCGCGAGGCGTTGCCCGGAGCGCGCGCGCCGCTCGCGACTCGCGCGCCGCTCGCCGCACTCCCCCCCCCGGTCGCGTCGAGCCGCGCGATCAGCTCCTCCAGATCGACCGCGCTCTCCATCGAGACCATCTCGAAGATCGCCATCTCGAGCAGGACGCGCGGGTGCGAGCTGCGCCGCATCTCGCGGTCCGCCTCGGCGAGGATGCGCGAGAGGCGTAACAGGTCGGCCGGCGCAAACCCCGCGGTCTGCTCGCGGAGCTGCGCGATCCCCTCGGGCGAGGCGTCGAGGATCTCGCCGGGCGACTCGGCGATCGCCGCGATGAACAGCGCGCGAAGGTGCTCGAGAAGCCCAGTCGACAGCTCGACGAGGTCGGCGCCCGCGTCGATCGCGCGCGCGAGCGTCACGGCCGCGAGCCCCGCGTTCTTCTCGCTGATCGCGCGCGCTAACTCGGAATAAACTTCTTGGCCGACGACGCCGAGCACCTCTTCGGCGTCAGCGAGCGTCGAGCCCTTCCCGGCGAACGACACGACCTGATCGAGGAGGCTCTCCGCGTCGCGAAGCCCGCCGTCCGCGCGACGCGCGACCAGGTACAAGACATCCTCCGCGACGCCGAACTCTTCCTTCTGCGCGATCTCGCGGAGCCGCCCGACGATCTGCTCCGTCGGAATCCGCCGGAAATCGAACCGCTGGCATCGCGAAAGGATCGTCGGCAGGACCTTCGACGGTTGCGTCGTCGCGAAGATGAACAGGACGTGCGGCGGCGGCTCCTCGAGGATCTTGAGCAGCGCGTTCCACGCTTCGTTCGTCAGCATGTGGACTTCGTCGATGATGTAGATCCGCTTCTTGCCCGGCGACGCGACGTACCGCGCGTTCTCGCGCAGGTCGCGGATCTCGTCGATCCCGCGGTTCGACGCGCCGTCGATCTCGACGACGTCCAGCGAGCGGCCCGCCGCGATGTCCGTGCAAAAACCGCACGTCCCGCACGGCGTGACCGTCGGCCCCGTCTCGCAGTTAAGAGCCTTCGCCAGGATCCGCGCGGTCGAGGTCTTGCCGACGCCGCGCGGCCCCGTGAACAGGTACGCGTGCGCGACGCGCCCCTCGCGGATCGCGTTCCTCAGCGTGCGGGCGACGTGGTCCTGCCCGACGAGCTCGTCGAACGTTTGCGGCCGGTACCGTCGTGCGAGGACGAGGTATTCCACGGGTTCCTTATCAGAGCGCGCGCCGCGCTCCCGCTCCTGCCCGAGCTTCGAAAAAAGGGTGGGCGCCCGGAAGATTGATCAAGCACCCCTACGGCGCCCGCAAGGATTTGCTTACCGCTGCTACCTTCCGGTCCTGACGGGGTTCACAATCTCACGTCGCGCAGGACCCGATCTCCGGTGCCCACCCACTGAGGATTTCAATGGTGGAGATGAGCGGGATCGAACCGCTGACCTCCTCGTTGCGAACGAGGCGCTCTCCCAACTGAGCTACATCCCCACCGTTTCAATTCGAGCCGCCAACCGCACCGTCCATCCATCTGGCGGAGAGAGAGGGATTCGAACCCTCGAGGAGGTTTCCCCCCTACGTGATTTCCAGTCACGCCGATTCGGCCACTCTCGCATCTCTCCGACGAAGCGTCCGATCAGGAAATTGGCGGAGAGAGAGGGATTCGAACCCCCGGTACCGTTAGGTACAGCGGTTTTCGAGACCGCCCCATTCGACCGCTCTGGCATCTCTCCGGGCGAGGACGAAAGTTATCACACGCGGCGGCGAGGGTTCAACACGATCTATCCGCGGGCGCTGTGGACCTCCCGAGTGCCGCGTGCTAGGTTGCTCGCCATGGAGACGTCACCGGGAAGAGTGAAGGACGAAGTCCGGGGGCTAATCGACGACTTTCGCAGCGAGTGTCTCTGGTTCCTCCGCAAGGACTACTACCCCCAGACGCCAGAGGAGATGATCCGCGTATTGGATCAGATCCAGCGTCACGGCAACCTCGACGCATTTCGCCGGGCCGGGATCCTCAAGCAATGGCTCTTACGGAACTCCAGCGAAGCATCTGTAGGCTGAAGCATAGACACGCACCTCATGCAGTGGTCGCGAGACAGCGCGTTCCGTTTCTTCCCGCTCGTGCGTCATGACGAACTCGGGCTGACCTTGCATCCTTTCGATCTGGCCACGAACAAGGTGCTGGCGCTGATCGGCCGTCTCGAGGCGCGCGATTGGATCGACGTGATCAACTGCCATGACCGGATTCAGCCGTTGGGTTATCTGGCGTGGGCGGCGTGCGGAAAGGATCCCGGTTTCAGCCCGGCTTCGGTTCTTGAATAGGCGGGGAGATCCGCGCGCTATTCCGACGAGGAGGTGCGCGGCCTTACGTTCGAGGGTGAGGCTCCTGATGCGGCCGAGCTTTCAAGGAGATGGCATTCCGCACTCACAGAGTCGCGGGAAATCGTCAGCCTCTTACCTCCCGGGCATGCGGGGAAGAGTGTGCTCTCGGCCGAAGGCGATCTCTGCCGTCGCGCACGGTCGGCACTACCGGAGGCGCTGGCCGCCGACGCCGTGAGATTCCACGCGGGCTCCATCAAGGGCACGTTTCCCAAAATCGTTCAGTAGGCACCGCGGCGATCGCCCCCTACCGCTCGCGCATCTTCCGTGTCCAGTCGGTGATCAGCGTCACCGAGGAGGCGAGGTCCGCCTCGGGCGGAACCGTCACGAGGAAACGATCGCCGCCCGGCGCCACGTCGTAACGCCTCTCCCCGCCGGCGCCGTGAACCTGGAAGAGTGTGCGCGAAGCACCCGCCTGGAAACCGGCCGCGGTTGGATCCACCTCGACGGCGACCAGATTGTTTTCCGGATCGATGAAGAACAGCTCGCGCCCGTCGCGGCTCCAGCGGGGCTCCGAGCCGCCGCCCTGCGACACTTGCCAGCGGCCGCCCGGTTGCGGGAACGCGGCAACGAACACCTCCGGCCGTCCCGTCTCATCCGACTGGTACGCGACCCATCTTCCGTGGGGGGAGAACTGGGCAAGGGCCTCGTTCGCCTTCGTGGCGATGAACGGCTCGGATCCGCCGTTCCCCGAGAGCGAGACAACTAGGACGTCCGTGTTGGCGCCCGGTGTTGTGCGGGGCTGGGGGGTATAGAGAAAACGATCGCCCCAGGCCGAGCTCGGCCACGCGAAGCCGTTGGCGTCGGACATCGTCACGATCGTCCGTGTTCCCGTCCCGTCGATCGAGATGACGTCGAGACCTCCGCCATCCTTGTGATTCGAGGTGGCGACCACTGACTTCCCATCCGGGAGCCAGCGCGCCGCGGGATGGTCATTCGTGTCGACTGTGAGCTTTCGGCGTCGCCCGCTGGCGAGATCGACGAGCCAGATGTCGGAGGTACCGCGATCGGGGTTGGCAATCGGAAGCACGGCGGTCAGCCCGTCGGGCGAAATGTTCGGGGTGCCGCCGTAGGTATAGCCCGCAGGCTCGCCGACGTCGCCGGCCGGCCGGCCGGCGCGATCGAGCCAGCGGAGCTGCGAGCGCGCTTCGCTGTTTGCCGTCATGCAGACGATGACGCCGTTGGTGGACGCTGCGAATACGCCGCGACTGAATCGTTTGTCCATGCGCGCGTCGTCAACCAAGGGGACCGCCGGGCCCGTCGCTTTCAACGAGCCGGCGTCGAAGGGCTGTGCGACCAGCACCGTCCCTCGAATGTAGAGGAGGTATCCCGAGGCATAGATGACGTTCGACGCGACTTCGAGAAGCGGCCTCCGCTCGTTCGAGCCGAGCGTGCCGGCGTAGATCGTTGGGTTCTCGCCCGCTCCCGCGCCGGCTCTGCGCGCGAGGTAGAGAAAGTGCCGGCCGTCCGGAAGAAAATGCGGGTAGCGGTGCGTCGTTTCTCCCAGCGTCGAGTCGAGCGCGGTCGCAGCCGTCACTCCGCCGCCGTCAGCCGCGATCCGAGACACCGGCCCGAACGAGTCCCCTGTGAACAGGATGACGCCGTCTCGGTTCCACGTTGCGCCGCGCGAGTCGACCCGCTCCGCGAGCACGATGACGGGGCCGCCGGCGACGTCGACACGCTTGAGCTTGCCGCTCGCGAAAAACCCGAGCGAGCGGCCATCGGGCGAGAAGAACGGACCCTCCGCGTCCTCCGTGCCGGCGAGCGGATGCGCGCCATCCTCGCCGAGCGAGCGCACCCAGAGCCGATCGGGCCCCTCGCCGTCGCGCGCGCAGAAGGCCACGATCGTGCCGTCCTGCGAGATCGCGAGCGGGAGCGGCGTTTGGGTCGTGGACGAGAAGAACACGCCGGCCGGCGGTTGGAGCGACGCGCGCACCGCGGGGATCTTCGGTGCAGGCCGGTTAAGAACGAGGATTGCGGCCGCAGCGAGCACGACCGCGGCGACTGCGACGCCCCACGCCAACCGCTCGCGGCCGCGGCGTGACGGCGCCGCCGGCGCCAGCCCTGGCGCCGGCGCGCCGGCCTGCGATCCGCCCTCCGAAATCCACGACAACTGGAGTTTCACGTCGTGCGCGCTCTGGATCCGCTCCGTGGATTCCTTCGCCAGACACGCCTGCACCAAGCGATCGAGCGCCGGCGGGTTCATCGGCGCGACCTGCGAAATCGGCGCGGGCTCCGAGCCGATGATCGACGCAATCAGCGTCGCTTGGCTCTTCCCCTCGAACGCGCGCTTCCCCGTCGCCATCTCGTACAGCACGCAGCCAAGCGCCCAGAGATCGGTCCGCTCGTCGGCCTCCTTCCCCTCGAGCTGCTCGGGCGCCATGTACTGAAACGTCCCGACGATCCGCCCCTCCGCCGTCAGCGGCCGCGACATAGTCGGCGACTGCGAGGGCGCCGCCATCGTGACGCCGCTCGCGCCACCCGTCCCCGGAATGCCGGCCCCGCGCGCGAGCCCGAAGTCCATCAGCTTCGCGCCGCTCTTCGTCAACATCACGTTTCCGGGTTTGAGATCGCGGTGCACGATCCCCGCGCGGTGCGCGCGGTCGAGCGCGTCAGCGATCTGCGCGCCGAGCCGCAGCACCTCGCTCGTCGGGAGCGCGCCGCGCGCGAGCCGGTCCGCGAGCGTCTCCCCCTCGACGAGTTCCATCACGAGGAAGTCGGTCTCCCCCTCGCGGCCGACGTCGTGCAGCGTGCAGATGTGCGGATGGTTGAGCGACGACACGGCGCGCGCCTCGCGCTCGAAGCGGGCGCGTAAGTCGGGCGCGCTCGACAGATGCTCGGGCAGCACCTTCCCCGCGACGTCGCGCCCGAGCCGCGTGTCGCGCGCTCGGTAGACCTCGCCCATGCCCCCCGCGCCGAGCGGGGAAACGATTTCGTAGGGACCGAGGCGCGTTCCGGAGGCGAGGGTCATGACCCGCGACCTTATCGCGGCGCGCCTCGTGCGGGAAGCGCGGACTTCCGGTTAGGCCTTGAGCTGCGCCTCCACATCGACCTCGAACTCTTCGGGAGAGAGGACGCCCGCGACGCTTTCGGCCGCCGGCATCGGATTCCAAACGGTCGTCTCCTCTGGTGCGAGGCGTTCGCCCCCGGGACGCGCGAGCACCCGGCAGAACGGACGGCGCGGGTCGGCGAGGTTTGGGCCGAGGCTGATTGCCGTGTGCTCCGACTTCGTCACGACGACGGTCCCCGCCGGGTAGAGCCCGACACAGCGGACCAGAACCGCCATGACCGCCGGGTCGAAGTGGGAGGAATCGCAGCCGAGCACGACCTGGAGCGCCTCGTAGCCGGTCATCGGCCGGCGGCGGTACGACCGGTGGCCCGTCATCGCGTCGTAGCAATCCGCCGCCGCGACGATCCGCGCGAGCGTCGATTGGCGCCCGGAGCGCGCGATCGTCGGGTAGCCCTTCCCGTCGAGCGTCTGGTGATGCTCCAAGCAGACCCGCATCGTGTCGATCGTCGTCATCGCCAAACCGGAAACTCGACTCGCCGTCTTCACGCCCTCGAGCGGATGCCGTTGGATGAGACGCCACTCTTCCGGCGTCAACCGGTCAACCTTCTGGAAGATCTCGACCGGGACCGCGAGCTTTCCCAGATCGTGGAGGAGCGCCGCGACGCCGAGGCTCGCGAGCGTCGCGCGAGAGAGTCCGAACCGATGACCGATGGCGATCGAGAGGACGCTCACGTTGACGCAGTGCGCGTACGTGTACTCGTCGTGATTCTTGAGAGCGGAAAGGCCGACGATCGAGTACTCCTCGTTCATCAGCGTGTCGACCAGAGGCTGTACGACGCGTCTTGCATGGCGCATCGCCGGCGTCTGCGTCTTGAGCGTCTCCTCGAACACCGACCGGGTGCCGGTCACCGCCGACCAGAACGTGTCCCGCGCCCGGACGCGCTCGTCGAGCGAGCCCGGGCCGCCCGTGGCGAAGCCCCCTTCGACGCCCGAGGAGATCTCGCGAGCCGGTACGAAGACGACGCGCCGGATGCCCCCCTCGAATGCGGCATCGCGGAGTGTTTCCGCGCCGACCGAGTTCGACACCGAAGCCATCAGGCGGAGGAACGCCTCGATCTCCGGCGAGTCGAGTCCGCCGAGGAAGCGGAGGCCGCCGAGGTCGTGCGCTTTCAGTTCGGAGGCGAGCGCCTCGAGTTGCTTCTGCTGAAGAGGCCGGGGCTTCACGCGAGCCCCGTTGACGTATGCGTGCTCACCGAGGAAGAGCAGCGCGACCTCCTCGCCGCCGAACGCGGCCAGAAGATCCGTCAATTGGTGGATTTGTGTCCGGACGGCCTGATTCGAAACATCGTACAGCCGCGCGGCGCGCAACAGGCCGTAGACGCCGACCGCCAACTGCGGCCCGATCACGGTCTCGATTGTCTTCTCGTCGGGCGGCGCGCCCGATAGGACGTTCGCGTTGGGATCAGCCATCGGCTCGGGATCCTGCGGCGGCCTCTCGGCACGCCTTGCGAATGGCGGGGCGCCACGAGCGCGCTCCCCGATCGAGAATCGCACGCGCACCCGGGCTGGCGATCGTCGCTAGGCAGCGGGCAAGCGCTCGACGATGAGGGTCGGGCGAGAGGGAAAACCAACTTGCCTTGAGGAGTTCCGCCTCGAGGGACGGCAGAGTATCGTTCCCGGCGCACGCGGCCAGCGCGGCGTACACGGAGCGTCTCTCATCGACGGAACGACCCGCGAAGCGTGAACCGGCGGCGCAACTGAGCAGCCGCTTCGCAACGATCGGATCCCGCTTCTGAGAAAGAGTGTTGAGGATCTCCCGGAAAAGACGGCCTTCCGCGCCTTCGAGCATGTCGAGCAGAATCGGCCGGGCGACGGTTCGATCCTCCTGGCTCAACGCGGCCACGATCTCCTGCCGAACCCGGGGCTCGGAATGATTGAGCGCGTCGCGCAAGAGCCCGATGACGCCCGCTCCGCCGATCCAACCGCAAATGTGGACGACGTTGCGCACGACGTACCACTCCTTGTTCGAGAGCCAAGGTCTCAGCTGATCGGGATGCTCGCGCGCGAGATCAGCGATGACCCGCGTCAATGGCCGGCGCACGGCCTTCTGCTGGCTCCCGGCCAGGACCGCCATCAGCCACTCGACGCCGTCCGGTCCAAGCTCGCGGGCGAACGTCAGGAACGCGTCGACAACATCGGGCGGCTGCTGATCGAGAAGGGCGATGCACTGGGGGGTGAGCGACGCAAAGGGGCCCGAAAGCTCGGCGACCAACGTCCCCGGCGACCAGTCGGAAACTTCGCAGGATCGAAGAAGGCCGAGCGCCTCGCGCGCCTCCCGCCACTCGGCCGCTCGAATCGCCACTCGGAGCACGCGCGGCAAGAAACGGCCGAGCGCCGCTCGATCATCCGGGCTCGAGTCGGCCGCGAGGCTATCGCCGATGACCGACAGCGCGGAACGAACGACCGACTCGCTCCGCTCGGATTCGATCTCCCTGAGAAAGCGTTCCGTTTCGGAAGGAGCCTCGCGCTCGATCCGCTCGTAGTCCGACTCAAGATCCGCGGGCTGTTCGGCTATTTGCCAATCATCGGACCGGCCGATCGTCCCGCAGTCCGCGGAGGCGCGGTTGGCGCCGCCGGGGAGGAGACCCTGCTTCGGCCACGGGGCCCACGTGCCGCTGCGCCCTGCGGGACCACCCTCTCCGCCGCCCCCGTCTCCCCCGCCGCCATCCGCAGCGTCAGGCGCGCGCTCGATCTCAAAATGAGCGATCGCGGCGTCCCACAACAGAGTGACGAGATCCTCGTCCGAGGTGCGAGGGCCGGTGACGCGGAGGACGCAATCGACGAAAGTCTCGACTTCGTCAGGCTCGATGCCGGGGAGAAACGTGATCGCGAGAATCCCGTCGCGGTGGAACGGCCGCGCGAGGTTTTCCTCGCGCGATCGCGCATCGATCGCGGACACATCCTCATAGACGACGTCATTCGAGGTGAAATGAAGGGTCAGCGGACCGCCGCGTTCGAGGAGCTGACCGAGACCGCGCCCGAGATCCTCACGGAACCGAATGACCGTTGGGTTCTCGCTGTCGTACAAGCGGCAGGTTTTGAGGGTCTTGGAAAGCTGGTGCACCCATGCCGCGACGTCGGCCCGCGGATGAGGCGACGCGTCGGAGCCCGTGCCGCGAGGAGCGGCGGCGGCCGATGAGATCGGGGAACCCATCGAGTCCTCCCACTTCAGGAGATCGCAATCTTAGACTCAATGGTTATCGGCGAGATGTCGGGGCGCTTGAGCGGGTTGGGCGAGGCCGTCAAGCGCCGCTGGAACTCACCACGTCCGCGAGCGCGTCGATCGCCGCTTCGAGCTGCTCGTCCGCGAGATAGGGCGCGGGACCGAAGCGCAGGATGTCGTCGCGCGAGTCGGTGAGGACGCCGCGCGCGCGGAGTCGCTCGCAGATCGCGCCGGCGCGCGAGCTGCGGAGCGCGAGGAAGCCGCCGATGCCGTCGAGCGGCACGGATCGATCGCGATCGATGACGCGCGGATTGAGAGCGAGCGCATCGAACCGATCGGCGAGCATTTGCACCTGATGGCGGCTCACCCCGCGCAGCAACTCGGGCGTCAGGCCCTCGACTTCGAAGAACTCGAAGACGCGCGCCGCGCGGTAGTGGCTCGTCGGGTCGTACGTCGCGCCGGTCCAGCGTGCGGGCCCCTCGCCGTACGGCACGCTGTGGTCGGCGCGCTCGGCCAGCCGCGCGAACTCGCTGAACCAACCGGTGACGACGGGGCGAAGGTGCGCTCGTCCCGGCGGCACGCGCAGGAAACAGTTCCCCTCGCCGAGCTGGCAGTACTTGTACCCGCCGCCGACTAGGAATGCGTCCGGGAGGCCCGCACCCTCGAGCGAGAACGGCACGACGTTGAGGTGGTGGTACGCATCGACGAGAAGCTCCGCGCCAACTCGGCGGCAGGCCGCGAGGACCGCGTCGAGACCCGGGACGATATGGGCGTTTCCGTACAGGACCGACGACACGAGCACGGCGGCGGTTCGGTCGTTCACCTCGGCGATGAGGCGTCCGGCGATCGCGTCCGCCGGTTGCGCGCTCACCTTCACGACGTCGAGCCGTCGATCTTCCGAGAGTCGGTCGAGTTGGCGGCGGAGCGTGTGGAACTCGCCGTCGGTCGTGACGAGCCGCGGCCGCTCGCCGAGCGGCAACGCGGAGAGAAAGCGGATCACGAGCTCGTGCGTGTTCTGACCGAGCGCGATCTCGCCGTCCTTTTCGCCCAGGAGCCGCGCGAAACCGCGCCGCACGCGGTCCGCCTTCTGCGCGGCCCGCGCCCACTTCTCGTCCAACAGCTCCGCGGCGTCGGCCCACGCCTCGACCTGTCCCTCGAACCCGACATCCGGCCACGCTTGGTGCGAATGGCCCGTGAGGAGCAGCCGATCCGCGACGCGGAAGCGCGCGTAGTGCGGCGCGAGCCGGCGGGCGATCGGACTCGCGGCCATCTCAGAGCTCCGTGCGAATCGCCCAAAGATCGGGGAAGAACGGCCGGTTGAGTGTGGTCATCAGATACGCCGCGCCCTCCGACCCGCCCGTTCCGTGTTTCGTTCCGATCGTGCGCTGCACCATCTTCACGTGCCGATACCGCCACTCCTGGAATCCTTCGTCGAGATCGACGAGCCGCTCGCAGACCGAGCTGAGCATCGGGTCCCGCCGGTAGACGTCGAGCAGAATCGGATGGAGCGCAGGCGCGACGGCAATCGGCTGAGTGACGTCGCGCGACAAGAGCTCGGCCGGCACCGCGAACCCGGCGGCGGCGAGGAACCCCAGGAACGCGTCCCAGAGCGTCGGCGCAGCGAGGCGACGTTCGAGGTGGCCGCGACGATCTCCTCCGGCCGGGTACCGTTCGAGAGCCGCCACATTCTTCGCGCCGAGGACGAACTCGATCGCCCGAAACTGCGACGACTGAAATCCGCTCCCCGATTCGAGCCGCGCGCGGAACGAGAGGAACTCGAGCGGGGTCATCGTCTCGAGGACGTCGATCTGCGCGACCACGACCTTCAGGATCGTCAGTACGCGCTTCAGCGTGAGGAGCGAGCGGGGGGCGTCCTGCGCGGCGAGGAGAACCTTGAGGTGATCGATTTCGTGCAGCATCTCCTTGAACCACAGCTCGTAGACTTGGTGAATCACGATGAAGAGCGTCTCGTCGTGCTCCGGCCCTTCGGAGAGCGGTGTCTGGAGCGCGAGCAACTCGTCGAGCTTCAGGTAACTCGAGTAGGTCACGGCCATCGGCTTCGGTCTCCCTGTTCGATTCGAATCATGTGAACCTCGGCTTGTAGTTGTTCAGCGATTCGTACGGATCGGGCCACGGGAGCGGATGGCCAAGCTCATGGGCCGCGTGCCGCGTCCAGTAGGGATCCCACAGGTGTGCGCGAGCGAGCAGGCAAAGGTCCGCCCTCCCCGCTGCGAGAATCGAGTTCACGTCCGCGTACGACGAGATGTTCCCGACGGCCATCGTCGCGATCCCGACTTCGTGACGGATCCGGTCGGCGAACGGCGTCTGGAACAATCGCCCGTAGACCGGCCGCTGATCGGGCACCGTCTGTCCCGCCGAGACGTCGACGATGTCGCAGTCGTGCGCCCGGAGCATCCGCGCGACTTCGACCGCGTCCGCGGGCTCGTTTCCTCCCGGGTACCAATCGACGGCCGAGATACGCACGGAGATCGGCTTCTCCGCAGGCCAGATCGCGCGCACGGTGTCGAACACCTCGAGCGGAAAACGCATGCGGTTCGCGAGCGACCCGCCGTACGCGTCGGTCCGCCGGTTCGTGAGAGCCGATACGAAGCTCGCGAGCAGGTACCCGTGCGCCATATGGACCTCGAGCATGTCGAACCCCGCGTCGATCGCGAGGCGCGTCGCGCGCGCGAACTCCTCGATCACCGAGTCCATGTCGGCACGCGTCATCTCCTTCGGAAGTTGGCTGTGCGGAAAGTACGGGATCGGCGACGGCGCGATGATCGGCCAGTTCCCCTCGGGCAGCGGCTCGTTGTCTCCGTCCCACGAGCGGCGCGTCGAGGCCTTCCGCCCCGCGTGCCCGAGCTGGATTGCGATCTTCGCGTCGGTTTCGCGGTGGACGAACGCGACGATGCGGCGCCACGCGGCGACGTGAGCCGCGCTGTAGAGCCCCGTGCAGCCCGGCGAGATGCGCGCCTCCGCGCTCACGTTCGTCATCTCCGTGAACACGAGCGCCGCGCCGCCCATCGCGCGCGACCCGAGGTGCACGAGGTGCCAGTCGTTCGGCATCCCGTCGGCAGCCACGTACTGGCACATCGGCGAGACGGCGACGCGGTTCGCGAGGACGAGATCGCGGATCCGGAACGGCGTGAACATCGGCGGAGGCGCGGCGGGGGGCGCGGCTGAGACTACGCGCGCGGCGAGTTCATCGGCCGCGGCAATCCCGTCGGGCGCGCCGACCTGCCGGACCGACTCCGCCGCGAACCACCCGTCGACTTTCGCGACGAACGCCGGATCGCGAACCTTTAGATTCTGATGCGTGACGCGTAGGCTCCGCGACAGGAGCGTGAAGGCGAACTGGAGCGGTTCGAGACTCATGTACCGCTCCGTGTCCTCGAACCACTGGAGGCTCGCCTGCGCGGCGCGTTGGAGGCTCTCGACCGCGGGGCGCCGCGCCGCCTCGTACGCGGCGAGCGCCGCCGGGATGTCGGCGTGCGCCGCGAGCGCGCCCGCGAGCGCGATCGCGTCTTCCATCGCGAGCTTCGTCCCCGAGCCGACCGAGAAATGCGCGGTGTGCGCCGCGTCGCCGACGAGGACGACGTTTTCGTGATGCCACCGCTCGTTTCGGATCGTGGGGAAGCTCCGCCAGATCGACCGATTCGAGATGAGCGAGTGGCCCGCCAATTCCTCGGCGCAGAGACGTTCGCAGAACGCGATCGTGTCGGCCTCGCTCGCGCGATCCAAGCCCGCCGCGCGCCAGGTTTCTTCGCGCGCCTCGACGATGAACGTCGAGCCTCCGGCCTCGTATTGGTACGCATGCACGCGCCACAGGCCGTGCGCGTCGTCCTTGAAGTAAAACGTAAACGCCGGGAACGGCTTCTTCGTGCCGAGCCAAACGAATCGATTCGGACGGACGTCGATCTGCGGGCGGAAGTGCTCGCGGTATCGCTCCCGCACGAGCGAGTTGGCGCCGTCGGCGGCCAACACGAGGTCCGCGTCGCGCAGCGCCGCCGGATCGGGGACCTCGCGCTCGAACTCGAGCCGCACGCCGACGGCGCGGCAGCGCTCGGTCAGGATCGAAAGCAGCGTCCTCCGCGAAAGGCCCGAGAATCCGTGCCCGGTCGAGGTGAGCGCCTCGCCTCGATAGTGAATCTCGATGTCGTCCCAGCGGTGGCTTCGCTCGGACATCGCGGCGGTGACCTCGGGGTCCGCCTGCGCGAGAACCTCCTCGGTCGCGTCCGAGAACACGACTCCGAACCCGAACGTATCCTCAGCGCGGTTCCGCTCGAAGACGGTGACGTCGTGCCGCGGGTCGCTCTTCTTGAGAAGGAGCGCGAAGAAGAGTCCGGCCGGCCCGCCGCCGATGCAGACGGCCTTCATGCGCCCGTACCCTTCGCGCTCGCGCCCTTCGCGCCCGCGCGCGCCGCATCCGCGCGCGCCGCGTCCGCGCGCGTCCCCTCCGGGTCCTTCAACAGGTGCCCCGCGATCACCAAGTGCTGGATCTCCGTCGTCCCCTCGTAAATCCGGAGCGCCCGGACGGCGCGGTACAAGTGATCGACGGGATGCGACGCCATCACACCGGCCGCTCCGAGGATCTGGACCGCGTCGTCGACGATTCGCTGCGCGGCCTCCGTCGCGAACGATTTGGCCATCGCGGCCTCGAGGGTGACGCGCTCGGCGCCGCCGTCGGCGGCCCACGCGGCGCGGTACACGAGGAGGCGCGCCGCGACGAGGTCGGTCGCCATCCGCGCGAGCTTTTCCTGGACGAGCTGAAACTCGCCGATCGGCTTGCCGAACTGGCGTCGGCTTCGCGCGTGGTCGAGCGCCTCGGCGAGCGCGCGCGCCGCCATCCCGCACGCCGCGGCGCCGACCGTCGGGCGCAGACGGTCGAGCGTCGCCAGGCCGAGCGCGAACCCGCGCCCCTCCTCGCCGAGGCGGCACGCGGCGGGGACGCGGCACTCTTCGAACGCGATCTCGCCGAGAGGGTGCGGGGCCGAGAGGATCTGCGCTCCGACGAAACGCAAACCCTGGGCGTCCGCGGGCACGACGAAGCAAGAGAGTCCCTTTCCGCCCGCGGCCGGATCGGTCGAGGCGAACACCGTGTAGAAGTCGGCGATTCCGGCGTTCGAGATGTACGTCTTCGCGCCGTTGAGCGCGTAGTCGCCGCCGACGCGCCGCGCGGTCGTCGCGATCGCGGCGACGTCGGAGCCGGCCTCGCGCTCCGTCATCGCGAAGGCGCCCATCGCGCGGCCGCCGATCGCGTCGCCGACCCAGCGGTCGCGCATCGCCGCGTTGTCGGCGAGAAGGATCGGGAGCGCGCCGAGCGCTTGCAGCGCGAAGACCGCGTCGGCGAGCGGCGACGCGGCCGCGAGCGCCTCGCGCACGAGGCAGCACGCGCGCCAGTCGCGCCGGCGGATCGGCTCGAGCCGCCCCGCGCCGCCGAGCTGTGCGAGGATCGTGCGCGCCTCCCGCCGCGCGGCCGCGTCGTCGGCCGGCGCGGGCCGGGTGGCCAGATCTCGCGACGCGAACGCGCCGATCTCGCCAGCGAACTCGATGTGCCTCTCGTCGAGGAACGCGCGGATCGGCGCGGGATCGGGGATCGTCCGCGACATCAGAGGAATCTCGGCTCGCGCTTGGCGCGGAACGCCTCGTACGCCTCGCGGAAGTTCGGGTGCTGCATGAGCGCGGCCTGCGCGTCGGCCTCGTACCGGAGCGCCGCGTCGAAATCGAGCACGCACTCCGCGTCGAGCGCGTACTTCGTCACCGCGAGCGCCGGCGACGGCCCGCGCGCGAGGGCCACGGCGAGCGCGGTCGCCTCGGCGAGCGCGCGCCCGTCCGCCACGACGCGCTGGTAGAGCCCGATCTCGTGCGCGCGCCCCGCGTCGATGAACTCGCCCGTCATCAACAGCTCCGTCGCTCGCCCGAGCCCGACGAGGCGCGGCAACAGCCACGCGGCGCCCATGTCGGCGCCGGAGAGGCCGACGCGCGCGAACAGAAACGCGATCTTCGCCGACTCCGCCGCGATCCGAAAGTCGCACGCCGCCGCGATCACGGCGCCAGCGCCAGCGACGGTGCCGTTGACCGCCGCGATCACGGGGCGCCGGCATCGTCGAATGTTTCCGATCAGGTCGCACGTCATCCGGGTGAACTCCCGCAGGCCCTCCGCGTCGCGCGAGAAGAGCGTTCCGATGATCGCCTCGACGTCGCCGCCCGAGCAAAACGCGCGCCCCGCTCCGGTCAGCACGATCGCGCGCACGCCCGGCTCGGCGTCGAGCGCCGCGAACGCGTCGCGCAGCTCGGCGTAGACCTCGAACGTCAGCGCGTTGAGCCGCTCCGGCCGGTTGAGCGAGATCGTCGCGACGCCGGTCGTCGAGTCGAGCGCGAACAGGAACGACTTCGGCGCGATCGGCATCCCTAGCGGCTTCCCCCGAGAACGGCCGTGGCCTCGACCTCTACGAGGGCGCCGCGCTCGACGAGCCCCTTGACCTCGAGAAGCGCCATCGCCGGGTAATGCTTTCCGAACCGCGCGCGCCACGCTTCGCCGAGCGGCGTTAAGCTCGCGCGGTACGCGGCGAGGTCGGTCACGTAGATCGTGAGCCGAGCCACGTCGCTCGGCTGGCCGCCGGCGGCGCGCACGACCGCGAGCACTTTGTCGAGCGCGCGCGCGAACTGGTCGACGAATCGAGGCGGCGGGCCGGACGCTGCATCCTCCCAACCGGTCTGCCCGGCGACGAAGAGGAGTCGTCCGTCTCGCGGGGCGACGATCCCGTTGCTCCAGCCCTTCGGCGCGCCGAGAGATTCCGGGTTGACGATCTCGAACGTCATGACGGGTAGGCGCCTCCGCCGAGGACGATCGCTCGGCCGTTTGCGTCGTTCGCATCGTCGCGGCAGAGGGCGAGCGCGCCGGCCGCGACCTCCTCCGGCGCGATCAGCCGATCTTGGCCCGTCGTCGCAAGGAACGCCGCGACCGCTTCCTCCCGCGAGACGCCGCGGCGCGACTGCATCTTCGCGACGTTGCCGTCTGTCATCGGCGTGTCGACGTAGCCCGGGCAGAGCGCGTTGATCGTCACGCCGCTCCCCGTGACTTCGCATGCGATCGAGCGCGTGAAGCCCACGACCGCGTGCTTCGCCGCGGCGTAGTGCGCGATATTCTTCGCCCCGCCGAGTCCGGCGATCGACGCGATGTTGACGACGCGCCCCCATCGGCGCTCGAGCATCGCGGGGAGAAACTCGCGCGTGCAGAGAAACGTGCTCGTCGCGTTCGCGTCCCAGAGCCGCGTCCACTCGGCGAGCGTGATCTGGGCGAGCGGCGCGCCGGCCGAGGCGCCCGCGTTGTTCACGAGAATGTCGATCGCTCCGACGAGGCGCCGAGCTTCGTCCGCGAGGCGCTTGACGCTCGCCTCGTCGGCGACGTCGCACGCGACGGCCCCGGCGCGCGCGCCGCGGTCGCGCAGCTCGGCCGCGACCCGCTCGATCTCGCCCGATGTCCGCGCCGCGACGACGACGCTCGCGCCCGCGTCCGCGAGCGCGCGCGCGATCGCGGCGCCGATCCCCCGGCCGCCGCCGGTCACGACGGCGCCCCGTCCCTCGAGCGGTCCGGCCGTCACGCCGTCCCTCCGGGCGTCATCGCGCTCGACACCGCCTCCGCTAGGATCTCGCCGAGCGTCGCGACCGTCGCGCGCCCCTCCTCGGCGGTCGCGTCGGCCGGCCATCCGAAGTACGCGCGCGGGCCGCCCGCCTCCTCGAAGGTGCGCGCGCCGCTTCGAATCGCTGTCGAGAGCGACGCCGGGATCGGCGGGAGCGCGAGCCGGATCGCATCCCTCACGAGATCGGGCCGCTCGGCCATGACGATCGAGCCCTCGTAGCGGCCGGCGTGGCACGCTCCGCTCTTGAACTCATCGCTCAGCCGCGCGGCCCACGGTTTCTTGGAGAGGTCGGGCGCGGCGATCGGCAAGAGCCGCGCCTCGCGGGCGCAGGCGATCGCTTCGGCGAGCGCGCCGAGATGCGCGGGGTCGACGTGTCCGTTCGCGATCGCGAGCGCAGCGAAACGGTGGCGCGTCAGCTCGCGAGCCAGATCGACGACGAGCGCGGTCACGGTCGATGCCGCCACCGAGAGCGTTCCCGCGAACGCGGCGGCGAACGGCGCGGCAGCGAACGGGAGCGGCGGCAGGAGCAACGCGGTCAACCCTCGCGCTTCGATGCGCGCGGCGCCGGCTCGCGCCATCGCCTGCGCGATCACGATGTCCGTCGCGAGCGGAAGGTGCGGCCCGTGCGCCTCGATCGCGCCGCACGGCAACACGACGACCGTGCGACCCCGGTCGAGGTCACGCGCATCCTCCCACGTCAGATCGGCGAACTCGCGGATCGCCATTCCCTGCGGCTCCTAAAAGTTGCGGCTCTGAACTGCTGCGGCTCCCAAAAGTCCGGTGTTGCCACTCGCTCGGCGGGCGTCCATCATGACGAGACGCGCGCCGAATCTACCATGACCTTCGAATTGCCGGAACGATTGAACATCGCGGACACCTTCCTCGACGCCCGCGTTCGCGAGGGGCGAGGCGATCGCGCCGCGCTGCACGCGGACAGCGGTCCGCTCTCGTACTCCGACGTGCAAGCGCTCGCGAACCGCTTCGGACACGTCCTCGCCGCGGCCGGCGTGGAGCCGGAACACCGCGTCCTCATCGCGCTCCCCGACGGCCCGGATTTCGTCGGCGCCTTTTTCGGGACGCTTAAGCTCGGCGCCGTCGTCGTGATGGTCAACCCCGCGCTCCCGCCGGCGGAGATCGCGTATTTCCTCGAGCATACTCGGGCGCGGGTCGTCGTGACGCATCGCGAGACGGCGGTCGCGTTCGAAGCGGCGGTGGCGGCGAACGCGTCCGCGGCACCGGAGCGCCGGTCGCGGTTCGCGCGATCGGTTCTTGCGGTCGGCGGCGAAGAGTTCGCCCGACGCCTCGCCGCGGCGCCGAGCACGCTCGACGCGTTCCCGTCGCACCGCGACGACGCCGCGATTTGGCTCTTCTCGGGCGGAACGACGGGCCGGCCGAAAGCGGTGATCCAGACGCACCGCGCCTTCGTGAACACGACGGAGCTCTACGCGAAGGGCGTGATCGGCTACACCGAGAATGACGTCACGCTCTCGGTGCCGAAGCTCTACTTCGGCTACGCGACCGGCTCGAATCTTTTGTTCCCGTTCGCGGTCGGCGGCGCGGCGGCGCTCTTTCCGGAAACCGCGACCGTCGAAGTCCTGTTCGAACGAATCCGCCGCTTCCGGCCGACGGTTCTCATCAACGTCCCGACGATGATCAACAAGATGGTTTCGCACCCGGACGCGCGGGCGCAGGACTTCTCGTCGCTGCGCGTGTGCACCTCCGCAGGCGAGGCGCTTCCGGTCGAGATGTACGAGCGGTGGAAGGCCGTCTTCGGCGTCGAGTTGCTCGACGGGCTCGGGACAGCCGAGATGTGGCACATTTTCATTTCGAACCGACCCGGCGCCGCGCGGCCCGGGACACTCGGCACCGTCGTTCCGGGGTTCGAGGTGAAAGCGTGCGACGACGAAGGGCGCGAGCTGCCGCGCGGCGAGACCGGTTGGCTCTGGGTGCGCGGCGACTCGCGTGCGATCGCGTACTGGCAACACATGGAGAAGACGGCGCAGGGATTTCGCGGCGAATGGTACGTGTCCGGAGACCTGATCGCGATCGACGCCGACGGATTCGTCACCCACTGCGGCCGCGGCGACGAGATGCTCAAGGTTTCGGGAAAGTGGCTCGCTCCGCAGGAGGTCGAGAGCTGCCTGCTCCTCCATCCCGATGTGGCGGAAGCGGCCGTCGTCGGCGTCGCGGACGCGAGCGGGCTTGCGAAGCCGCGCGCGTACGTCGTCGCGCGCTCGCCGGTTCCCTCGAGCGCCCGCGACGCGCTCGCCGAGGAACTCAAGACGTTCGTCCGCGAACGCCTCGATCCGTACAAGCACCCGCGCGAGGTGATCTTCGTCGACGCGCTCCCTCGCACGCACCTCGGGAAAGTCGATCGGGGCCGGCTACGGCGGGGATGAATCAGTCCCGGCGAGGGGACTCTACATCGACGCGTCCTGGACGATTTGCCATCCGCTCGCGCCGCGGTGGAGGACGATGAGCGTCATCCCGGAGCGCGTCGAGCGCGCGCCATCGGCCGGCGTCGCGCGCTCGGCCCCGGCGCCGTCCGGGAACGCGAGCGTCCATCGCGCGGCGACCGAGTACGAGTGGATCCGGCTCGGCATCGCGTCGCCGAGCATCGAGATTTCGGGTCCGCCGGCGGCGCGCCCCTCGACGAACTCGAGTGTGAGCATCCCCATCGCGGCGCGGTCCGCGTACTTCGTCCGGTAGCGCTCGAGGATCATTGCGCGGCCTTGGCTGACTCCGGTCGGCGAGAGGAACGTCGCGTCCTCCGCGTACGCCGCGCAAAACGCCTCGAGATCGCCGCGGTTCCACGCGGCGGCCTGCTCGGTCAGGAGCGTCGCGACGGCCGCGCTCGCCGCCGCGCGCCGGCGGCAATCGGCGATCCGGAACCAGAGGCTTCCGCCGTAGCGGCTGACGTAATCGCACGGCTCGGCGAAGGCGCTGTCGGCCAGAACTTCGTCGACGCTTGCGAAGCGGTGACCGTCCGCCGCGAGCCACGTAAAGAGGTCGTCCCACTGCGCCGCGCCGATCTCGTTCGCGTGGACGAGCAACACTTGCGACGGGACCCGGTCGAAGAGCCGCTCGCTTTCGTCTTCGTGGGCGCGGAACTCGAGCCGCAGGCTCGACTGGTAGTCCTCCGCGACACGCGCCATCTCCGCCGCGTCGCCCGCGCGGCGCGCTTCGACCCACGGCTTCTCGTACGACCAATCCTGATCGTCGATCGTCACGTGAAGGTTTCGTTGGCCGGACGCCGCGAGATACCGGCGCATCGCGTCGAGCTTCGCGGGCGTCTCCCCCTCGCGCAGGAACGGGAAGCGGAAGAAACGAACGGGCTGGGACCAGCCGCGCCGGGTGAGAAACTCCGCGAGCGCCGAGCGTCCCCTCTCGACGTCCGCGATGTACGCCGTCGAGTCGGTGCGCGGGTAATCGAGGTGCCGGTACGAATGGTTCCCCAGCTCGTGGCCCGCTTTGAGCCACATCTCGAGGAGATCGAGGTCGGCGTCGCGCATTACATTGCTCCACGTCACGAGGCCGACCGCGTGGATCCCGTGTTTCGCGAGCGCGTCGAGGAGCCCGCGCGTGATCCGCTCGCGCTCCTCCTGCCGCTCGTGGAGGCCGCCCGCGATCGGCAGGTCATCGACGGTGATGAGAAGCGGCGTCAGCGGCGCGGCCGCGGCAGCACGCGGCGCGGCAAAGCACGCCGCCGAGAGGCACACCGCGGCAGCGTGCGCCGTGAACCGGTCGAATGGCATTGCCGAGAGAATATCGTGTCGCGCGGCCGTCCACAATCCGCGTCGTCGCGGGGAGAGTAGATCGTCCAGGCATTCGCGCGCGCGTGATACGCTCGGATGTCGTGGAATCGCCGAGATGCCAGCCCGCCCGACCGCAGGTCGTCGCTCTTGTCGGGTTTCTCCTCGTCGTCCTCGTCGGACTCTCGCTCTACGTCCGCTACGTCAACGCCTCGACCCTTCTCATCGTGGATGAGACCGTCTACCTCTGGCAGGCCCGGCTCCTCGGAACCGGCTCGCTCACGGCTCCCGCGGGCTCGCATCCACGCTTCGTCGGAAGCATTTTCATTCCGTCCAGGGGAGACCGCCGATTCGGACAGTATCCGATCGGGTTTCCGCTGGCGCTCGCGCCGTGGGTGCTCGCGGGAATCCCGTGGGGGCTCAACATCGCGCTCGCGGGCGCCGCGATCCTCTTGTTGTTCCGGTTCGCCCGCCGGCTCGACGGTCCGGGAGTCGCATGGACGGCGGCCGCCCTGACCGCTGCCTCTCCGTTCTTCATCGTCCAATCGACGACTCTTCTCGCGCATCCTCTCACGCTCGTCCTGACGCTCCTCGTTCTCGTGTCGCTCGAGCGTCGGGAAACGCGCACCGGCCAGGCTCGTTGGACGGCGCTCGCCGGGTTCGCGATCGGCTACGCGATCAACGTCTCTCCATTCGTCGCGGTACCGATGGGGCTCGTCGTATTCGATCGATGGATGCGGACACGCCGGCGGCTAACGACGAGGCTCCGCGAAATCGCGGCGTTCGCGCTCCCGATCCTCTTCGGCGTCGGCGTTTTCCTCACGGTCAATTGGAGGACCGTCGGGAGCCCGTGGAGAACCGCCTACGAGTACGCGCTACCGACGACGCGCGTGGGATTCGGAGAGACCGTCGGGACCGGAGATGGCTATTCACCGGCCGATGGCGTCATCAACACGGCCGATCGACTTGCATCCCTTAACGAGTCTCTCTTCGGCTGGCCCGTCACGTCCTTCGCGTTCGCCGGACCCTACCTCGCGTGGCTTGCCGTCTCGCGATTTCAGCGGCGACGGCGAGAGAGGAATCAGCAGAAGGTCGCCGCGCCAACGTCGCCGCCCGAGCCGCGCGATCGATGGGACACGACGCTCCTCCTTCTCTTCGCGGCGACTGTCGGCATTTACTTTTTCTGGTTTTTCCCGGCCACGGATAGCGGGCTCGGGCCCCGGTACTTCTACGCCGCACTTCCGGCGCCGATCCTCTTCACGGCGCGCGGTCTGGTGGGCGTCGCAAGCTTCGTACGGCGATGGCCGGGCGATCGCCCGCTTCCTCGAATGGCCGCGCGACTTCTCGCGCCGGCGCTCGCTGTGCTCCTTACGGCATTCGGGACTGTTCCGTTCGTCGTGCGGATGGCCGCCGGCGAAATCCCGAGTTGGCGCCGCGCGACCCGCGCGGTCCTCGCCGAGATCGCGGCTCGCGGCATCGATCGTGGAACAATCCTCATCGAGTCGAACGACATCTCGATCCGCCTTCCCGCATTTCAGTACCGGAGCGGGTTCGACTCGAAAAGCCCGCTCGTGTTTGCGATGAATCGCGGCCGGTCGGAGAACGCGCGTCTCGTGGCGGACCGCGGCGGCGAACCGGTCTACTACCTCGAGGAGAGTCGGGGCGCGCGAAATGGATCTTGCGCGACACGCCGTCCCGCATCCAGATCGAGACGCCGCGCGCGCGGAGCGAAGACGCGGCGTCGCCCGAGAGCGGAAAGTCTGGGACCAGCCGCTCATGGTGAGCCAGTCGAGTGACATCGTCGGGAGAAAATCGTGTCGCGTGGCCTTCCGCAATTCGCGCCGCGACGGGGAGAGTTGAACGTCCAGGCATTCGAGCGCGCGTGATACGCTCGGACGCGGTGGAATCGCCAAGAAGCCAACGCGCCCGACCGCAGGTCGTCGCTCTTGTCGGATTTCTCTTCGTCGTCTTCGTCGGACTCTCGCTCTACGTCCGCTACGTCAACGCCTCGACCCCGCTCATCTTGGATGAGACCGTGTACCTGTGGCAGGCCCGGGTCCTCGGAACCGGCTCGCTCACGGCTCCCACAAGCTCGCACCCACAATTCGCCGGAAGTTATATCATTCCGACGCGAGGCGGCCGACGATTCGGACAGTATCCGATCGGGTTTCCGCTGGCCCTCGCGCCGTGGGTGCTCGCGGGAATCCCGTGGGGGTTCAACATCGCGCTCGCCGGCGCCGCGATCCTCTTGTTCTTCCGTTTCGCCCGCCGGCTCGACGGTCCAGGAGTCGCATGGACGGCGGCCGCCCTGACCGCTGTCTCTCCGTTCTTCATCGTCCAATCGACGACTCTCCTGTCTCATCCGCTCACGCTCGTCCTCACGCTCCTCGTTCTCGTGGCGCTCGAGCGTCGGGAATCGCGCTTCGGCCAGGCTCGCTGGGCGGCGCTCGCGGGGTTCGCGATCGGCTACGCGATCAACGTCTCTCCATTCGTCGCGGTACCGATGGCGCTCGTCGTACTCGAACGATGGCTGCGGACACGCCGGCGGCTCCCCGCGAGGTTCCGCGAAGTCGCGGCGTTCGTCTTCCCGATCCTCTTGGGCGTCGGCGTTTTTCTCGCGGTCAATTGGAAGACCGTCGGGAGCCCGTGGAAAACTGCGTACGAGTACGCGCTGCTTTCGACGCAAGTGGGCTTCGGAAAGACCGTCGGCGGCGGAGACGGCTACTCGCCGGCGGATGGCGTCATCAACACGGCCGATCGCCTAGCGTCCCTCAACGAGTCTCTCTTCGGCTGGCCCGTCACGTCGTTCGCATTCGCCGCGCCCTACGTCGCGTGGCTCGCCATCTCGCGATTTCGGCGCCGCCGGCGCGAGAATAATCGCCGGCCGGTCGCCGCCTCGACGTCGCCGCCCGAGCCGCGCGATCGATGGGACTCGACGCTTCTCCTTCTTTTCGCGGCGACGGTCGGCATCTACTTTTTCTGGTTTTTCCCGGGGACGGACAACGGGCTCGGGCCCCGGTACCTCTACGCCGCTCTTCCCGCGCCGATCCTCTTCACGGCGCGCGGGCTGGAGGGAATCGCAGGCTTCGTTCGGCGATGGTCGGGCGATCGTCCGCTCGCTCAGATGGCCGCGCGCCTTCTCGCGCCGGCGCTCGTCGTGCTCCTGACGGCATTCGGGACCGTCCCGTACGTCGCGCAGATGGCCGGCGGCGAAATCCCGAGTTGGCGCCGCGCGACGCGCGCCGTCCTAGACGAGATCGCGGCGCGCGGCATCGACCGTGGAACGATCCTCGTCGAGTCGAACAGCCCCTCGCCCCGATTCCATGCGTTTCAGTACCGGAGCGGGTTCGACGCGAGGGCGCCGCTCGTGTTCGCGACGAGTCGCAGCCGACAGGAGAACGCGCGTTTCGTGGCGGACCGCGGCGGAGGGCCGGTCTACTACCTCCAGAAGTCTCGGGAGCACGTGCGATGGATCCTGCGCGACACGCCGTCCCGCATCCCGGCCGAGACACCGCGCGCGCTGAGCGATGATGCGGCGATGCCCGACAGCGGACAGGCTGGGACAAGCCGCACACGGTGAGCCAGTCGAGTGACATCGCCGGGCGAATATCGTGTCGCGTGGCCGTCCACAATTCGCATCGCGAGGGGCTAGGTTGATCGTCCAGTCATTCGCGCGCGCATGATACGCTCGGACGTCGTGGAATCGTTCGGAAGCCAACCCGCCCGACAGCAAGTCGTCGCACTTGTCGGGTTTCTCCTCGTCGTCCTCGTCGGACTCTCGCTCTACGTCCGCTACGTCAACACCTCGACCCCGCTCATCCTGGATGAGACCGTGTACCTGTGGCATGCCCGGGTCCTCGGAACCGGCTCGCTCACGGCTCCCGCAAGCTCGCACCCACTCTTCGTCGGAAGTTTTTTCATTCCGACACGAGATGGCCGACGATTCGGACAGTACCCGATCGGGTTTCCGCTGGCCCTCGCGCCGTGGGTGCTAGCGGGAATCCCGTGGGGGCTCAACATCGCGCTCGCCGGCGCTGCGATCCTCTTGTTGTTCCGTTTCGCCCGCCGGCTCGACGGTCCGGGAGTCGCATGGACCGCGGCCGCTCTGACCGCTGTATCTCCGTTCTTCATCGTCGAATCGACGACTCTCCTATCGCATCCACTCACGCTTGTCCTCTCTCTCTTCGTTCTCGTGTCGCTCGAGCGTCGGGAAGCTCGCTCCGGCCCGCTTCGGTGGGCGGCGCTCGCGGGGTTCGCGATCGGCTACGCGATCAACGTCTCGCCATTCGTCGCGGTACCGATGGCGCTCGTCGTACTCGAGCGATGGCTGCGGACGCGCCGGCGGCTCCCCGCGAGGGTCGGTGAAGTCGCGGCGTTCGTTTTCCCGATCCTCTTGGGCGTCGGCGTTTTCCTGGCGGTCAATTGGAGGACGGTCGGGAGCCCGTGGAAAACCGCCTACGAGTACGCGCAACCGACGACGCAGGCGGGATTCGGAAAGACCGTCGGGTGGAAAGGCGGCTACACACCGGCGGATGGCGTCGTCAATACGGCCGATCGCCTCGCGTCCCTGAACGAGTGGCTCTTCGGCTGGCCCGTCACGTCGTTCACGTTCGCCGCGCCCTACGTCGCGTGGCTCGCCATCTCGCGGTTTCGACGCCGGCGGCGCGAGAATAATCGCCGGCCGGTCGGCGCCTCGACGTCGCCGCCCGAGCCGCGCGATCGATGGGACTCGACGCTCCTCCTTCTTTTCGCGGCAACGATCGGCATTTACGTTTTCTGGTTTTTCCCGGGCACGGACAGCGGGCTCGGGCCCCGGTACCTCTACGCCGCTCTTCCCGCGCCGATCCTCTTCACGGCGCGCGGGCTGGCGGGCGTTGCTAGCGCCGCGCGGCGATGGTCGGGCAATCGCCCTCTCGCGCAAACGGCCGCGCGTCTTCTCGCGCCGGGGCTCATCCTGCTCCTCACGACACTCGGGACCGTCCCCTACATCGTGCGGATGGCCGGCGACGGAGTCGCGAGCGCGCGCCGCGCGACGCGCGCCGTCCTAGACGAGATCGCGGCTCGCGGCATCGACCGCGGCACGATCCTCGTCGAGTCGAACAGCCCCGCGCCCCGCGTTCATGCATTTCAGTACCAGAGCGGGTTCGACGCGAAGGGACCGCTCGTGTTCGCGGAGAGTCGCAGCCCACAGGAGAACGCGCGTTTCGTGGCGGACCGCGGCGGCGGACCGGTGTACTACCTCCAGAAGCGTCGGGGGCGTGTGGGATGGACGTTGCGCGACACGCCGCCCCGCATCCCGGTTCAGACGCCGCGCGCGCGGAGCGAGGGCGCGGCGGCGCCCGACAGCGGCTTGACCGAGTCAGCCGATCATGAGGACGCGGATCCGGAGTCCGGAGGCGAGAGGACCGCGCCGCCGACGACGCGGTGAAGCGGCCGGCCCTTCGGCTTCCACGCGAGGCGGAGTTCGGCGCCCGCGAAGTCCGAATAGCGCCCTCCGAACCCGGGTGCTATCGTGGGCGGCGATGGAGCGTCCGAAGCGGATCGCGATCCTCTCGACCGGCGGCACGATCGAAAAAACGTACAGCGAGTCGGACGGGACGCTGGCGAATCAGCGGAGCGTGCTCGAGATCATGCTCGCTTCGCTCACTCTTCACGGCGTCGTGATCGACCGCGTCTCGGTGATGAACGTCGACTCGCTCGAGATGGAGGACGCGGACCACGAGCGGATCGTCGCGGTTGCCGCGGCCCACGCGGAATCGCACGAGGGGCTTGTGATCACGCACGGCACCGACCGGCTCGCGATTACCGGCGAGCGGCTCGTCGCCCGGCTCGGCGCGCGCCCGCGCGTGCCGATCGTCCTCACCGGCGCGATGCGGCCGTACGAGCTGCGGAACTCCGACGCGCTCCAAAACTTGACCGAGGCGCTGCTCGCGGTTCAGCTCGTCGAGCCGGGCGTGTACGTGGCGATGCACAACGCGGTCCTGCGATTCCCTGGCGTCGCGAAGGATCACGAGGGGATGACGTTCCGGCGGGGCGGCGGGGAGTCGCGATGACTGAGCCGGACGCCGATCGTCCGATCGATCGCGATCCCGAGAAGTCCGCGCCGACGTCGTTCGAAGACTACCCACTCACGCGCACCGAATACATCAATGCGCTCGTCCATTTCTACCGCGGCGAGCGGAGCCGCGCCGACGCGTGGCGCGCGCGGCTCGACCCGACGACGAACTGGGCGGTCGTGACGACGGGCGGGATGCTGTCGTTCGCGTTCTCGAGCCCCGACCATTCGCACGCCGCGCTCCTCCTGGCAAACCTTCTCGTGATCGTGTTCCTCGGGTTCGAGGCGCGCCGGTTCCGTTACTTCGACGTGTGGCGCTCGCGCGTCCGGATGCTCGAGGAGAACTTCTTCATCCCGATCATCCGCCGGAACCTCGTCAGTCCGCGGAGCCGTTGGCGCGAGGCGGTCGCCGAAGACCTCGACCATCCGAAGTTCAAGATCACGTTCGCGCAAGCGGTCGGGATTCGGCTCCGGTACAACTACGTCTGGATCTTCTTCGTCATCCTGTTCGCGTGGATCGCCAAGCTCTCACTTCATCCTCTCCAGAGCGCCGACCCCGCGAGCGGCGCGATCGGCAGGATGGCCGTTGGGCTCGTGCCGGGCAGCGCGGTGCTCGCGCTCGTCGTCGCTTTCTACGCCGGCGTGCTCGGTCTCGCCCTTTGGGCGGGCGGGCGGCGCGGCGGAACGGATGAGGTGAGCGGCTTCGACCCAGCAAGCGATCAGTGGAAACGGTAACGGAGGAACCGGGGCCGCGCCGGACGATTCGAGACCGGCGCGGCCCACGCGATTCCTCCCCGGCACGTCCCGCGCGCTACCTCGCGAGGATCACCCGCCGCGTTGCCCTATCCGACCCGGCAACGAGTCGGTAGAAGTAGACGCCCGCGCCGACTTCGCGGCCGGCTCCGTTCCGGCCGTCCCAGGCGATCGCGTGCTCGCCTCCCCGCATCGGGCCGTCCGTCAGCGTCCGCACCAGGCGGCCGCTCACGTCGAACACGTCGAGACGCACGGAGCCCGGCGCGGGGAGCGTGAATGCCAGCGTGCTCGCGTCGCGGAACGGGTTCGGCGTCGGGGCGCGGACCTGGAACGCGAGCGGCGCCCCGGGGTCGCCGTTGCGGCCCGGATCGACGTCGGTCGCCGGCGGGATCGTGAAGACCGACGGCGTCGGCGCGCCGAGCCGCGCCCCGCCGCCCGCGTCCCGCGCCGTCACCTTCCAGTAGAGCGGCGTTGACATCACGAAGATGTTTCCCGCGTTGAACGTCGTGTCCGCGAGCGCGGTCGCGCTCACGAGCGGCGAGCCGAACGCCGGGTCGTCATCGACGAGGAGGTCGTAGACGATCGCCGATCCATCCGGGTCGATTGTGCGCCGCCAGACGAACGTGACGGCGAGCGGCAAGACCTCCGCACCGTTCGCGGGCGAAACGAGCGCGAACCCGTTCGGCGGCTGATTCGTATTGGCCGCGCTCAGCCACAAGCCGTAGTTCACGTAGTCGGTCACGCCATCGCCGAGCCCGCCCGCGTTGATGCTCGGCGGCCCAGGCGACGGATCGTACGGACCGCTCGCATCGCCCCACCAAGAGCTCGTCGCGTCGACGGTGATCCCGGAGTTCAAGTTGGCGTACCCGTAGCTCGATCCCGCGCTGTCGTTGTCGTAGATGTCGCAGCCGGTCGCGCTAGCCGAACCGCCGGCGCTGACGTTGACCCCGCGCCCGGAGTTGCTCGCGACACGGACGCCGCTCAACGCGAACGACGACGAGTAGGACCCGCCGATTCCGGTGTTGGCCGAGCGGAGCGATCCGCCCCCGTTCCACGCGAGCGAGGCCGCCGAGCCGTAGCTCGTCGCGACGTTCCCGTAGCCGCTGCTCCCCCCGTACGTACACCAGGTCTGGTTCAGCTCGATTCGTGACCCCTCATCAGCGAGGACTCCCAACCAGTCCCCACCGGCCGGTGTCGAAGCGCTCCCGTCCCCGTTCGTGTCGCTCCCCTGCTGGTCGTCCTTGAGCGACGTGAACCACACGGGGTTTTCGCTCGTCCCGAGCGTGCGCAGGAGCGACCCCGCGTAGATCGCCTGAAGGTACGAGCCCGACCCGTTGAACTTCACGACCGCTCCCGCCGCGATCTCGAGCGAGTCGGGACCCGTGACGCTCACCACGCCCACCACGTAGGGAAACGTCGGGTTCGCGACCCACGTCCACTTCTGGTCTGAAGCACCCCCTCCGAGCGTCCCGTTCACGTAGATCCCGCTCACGCCGTTCCCGGTTCCGAGGAAGTTCCCCGCGATCGACCCCGGGTTCGAGTTGATCCGGAACGCGTACCCGACGTTGTTGTTCGCGTTGAACTGGCCCGTGAACGTCGGTGGCGTCGCCGGGTTGAGCTCGATCCCGTCCGCCGCGTTGAAGTGCACGTCGAGGTTCGAGAGCGTCGCGGTGACGACGCTGACCCGGGCCCCGTCGTTCGCGGAGTAGGAGCTGCCGCCGCCGTCCCACACGATCGCTGCGGCCGTCCCGTACGATGTCGCGAGGTTCGCCCAGTTGCTCGCACCGCCATACCGGAGCACGGTCCGGTTCAGCTCGATCCGCGATCCCTCTTCAGCGAAGACGCTGGTCCAGTCCCCCGCGGCCGCCGACGACGCGCTCCCGTCCCCGTTCGTGTCGCCGCCGTGCGCATCGTCCTTGATGGAGGTGAACCACACTTCCTGTCCGCTGGTCGTGCCGCATCGCAAGAGCGCCCCGGTGTATATCGCAGAGAGTCAGGATCCCGCCGCGTCAAACTTGACGACCGCGCCCGCCGCGATCTCGAGCGAATCGGGGCCGGCCACCGTGAGGTTCCCGACGATGTAGGGGCACGTCGTGTTGGCCCCCCACGTCCACTTCTGCTCCGCGGCCGAACCGCCGAGCGAGCCGGTGACGTAGATCCCGTTCTTTCCGTTCGTTGAGGCGAGGAGCGTCGAGGGGAACGATCCGGGGCTCGCGTTGACTCGGTATGCATAGCCCCCGTTGCCGATCGAGGTGAGGCTCGCGAGCGCCGGCGGGTACGCCGTGTTCATCTCGATCCCGTCAACAGCGTTCGAGAAGGCCCCCATGCCGAGAAGCGAAACATTCGTCGCATTCAGTCGAACTCCGTCGTTCGATGAGAAGAACGCCCCGCCGCCATTCCACGTGACGCTCGAGGCCGTTCCGAACGATGTCGCGAGGTTCGCCCAGCCGCCACCGCCGCCGTAACGGATCTCCGTTTCCTCGATTAGAAGAGTCGATCCATTTTCGGCGAGAAGCCCTGTCCACCCTCCGGGCGTGGGGGATCCCCCGACGGTGTCCGCGTCGCACGTGATGACGACGCGCTGGGCGACGGTGCCTTGCGTGGCGAGTGTCCCGAAGACGGCGATGTTCAGTCCCGGGCGCACGCGGACCCAGACACCCGTCTCGATCGTCAATGAGGACGAGACGGTCACGCTGCCCGTCACGATGTAGGGGCTGCCGGCGAGCGTCCACGTGCCCGATTGGGTGCCGGACACGAGGGTCACGGCGTGGGCCTGCACGGGAGCGATCGCCAGGACGATCGTTCCGGCGATCACGAGCATGGACGAGAGTTTCATTCGCTGCGGTGTCATCGGTATTGCCCTCCTCGGGATTTCTTGGGACACGTCGGGCTATTGCTGCCCTTCATGGTGACAGCCGCAAAGCGGGACGAGAATCCGCCACACAAATTTCGAGATACCTGGGCCGGCGCTGGCTTCCGCCCGGAGTGCTAGAATTGCCGCCAGTCCCCGGATCGGACCGGCGCGGCGCTCCCCCGCCGGGCGCGGGGCCTCTCACCGAGGGGTTGACCTTGGAAAACGGCGAGATCACGAGGCTCCTAAACGAGGCTGCAAGCGGCGACGCGGAAGCCGGGCGTCGCGTGTTCCCGGCGATCTACGGCGAGCTGAGGCGGCTCGCGTCGTCGCGCGCCTCGCGCCTCCCCGCGGGGGCCACCCTCCAGACGACCGCGCTCGTCCACGAAGCGTACTTGCGGATCGTCGGGAAGAACCCGGACGGCTGGAACGGGGCCCGGCACTTCTACTTCACCGCCGCGCGGGCGATGCGCGACATCCTCGTCGAGGACGCGCGCCGGAAGTCGAGCGCCAAGCGCGGCGGCGACCGCGAGCGCGTGCCGCTCGAGGAGATCGCGGCCACGCTCGACGGAGATCCCGAGGCCATCCTGGCCCTCGACGCGGCGCTTTCGAAACTAGAACGGGAAGATTCGGAGGGGCATCAGCTCGTGCTCCTCCGCTTCTTTACGGGGCTCTCGGTGCCCGAGACCGCGGAGGTCCTCGGCGCCTCGACCCGAACCGTCGAGCGGAAGTGGCGTTTCCTGCGGATCTGGCTTGCCCGCGAGCTCGAGGCCCCCGCAGCGTGACGCGCCGGCGGTTCGAGCCTCTCGATGAGCGATAGCCGCCACCGAACACTCGAGGCCCTCTTCTTCGAGTGCGTCGCGGTTCCCACCGAGGAGCGCGCCGCGCTTCTCGACGCGCGTTGCGGGGACGACGACGCGCTCCGCGCCGAAGTGCTCGACCTTCTGGCACGCGACGAGCGATCGGACGAGCCGTCCGTCCAACCGCTCGTCTCGTTTGGCGAGCCTGCGACGATCCCCGCGCCGCTTCCCGCAGCGATCGGCCCGTACCGAATCCTCGAACGGCTCGGCGAGGGCGGCTTCGGCGAGGTGTTCGCCGCCGAGCAGTCCGCGCCCGTCCGCCGCCGCGTCGCGCTCAAGGTGCTCAAGGCCGGGATGGATTCGAAGGCGGTCCTCGCGCGGTTCGACGCGGAGCGTCAGGCGCTCGCCCTGATGGACCACGCCGGGATCGCGAAGGTGCACGACGCCGGCGAGACGGAGGCTGGCCGGCCTTACTTCGTGATGGAGCTGGTCGCCGGCGAAGCGATCACCGACTACTGCGACCGGCAGTCGCTCCCGGCGCGCGAGCGGCTGGCGCTCCTCGCGTCGGTCTGCCGCGCGGTCGAGCACGCGCACCAAAAGGGCGTCATCCACCGCGATCTCAAGCCGTCGAACATCCTCGTCGCGACGGCGGACGGCGCGCCCCTCCCGAAGGTGATCGACTTCGGGATCGCGAAGGCTACCGGCACGGCGCTGGGCGACGGGACGATGCACACGCGGCAGGGCGAGTTCCTCGGGACGCCCGAGTACGCGAGCCCGGAGCAGGCGGAGTCGGGCGGCGCGGACGTCGACACGCGGACCGACGTCTACTCGCTGGGCGTCGTTCTGTACCGGCTCCTCGCGGGCCGCTTGCCGTTCGAACCGGAGCGGCTCCGGCGCGCGACCGTCACCGAGATGGCAAGGATCCTCCGCGAGGAAGACCCGCCGCGGCCGAGCGCCTGCGCCGGGCTCACCGCGCGCGGCTCGCGTGCGTTGCGCGGCGACCTCGACTGGATCGTCCTTAGGGCGATGGAGAAAGACCGCGCGCGGCGGTATCCGTCGGCGGCGGCTCTCGCCGACGAGATCGAGCGGCACCTCCGCGACGAGCCCGTACTCGCCGGGCCGCCGAGCACCGTGTACCGGATGCGGAAACTCGTCCGCCGGCATCGCGCGCTCGTCGCGGGCGCGGCCGCCGTCTTCATCACGCTCGTCGTCGGGATCGTGACGACGACGTCGCAGGCGATTCGCGCCCGGCGCGCCGAGGGCGCCGCCAGCCGAGAGGCGAAGACGGCGACGGCCGTCAACGCGTTCCTCACGCGGATGCTCGGCGAGGCGAACCCGGAGGAGAACCCGCGAGGGAGCGACGTGACGGTCCGCGAGATGGTGGACCGCGCGGCCCGCGAGCTCGACGCGCTCCCTTCGGACGAGCCCCGGATCGAGGCTGGCGTCCGGCACACGCTCGGGACGACGTACATGGGGATCGGGCTCTACGACCAGGCCGAGCCGGAGCTCGCGCGCGCGCTCGCGATCCAAGAACGGAGTGCGGGCCCCGCGGCGCGGGAGACGATCGAGACCCTGATCGCGATGGCCGACCTCCGTGTGCGCCGCGGCGAGTACGCGAAGGCCGAGAGCCTGCTCGCTCCGGCCGAGACGAGTGCGCGGAACGCCGGCGCGGCGGACCCGGCGCTCTGGTCCGCGTACCTCCTGATCCGGGGAGGGATCCTCGGCAACATGGGGCGGCTCGACGAGGGCGACTCTCTCCTTTCGCTTTGTGTCGCAATGCGACGAAGCAACGGCGAGCGCCCAGCGGCGATCGCCGCGGCTCTCGCGGAGCTCGCGGAGTTCCGGCGCCTTCGCGGCCGGCTCGACGAGGCGGCCGCGCTCGGCCGCGAGGCCCTCCAGTTCACGCACACCGCGCACGGAGATGACCATCACGACGTCGCGGTCTCGCAGGGACGCCTGGCGGGAATCTTGCGCGAACTCGGAACCTACGCCGAGGCGGAGAGCCTGTGGCGAAGCTCGATCGCGATCGAGCGCCGCGTCCTTGGGCCGGCTCATCCGATGACCGCCATGTCGATCTCGAACCTCGGAATCGTGCTTTCGGAGAGGGGCCACCCGGAGGAAGGCGTGGTGTGCCACCGGGAAGCGTTCGCGTTACTGCGGCAGTCGCTGGGAGAGGACCACCCCGAGACGATCACGATTCTCGGCAACCTCGCGTCGGCGCTGCAGGAGAGCGGCGTCTACGAGGAGGCGCTGACGGCCCGCCTGATGGTCATCGACAAGAAGCGCCGGCTCCGCGCCGAGGTCCCCGCGGAGCTCGCGACGCAGATCAACAACCTCGGGGCGCTGTACCGATTGATGGGTCGCCCGCGCGATGCGGAAGGCGCGTTTCGTGAGGCGATCCCGCTCTTCCGAGCGGCGTACGGAGCGGAGCATCCGACCGTAGCGATCATGACGCACAACCTCGGGAGGACGCTGATCGACCAGGGCCGAGCGGCCGAGGCGGAGGAGACGCTGCGGGAGGCGATCGACCTCGCCGCGCGCGTCTTCCCGGAAGGCCACATCAACCGGGCGATCTTCGGGGCGAACCACGGCCGGGCGCTGACCGCGCTCGGGCGGTCCGAGGAGGCGGAGCGTGCGCTCCTTCCCGCGCGCGAACGAATCGCCGCCCTGTTGGGAGAGGCGCACCCGCGCGCGCTGGAGGTCGCCGGCTACCTCGCGGCCCTCTACTTGAAGTGGGGCCGGCCCGACGAGGCGGCGCGCTGGCGGAAGGCCGCCGAGAAGAGCTAGGCGCCGACCGCCGTCGTCTCGCCGTCGCCCGCCGTCGCGCGCATCCCCCGGTTGCCGTCCCCGGTTACTGCGCGCGGGCCAGGTACTCCCTCAGGCTGTCGTAGACGACCGGGTTGAGCGCGTTCGACCGCAGGCTCGCCCACGCGTACGCGTACGTGACGGGAAGCGCGAGCGCGAACGCCCACTTCGCCTCGCGGCGGCGCCAGAGCGCGTCGAACGGCGCGAACAGGAGGAACGGGTAGACGGGCACGAGGAACCGCGAGAGGTCTGCGAGCAGCGTGAACAGGTTCGGCACCACGAACGCGAGCGAAAGAAAAACGATGTCGCGGTGCCCCTCGCGCCACTGCCAGACGAGCCCGTAGAAGACGGCGGCCAGGAGCAGCGCCGATCCGTACGCCGTCGGCGGATCGCTGAACGCGTTCCGAAAGATTCCGAGGAACGGGATCGGCGACATCTGTTCCGCGTTGACGCGAAAGTATGCCCAGAAGTCGCCGAGCCGAGCCGCGAAGAATGCGAAGTGGAGCGCGAGCGCGGCCGGGATGACGAGGAGCCAGAGTGAGCGCGTGCCGAGCGCGGCGTCGGGCCCGCGGACCGTCGCGTCCTCGCCCGACGCTCCCCGCCGCGCGCGATCGATCTCCGCCGCCAAGTACGCCACGAACAGGAGCACGCCGTAGATGCGCGTGACCGCCGCGAGCGCCCCGAAGAGAGCGACGAGAGCGAACCGGCGCTTCCGGTAAAAGTAGAACGAGCAGAGGATGAAGAGCAAGAACGGCGGCTCCGTCGCGCCGATCGAATGGTAGATGAGCCAGCGCGCCGGGAAGAAGACGAACGCGAGCGACGACCAGAACGGATCGGCGACCATCCGGAACTCGACGAAGATTCGGTACACGACGACGACGCAGAGCGACGAGAAGACGATCGTCGCGACGAGCATCCCGTTGAAGTAGCCGAACACGGGCGAGAGCGCGCGGATCGTCAGCGGATACACCGCGAGGATCGTCGCATGCGACCGCGCGCTGAACTCGTCGAGGCCGAACTTCTTTCCGTAGTGCTCCCAAACTTCGCTCGACGGGTCGTACAGACTCTTCGCGACGACGACGTAGGGCGGGCCGTCCCACGCGCGGTGCACGGCCGCGAGCCCGGGCGCCGGCTCGCCGTGGAGCGGCACGAACGCGATCGCCCACGCCGCGAGAATCGAGGCGACGTTGGCGAGGACGAGGACGAGAGTCGGGCGCCTCACCCCTGCGTCTTGTACTTCGGACGCGGCGGCTTGACCGGCGGGTGCGCCTTCAACTCTTCGAGGCAGTACTGGATTCCGCGCTCGAGTTGCGGGTCGCGGCCCGCGACGAGCGCGTCGGGCGGATTCTCGACCTCGATGTCGGGATCGACGCCGTGGTTTTCGACCGCCCACTCCCCGGACTTCGCGTCCCACATCCCGAAATCGGGCATCGTGACGGCGCCGCCGTCGACGAGCGGCAAGCTGTGACTGATGCCGACGAGCCCGCCCCACGTCCGCATCCCGATGATCGGGCCGAGCCCGGCGAGCCGGAAGTAGTACGGAAACGCGTCGCCGCCCGAGCCGGCGTACTGGTTGACGAGGATGCACTTCGGGCCGTCGATCGAGGTCCCGGGCGTGCGGAAGTCGCCGCCGTCGCGCGTCGACCAGTAGGACCACGTGCGACGCGCGAGCCGCTCGACGAAGAAGTCGGGGATGAAACCGCCGCCGTTAAATCGCTCGTCGACGATGATGCCGCTCTTGTCCGACTGCGGGTAGAACTGCTTCGTGAACTCCTGGATTCCGGCCATCGCGGTGTTCGGGACGTGGATGTACGCGACGCGTCCGTCCGTGGCCTTCGCCACCTTCTCGCGGTTCGCTTCGACCCACGCCGTGTACCGGAGCGACTGCTCGTTGGCTATCGGCGTCACGACGTACGTGCGCGGCGTCTTGTCATCGGGCGCGGACCCGACCGCGATGCGCGTCGCCTTCCCGGCCGTGCCGACGAACGCGGCGAATACGTTTTCGGGCGCGCTGACGGCGCGATCGTTGACCGACAGAAGATAGTCGCCCTCGTTCACGTTGACGCCGGGCTCGCCGAGCGGCGCCGCCACCTTCGAGTTCCAGTCGCGGCGCCGGTAGATTTTCTGGAAACGATACCGCCCGCTCGCGGTGTCGAGCGCGTAGTCCACGCCCAGAAGCCCGGTCTCGACGTGCGCGACGTCCGGCGCGTCGCCTCCGCCCACGTACGCGTGCGACGTCGAAAGCTCGCCGATCATCTCGCCGAGGATGTAATTCAAATCGGCGCGGTGTCCGACGAATGGGACGAGCTGGCGGTAGCGCTCGCCGACCGCGTTCCAGTCGAGCCCGCCCATCGCGGGGTCGTAGTAGAAATCGCGCTCGAGCCGCCACGCCTCGTTGAACATCTGCATCCATTCCCGGCGCGGGTCGACGGTCGCCATCAACGTTCCGGCTTCGATCTTTCCGTCGCCGACTTTCTTGTCTTCCTCCGTCTCGATGATCCCGAACGCGTCCTCCGACTTGTACAGGATCTTGCCGCCCTCCTTCGACGCCGCGTACTGTGCGTCGATCCCCTCGATCACGACCTTGTCTTCGCGCTTCTCGAAGTCGAAGACGTGGAGCACGCCGGTCGGACCGTCGTCGCCGTCCGGGTCGGCGGGCTCGATCTCGACGTAGAGCAGCTTTTCAGAGAACGCCATCAAGCCCCCGTACTGTCCCGCGGGAATCGGAAGCTCGGTCACGCGCGCGCCGATCCGGGCGAGGTCGATCTTCACCGGCACGACGACGTCCTTTTCTTTGTCGGACTTCTTCGAGTCGCTGCCCTTGCCGCTCTTCCCGCCCTTGTCACTCTTCGAGTCTTTCGCGTCGCCATCGCCGTCGTCGTCCTCCTCCGAGTCGCCCTTCTCTTCGTCCGAGAGGGGCGCCATCGGCGAGGTCGTCGTGTCGAGGAGCGTCATCGCGTACAGCTTGTCCGTTTTCGCGAACGGAAAGTTGTACTCGAACACGAACGTCGGCAGATCGACCGCGCGGCGCGAGACGAAGTAGAGGTAGCGTCCCTCCGGGTCGAACGACGGGCTGAAGTCGTCGGTCATCCCGTCGGAGACGGCGGTCGTCTTCCCCGTGTCGAGCGAGTAGAGGTGGATCCGATTGAAGTACGCCGCGCTCGGTTTCGGGTACGCGATCCAGCGCGAGTCGCCCGACCACGCGAAGCTCGGGAACTCGCCGTGCTCGCTCGTGTCGACGCGCGTGATCTTTCCGGTCGCGACGTCGCACCACGAGAGCGTGCGCGTCTTGTCGGCGAACGCGAGCTTCTTCGAGTCGGGCGACCAGCTCGGCCCGTAACGAAACGTGCCGCCCCCCTTCGTGATCTGCCGGTCGGGAGTCTGACCGTCGCTCCCGATGGCGTGCAGCTCGTACTCGCCGCTCGCGTCCGACAGGTACGCGATCCACTTTCCGTCGGGCGACCAGACCGGGTCCCGTTCGCGCGCGCTCGGCGTGCTCGTCAGGTTTCGGACGTCGCCGTTCTCGGCGGGAATCGTGAACAGCTCGCCGCGCGCCTCGAACACCGCGCGCTTGCCCGAGGGCGACAGGTCGGCGCCGCCGATCCAGTCCGCGACGTTCCGGTACTCGGCGCGCGCAGCCGGCTTGTCGTCGGGCACGAGGACTTGAATCTTTGTCGGCTTCTCGGAGGGAAGGTCCATCACGTAGAGGTAGCCGCCGTTCTCGAACACGATCGCATCGCCGCCGATGCTCGGCCAACGGACGTCGTACTCCGTGAACTGCGTCACCTGCCGCGCGGATTTCGAATCGAGGTCGTACGCCCAGATGTTCGCCGTGCGGCCGCCGCGGTCGGAGCAGTAGTAGATCGTCCGGCCGCGCCACATCGGCCACTCGTCTGCTCCGGCCCAATCGGTGATCTTCTGCGACGTGTTCCCCGCGAAGTCGTAGACCCAGATCTCGGGCGCGTTGCCGCCCTTGTAACGCTTCCACGTCCGGTTGTCGTAGGCCGGGTACACGTAGGCGATCTGCTTCCCGTCGGAGGAGAAGGTCGCGTAGCCCCCGGTCGGAAGCGCGAGCGGATCCTCGAACCCGCCGTCCGCCCCAACGCGGAAGAAGCGATCGACGCGGATGGCGGACGTTCGCGGAGAGCGGATGAGGACCGACTTTCCGTCCGGGTACCACTCCGCGACCTGATCGGTTGACGGATGCCACGTCAGCCGCGTCGGTTCGCCGCCGCTCACCGGGACGCGGAACGCGTCGATGTTTCCGTCGTACTCGGCCGTGAACGCGACCGTCGCGCCGTCGGGCGAGATCTTCGGGAAGCGCTCGATCCCCTCGTGGCTCGTCAGTCGCGCGGCGACGCCGCCCGCGCGCGCGACCGTCCAGAGGTCGCCCGCGTACGCGAACGCGATCCGGTCACCCTGGATGTCCGGCTGGCGGAGGAGCCGGCACTCTTCGAGAGCAAAAGCCGGCACGGCGGCGGACGAGAGACAGGCCGCCACGGTGAACGACGAGAACAACAGGATCGACGAGCGAAAACGCGACATCGGCACAGGCCCTCCGAGGGGATGAGCCCGTACGGTACCACCGCGCGATTCGCGTCCGCAACGCGGAGGATTCGAACCGAACGAGCGCGCGCGGTTCGACTTTTTCGTTAGCGCCAACCGAGCGTGAGACCGACCGACCAGTTTCTCGGGAGGCCCGGCTCGTAGTACTCGCCGTTGATCCCGTTGATGAACACGGACGCCACGTGCCGGCGGTCGGCAAGATTGTTCCCTGACACGAACGCCCGGAGCGTCCGTTCTCCGAGAGTGCGCGCGTACCCGACCGTCGCGTTGAGGATCGTGTACGGCGCCACGCGCGCCGTGTTGGCGTCGTCCGCGAAGTATTCACCGACGTCCTCGAGCGAGACCTCGAGCCAAGGTCCGCGCGCCGACGTCACGCGCGCCGCGCCGGCCAGCGTGCGGCTCGGCAGGCCGGCGACTTCGTATCCGGAGAAGTCGCCGATATCGTTTGCGTACTCGACGTACTCGTTCTGCGAAAACGTTCCGGCGCCGCGGAGCAAAAGCCAACGCGCGGCCGACCATTCGAGCCCGACCTCGACGCCGCGGCGGCGCGACTCGCCCGCCGTGAAGAAGTACGCTCCGCCGTCGAACGGGATGATATCGTTCTCCACGACGATCCAGTAGAGAGCGGCATCGTAGCGGACGCGGCCCAACCGCGTCGGCCCGCCGCCCGCGCTGTCCCCGTTCGCGGGCCGCCCGCCCCCGAGCTCGCCCCGCGCGCCGACCTCGTACGTTGTCGAGTGCATCGCCTCGAGGAACGGGTTGAACGACGTCGTCGTGTCGAACGGCGCCGGCGGATCGATCTCGTTGAATGCGGGGGCCTCGATTCCTCCGCCGAGCGCGACGTACGTCGTGTGCCGGCCCCCGAGGAACGCGAGCGAGGCCTTCGGCGTCCAGCGCGAGAAGACTTTGCGCGCGTTGAGCGACGCGTCAATGTGGTCTTCGGAGACGTACCGGATCGCGTCGTACCGGGCGGCGACTCGCGCTGACCACCGCTCCTTCCAGAGAAGCTCCTCTTCGACGAAACCCCCGGCGCTGTTCGCTCCCTCTCGCTTGTTCGCGACGAGATCGGGACCGCGCGTTCCTCCGGGCCCGAGGTTATAGAAGAGGATCGAGCCGTCCTGCCAGGCCTCGTCGCCGCCGATGCTCACGCGGTTCTGGAGCCCCGCGCCGAGCTGCGACCGCCCGGTGAACACCGCGCTCCCGCCGACGTGATAGCGATTGAAATCGCGGAAACGGTTTCGCTCGGATCGCTGCAACACTTTTGGCTCGGCGTAGATCGCCAGGGCCATTTCGCCGGCCTGTCCCAGCTCCCGGTCGAACGTCATCCCGACGCGGCCGACGCGATTGTACCTGCGTTCGTCGCGGTCGATGAACTTCGGGTTGGCTTGCCTCGGATCGGCCGCAAGCTGCGCCGCCGTGAGCGCGCCGGCGAACTTGTTCATGTCCGTCACGCCATCGACGAGCGCGCGAAGGCGGGTCCGCTCGTCGAGCGGCACGCTCATCCGAAGCTGCGCTTGCGTCGTCGTGCTGCGGGTGTGGGCGCGCCACCCATCGTAGTCGGAGTTCGTGAGCGAAAACGTGCCGCGCGAGAACCCCGCGGTAAACCCGACGGTCCCGGCCTCGCGGTGGTACCCGAACGACCCGGACCGCTGCAGTCCCTCGACGAACGGGGATCCGAAGGAGAGGTCGGAGCGAAGGTTGATCACTCCGCCCGATGCGTTCCCGTACAGCGCGGAGGCGTTGCTCCGCGAGACCTCGATCCGGTCGGCGGCGAGGAGATCGACGAGATCGAGGCTCGTGCGCCCATCCGGCTCCGTGAGCGGCAGCCCGTCCTGGAGGATGCGAATCCCGCGCATGTTGCCCGCGTTCGAGCGCTCGCCGTTCCCTCGCGCGCCGAACCCGCGGATCGTCACGCGCACGTCCTGCCCGCCGCCGCGGCTCTGGACGAACACGCCGGGCATGTACTGCAGGCCATCCTTCAGGCTGATCCCGCGCGTATCGACGAAGGCGTCCTTGTTCGCGATGCTGATCGCCGCGGGCGTCCGGAGCAGAAGCTCCGCCGTTCGGGAGCCGGTGACGACGATCTCGTCGGTCGGCGCGGCCGTCGAGTCGGGGAACCCGGCGGCGACTCCGACCGCGAGGATCAACGCGGGGCCGATCACCCTCAGTTCACCTTGCGGTTCGGGCCGGGGATGACGCCGCTGCGGCGTCCGGCGAAGAACTCGCGCAACATCGCGCCGCACTCGGCTTCGAAGACGCCGCCGGTCACGAGCGCGCGGTGGCGGAGCGCGCCGGCGGAAAACAGGTCGAGCCGCGAGCCGGCGGCGCCCATCTCGGGATCGCGCGCGCCGAACACCACGCGCTCCATCCGGGCGAGGAGGATCGCACCGGCGCACATCGGACACGGTTCGAGCGTGACGTAGAGCGTCGCGTCGAGAAGGCGCCACGATTCGGCCGTCGACGACGCCGCGCCGATCGCGAGGATCTCCGCGTGCGCCGTCGCGTCCTGGAGGAGCTCGATCTGATTCCGCCCGCGAGCGACGATTCGCCCGTCGCGCACGACGACCGCCCCGACGGGGACTTCTCCTTCGTCGAGCGCGGCGCGCGCCTCTCGGATCGCTTCGCGCATCCAGCGCTCGTCGTCGGAGTCTGGGAGATCGGTCATGGCGAGCCGCGGCGGACGCGCTACCGCGTCAGGACGAGCTTCGCGGAGCGGCGCTCGCCGCCCGCGTCGAGCCTCACGACGAACGCGCCGCTCGCGACGGCGCGGCCGGCGTCGTCGCGCCCGTCCCACGCGACCGCGTGCCTGCCCGCGGGGAGCGCCCCCGCCGCGAGCGTCCTCACGAGCCGCCCGCTCGAGTCGAACACGGCGAGCGAGACGGCCCCCGCGCGCGGCAGGTCGAGCGAGACCGTCGCCTCGCCGCGCGTCGGGTTGGGCGATGGCGCGCCGAGCACAACGCGCGGCGTCGACCCGCTCTCCGTGCCGCGCCCCGCGCCGACGCCCGTGGCCGCCGACGGCACCAGCGCGATGTCGAGGTCGGTCGTGTCGCCGTCGGTGACGGCGGCCCCCGTCAAATCGGAGAGGTACCCCGCCGCGCTCGCGTTCACGTCGTGCGAGCCGCCCGGAAGGATCGCGGAATAGTTGCCCGCCCCGTCGGTCGTCACGCGCCGGTTGAAGAAGTCGGGCACCGCGACCTCCGCGCCCGCGATCGGAAGGCCCGTAACGAAGTCGGTCACCGTCCCCGACACGACCCCGATCTCGTCGGCGTAGTACAAGAGGTGCATCCCCTGCTTGATGTCGGACGAGACGACTACGCCGCTCGGGAGGAACGGGTAGACGGTCCAGCACCCGGCGTAGTTTCCGATCGCGACCGTGTCGGGCCCGGTATCGAACGAGCCGATCTGTACCGGCGTGAGCGGATCCGTCACGTCGAACGCCAGGACGCCTTCCTCGTACCAGGCGCAGTATGCTGTGTCGTTCTTGATGTACACGTTGTGCACGCACGTGTTCGTCCAGACGGGGAATTGCGCGACTTGCACCACGCTCGCCGTGTCGCTGATGTCCCACACGCGGACCGTGCCCGTGCCGAGTAGCTCGTCCGTCGAGTAGAGGTATTGGCCGTCGTCAGACGGCCACACGTTGTGGGTGAAGCCGTTCGCGTACGCGACGGCCGCCTTGACCGTCACCGTCGGCAGGTTCGTCACGCGCAAGATGTCGAAATGCCCGCCCTCGAAGATCGCGGCGCCGTACGCGACGCCGTTCGACGCCCAGAGGTCGTGGTAGTACGGCGAGGCCCAGTCGGCGAGGATCGTCGGGTTGTTCGGATCGGCGAGGCTGTACCCGCGGAATCCGGCGGCTCCCACGATCCCGCCGGCTCCCATGCAGTACGCGACTCCCGCGCCCTGGTCAATCCACAGCGTGTGCGACGTGAAGTTGTGTTTCTTGATGACTTGAACCGGCGCCTCCGGATTCGCGAGATCGATGACTTGCAGCCCACCCGCGCTCCCCTCCGTCGTGACGTACAGGTTGTCGCCGTACGTATCGAAATCGCGCCAGTGGTTGGGCGTCGCGCCGGTCGATGGGATGAACCCCGTCTCGTACGGGTTGAACGGATCGCCGACGTTCCAGACCGACGTCCCCGTGTTCGTGCCGAGGATCGCGTACTCGACGCCGGTGTTCGGATCTCGATACCCGTAACAGTCGTTGTACTGCGCGTACGGATCGACGTGCGCCAACTCGATGAAGTTCGTGTTCGGCTGGGCCGCGCGCGCGCCGGACGGCGGCATCGAGAGAAACGACGCGACAAGTAGCAGGAGGACGGTGCGGCGCAAGACCATCTGGCGGCTCCTCACTGAGATGCTTTTCTCGGGTTCCGATTCGGACGGGTCACGGGGCAGATCGACGAGGGGACAGTATATCACGGGAGGATCGGAACCGAAGATCGCCCGATGGCGGCCTGAGCCTCATCTCGCCGTGACGGGCACCCGATGCCAGGCGTTATAGAGGTAGCCCTTGAAGTTCCACTCGACGCGCTCCGGTTGCGCGGCGCCCGCTGAATCGGTCGCCCGGCAGACGAGCGTCGCGGGGCCCGCGCGAAGGTCGAGCGTCGCCTCCCAAAGACACCAAGAGAACGGCACGTTCGGCGACGCCAGCGCCGCGTCCGTCCAGGTCGCGCCGCCGTTCGCGGAGACCTCGACGCGCGCGACCCGCCGGCCCGCGACGCCCGGCGCCATCGCGTACCCGCGCACCCGCGCCGCGCCCACCGCAACGGCCGCTCCCGGCGCCGGGACGCAGATCGCCGAATTGATCGGACACTCCCCGATCGGCTCTACACTTTCCCACGCGACGCTCTTCGCATTGACGTCTGGGGGGAAGACTTTGTACGAGCGCGCCTGGAAATAGTTGTCGGACGGCCGATCCTTCACGACGATCGTCGCGAGCCACTTCACGCTCCGCGCGCCGATGAAACCCGGGACGAGCGACCGCGCCGGAAACCCGTGCTCGGGCGGCAGCGGCTCGCCGTTCATCTCGAGCGCGATCAGCGTCTCCGGGTGGAGCGCCTTCTCGATCGGAATCGACGCCCCGAACGCGGTCTCGCCCGCTTTCGTCGCGCACGCGTCGAGGCCGATGAACTCGACGTGGCGCGCGCCCGGCCGCACGCCCGCGCGCGCGAGGATCTCGGCAAGCCGGACGCCGCGCCACGCCGCGTTGCCGAGCGCGCCCGCCTCCCACGGCACGTCGTCCGCGATCCGCTCGACACGGGTGTGCCCGTCGCGCCGATTCCCCGCGCATTGCAGCAGAGCGGTCGTCTCGTGCGACGCGAACGCGCCGCGCAGATCGGCGAGCGAGAGCGCGAGCGGCATCTCGACGAGGCCCCGGACCGCGAGGCGATACGCCGGCGCCGCGATCTCGGGGATCGTCGCGTGCGAGCGCACGTAGAAATCGCGCGACGCGGTGATCCACGATCGGGCGAGCGCCTCCGGAGACGTCTCGGCGTTGAACGGAAGCTCCTGTCGAACGATCAGCGACACGATGGCGGAGCGTAAGCGCACGGCGGAGAGGTCGTCAACGGGGTCGGGTCTCGAAGTCGTGTGCTATCATGCGCGCTCGCTCATGCCGAGCCACGCCTTGATCGTCGTCGCGGCCCTCGTCCTGGCCATCGCTCTGATGGCGGCCGAGAGACTCCGGCCGGACGTCGCCGCGCTTCTCCTGTTGTTCACGCTCACCGCGACGGGGATCGTTCCGCGCGCCGATGCGCTGAGGAGCTTCGCGGGGCCGGCGGTCGTGATCCTCATCGGCGTGTTCGTCCTGACGGCGGGGCTCAGCCGATCGGGCGCTACGGAGGGAATCGCGCGGACTCTCTTACGCATCTCCGGACGAAGCCGAAATCGCCTCGTCGTCGCAACGATGGGCGCCGGGGCGACGATGTCGCTCTTCATGTCGAACGTCGCGGCTACCGCTCTTCTGATGCCGGCCGTCGTCCACGCCGCGCAGCGCGTCCGGCTCTCGTCGTCGCGCGTCCTCCTCCCGCTGGCCTACGCGACGCAGCTCGGCGGGATGGCGACGCTCTTCACGACCGCGAACATCGTGTCGAGCGGCGTCCTCCGCGACCGCGGCTACGCCGGGTTCGCGCTCCACGAGTTCTTCGCGGTCGGCGGCATCGGCGCGCTCGCCGGGATCCTCTGGATGGCGCTGATCGGCGTTCGACTCCTTCCGAAGGAGAGCCCGGCCGAAGGGATGGCGCGCGTCGCGCGGCTGTCGCGCTCTCTCTCGGAGCAGTACCGGCTCCGCCAGGAAATGAGCGTCGTGCAAGTCGCGTCCGGCGCGGGCTGCGTCGGAAAGTCGCTCACGGAGAGCGGGCTCGGCGAAGCGCTCGGACTGTCAGTTCTCGCCATCGTCCGGGACCGAAAGACGATCCTCTCGCCGTCGCGCGATGAGGTTTTGCGAGCGGGCGATCTGCTGCTCGTCTCCGGCGCGGGCGAGCGGCGCGAAGCGCTCGCGGCGGCGGGACTGCAGGTCGAGCCGCGCTCCGCGTGGGTCGGCGAGCTGCCGACCGAGGAGCTGGGGCTCCACGAAGCGATCGTCGGGCCGCGGTCGCGCGTCGTCGGCCGCACGATTCGCGAACTCCACTTCCGGAGCAAATACGGGCTCTCGGTCGTCGCGCTGTTGCGCGAGGGGTCGCCGCACTGGACGGGCGTCGGGTCGATGGCGCTCCGGTTCGGCGACGCGCTCCTGTTGCACGGCCCCGCCTCGAACGTTCCGCTCGTTCAGTCGGACCCCGACTGGGTCGTCCTCCGGTACAACCCGACGTTCCGCCGCACACCGCGGCGCGTGCTCGTCGCCGCCGCGATCCTCGCCGTTTCGATCGGGAGCGCGCTGCTCGGCCTCGTGCCGACCTCCGAGGCCGTCCTTGCCGGCGGGCTCCTGATGGTCCTCACCGGATGCCTTTCGATGGACGAGGCCTACCAAGCGGTCGACTGGCGGACGATTGTGCTCGTCGCCGGGATGCTTCCCGTCGGGATCGCGCTCAAGCAGAGCGGCGCGGCCGACGCGATGGGCGAGTGGATCGTCCGCGCCGCGGAAGGGGGCGGGACGAAGATGCTCCTCGCGGCGGTCTTCGCGTTCGCCGCGATCTTGGCGCAGGTGATTCCGGGCGGGGGCGCGACGGTCCCGGCCATCGTCGGGCCCGTCGCGATCGAGGCGGCGCTGCGCATCGGCGCGGACCCGCGCACATTCGTCCTCGCCGTCGCGCTCGGCACGTCGACGTCGTTCACGACGCCGTTCGGCCATCCGGTCAACGCGTTCGTGATGGCGCCGGGCGGCTACCGCGTCCGCGACTATCTCGTGACCGGAATCCCGCTGCTCCTGATCACCTCCGCCGCGATTCTCTGGGCGCTGCCGATATTTGCACCGCTCGCGCTGGCCGCGGCGAGGTAGGATGGCTCGCTCATGACGACTCCGATCCTCTGGGGCGCGTTCGCGGCCCTCGTCCTCGGCTTACTCGCGCTCGACCTCGGCGTCTTCCACCGCAAGTCACACGAAGTCAAACCGAAGGAAGCCGCGGTCTGGGTCGCCATCTGGGTCGGCCTCGCGCTCCTGTTCGCCGTCGGCGTCGGTATCGTGCGCGGCCGCCACGTTGCACTCGAGTTCCTCACCGCCTACCTGATCGAGGAATCGCTCTCCGTCGATAACATCTTCGTCTTCCTCGTCATCTTCTCGTACTTCAAGGTGCCCGCGGCGTACCAACACACCGTCCTCTTCTGGGGGATCCTCTCGGCGATCGTGATGCGCGGGGTCATGATCCTGATGGGGATCGCGCTCCTCGAGTTTTTCCACTGGCTCACGTACGTCTTCGGAGGGTTTCTCGTTCTCACGGCGATCAAGATCGTGCGCGCGGAGGAGGGGGGCTACGACCCCGAGAAGAATCCGATCCTGAAACTCGCGCGGAAGGCGTTCCCGATCACCGAGGGGTACGTGGGCGCGGCGTTCTTCGTTCGAGGCGCGACGGGCCTCCGCGCGACGCCGCTCCTGCTGGTCCTCGCGACGATCGAGTGGGCGGACCTCGTGTTCGCGGTCGACTCGATCCCCGCGGTGCTCGCCGTCACGCGCGACCCGTTCATCGTGTACACGTCGAACGTGTTCGCGATCCTCGGGCTCCGGTCGATCTTTTTCGCATTGTCGGGCGTCGTGGGACGGCTCGCGTATCTCCGGTTCGGGCTCGGCGCGGTCCTCGCGTTCGTCGGAATCAAGATGGTGATCGCGGACTTCGTCCACGTCAGCCCGCTCGTCTCGCTCGCCATCGTGATCGGTTTCCTCGGCGTGACGGTCGTGCTCTCCGTGTTCGCACCGCCGAAGGAGGTCGTGATTGCGCCACCGCATGAATAAGCCCGCCGCGCGCGTGCGCGCCGCGACGCTCCTGCCGCTGGCGCTCGCGTGCTTACTCGCGGTGCCGCCCCGCGCCGAAGCGGGCCTGCCGCGCGGCGAGCTCCTGGGAATCCGGCTCGGCATGACCGAGGCCGAGGCGACCGCCCGCATGTCGAAGCTCGGGCGGCCGAACGCGACCATGCCGGCGCCGAAGCAGGGTTGGGAGCTGGACGACTCCCGGTACGCGCACCTGATCGTCCGCTACGATGGAAATCACCTCGTCAAGTGGGTGACTGTCCTTGCGAGAGAGGACGGCCCGCGTGTCCGATATCGCGACATCGGAGACGTCAAGAAGGCCGCTCGGAGCGGCTTCTATTTCTACACGTGGACCGTGCCGCCCAAGAAGACGCGCGCCGGTTACGTCGTGGTCGCCCGCGGGACCGATCCGGAGTTCCTCTCGTCCCTCTCGTTGGCCCCGTTCACCCCGCCGCTCGATCCTCGCGCCCGCTCGGGCGCACCCAAAACCGGCCGCTAGCCGGGCCTCGGCTCCGCGCTCGTCCCAAGTTTTTCCGGAATCGTCAGAATCTTCGTATTTTTCGCGCCTCTCGCGCCTCTTCTCTACGAGCACCCCGATCTCGGGACCGCCCAAGAGAACTCCCGCCCACGGAGGTCACGTTATGAGAAGAGTCACCCCCACGCTCGTCGCCGCCTTCCTGCTCGTCCTCATGGCCTGCCAGGCCGAGGCGGCCGTCCCGTCAAGTGGAACGCTCACACCCGGAACGCCTCTTCTGGGCTACACCGGTGGCCCGTACACTGGCGCCAACCCGAGCATCAACGTTCAGGACGAGCCGGACTGCGACCTCGTGCCCAACACCTGCGACGACTACCTGCTCACGGTCGATGTCGACCAGGCGTACATCGACGCCAACCCGACAGCAGTCATCACGATCAAGGTCGAGTGGCCAAACTCGGCCAACGACTTCGACCTGTTCGTCCAGAACCCGAACACGGGGACCACAATTCAGCGATCTGCAAGCTCCGCAGACCCGGAGATCGTCATCCTCAACCCGACCGTCGGGACGACGAGCTACCGGGTAAGAACGCTGGTCTACGCCGTGGCGAACGAGACGCTCACCGGAACGATCACCCTCGGCCCCGTCGTGGGCGGGGACACAGGCGAGGGGATCTACCTCTCCAGCTCCGACATCTTCACGTGCAACGTGCACCTCGAGGGGCAGTCCGCCGTGTTCGATCACGGCGGCGACGGCGAGCCGGCGGTGAAGTTCGATCCGGACGGCAACGCGTGGGTTACCGGGATCGCGGGAGTCGGCGGCGGCATCGGCCTCTGGAAGATCGCGGCCGGCGACGTGTGCGCGCAGTCGCCGATCTTCCTCGACAACCCCGACGCGGGCGTCGGCGGCGGCGACACGGATATCGAGATCGCGACCGTCCTGAATCCGCTCGGCTTCTACAATATCTACACGTCGAGCCTCACGCTCGCGAACATCACGTCGTCGACCTCGATGGACGGCGGAGTGACGTTCGTGCCGACGCCGATCTCGACGCCGATTCCCGTGAACGACCGCCAGTGGAACGCCGCGTACGGCCAGAACACTCTCTACCTGTCGTGGCGCGAGGGCGCGACGTCGCCCGGAAACACGCTCCTCGTGAATCGCTCGCCCGCCGCCGGGGCGCCCGGCACGTTCGTCGGAGCCGTTCCCGTGTGGACCGACGCCGAGGTCTCGGACCCGCAGCTCGATCACCAGCTCGGGAACATGGCGTGCGACACGCGGCCCGGCGGGAACGAGGTCACGGGGACCGCCGGACCGGATGGCGAAGGCAACGTCTACCACGCGTTCACGCAGGAATTGAACCAGGTCTGGATCGCGGTCTCCCGCAACTTCGGCCTGACGTGGAACTCGACGCTCGTCTACGAGGGAGCCATCGGCGAGTCGTTCGACCACATCTTCACGTGGTGCGCGGTCGACAAGGGAGGCAACGTCTACACAGTCTGGTCCGACAACTCGAGCGTCTTCTACAGCGGATCGACCAACATCAAGACGAGCGACACGCCGACTTGGTCGCGTCCGATCCGCGTCAACAACGGCGCGCTGACGCGGACGGCGCTCCTTCCGATGATCGAAGCGGGCTCCGCCGGACGGATCATTGTCGGTTGGTACGGGACCTCCGCCTCGAGCCCGGACGACGCGACGGCGCAGTGGCACTACTTCCACGCGCGCACCAATAACGCGACCGACTCCGTCCCGGTGATCGAGCAGGTCCGGGTGAGCGATCACGTGATGCACACGGGTCAGCTCTGCCAGGAAGGTCTCAACTGTAGTTGCTGCCGCGAGCTTCTCGAGTGCCAGGAGCTGGCCGTCAACCCGACCGACGGATCTTCGCTCGTCTCCTACGGCGGGGCCGGCGGGATCTACGTCACGAAGGAGGTCGCGGGGACTTCGGCGATCGCCAGCTTGACGATTACCGATCGATCCGGAACCTGTCCGATCCCCGATAGCTGCGGGATCACGATCCCGGACGGGAGCCCGTGCATCCCGCCCGGACTCACCGTCGCCGTTGACCCGACGGGCGACGTCGCGCAGCCGCCTCCCGTCGGCACGCCGCAGGACGACATCCAACAGGTTTGGATCGCGGAGCCGTACGCGCCCGCCGGGAATCACAACCTCGTCTTCACGATGAAGGTCGCCGACCTCGCGTCGCTCCCCGTCAACAGGCTCTGGACGATCCTCTGGAACAACCCGGATCCGTCGGACTCGTTTCCGCGGAAGTTCGTCCAGATGAACACGTGCGATCCGCTGATGCAGCCGGCGTTCGCGTACGGTCGCGTCGAGGGGTCGATCCAATCGGGACAGGGGGACGCGCAGGGGACCTACTCGGCCGACGGGACGATCACGATCACCATCGACAAGAACCTCGTCGGGAACCCGCAGCCGTTCCAGGTTCTGAGCACGATCGTGGGCGAGGTCCGTCTGTTGATCGGGGCCGCGTGCAGCGGCTCGATCCAGACGCTCGACATGGCGACCGGACTCCAGAATTACACGGTGCGCGGGAGCGCCTACTGCACCGCGTTTTCGGTGACGTGCCCGCCCCCCTTCATCGAGACGGCGAGGGGGACGCACGTCCGGAGCTTCATCGTGAACAATCCGAGCACGGCGGCGCGCCTCTTCAACGTGTCGCTCACGGATTCGAAAGGATGGATCGTCGGGGGATCGATCTCGACGACGCTCGGCCCCGTCAGTCCCGGTTCCTCCGCCAGCTTGACGGCGCTCTTCCGCGCGATCATTCCGTGCGAATCCGAGGTCGACGACATCGTCTTCACGGCGACGGCGGACGACCTGCCCGCCCCAGAGAACGCGAGAGCGTGCTCGACCGCGATGACGTGTTGCGCGTCACCCCCGACCGGGACGGACCATGGAATCCCCGCCGAGTTCGCGTTCACTCTGCTCGGCGCGAACCCGACGCGCGGGAACACGGCCGTTTTCTACGCGCTGCCGGAACGGACCCCCGTGCGGATCGACCTGTTCAACGTGTCGGGCCAGAGGGTGCGCACGGTGATCGATCAACCGCAGGAAGCCGGAATCTACTCGCTCCCGTTCGAGCTTCGAAGCGACGACGGGCGCGCCGTGGGGACGGGCGTCTACTTCCTGCGGATCGTGACGGATCGGGAGAGTCGGACCGTGCGGGTCGTGTCGATCCGCTGATCTGAAGGCGAGCGGCGAGCGGCGCCCCGCTAGCGGGCGCCGCTCGAGTCGGCGTGTGGCGGCCCCGGCAGGAGCGGTCGAAACCCGTAGCGCGCGAAAACGCGCGCCGCGTGGTCGGACACGAGGAAATCGCGGAGCGCGATCGCGTCGGACCGCCGCGCCGAGCGCCGCATGAGGACGAGGACGTACCGGACCGCGGGACCCGCGCCGGGCGCCGCGCGCCAGACGACGCGCACCCGCTTCGCGTTCTCCGCCTGCGTGGCGTAGACGATCGCGTACTCCGCAGCGCCCGTTTCGACCGCGGCCAGCGCCGCGCGCGCGTCGGTCGCGAGGACGGCGCGCGCGGCGACCGCGTCCCACACGCCGGCGGCTCGGAGCAGCGCGCGAGCGTAGCCGCCGAGCGGGACGAGCGAATCGCAGAGCGCGACGCCGCGCACCGTCGGGCCGGCGAGGTCCGCAAGCGAGGCGAGCGGCGCGATCGTAGCGGGCGACGCGCGCGCGCCGCCGCTCTCCGCGGCCGCGTCCGCGTCGACGCCCGCGGCGCCGACGACGACGATCTCGTTGGCGAGGAGATCGACCCGCGTGCCAGGGTCGGCGAACCCCGCCGCGACGAGACGGTCGACGTTCGCCCCATCCGCCGACAGGAAGAGATCCGGAACGGGTCCGCCGCCGAGGATGTCGTTCGCCAGGCGGCTCGACGCCTCCGAGCGGACGATCACGGACAAGTCGTACCGCGCGCTCTCGAACGATCGGGCGATGAGGCGCGCCGGACCTTCGACGCTCGCGGCGGCGAAGAGCGTGACCGGCGCGCGCGGCGCCGCGACGGCCGGGACAGCGACGCCGAGGATTCCCGCCGCAAGTCCGGCCGCAATCAGAAAAACGATCATCGCAAGATGATCCGCGCGGTGGCGGGCGCGCCGCCGGCGGCGAGCCGCGCGAAGTAGACGCCCGGGGCGAGCGCGGGGCCGGGCGAGAGCGCGCCGCCCGCGTGCACGCCGCCCATGCGCGCGCCGCCTGCGCGCGGCGCCCACTCGAAATCGAGTCCGCCTGCCGCGGTCGCGCGGCCGCGCAGCGTCGCGACGCGGCGGCCCGACGCATCGAGGATCGCGAGCGCGGCGTCGGCGCGAATCGGCGCCCCGTCCGCGGAGCGCGCGGTGATCACCGTGCGCCCGCGGAACGGGCTGGGCGCGGCGACGAGTGAGACCGATCCGCCGCGACCGCTCGCCCCCGCGCCAGCGTCGGAACCTGCGCTCGCCCCCACGCTGGCCCCAACCCCCGTCGGCGCGAATGGCGTCTCGGTCGACCACTCCGGCCCCGCGGGCGTCCCGCCGAACTGGCGCACGCCGTCGCTCGGGCCGCCCGCCGTGCCCGATGCGTCGCCGATCGCGTTTCCGATCCCCTCGTCGAAGTGGTACAGCGCGGCGGTGCCGGCGTCCGGAGCGAACGGCTGTTGCGGAGACGTGAAGTCCGCCGCGTAACGGAGCACGCTCGACAGCCGCACCTCGTCGAGCCAGCCGCTGTACGACGGATACGACGATCCCGCGTCGTGCTTCTCCGCGCCGAAAACGAGAAACGGGTCGCTGTTCGTGCACGGCCCGCCGCAGAAGTCGCCCGGGACGCCGTCGTCCGGGTACGAGACGTCGCCGTCGGGCCCGTCCGCGCTCGCTTCGAGCGTTCCGTCAACGTACAGCCAGAGGAATCCGTCGGATCTCCGCCGCTCGACCGCGACGTAATGCCACGCGGCGTCGAGCACGACCGTCGTCCCGCAGATCGTCCGGTCGCCCGTCCCGTCGCCGCTCACGCCGAACACGACGCGGCCCCCCGCGATCGACAGACCGAACTTGCGGTCTTGGTTGTACCGGTCGCGGTCGATCGCGATGTTCCCGTTGATCCAGGCGATGTTCGCGCCGCACGACACGGCGCCCGCGCCGTTTTCCTCCGCGCTCGCCCGCATCCAGAACTCGATCGTGAAGTCGGCGGCGCCGATGTCGGCGGGCGGGCCGGGGTTCGCGTTCGCCGGATCGTCGATCGCGATCTTCACGCGGTCAATGTCGTTCACGCCGTTTCCGTGAAAGCGGAGCGAGGCGGCGAGAGCGTCGGCTGGGGAGGTCGGGGCGAGGAGCACGAAGGCCGCGAGTGTCGTAGCGAGACACGAGCGGGCGGCGCGGAACCGGCAGACTCGAATCATCCAAGCCCTCCGTGAATCGGCGTGCTAGGCGACGGTGACTCCAGAGCGTAAGACCGTTATGTCAGATCTGACATATGCTCCGTGGGAGCAACGCGCGCCGGTCGTCCGCTCGATCGCGTCTTCGAACCCGTCGCGGAGGGTCCGGGCGCTGAAGAGTTGGGGTCACCGACCGGAAAAACTGATTCGGGGGTGGCAAGCCCACGACTTTCGGTCGAAGCTATTGGGCACTCGATGCTCACGGCCAGACTGAAGCGCCCGCAGGTCGAGGTCTGGGAGTCAACAACAAGCGAAATCCTCTCGTCTCTGAGCCCCACGTACGCATCTATGAACTCCGGCACCCCAACGCCTGGATTGTCACTTCCCGCAACGCACTGTGCAGTCGGCAGCCCACAATCGACGAGAGCGTAGATCGCTCCATCGAACGCTGGCCCGTCTGGGCAGTAGTCGAGGATGGCAACGAGATGGCACGGCGAGACACCGCCAGTTACCTCATACGTCAGGTGGAGGTCTGGCCCTGGGACAGCGCGGCCGGTGCATGGGTTCCCCGGTCCAGGATCGAAGTCGTCGGTGGCGCCGCAGAGTGTTGAGTCCCCAAAGATCGAGCCTCCTTGGACACCCTCGGGAATGCAGTCGTCCTGGAGGAACGGCACGATGTACTCAAAACACGGCTGAGCGAGCACAGGCGTTGAATCCACTGCTATGCCGACAATGACCGTGAGGATCGCCGCTGTTACTAGCCGGAGCATGATTCGTCTTGAGTCTATTTGCGTGGCGCTGCTCCCCATTGGGTTGCAAAAGTGCTGGTATGATCTCACACGGTCCACATCAACACCACCGGTAACTGGCTGCGCCAACGCCACCCCGGCTTGAGCCAGCGCTTCGCATGGCTCACCGCTCGCGCAACATCCCGATCCCACGCTTCGCCTCCGGGTTGTCCGGATCGAACCGGAGTGCAGTCTCCCAAGCGGCGCGCGCGCGCGCGGAGTCGCCGAGCGCGAACCGCGCGCTCCCCAACTCGACGAGGATGGCGACGTCGTGCGGCGCGAGCCGAGACGCGTCGGCGAGGAGCGACTCGGCGGCGACCCACCGCCCGAATCGTCCGGCCACGAGCGCGCCCGCGCGCCGCACGAGAGGGTCGCTGGGCGCCGCCGCCGCCGCGTCGCGCCACGCCGCGACCGCCGAGTCCGCGAGCCCGACCGCTTCGTACGCGCGCGCGAAGTCGGCGGCGAAGCGGCGGCGCGCCTCGTCTCCCGCGATCCGCCGCGCCTCGTCGATCGCCGACTCGCCCCGCACGCGCAGCCCGGCCCACGCAACGTGCTCGGCCATCCGCAAGTACGTCCCGACGAGGACATCGCGCTCCGCGAAGTCGATCGCTTCGACTTTCTCCGGACGGCGGAACGAGAACGATTCCCAGACGCCAGGCGAAACCGATGCCTCGTCGACGCCGCCGCGGTACGCGAGGCCGTACGGAACCGGGTGGAGGCCGCGCGCGCGGAGCGCCTCGGCATCGGTCGCGAACAACGCGCCGCCGGCCGGCCGGCCCGCCGCCGGCGCGCGCCCGCCGATCCCACGGCCGCCGCCGAGCACGCCGAGCCGGTCGACGACGCGCACGTCGGGCCGGAATCCGAGCACACCCGAGACGTACGCTAGCGAGTGGACGGCCTGGCCCTCGGAGGCGAGCAGCGTGGCGCCCGGATCGATCGGAACGAGTAGCGCGCGGCCGAGATCGGCGGCGACCGTGTGGTCGCGCCGGTCGAGCCGCGGGATCCGCCGAGCGGCGGGCACGATCGCGAGCGCAAGGATGAGCGTCGCGAGCGCGGCGGCGATCGCCCGGCGGCGGCGTTGGGGCGCGAGCGCGGCGGCGAAACTCCCGACTGCCGCGAGAAGCGCGCCGGAGGCGAGCGCGCCCGCGGAGATCGCCGGCAGGAAGAAGACACGATTGTCGTAAAGCGCGAGATCGGTGAGCGGGAAGTTCACGAGGAAGATCGTCCCGAGCGAGAACAGAAGAAACGCAAGGAGGACGAGGCCGCCGGCGTGTCGCTTCGCCATGACGAGGACGGCGAAGCCCGCGGGGACGCCGCACGCGATCACCGGCGAGAGATCGTCGGCGAGGATCCGCGCGAACGCGGCGATCTGTCCCGCGAGAAGGCCCGCGGGGCGCGCGAAGTGGCGGAGGTCGCCGTACCGAGTACGCGCGGCGTGCGCGACGAGGGCAGGGACGGTCTCGGGATTTCCCCAGTCGATTGCCGGGTTCGCGCGGGATCGGACGAGGAGAACGAAGAACAATGTGAACGGGATCGATGCGAGAAGAGCGAGAACGACGAACTTGACGGGCGCGGCGGCAGCGGCGGCGCGGGCAGCCACATCAGCAGGAGGCGCCGCCGCCTTCGCGCTCCGCGCATTCGTCGCGAGCGCCCACGACGTCAACGCAACGGGGACGAGCAGGAGGCTCGACGGGTGATGAGCGGCCGCGAGCGCGAGGAGATATGCGAGCAGAAACGACGCGCGCCCCCATCCCCCGCCCTCCGGCGCCGCCGAATCGATCGCGACGAGCAGGACCGCGTGGACGAGCAGGAGGTGGAGCGCGTACACCTCGACGATCGACGCCTGCGACCAGAATGTGTAGGAGCCCGCGAGGAGCGCCGTCGCCGCGAGCCGCGGCACGAGCGACAGACCGAGTCGTTCGCCGATCCGCAGGTGCAGAAAAAGCGCCGCGAGCGCGCACACGATCGAAAAATAGTTGAGGCGCATGACGATCGTCCCGAGCGGGACGAGCGAAGCCAGCCGTGCGAGGAGCGTGTAGAGCGGGTAGCCGGGCGGATGGGGGACGCCGACGACGGTCGCCGCCAGCGCCAGCTCGCCCGCATCTCCAATCGCGATCGAATGGGACATCGTCCGCGCGTAGAGCAAGGCCGCGGCGGCGAGGAGGGCGCCCTCGGCGAGACGCGAAGAGTGGCGCGAAGAAGATTTCGTCATCTTTGGCGCGGGATTGTATCACCTTCGCATCCGACTCAGGTCTGGGAGCCTGCGGGACGATGTATTAGATTGAGCCCGCTATGACGACGACCTTCCACCGCGCAATCGATCGCATCGTTCCCCTCACCATCTCGCTGGCGCTGTCGCTCGCGTTCGCGGCCGGATGCGGCTCGAAGAACGTCGCCGGCCCGGGCCAGGCACCGACGGTGCAGATTGTCACGCCCCAACTCGGCGCGAACGTCTCCGCCGTCGGGTTCCTCGCGCGCGCAACGGCAACGGACGATCAGGCCGTCGTCCGCGTCGAGTTCGCGATCGACGGAACGGTCGTCGCGCGGGTGACAGCAGCGCCATACGACGCGTTCGTCACGACGCTCGGCCTCGACTCGGCAGCCGCGCACACGCTGACCGCGACCGCGCACGACGCCGGGAATCGCTCGGCGACGACCGCGGTGACGTTTTTCGTGCGATCGCGGCGGTACCGCCAGCTCACAGCCGCCGAGATCGGCATGCGCCACCTCGAGCCCGCATGGAATCGGTTCGGGAACGAGATCGCATTCGCTACGCAAGGCACCGCCAGCAACGCCGTAAAAACAATCTCCGTCATCTCGGCGTCGGGCGGGCCTTCGACGCAGATGACAAGCCCCGTCCTGCAAGATGGCAACCCGACGTGGTCTCCCGACGGACTCTGGATTGCCTTCGAGTCGAATCGATCGTCGACTTCGCAGATCTGGGCCGTCAGCCGCGCGGACGGCGTGGACCGCGTTCCCTTTTCTCTCACGCCCCCGGGCCCCGACCGCCGGCGCCCGTCGTGGGGCGGGTTCGAGGGCGCCGAGGCGTGGATTTTGTTCGAAGACAGACGGACCGGCGGGGACGACCTCTACATGATCAAGGTCGAAACCTCGACGGATACGGTCCGAGTCCTTCAAGCCGACCTCGTTGCCGAGGTGAACGGGACCTCGGAGCTCGCGCCATCGTGGTCGCATCTCGGGTTCGCCGCCGTGAGCACGAGCCGCTTCGGTTCGTACTCCGTGATCCTGATCGACCCGTTCCTCGGCGGAACACCGCAGGCGGTCGCCGGCGCGAACGTCAACATCGTCGAGACACAGGCTGCTTCGTTCTCCCCGCTCGACGCGAGCCTCGCGTTCACCGAGGACGCGATCGGCGGCGAGAAAGTCTTCGTCGTGCCGATCGGCGGCGCCGGCGATGTGCGGTACGAGGTCGCCCCCGGCGCGTTCGGCTTCTCCGACGCATCCGACCCGGCGTGGTCGCCCGACGGCACCCGCATCGCGTTCGTCTCGACGCGCACGGGAGTCGCAGAGATCTGGATCCTCGAGAGCGAGTAGGGCCTCACTTCCGTCGTTCTCTCCCGTCGTCCCTCTCCTCAAGCTCGCACTTTTTCCTGCCGATAACCCCTTATCAAGCAATCCAGTTGTTTGCCTTTTGCATTTGACAGCCCCCTGACGTTTCGTTTGGCAAACTGCGGAGTCGATTTGCACCCGAAAGGAGATGCTTCGTGTCCCTGAGCCACCAGAGCTTCCGAGCATCCGTCAAACCTGCGCCCGGCGGCGACGGCGCCGCTGCGCGAGCGGCCGGTCCGGGCGCCGGCGCCGGGACGCAGAGCCTCGTCGGAGAGCGCGAGAGGACGGCTCGAGAGATCGAGCTTCGGATCGAGCGGTTTCCATCGCTCCCGTCCGTCGTCCTCGAGATCGAGCGGGTGGCGAACGATCCCGGCGCCTCCGTCGGCGACTTCGAGGACGCGATCCGCGTCGACCCGGTCGTGACGGCGAAGATCCTCCGCCTGGCAAACTCGGCCTTTTACGCTCGCGCGCGCTCCGTCTCGACGATCCGTGACGCGGTCGGCGCGCTCGGCGTCCGAACGCTCCGGAGCCTCGTGATGGCCGCGGCATCAGGCGGTGTGATGGACCGACGTCTCCCCGCCTACGGTTACGAACCCGACGGACTCTGGAAGCACTCGTTCGCCGCGGCGCTCTGCTGCCGCGCGGCCGCGAGCAAGATGTCTTCATCGGAGCGAGTCCAGGAGGAGGTCTTCGTCGCCGGACTCCTCCACGACATCGGGAAGATGGTTCTCGACCCGTTGCTCGAAGACGTCGCTGCGGGATCGTCGGGCGAGACGTCGTTCCGGACGCCGGCCCTCGAGGCCGAGCGGCTCGGCTGGAGCCACGCGCGTGTCGGCGAGCTGATCGTCGCGAAGTGGAAGCTCCCGCCGGAAATCGGTGAAGCGATCGTCCATCACCACGACCCGGCTGCCGCGCCGTCGTGCCCGCTCCACGTTTCCGTCCTCGTCCTCGCGAACGACTTCGTGAAAGAAGCGGGGATCGGACTGTCGGCGAGCGGTGCGCGAGATATCGAGAGGGCGCGCGAATCGGCGCGGGACGGCGGCGACGAGACGGGTGGACGGCTCCCGACCTCGGCGCTCCACCCAGCCATCGCGACGAAACTTCGTCAAGAGCTTTCGGCGGAGATCCCGCAAGTCCGCGCGCTGTGCGAGCAGCTCGCGGGCGGATGAACGCCGCGGCGCTCGAGGCGCTCGCCGGCCTCTCTTCCTGCGCATCCGACGCCGATTTCCTCGCCGCCGCCGCAACGCTCGTCCGCGAGACGGCGGGCGCGACCGGCTTCTCGCTCCTCGTCGACGGCGCCGGCGAGAGCGGGCCCTCGATCGCGATCACGACGGACGCCGACCTCTCCGCGAGCGCAACCGCGGAGGCGATCGCGCGGCTCGCGACCGCGCCGAGCGCGCACGTCTCGCCGGTCCTCCACCGCGGAGAGCCGGTCGGCCGGATCGTTCTTCACGGCGCGCCGAGCGCCGCCGATCCCGCGTTTCTCGATCGGATCGCGTCGATCCTCGGCGCCGCCTATGTCCGCTACTCGTTGCATGAGGGGAGCGAGGCCGAGCTCCGCTCCGCGCTCGCGCGCCTCGACGCAATCGTCGCTTCGGGCGAGCTCTTGTCGCAGCTCGACCTCGACCACCTGTTGCCGAAACTCCTCGAGCTCGCGACCGAGACCGCGCGCGCGGAGGTCGGCGCGATCTTTCTCGCCGGGAAGGCGGGCCTCGAGTGCCGCGTCGAGTGGGGGCTTCCGCCCGACTTCCTGATGGCGCTCCGCGACCCGAACGGCGCTCCGCTCGCGGAGCGCGTGCTCGCCGACGGCGCGCCGTTCCTCGCGAGCGGCCTCCCCGAGAGCGGCGAGGTCCTCCTCTCGGACGCCGGGTACTGCGTCCGCTCGCTCCTGATCGTCCCGCTCGTTCGCGAGAAGCGGAGCATCGGCCTCTTGGCGCTGGCGAACGGCGGCGGCGCCGCAGACATCGGTCCGACGGAGCGCGACCTCGTCGTGACGATCGCCGGTCTCGCCGCGACCGCGATCGAAAACGCCGCGCTCCACCGGGACACGATCGAGAAGGAGCGGATCCGCGAGCAACTCCGCGTCGCCGGACAGATCCAGCAGCGGCTCCTCTGCGTCACGCCGCCGATGCACGCGCAACTCGAGTTCGCCGGCTGGAGCCTCGCGTGCGACGAGGCCGGCGGCGACTACTACGACATCGTTTCGCTCGACAACGGCCGAGTCCTCTGCGTCCTCGGCGACGTCTCCGGCCACGGCGTCGGCTCCGCGCTCGTGATGGCGATGGCGCGCGCGGTCGTCCGCTCGACGGCCGCGGCCTCGCCCGACCCGGCGGCTGTTCTCGCCGCCGTCAACCGCGTCCTCTCGGCGGACATTGAGGACAACCTATTCATGACGATGTGCGCGTTCCTCGTCGACCCGGCCGCGGGGCGAGTCGAGTTCGCGTCCGGCGGACACGGGCCCAGCTTCGCGTATCGCGCCGCGACCGGACAGGTCGAAGACCTCGGCACGACGGGACTCGTTCTCGGCATCGACCCGTCGGACCCGTGCACGACGGAGCGGATCGACGGCCTCGCGCCGGGCGACGCGCTCCTGTTGTTCACCGACGGGATCTGGGAGGCGCGCGACGCCGGCGGCACGCCGCTCGGGTGCGACGCGCTCGCCGCGTGCGTGCGCGAGCACGGCGCGCGCGGGGCCGCAGCGCTCGCGGCCGCGATCCGCGCGCAAGTCGACGCGTTCGTCGCCGACGCGCCGCGCCGCGACGACATGACGCTCCTGGTGGCGCGGTTGCGCGGAAGCGACGCACCCGACTCGAATCGTTGACGCTCCTCTCCCCCGTTGATAGAATCCGCGCGTTCGCCGGTTGCCTCGAGGCTTCCCTCCAAGGCGGCGTTTCTCCTCTGACGCGGTGAGGTTCCCACGAAGGATCACAGCGTGAAGCACGGGCGGGCGCTCCTGGCGCTCGAAGACGGGACTCTGTTCGACGGCGAATCGTTCGGCGCCGAGGGCGAGGTCGGCGGCGAGGTCGTGTTCAACACGTCGATGTCGGGCTACCAGGAGGTGCTGACCGACCCGTCGTACTCCGGCCAGCTCGTCGCGATGACGTACCCGCAGATCGGAAACTACGGCGTCAACGACGCGGACGCGGAGTCGGAGCGGCCGCACGTGCGCGGGTTCATCGCGCGAGAGTTCTCGCGCGTCGCGTCGTCGCACCTCTCCGAGAGCCCGCTCGCCGAGTACATGACGCGGCACGCGATCGTCGGGCTCCACCGGATCGACACGCGCGCGCTGACGCGGCTCCTCCGCGAGAAGGGCTCGCAGCGCGGCATGATCGCGAGCGGCGCGGCGTTCGATCCCGCGCGCGACCGCGACCGCTTGATCGCGGCAGCGCGCGCGGTCCCGGACCTCTCGACGATCGACACGGTCCTCGGGGTGACGACGCCGGAGCGATACGAATGGCGGCGGGACGCCAGGGGCGCGATCGCCGGCACCGCGGGCGCCTCGGGCGCCGCGAGCGGCGCCGACCGCCCCGCCGGCCCTACGATCGCCGCGCTCGACTACGGCGTGAAGCGGAACATCCTACGCAGCCTCGCGGCGACCGGCGCGCGCGTGATCGTCTGCCCCGCGAAGACGACTGCCGCCGAGGTTCTCGCGCTCAATCCCGACGGCGTGTTCCTGTCGAACGGGCCGGGCGACCCGCGGATGGCGACGTACGCGATCGAGACGATCAAGGGCCTCGTCGGCAAGCGCCCGATCTTCGGAATCTGCCTCGGCCACCAGCTCACCGCGCTCGCGTGCGGCGCCGACACGTACAAGCTCAAGTTCGGCCACCACGGCGGAAACCATCCGGTCCTCCAGGCGAAGACAGGCCGGATCGAGATCACCACGCAGAATCACAACTACGCGGTCACGCCCGAGAGCGCGGCGCGCGCGGGGTTCGAGGTGACGCACACGAACCTGTACGACGGCACCGTCGAAGGGATCCGCCACCGCGACATTCCGCTCGTGTCGGTGCAGTACCACCCCGAAGCCGCGCCCGGCCCACACGACTCGCACTACCTGTGGGGCGAGTTCCTCGCGCTCCTCGGCGCGCGGGGCCGCTCCGCGTGATGCCGTCGTTCGCTGCGCGGACGCCATAGCGCATGCCGAAGCGCACCGACATCTCGAAGATCTTGTTGATCGGCTCCGGCCCGATCGTGATCGGCCAGGGCTGCGAGTTCGACTATTCGGGGACGCAGGCGTGCAAGGCGCTTCGCGAAGAGGGCTACCAGGTCGTGCTCGTCAACTCGAACCCCGCGACAATCATGACCGACCCCGAGATGGCGGACCGCACGTACATCGAACCGATCACGCCCGAGGTCGTCGAGCGGATCATCGCGCGCGAGCGGCCCGACGTTCTGCTACCGACGCTCGGCGGGCAGACGGGGCTCAACGTCGCCGTCGCGCTCGCGGAGAGCGGCGTCCTCGCGAAGTACCGCGTCGAGCTGATCGGCGCGAAACTTCCCGCGATCAAGAAGGCCGAGGACCGCGAGCTGTTCAAGAAGGCGATGGAGTCGATCGGGATGGACCTTCCGCGCGGCGGCTTCGCGCGGACGCTCGACGAGGCGATGCGAGTCATCGAAGAGATCGGCTACCCGGCGATCATCCGTCCTTCGTACACGCTCGGCGGCGTCGGCGGCGCGGTCGTCTACAACGTCGACGAGTACCGCGAGCAGATCGCGTGGGGCCTCGCGTCGTCGCCGATCACCGAGGTCTTGATCGAGGAATCGATCGTCGGCTGGAAGGAGTTCGAGCTCGAAGTCGTCCGCGACCTCGCGGACAACGTCGTCATCGTCTGCTCGATCGAGAATTTCGATCCGATGGGAGTTCACACCGGCGACTCGATCACCGTCGCGCCGATCCAGACTCTGACCGACCGCGAGTACCAGGAGATGCGCGACGCGTCGATCGCGATCATTCGCGAGATCGGCGTCGAGACGGGCGGCTGCAACATCCAGTTCGGCGTCGATCCAGAGACCGGACGAAGGGTCGTGATCGAAGTGAACCCGCGCGTGTCGCGCAGCTCGGCGCTCGCGTCGAAGGCGACCGGGTTCCCGATCGCGAAGATCGCCGCGAAGCTGGCCGTCGGTTACACGCTCGACGAGATCAAGAACGACATCACGCGCGTCACCCCCGCGTCGTTCGAGCCGGTCCTCGACTACGTCGTCGTCAAGATCCCGCGCTGGAACTTCGAGAAGTTTCCCGGCGTCGATGAGCGGCTCGGCAGCCAGATGAAATCGGTCGGCGAAGCGATGTCGATCGGCGGCACGTTCAAGGAAGCGTTTCAGAAAGGAATCCGTTCGCTCGAGATCGGGCGGTTCGGGCTTGGCGCCGACGGTCGCGACCCGGTCGATCTGCGCGCGCTCCGACCCGAGGAGCGCGAGGCGTTCCGCGAGGAGGTCGTCGCGCGCCTCCGCACGTCGCGCTGGGACAACATTTTCTACCTGCGGTACGCGATCCTTCTCGGCCTCTCGACGGACGAGCTGCACGCGCTGACCGGCATCGATCCGTGGTTCCTCGACAACATCCGCGAGATCGTCGAGATGGAAGAGGAGATTCGCGCCCACGTGGCCTCGGGCGGCGGGCTGACGCGCGACGTCGTGTCGCGCGCGAAGCGGATGGGGTTCTCCGACGTTCAGCTCGCGCACCTCTTTTCCAAGACCGAGGTCGAGATCCGCGCCGAGCGAAAGCGGCTCGGCGTCGTCCCCGTCATGAAGACCGTCGACACGTGCGCCGCGGAGTTCGCCGCGTACACGCCGTACCACTACTCGACGTACGAAGGGACCGAGACGGAGGTCGAGCCGTCCGAGCGGAAGAAAGTGCTGATCCTCGGAGGCGGGCCGAACCGGATCGGCCAGGGGATCGAGTTCGACTACTGCTGCGTCCACGCCGTGCAGGCGCTCCGCGAGGAAGGCTACGAGACGATTCTGCAGAACTCGAACCCGGAGACGGTGTCGACCGACTACGACACGTCCGACCGGCTCTACTTCGAGCCGCTCACGTTCGAGGAGATCGTCAACGTCGTCGAGGCGGAGCGGCCGATCGGAGTCGTCGTCCAGTTCGGCGGGCAGACGCCGCTGAAGCTCGCGCTCGCGCTCGAAGCCGCGGGCGTCCCGATCATCGGCACATCGCCCGACTCGATCGACATCGCGGAGGACCGGAAGCGATTCGGCGCGATCGCAGAAAAGGTCGGGATGACGCCGCCGCCGAATGGGACCGCGCACACGGTCGCAGAGGCGCGCGCCGTCGCCGACAAGATCGGGTTTCCGCTCCTCGTCCGTCCGTCGTACGTGCTCGGCGGGCGCGCGATGCGGATTGTTTACGACGAGCTGACGCTCGAGGAGTACATGCGGAACGCGGCCGACGCCTCACCCGACCACCCGGTCCTAATCGACCGATTCCTCGAGGACGCGTACGAGGTTGACGTCGATGCGATCGCCGACCGCGAGCGCTGCGTGATCGGCGGGATCATGCAGCACATCGAAGAAGCGGGGATTCACTCGGGCGATTCGGCCTGCGTGCTGCCGACGTACCTGATCCGGCCCGAGCACCTCGAGATCATCCGCGCGCAGGTCCGCGCGGTCGCGCTCGAGCTGAAGGTGATCGGCCTGATGAACGCGCAGTTCGCGATCAAGGAGAACGTCGTCTACATCCTCGAGGTGAACCCGCGCGCGTCGCGGACCGTGCCGTTCGTGTCGAAGGCGATCGGCGTGCCGCTCGCGAAACACGCCGCACGCCTCATGGTTGGCCGTACGCTCCGCGAGGTCGGGTTCTTGGAGGAGCCGCGGCCGACGCACATCTCGGTCAAGGAGGCGGTCCTCCCGTTCTCGCGCTTCGCCGGCGTCGACGGCTTCCTCGGCCCCGAGATGAAATCGACGGGCGAGGTGATGGGGATTTCGTCGACGTTTGGGAGCGCGTTCGCGAAGAGTCAGATCGCCGCGGGCGAGGGCCTCCCGATGGCGGGCACCGCGTTCATCTCGGTCAACGAGCGCGACCAGAAGAACGTCGTGCCGATCGCTCGCGACCTCGCCGCGCTCAAGTTCCATCTCGCCGCGACGCGCGGGACGGCCGTCGTGCTCGAAGCGGCCGGCCTTCCGGTGCGCACGCTCCCGAAGCTCAACGAAGGGCGGCCGAACATCGTGGATCTGATGGTCAACGGCGAGATCGACCTGATCATCACGACGCCGCTCGGCAAGACCTCGCGCGCCGACGACGCCGCGATCCGCCGCACCGCGATCGCGCGCAAGATCCCGTTCATCACGACGCTCTCCGCGGCGGCGGCGGCCGTCCTCGGCATCCGCGCGCTCTCCGATTCGGGGCTTCAGGTGAAGAGCCTGCAGGAGTTTCACGCGGGGCTGTAGGCTGACTTCGGCACGCCCGACGGCGAGTTCCGAGACCACCGAAATCCCCTCGAGACGATTATTGTGGTTTCGAAACGGTTTCGTGTCCGCGATTGTCGCGCAAGACAAGCCGGGCCGCCGTGGAATCCACTTCGACAACGGCTTGCGTGTTTCCCATCGCCTTCGCCGGGGGGGATTGGCCCGTGTGTCTGGGCACCCGATGGAGTAGTACTCGCCCGGACGCGCAGCGCTCCCGTAAAGAGCGAGGCGCGATCCCTCCGAACCCACCTCGAGGATCGCTCGATCCATGTTGTGCGAGTCGACGAATGCGAGCTGGAGAGCAGACGTCAGGTCTCGACGAGAAGCCAGCGTGCGAACTCGAGATCATCCCGCGCCTGCGCCATCCACCTCGCCGCCTCGGCTTCAGGCTGCTTCAACGATGATCCTCCCGTGCTCGACCGCATCGGCCACGAGCCCCGATCGGACTTTCATCTCCTCAAACTCCGCGGGCGTGTAGGCCAGGATGTCGACGGCGATGGGCAGGTCCCAGCGCGAGTAGAGCTCGTCGAGCCGGTCGAGAAATCGCTTGTCGGTCTGGTAGACGACAATCAGATCGACGTCGCTCGACTCGTCCGCACCGCCACGCGCGCGCGAGCCGAACAGGAGCACAAGCCGCGGATTCAGCGGCGCGAAGATTCGCGCAATCTCTTGATCGAGGTTCATGGACGCTTCGCGGCGCGCCTCCTGAGTAACTCGAGGTCGATCAAGTCCTGTGGCCGCCCTGCCGCTTCCTTCGCGCGGATGAGGTCGTTCAATCCGAGATAGGTGATCCGCTCACCGCCGTACTCGCTCTCGACGCGACGTTCCCAGGCGCTCGCGAACGCCACGCCCGAGATCCCCATCAGGATGTCGATTCGATTCGGCTCGATGCCGATCTGGTAGACCAGGTCGGGCTTCGTGAAGTCCGCTTGCGTCAGTCCGTCGAGCGGCGCGCCGAAATCGGCGAGCGCCTTCCACACCCGCGCCGCGTTCTCCACCGTCGGCTCGACCCAGACGTCGATGTCGCGCGTGTAGCGCGGCTCCGTGTGGAACGTGACCGCGTACGCGCCGACGATGAGGTACCTAGCCGTCGCGGCGTTTAAGCACCGCAACAGATCTCTGTAGTCGGGGTTGTTCTCCACGTTCTCCTCGGATGCGTCGCGCGTCCTGCACCATCTCCCACGCGACGGCCATGCGCACCTCGGCGGAGACGGCTTGCCAGAACGCGAGGTCGAACGAGCGATCGGCGTCCTCGCGCCGGATGAGCTGCGCCATGACGACCCGCTGCCGCCGTGCGCCTGCCGGACTCGTCGAAGCGTCGTCCACGTAGCCACCCTCCGAGCGACGGGATTGATCGTAGCACGACGACCGAGGCGCTGGCGTCGCGCGAGCGAAGTCCGTGTGGAAGAGAATAAGTGCGCCCAGAGGGATTTGAACCCCCAGCCTTCTGGTCCGTAGCCAGACGCTCTATCCAATTGAGCTATGGGCGCATCGTCGGACAGTTCGAGGCAAGAGAAGATACCGGGGCCGCGCCGCCGACTTCAAGCCGGAAATCGGCCGCCTCAAGATCCGGCGCCCGAGTGCCGATCCTCTCAGAGTGACGACCGCTCCTCCGCGCCGCGCGGACAACGGCCAGACCGCGATCGAGACCCTTTTCAAGATGGTCTACGAGCAGAGCCGCAGCTTCCTCTGCACGCTCGACCTCGAGGGACGGATTCTCCACGCGAATCGGGTCTACACGAAGGTGCTCGGCTTCCCGGTCGACGACTTGCTCGGCAGGAGCCACTTTCAGCTCGTCCACGCCGACGACCAAGACGCGGCTCGCGAAGCGTTCCGGAGAGTCCTCGACGGCGAGACGCTTCGCGATTTCGAGGTTCGCTTCGTCGACCGCGAAGGCCAGCCGGTCCACGTCCTCGGGTCGGGGACGCTGATCCGCGACGGCGCGGGGCGGCCGATCGCCATCTCGACGATCGCGATCGACACGACGGAGACGCGGCGGTTGGCAGAGGAACTGCGCGCCCTCGAGACGCACCACAACGAAATCGTCGAGAGCGCCGACGTCCTGTTTGTCGGGTTCGACGTCGACGGCCGGATCACGTCGTGGAACCGTGCGAGCGAGACGCTCAGCGGAGTCCATCGCACGAGCGCGATCGGGAAGAGTTTCTACGCGCTGATGGCGCGCCCGGAGGACCGCGCGACCCTCCGCGCTCGAGCGAGCGCCGCGCTCGCCGGAGAGCGCGCCGGGGAATGCGAGTGCGCGCTTCCCGCGACGCGGGGCGAGCTGTCCCGTGGCGAATCGTCGTGGAGCGAATCTTCGCAAGGAGAATCGTCGCGTGGCGAACCGCCGCGCGTCTCGTGGGACTTCACGCTCCGCCGCGATCCGGCAGGGCTCGTTGTCGGTCTCGTCGGGATCGGCCGCGACACGACCGAGAGCCGCCGCGCGCAGCGCGAGACGATGCGCGTCCGCGAGACACTCGAAAACATCCTGCAAAGCCTCGCCGAGGGCCTGTTCGTCGTCGGCGCCGATGGCGAGACGACCTACTGGAACCGGCGGATGGAGGAGATCACGGGCCTCGCGTGGGCCGACGTGGTCAACAGGAAGACAGACGAGGCGTTTCCGTGGCTGTTCGAGACCGGGTTCGCGCAGACGCGCGACGACCTTCTCCGTGGTCGTCTCGACGCGTACGAGTCGCCGCCGCGGACGATCGACACGCCGGGCGGCCGCGCGTCGGTCGTGTTGCGCGCGATGCCATATCGCTCCGCCGACGGCCAGATCGCGGGCACGATCGTGCGCCTTCAGGACGTCACGGAGAGCCTGAGGCTCCGCGCCGACCTCGTCCATTCGGAGGCGCGGTACAAGAACCTCGTCGAGAGCGCGACGGATTGCATTCACGTGCTCGACCTGACGGGGCGATTCCTGGAGATCAACTCCGCGGGGCTTCGGATCTGCGACATCGAGGATCCGGCGACGATCCTCGGGAAGCGCTACGACCAGATCGTCAACCCCGAGTCGAGCGCGGCCGTGCTCCGCGCGGTCGAGCGCGCCCGCGCCGGCGAGCCGGTCGAGTACGAATGCGCGACGACGCGGCCGGACGGCCGGACCCTCCAGTGGAGCTGCATCCTCACGCCGGTGCGCGACGCGCGCGGCCATGTCCGAAGCCTCCTCGGCATCTCGCGCGACATCACGGACCGCAAGCGCCTCGACGACGAATTGCAGACGAAGAACGAGCGCCTCGCGCAGGCGCTCGAAGAGCTGCGGCGCGTCGCGACGCTCAAGGACGAGTTCCTGTCGAGCGTCTCGCACGAGCTCCGCACGCCGCTGACGTCGATCCGCTCGTACACGGAGATCCTGCTCGACTACCCGGACGAGGACCCGTCGCTCCGTCGCGAGTTCCTCGGGATCGTCCAGAGGGAGTGCCGCCGCCTGACGACGCTCCTCAACGACGTGCTCGACCTGTCGAAGATCGAGTCGGGCGAGATGCCGTGGCGGGTCGAGTCGCACGAGGCCGGCGAGTTCATCGGGCCGGCGGTCGATGTCTCGCGGGCGCTCGCGATTCCCGCGCAGGTCGCGATCGACGTCGCGATCGAAGAGAGCCTCCCCGCGGTTTCGATCGACAAGGATCGCTTCCTGCAGGTGGTGCTCAACCTCATGTCGAACGCGATCCGGCACTCGCCGCGCGGCGGCACGGTCCGCGTCGAGGCGGGCCGGACGGCGGACGCGGCGGCAACGAGCGCGGCGCCGTCGGCGCCCGGCGACGCGACGCTATTCGTCCGAGTGCGGGACCAGGGGCCCGGGATCGCCCCCGAGGATCTCGATTTGCTCTTCGACAAATACTTCCAGACGAAGACGATCGCGGCGCGCAAGGACGGGACCGGGCTGGGACTCGCGATCTCGCGCGAGATCGTGTCGGCGTTCGGCGGGAAAATCTGGGCGGAGAGTCAACTCGGAAAAGGGAGCACTTTTACGTTTACGATCCCGCTCGCGGCCGCCGGCGTCCCCTCGGCGGCCGATCGCTCCACCCGCGATTAACCCCGAAATACATGGCGGAGAGGGGGGGATTCGAACCCCCGGCCAAGGTTTTGGCCTCGGCAACCGCTTAGCAGGCGGTTCGTTTCAGCCATCTCACGCACCTC
>Ga0247727_10000804_pt1 | contig 76829 bp, 72 predicted proteins | sample WisWelCaveWW1625_FD_202498 | JGI IMG/M metagenome (GOLD analysis project Ga0247727, IMG submission 202498) | Biofilm microbial communities from Wishing Well Cave, Virginia, United States - WW16-25 | ecosystem: Environmental > Aquatic > Deep subsurface > Groundwater > Cave microbial mat | place...
TATGAGCCAGATCCAAAAGGCGTTGGTCATTGGTGTACGAATGGATCGTGGTCATGTACCCGCGGATGATCTTGAAGTTTTCGTGGAGGATCTTCGCGATAGGAACGACGCAGTTCGTCGTGCAAGACGCGTTCGAGATGATGTTGTGCTTAGCGGGATCATACGACTTCTCGTTCACGCCGAGTACAATCGACACGTCTTCGTTCTTAGCCGGAGCGGTGATGATCACTTTCTTGACGCTCTTGTTCAGATGCAGCTTAGCCTTCTCCGCATCGGTGAAGACGCCGGTCGATTCGATGACAATATCAACGCCCGCGTCGGCCCACGGGATCTCGTTAGGGCTCTTGCTGGTGAAAAGCTTGACCTTCTTGCCGTTGACCTGCAGCTCCCCTTCAGAAACCTTCACTTCGGCGTTGAAGGTGCCTAGAACCGAATCGTACTTAAGCAGGTAATACATCGTTTCGGCAGGCGTAGGAAGATCATTGATCGCTACAAATTCGATTCCGGGATGGTTAAAACCAGCTCGAAATACGTTGCGTCCGATACGACCAAAACCGTTAATTCCGATCCGAACCGCCATTCGCTTCCTCCTTGGAAAGGTCTATTGTTACCTATGCACTATACAAAAAGCATTATAAACAGCGTACACATCGGCGTCAACGCGTGAGCTTGCTCTGGTGTGCGGCGAGTTGATTAAAGCGCAAGCGTGACCTTACGCAAGGCTTCTGCAGCGAATTCAGGAGGCGTTGGGTTGATATAAAAGCCTGTTCCCCACTCAAAACCCGCGATGCGCGTAAGCGCGGGAATGAGCTCGATGTGCCAGTGGAAATATTCTCTGGATTTGGCTTCAACGGGAGCCGTGTGGATCATAAAGTTATAGGGAGGATTCGAAAGCGCGCCGCGCAGCCTTAAAAGCGTTTCCTTAAGCAGCCTTGCCAGGTCATGCAGCGTTTCATCGCCGGTTTGGTCGAAATCGACCAGGTGCTCTTTAGGCAATATCCACATTTCGAAGGGAAAGCGCGAGACAAACGGGCAATAGGCTGCGAAGCTGCGATTTTCGCACACGATACGCTCGTCCTCATGCATTTCTTGATCGAGCATATCGCAGAAGACACAACGCTCGCGGAACTCGAAATAGCGCTCGGCCCCCAAGAGCTCCTCTTGAACCCGTTTAGGAACGATGGGCAGCGCGATCAGTTGAGAGTGCGCGTGCTCCAGAGTGGCTCCCGCAGCTGTTCCCACATTTTTAAAAATAAGCGAATATTTAAGGCGAGGATCGTTACGCAGATCCTTAGCTCGAAGCTTATAGGCCGCTAAAACGCGGGCAATCTCCTGGATCGAAAGGTCGGCCATTTGCCGGTGATGATCCGGCGTTTCAATGATGACTTCATGGGCGCCGATGCCTTCGCACTGATCGAGCACTCCAAAGCCTCGTCGCGTAAGCGTTCCTTCGATCTGCAGCGCCGGGAACTTGTTCGGGACAACACGCACTTGCCAATTTTTGGCGTTGGAGGAAGCGTTCTCAGTCCTGACCGCGTAGATTTCGGGAGGCGTCATCGACTCATGCCCCGGGCAGAAAGGACAATGCTCAGGGCCGAGCAAGGGTTGCTCTGATTCAAGCGTGTCGGGCCCCACCGGCTCTTGGACATCAATGATGCTCCAACGTCCGGTAATAGGATCGCGGCGAAGTTCAGACATGATAGGACCTCAGGTAGTTGGCGGATTCTTCAGGTGGCGTGGGGTTGATGTAAAAGCCGCTGCCCCATTCGAACCCCGCAACGCGCGCAAGACGCGGTATCAGCTCAATGTGCCAGTGAAAATCTTCTTCAATCGTTTTCCAGTGGCCGAGCCGGTCAGGCTGGTGGCGCAGCGGCGCCGTGTGGAGCAAATAATTGTACGCGGGATCATCCAGCACACCTTTGAGGCGAAGCAGCACCTGTTTAAAGAGGCCTGCGAGATCCGAAAGCGCTTCGGTCGGCGTTTTTGCGAAGTCGCAACTGTGCTGTTTAGGCAAAATCCATACTTCGAACGGAAAGCGCGCGGCAAAGGGCGAGAGCGCGATCATGTGCGTCGACTCGGCGACGATGCGCGCGCCGGTTTCGCGCTCTTGCTGAATAAGGTCGCACATCAAACAGCGCTCTTTTTCTTCAAAGTACCGTTTCGCGCCCAGCAATTCCTCTTTGACGAGTTTGGGTGTAATCGGTGTTGCGATTAATTGCGAGCGCGTATGGGCGATGCGGCCTGCTCCCGCGATGGGGCCGTAATTTTTGAACCATAGAACATAGCGAAAACGCGGGTCTTGAGCCAGATCCAGCATGCGCGCTTTCGCCGCTTCAAGAACGAGCGTTATTTGTCCTTCAGGTAATTCGGCCATATTGCTGATATGGCTCGGCGACTCGATGATCAGCTCGTGCGCGCCGATGCCGTCCATCAAGTCGTACATGCCTTTAGCTCGGCGATGGAGCTGTCCCTCCACGCGCAGCACAGGTTTGATGCTGGGGACGACCCGCACCGACCATTCGGATTTATCGGCAGCTGTATTGGCCCGGAGTGAATAAATTTCTTTGCGGGTTTTCGCTTCATTGCCTTCACAGAACGGGCACTCGGACTCAGGAAGCGGGTCGAGTCGCGGCACCGCGAAATCCACAGGCCGTTTGGCGCGTTCGGTGGCGATGATGACCCAGCGTCGAGTTAATGGATCTTTGCGTAATTCAGGCATAGCGTCCTCTCATGTGACTAAGAGCCCCCATTTTGTTAGGGGCTCTAAGATTCTTTCGGTGGTTCCAACCGAGAATCAGCGCGCAGTTTATGCCCCGCAAGAAACTCACCTGCGGTCATGCGGCGGCTTCCGGCGGCCTGTAGCGCGTGAATGCGCACGATGCCTTGCCCGGTGCTCACATCAATTCCCTCAGAGCTGAATAGAAGGATGCGCCCGGGCGAGCCCTGTGTTTTGCCTGGAAGGCTTTCCACATCATAAAGCTTTATGCGCGTTCCATCCAGTGATGTCACAGCCCCTGGCCATGGATTCAAAGCGCGCACCTGACGAGTGATGCGCGAGGACTCTTGGCTCCAATCAATTTGCCCCTCTTCTTTCGAGAATTTTGGCGCAAGCGTAGCCAGCGATTCATCCTGTTTCCGGCTGTTTGCGCGGCCGGCTTCTAAGTCTTCCAGCGCTTTGACGATTTCATCGGCTCCTAAGCGGGCGAGTTTATCGGTGAGCGTCGAAGTGGTATCACCCGGCTCAATCGGTATCTGAGAGACGCGCAGCACCTCACCCGCATCTAGGCGCTCATCCAGCCGATAGATGCTCAAGCCGGTTTCTTTCTCTCCGTTTAAGATGGCCCAGGCAACCGGAGCGGCGCCCCGATAGCGCGGCAGAATAGACGGATGGATGCCTAGCAGGCCGTGCGCGGGAAATTCAAGAACATCGCGGCGTATAAGCTGGCCATAAGCGGCTACGATGCCCACGTCAGCCTCAACGGAGCCCAGAGCCTGGCGAGAAAGGCGTTCAGGCTGAGCGATAGGAATCGAAAGCCGCAAAGCCGCCTCTTTGACTGGCGAGCTTTCTTGTTTGAGTCCGCGGCCGCGCGGCCGGTCAGGCTGGGTCACGCAAAGCACGATGCTGTGGCGGGTGCCGGAGAGCCGCTCAAGGCTCGGCACAGCGAAAGAGGCGGTTCCAAAAAAGATTATGCGCATGCGGTGAAGGTTTTCAGTTGGCGGGCTAAGCGTCTGCGCTGGAGCCATGAGAGCCGATCGACGAAAAGCTTGCCCTGTAAGTGATCGAATTCATGCTGCAAGACGACCGCGAGCAAGCCATCCGCGCGCAGAGTAAAGCGCCTGCCCTGCAGGTTCTGGCCGCTCATGCGAAGCGAGGCCGCGCGCCGCACGCGGCCCCAAACACCCGGCAGGCTCAAGCATCCTTCGGTTCCCAAGACGCGGCCGCGGGATGACTCAATGACGGGATTAAGCACGACCAGCTCTTTTCCGCGTTCTCTCCATGGATTCGCGACGAAGAGCTGAAAGCTCTCTCCGACTTGAGGCGCGGCGATGCCGATGCCGTCGTTCGCATACATGGTTTCGATCATATCACGAGCCAGCCGGCTGATTTTGGCATTTACAGCCATAACCGGCTGCGCCGGTGACCGAAGGACGGGATCCGGCTCAATGGACAGCATGCGTATGCTCATAGGATTTATGTATGCGTATTCTAACTGCGTTGCCTGAAATTGCAAGTAACGCTAGGGCAAAGTGCTGCCTCTTTATTGCGGGTCGCAATTGATGGCAACCGGCAGCCCTTGAAAACGTCTGGCGCTTTGAAGGCAATTTTGAGCTGTTTTAACGAGCGATTCCATGCTCGGGCCTTTGAGCAGCAAACACATGCGGTATGTTTTGCGCACCTTCGGTATGCGGTGCGGCGCAGGCCCTAATAGTTCGATAGGCGTTCCTGCGATAACCGCTTGGAGAGAGGCTGCCAGCGCCTCAGATGCTGCTTGCACGCGGGCATGTTGCGCGCCGCGGATCGTCAGCTCCAATAGATGCGCGTACGGTGGCAGACGGAGCCGTTCACGCGTTGCGATTTCCTGCGAGTAGAATCCTAGATAGTCGTGGCGCGCGGATGCGACAATCGCGGGATGTTCGGGGTTATAGGTTTGAATCAACACGCGGCCGGGTTGATCGCCTCGGCCGGCCCGTCCGGCAACCTGAGTCAGCAGAGAAAAAGTGCGCTCCCCTGCCCGGAAATCCGGAAGGCTCAAAGCCGTGTCCGCCGATATCACCCCCACCAGCGTGACCGCCGGAAAATCGAGCCCTTTGGCGATCATCTGCGTGCCGACGAGCAGCCCAACTTGATGGCGCTTAAAGGCATCGTAAGCTTGTTGGTAGGATGCGGCGTCCGTCATGCTGTCCGAGTCCATCCGCGCTACGGAATTTCCGGGAAAAAGGCGGTGGATCTCGGATTCGACGCGTTCGGTTCCGCTTCCCTTGAGCCGCAAATAGCCCTTCTTGCAGGAAGGACAATCATCGGTTAGCGGATGGTTCTGGCCGCAATAATGGCAGAGCAACACCTTTCTATCGGCATGGTAAATCAACGGGATGGAGCAAGCCTGGCATAAAGCGGTCCAACTGCACGACTGGCACTGTGCCGTGCGCGCGAAGCCTCTTCGATTTAAGAGCAGCATGACCTGCTCGCCGCGCGAAAACGCCTGTTCGAGGCGCAGCTGCAACTGGATAGAAAAAGAGGCGCTTGCGCGGCGATTGCCGGACGAAGGGCGCATATCGATGATATCCACAGAAGGCATCGGGCGTCCGTGCACGCGCTCGGAAAGCGTGGCGAGGCGATACGCGCCCTGTCGCGCGAGGTAGAAGCTTTCCACGGAAGGTGTCGCGCTGCCCAAGATAACAGCCGCTTGTGACAATTTGGCGCGCGCTTGCGCCACCTCGCGCGCGTGGTAACGAGGAACGTCTTCCTGCTTGTAGGTGGGCTCGTGTTCTTCGTCAAGGATGATGAGCCCTAAACGCTTGGCTGGAGCAAAAACAGCCGAGCGGGCGCCCACGATGATAGAGCTTTTTCCCGTGGCCAGGCGCTGCCAGGCGTCCGAGCGTTGCCGGGCGCTCAAGGCGCTGTGCCAGACAACTACAGAAGCATCGCCAAACCGTTCTTTGAACCGTTCAACCGTTTGCGGCGTCAGCGCGATTTCAGGGATCAAGCAGATAGCTGAGCGTTGCCGGCTAACGACAGTTTGAATGGCGCGCAAATAGAGCTCTGTCTTGCCCGAGCCGGTAACGCCGTGAAGAAGAACCGTTTCGCCGCTTTGCGAGTCGATCGCTTTTTGAATGGTTGCGAGCGCGTTTTCTTGCTGCGCCATGAGCGCGAAAGGGCTCTTGGTCTTGCCGGGAGCATGCTGCGGCTCAGATGGCTGCGCCGGATCATCCCGCTTTAATTTTAATCGCAGCGCTTGCGGGACCATAAGCGCGAGCGCTTCCCCGAGCGAGCAAGCGTAATGTCTGGACATCCAAAGCGCCAGCTCCCACCGTTCTTGATCGATCAAGGGCGTTGGATCCAGCAATCGGCGGATGCTTTTTAGTTCAGCCAATTCGCTTTTAGCGCGAAGCTCGGTGACGAATCCGACCATTTGGCGGGCGCCGAAAGGCACAACGACACGCGCGTGCTGCTGAATCGTTTCGCACATCGCTTCAGGAATAGCGTAATCGAAAGCGCGGTCAAGCGGGATGCTCAAACTAACGCAGGCAATCATAGCCGCTTCGGGGCGATCAGCCGTCAAGCAGGCGCTTGACGAGTTGCAGGTCCGCCCAGGTTTCTTTTTTGGCAGCGGGGTTGCGCAAGAGATAAGCAGGATGAAAAGTAGGAACGATAGAGATTTCTGATTCGCTCGTAAGGCTTTGAAAGGACCGCACCTGGCCGCGAATGCGCATGATAGAAACGTTAGGGCCTAAGATTGCCTTTGCCGCTACAGAACCTAACAGGCAGATAACGCGAGGCTGCACGATTTCGATTTGCCGAAGCAAAAAAGGAAGGCAGGCCGTTACTTCATCCGGTTCCGGCGTTCGGTTGCCAGGAGGACGATCCTTAAGAACGTTGCAGATATAAACGTCCGAGCGGCGCAACCCCATAGCCTCGATCATGCGAGTCAGCAATTGACCGGCCGCGCCCACAAAGGGCTTGCCCTGTCGGTCTTCTTCTTGACCCGGCGCTTCGCCGATGAACATGAGCGATGCGTGGCAACTCCCATCGCTCAGCACTGCATGCGTTCGCGTGCGGTACAAGCTGCAGAGGCGGCAAGCGGCAACATCCTGTGCCAAGCGTTCAAGCTGATCTTCCTTGCTTATTGCATGCGCGCTTGACGGCGCGTGCGCCGCGCCGGCGGGCGGTATTTCGTTTATTCCGCCTTGGCGCAGGAATGCGAGGCACCGGCTAAGCGCGCGTTGGGTTGACTGGAGTTCGGATGAAAAATGTTTTACCGGCATCGCTTACCGTCTGGCTCGGCAGCGCAAGCTCTTGATCGCGCCGCCAAAGGAGCGAGCACTTGCTGCGCGATGTGCTCAGCTGCCTGTGGATGGCTCATGGCACGGGCGCCTTGGCAAAGCTTGTCCATTTCAGCAGGATGCGTGAGCAGCCGCCGCACGGCATCGGCTACTTTGGCTGGAGATGGGGCCCAGACAGCAGCCCCAGCGCGCACCGCAACCGATGCGTTCGTCTCTTCTTGGCCGGGAATGGCATGATACAAAATTAATGGAAGGCCGCACGCGAACGTTTCGCTCAGCGTCAAACCGCCGGCTTTGGCTACGACAAGGTCGCTTGCGGCCATCAGCTCAGGCATATTGTCGACAAAGCCGAAGACGCGAATCGGCATTCCAGAGGCGGCGATGACACTTGAGAGTCGCACGCGCGTGACGGCATCATTGCCGCAAACAACTAAAAGCTGCAGCCGTCCGGCATGCGTGGCTTCCAATGCGGCTAAGGCGCGCACAACTGGCTCGAAACAGCCAACGATAGTTCCCCCGCTTGTGATGAGCACAGTTTTCCGGCCTTCTTGAAGATCCAATCGCTTCAGCAGTGAGCGTTGATCCGCCGCCCGCCCGAAAGCAGAATCAACGGGGATTCCTAACGCATGAATGCGATCCGGCTCAACGCCGAAATCTTGCAGGCGCTGGGCTGCTTGCGCTGAGCTAACCACGGTTGCGTCTACCGCTTGCGCTATCCAAAATTGATGGGGATGCCAATCCGTGACGACAACAACGACGCGGCTGGATAACCAACCCTTTCGGCGGCCATAATCGAGGATGCTAGCCGGCAGAAAGTGTGTGCAAATGACGATATCCGGCGCGTTTATTTTTAGCTCAGCTGTATAAGCGCGTGCGACCCAGAGATTCCATGCCAGGCGCAGCGGATGTGTTAAACGACGGGCAAAACGCGTGTCCGACACATGATAGCCGATGCGCCAGAGCCATGGCGCGTAACGCACGAGAAAAAGGTATGCGGATTCATAGACGGCGGCAAAACGACCGCGCGAGCCTTCGAGCGCATCGACGCAGGCGACTTGGGCATAAGGAAAACGTTCCCGAGCGGCCTGGGCAAGAGCTTGAGCGGCTCGGCGGTGACCGGTGCCCGCCGTGACGTAGGCTACTTGGATGCGGATCACGGCCATGACGCCTGGATCCGGCGTTAGGCCGGATCACGGAGCTGTCGAAACGCGTCGTAATACCCGGATAGTTTCGCGCGTAAACTGAGGAAGTTGCGATCTTTTTCGGTAATTTTAACGCGGCGCACGGCAAAGCGGTCGATGCTTGAAATGAAACTTCGCCGGTTAGTTGTGCAAGCAAGCCTGTAGCCTGCTTGCGTGGCTACGCGCTGCGCGGCTTGCGTGAACCCTCCGATGGGGTAGCTGAGCAAATCCACGCGTTTGTTGATGCGCTCTTCGATGATGTGTTTGGATTCGACCAGCTCATGCTCTAAGCGGTCTTCGGGCACAAGCGGCAGAAAGCTATGGTTCATGGTATGGCAGCCGACCGTCAAACCCTGGTTTGCGGCGGCAAGAATTTGGTCCCAGGTCATGAAACCTTCAAGCCCGACTTCAGCGGGCGTGATGAAAACAGTCGCGGGAAAGCCGAATTGCTTAAGGATCGGCCAAGCGATTGTCCAGGTTTCTACATAGCCGTCGTCGAACGTAATCACGGTGCTGGCGCGTGGAAGAGGTTTATCTTGATCGAAGAGTTGGGCGACTTCAGATAGGTCGAGCACCTGATAGCGGTTGCGCTTGAGAAACTCAAGCTGCCGGGAAAAGGTTTCAACCGAAACGCTGGGCACGTGGTCGCCGAAAATTTTGCCGACCCGATGGTAGCCTAAAATCGGCAAATAATAAGTGAAGCGGCTACGCAGGGCTTGCCATGCTTTGTAGGGGATCGAGCTCTGGCGAAACGCCGCAGGAGCTGCTGCTTGTGGTGGCGACAACAAAGAGGTATCGGGCACACGTGCCTCCTTCTGATTTGCTTGAAAGCTCAAGTTTGAGCCACTCCGCATGGGTTCTTTCATCCAGCCGTCCGACATCCAAGCCGCCGAGCCATGCGAAACGGTCAATAGGATACAACGATAAAGACTTGAAGCCAAGCTCTTCGTACAGGCTGCGAACTTCTTCATCGGTATGCCAGTTAAAGTAACTGCCTCCATGAACGGAGCCTTCAGGGTGCGTGAGCACGAACTCTGCGGCTTTTTGGTTTTTGCTGCGCAGCGCCTCAATCAAGTAATAAGCCTGAGGGCGGTGGGATATGCATAACAGCCCTCCCGGCCGCAAGGAGGCGGCCAAAGCCTTCAGGATCGTGCGGAAATCTTGGCAAAGATAAAGGACTTCAGCGCAAATCACCACATCGTAACGCTGGTGGTGTTGTGGCCCCAGAACCTTGCCGATGTTTCCTCGAATGAGCGTTGCCTTAGCCCCATTTTTTTTGAGGGTAACGCCTGCTCGACGCAAGGCAAATCCGGATGTATCGATTCCGGTTAATTGATAGCCTTCGCGCGCAAGGGGCACCAGCAGGCGGCCGGTCTGGCAACCGGCGTCCAAAATGCGCGCAGGCGGGCGGATGCCCGCTTGGGCGCAATGCTCGCGTATACGGGATAGATACAGCTGGGCAAAGCGCGATTCGCTGGCATCCTGGTACATGTCGTAATATTTTGGATCGTGGTTGGCCAAAGCCCTGAAGAGTTTTTTGAAGAAGCGGTGCATTATTTTCTCCTAGGCCCGGTTGCGCGCGCCGATCGCCGATTCCACTTTGCCAAGCAGGCGGATCACTTCAAGCGCCAAACTTGTGCCGAAATAAACGCGGTCGCCTCCGGATAAGCCGTCTAAGAAATAAGTCACAAGCGATTCAAGCGGCGTCAGGTTTGACACAGGTTTTAAGTGCGACTCAGGCTGCAAGCCCGGAGGCGCTTGCGTATAACGCGCGCTGAAAGACCATTTAAAAACAGCCACCTTCTCTTCTTGGGCTAAGTCGTCCATCCGGTACCAATGCGTATCGGTAAAAACGCTTAGTTGCCGTCTTTTTTTCGAGCTAAGCGCGCCGGCTTGAATCCAAGCCCCTGCCCCATTCGGGTAATCCAACCGGATCGAAACGGTTTCCGGTGAACCGTTAGGAGCCGGAGGTCCCGCCAAAGCATCTAAATGTTTCGGCGCGCCGCCGAACAAATCAAGACAGATCGAGAGGTCATGCGGCGCCCAATCCCATAAAGCGGGCGTATGGGCATGGAACGGACCGAGATTCATTCCTTCGGACAGGATCACCTGGATTTTTTCTCCGGAGCTTGCGATCGCGCGCTTGAGCGCCTGAAACCAGGGATTGAAAAGGTGGATGTGATCAACAAGCACGGGGCTTGCGCTTGATTCAATGAGTCTGTGCAGGCGTTCGGCGGTCGCAAGGTCAAGGCAAAGCGGTTTTTCCGCGAGCACGGGCTTATGTAATTGAAGAGCTGCTTCCAAAATTTCTGGCTGGACCGCCGGCGGAACGGCAAGAATGACCGCCTCGCAGTCGGACCGCAGCACAGAGCGCCAATCTGAAAGCACGGTGATCGGGTACGCCGTTTGCCCCATATCCTGCGGGCGGCTTGTGCAGATGTGCGTCACCTGGCAGCGCGGGCGTAGACCCAAGAGTGTCTTTAAATAGACCTTCCCCCATCGGCCCAATCCGATCAATCCGATCTTTACGGGTGCCGGCATCGTTTTTTCGTTAGGGTTGCTTGCCTGTGTAGCAGGTTTTTGCCCATTCATAAAAGCGGCGCAAGCCTTCATCAAGCCTGACCGTCGGGTGATATCCCAGTTGATGCTGGGCTTTACTGATGTCCGGACACCGTCGCTGCGGCTCATCCGCCGGGTAGGAGTCAGGATACTCCACCAAATGAACGCTTAATTTTTTGCCGACTGTTTGTTCAAGCGTTTGGGCCAGCCCAACCATACTGATTTCGGGAAGCGGATTGCCGATGTTGTAGGCCTGCCCTGGCGTTCCATCCAGGAGCACCTTCAAAAATCCGACGATCGCGTCTGTTACATAGCAGAAAGTACGGGTTTGGCTGCCGTTGCCGTAAACCATGAGCGGTTTATCCGCCAAAATACGGCTCATGAAGTTGGGCAGTACCCGGTAGTCGGTTTCTTGCATGCCCGGACCGTAAACGTTGAACGGGCGCACGATAGTGGTGGGCACCCCGTAGCGGTACTGAAAAATAGTGCATAGCGTTTCACCTAGCCGCTTGGACTCGTCATAGCAGGCGCGCGGGCCCATGCAGGAGATATTGCCGCGATAGGATTCTTGGGTGGGCACGTGCATCGGGTCAGGGTCGCCATAAATCTCGCTTGAGCTGAAAAAGAGAAAACCTTTCACGTGTTTTTCCGCTGCCAGATCCAGCATGCGGCGCGTGCCGTTGGTGGCGACCTCAAGCGTTTCGAGCGGGTACTTGCGGTAGTAATACGGGCTTGCGATCCCCGCGGCTTGAATGATGTAGTCGACGGGCTCGTCCACCTTGAATGGTTGGACGATATCATGCTGGCGAAACGTGATGTTTTGGGTGGCCAGGTGAGCGCCTGCCTGGCCGCTGGTGATCAGGTTATCGTAAATAAGCAAGCGGCAGGGTTTAGGCAGGTAATCGGCATTGAGCTGGTTGAATACATGCACGAAGTAGCGGCCCAAGAAGCCGGCCCCGCCGCACAAAAGAACCGTTTTTCCGGCCAAACGCTCAGCTTGCGGCGCGATTTGTTTGGCGATCTGCGCAATATCGGCCTCGACGCATCCAATCATGAAGCGATGACCTCCACATTCGGTAATGGCACGATGAATCGGCCTCCTTGCTTTAGGAAAGCCTGGTGCTTGGCGATAATGGGCTCGGCAAAATTCCAAGCGAGAATCACGACCGCATCCGGCCGGTGCGCGGGATCGTACAGCCACGAGGATGGCACAACCGGGATGTGATGGCCCGGGCTGTAGCGGCCTTGCTTGAGCGGGCTGTCGTCAACCAGATATTCGATCGTGCCGGGGCCGATCTCGAAGTGAAACATGAGTGTCGTGGCTTTCGCGGGCGCGCCAAAACCCGCCAAGCGTTTGCCTTCGCGTTTTAAGGCATTCAGAACCGACGTGAGCTGCGATTTGCGCTCATCGATGCGGCGGAAAAGCTCGCGAAAAGCTTGTTCGCCGTGTAAGCCGACTTTTGCCTCTTCAGCAATGAGACCGGCCACGCGCGGTTGAACGGGCCAATGCCCGCCGCTTTTTTTAACAAAGACACGCAGAGAACCGCCATGCGATTCGACACGCACCGCGTCAAAAACCTCCAATCCATGCCTTTGAAAGAAGCCAATAAGCGGTTTGAGGCTGTGGTAGCTCAGATGCTCATGATAGATAGTGTCGAAAAGCGTCTTCTCATAGACATCCAGCAAGTAGGATACCTCGAAGACGAAGATGCCATCCGGCGCTAAAAGATGCGCGACGCCTTGCGCGATGTCATGCAGGTCATCGGCATGCGCGAATACGTTGTTGGCGACAATGAGCGGGATATCACGCCAGCCTTCCGCTGCTAGATTGCGAGCAAGGCGCGCGGTAAAAAATTCTGCGCGGGTTTGTATTCCTCGTTTTGTGGCATCTTGGGCGATGGCGCGCGCGGGATCGATTCCGAGCACATTCATACCGGCTTCACGAAAGAATTGCAGCAAGGTGCCGTCGTTGCTGCCGATTTCAAGCACTTTAGAGCCGGCTGCGATGCCCGTCAGCTCAAGCAGCGTGCGCGCGTAGCGCTTGAAATGCTCGACAAAAACGGGCGACGTGGAAGAAACGTAGACGTAGTCGCGAAATAAAATATCAGGATCGACGATATCCAGAATTTGCGCGTGGGCGCAAGCTCGGCACAGGTGAACGACCAGCGGAAAATGTTCTTGTGGCTTGCCTTTTTCTTTTTCAGTCACGAAAGCGTTCGCCGGCGGGGTCGCAGCGAATGTCATCACCGGTTCAAGCTGCAGTCCCCCGCACAGGCGGCAGTCGCGCCGTGTCCGCATGGAAGCCTTGACGTCGGCGGTCATGCGTCTTTTTCGACGATCATGGATGGAAAGTGAACGGTATCGGCATCGTAGTTCGCCATCTCGCGGTTGTTTCGGCTGAATACAAAAAATACAGATTCTTCCAAAAAGTGCATCGCGTGCTCATGCATGGGCGGCGTGTAATAGAGCTGGCCCGCCTCAATCAGCCAGCTTTTGGGTTTCTCGCGCGAGCCTACAGGGCGCTGGTAATACCGCATGCGCCCTGATTGCAGCCAGCAATAATGGTAGTCGGTTTTATGGTAGTGGTTGCCGCGCACCGCCCCTTTGACGCAGGTAATGACAGCCGCGCTGTTAAAGGAAAAATCGATGAGGTTTTGGATTTTTCCGCGCGCGTCTATGAACGGCTCGCGTAATGGAACGATAACGGAGCTTTCTGCATCAGGCATGGGTGTCTCCAGATTTTGCCATATGCTGCGCTTGCCAGTATTTAGCCCAGTGCATAAAGTGCGTAAACGCGGATAAAAAGGCGAATACCAGGCCATGCCATCCCTCTTTGTAGCCGCGTTGCTTGATATAAGATTTCCAAAATAGCTTAAGCGGGCGCACGGCTATCTGGAAAATAAAGCGGCTCATCGGCGCCGGTCCTTGGTCCCGGAGCATGGCGCAGGCTTCAACCGAGGTGTAGAGATTTTGCCGCTCGATGAATTGCTCGATGGAGCTGAAAGGATAGTGCTCGATTTCGGCATTGATGAAACCAATCGTGCCTGAAATCCGCATGCGATTGCGCGTGTGGATACCGCTTCCCGTCAAGCGAGTGCCTTCGCGCCTAAAAAGGATCAAATGCTTATGGTACCAGCCGCCATGGCGCATGGGATGCCCCACAAAAAAGTTAAGGCGCATCATTTCAAAGGCGTGGTGGCCGTGAGGTTCATGAAGAGCGCCGTCAATGGCTTTGCGAAGATCGGGCGTCACCCATTCATCCGCGTCGATATGCAGGATCCAGTCGGCGGTGGCATGATCAATGCCGCGATTCCATTGCAGACAGTGGTCATTGTTCGACGCGTAGGCGAAAATTTTGTCGGTGTAGCGCCGGGCGATCTCAACCGTTTGGTCGGTGCTGAGGTCATCGATGATCACGATCTCATCGGCCCAGCCGGCCACGCGGTCAAGGCATGCGGCCAGACGCGCCTGCTCGTTTTTAACCATGAGCACGACGGCGAGCGTTTCGCGCTTGCGGGTTTGGTTCTCGGCAATCATGAGTTTTGGGTTAAGCGCGTGCGGCATCGGGTTTAAGCGCGGCGGCATTAGCTGCTTGGGTGTATTCGAGGTATTTGGCGTAGCTGATGAACTGGTAGCTGCCGCCTAAGGCCGCAAGGACAAAACCCAAGAAACCATCGCGCCAGCCGCCTTTCATGAGATAGGCCCGAAAGAAGCGGTCGAAAGTGCGCCAGAGCGCTTTACCTAAAGGCATTTTGCGGCGATCCGCCACCCATTTCTGCGCTTCCAGGCTCGTGTGGCGGTTCATCTTGCCGATGAAGTCCTGCAGATCCCGGTACGAATAGTGGATGATGTCGTTGCGCAGGACGCCGCAGGCTTTCTCGGAAAAAGCTCTGGGGTGCACGGTGGTTTCTTCCCATTTTAAAACGGATCGCTTGAACATTTTCAATTGGGCGCTGGGATACCAACCGCCATGCCGGATCCAACGTGAGCCCATGAAGGTGCGCCTTGGAATCGCGTAAGTTTCAAATGGCGTCTCGCCGCGCAAAAAGAGCTGCTGGATTTCTTGCACGAGCTCAGGCGTTGCGCGTTCATCCGCATCCAAACTCAGGATCCACTCATTCGAAGCCTGGGTGTGCGCCCAGTTGCGGTGGCGCCCCTCATTATCCATCGCTCGCTTGAGCACGCGCGCGCCGAGCTGGCTTGCGATCGATGCGGTGGCATCCGTGCTGTTGTCGTCGATGACGAGTGTTTCAGCGGCCCACGCGACGCTGCGCAGGCACTCGCCGATACGGTCGGCCTCGTTCTTAGCGAGGATGACGACCGTTAACGGGGTTTTCGTTTCCATGCTTCCACCAGTTGATCTTCTTGCTGCAGGATGACTTCGGCGTGGTGCAGCCGGCCTAGGCGCCGCATGGTATTCGCCCAGCGGTTGTCAGGAGCGGCGATAAGATCGAATTGTTTTTTGCGGCGCATGAGGATGCGCGCGGTGGTCATGAGGCGCGTAGCCGCGGCGGGCACCGGCCACCATTGTATATCCGCGTGCGGTACGAGGCCGACCGAGCGGAACAGTTCTTCGCGGCTGGCGCCTTTTGGCAGCGGGCCGCACACGTAGACATGCGTGCGACGGCGGGCCCATTGGATGAGCTGCGACAAGCATGCGCGCAGCTCAGGGCTGCCGGGTTTGACCGGGTTTAGAATAGGCCAGGCCATGCGCAGGCGTTTTCCCCATTTTTGTTCGCACCAATTCCGGTTGCGGCTAAAGAGAGCTTCGCGCTCGGGCATCTTTTGTACGGTTTTATGCTCGGCATGAAACACGTAAGCGCCTTCGGCAACAACGCAGTTGAAGCCCGCTTGCTGCGCCCGCATGCTGTAATCCTCGTCCTCGAAGAAAATACGCTCCACTTCTTCTGTAAGGACGCCGATACGATCGATAACCGCGCGTTTGATCAGCACGCAGAAGCCGATGCACATGCCGACCTCGTTATATTCTCCGTGCCGCGCGCGTTGGTGCTCGGCATGCGCGTCGATAGAAGTCCCTGTCTTTGGGATGTCACCGAAGGTGCTGCTGCCGGGATTGACAAGGCCAATTTGAGGGTCCAGCTCGGCTACATGGATCAATTCTTCCAGCCATCCGGGCGTAAACAAGAGGTCGTTGTTCAGGATACAGACGTAGCGCGCGCTTGTTTTGCGCATCCCGCGGTTCATGCCTTTCGGGAAGCCTTCATTTTTTTCATTCTGAAGAAGAATGACCTCTTGGACATGGCCTTGAGGCTTGACCTGAGCTAACGCGCGGCGCACCCCTAGCTCGCTGCCGTTATCCACAATAAAAAGACGCGAAGGCACGGTTGTCGTGCGAAAAAGGCTTTCCAGGCATGGCTGTGTTTCTTCGAGATGGTTCCAACTCAATAGGACCAAATCGCAAACCGGTTCGCTCATCCTTTGGTGAGCCCGCGCGCTTCCAGCTCTTTCGCGGCCTGCTCAACGTGATCTTGCGCTTGGACCGTTTTGCCCCAATGCACCAGCTCGCGCAGGCCATCGGCGAGTTTCATAGAGGGTTTAAAGCCTAGCGCGCTTAAACGGCTCACATCGGCGACGCAATGCCGGATGTCGCCTGCGCGGAATTTACGGGTCAATTCCGGCTTAACCGCGACCCCGTAGAGCTCGGCTAGAAGTTCGCCGATCCTGCCGATTGAAGTGGCTATTCCTGTTCCGACGTTGAGCGCTTGGTAATCAGCTTTAAGCTCGCGCATGGCCAGCAGGTTGGCTTGCACAATATCGCTCACGTGCACGAAATCACGGGTTTGCGCCCCATCCTCGTAGACTAACGGCGCATGCTGGTTCTTGATGCGGGATGAAAAAATAGCGCACACGCCGGTGTAGGGGTTCGATAAGGACTGGCGCGGGCCATAAACGTTGAAATAGCGAAGCGCCACCGTGGGAATCTGGTAGCTGCGGCCGACTGAAAGACAAAGCTCTTCTTGATCGCGCTTGGATACGGCATAGACCGACGTTGGAAAAAGCGGCTTTTCTTCAGGAGTCGGTTGCGCCGAAACGTGGCGGGCGCAGCGGGGGCAGCGCATCTCCCAGTCATTGGCGGCTAACTGTTTTTCTTCACGAAGCGGCGGAAACACCGCTTGGCAGGCTTCGCAGCGGTACTGCCCTTCTCCGTAGATCGACATGGAGCTGGCGACGATCAACTTTTTGATGGGCAATCGGTCATTGATCAAGACATCGAGCAGGATAGAAGTGCCCAAGACGTTGGCCGAAACATAACGTTCGATCTGATACATGGATTGGCCGACGCCAACCATCGCGGCTTCATGAAAAACGACTTCGATGCCGTTCAGTGCTTTTCGCAAAGCCTCGCGATCGCGCACATCCCCCCACAGGTATTCGGTCTTACTGTTGAGGTAGTCGGGCTTTTGCGTGCCATGCACCTGCGGCTCAAGATTATCCAGCACGCGTACGCGATGGCCCTGAGCGATGAGCGCGTCAACCAAATGTGAACCGATGAAGCCGGCGCCGCCTGTAACGAGCACGTGCATAAGCTACTCCTTGGTTAGGTGCGTCCAACCGAAACGCGAGGCCGAAAGCGCAAGCATCCGCTTAAGCCGATGCACATACGTATGCGCGTCTAAAACTTTTGAGCGACCCGCTTGCCCAACGCGCATCCGTCTGGCAGGATCCGCCAACAGCGCATCGATTTGCTCAAAAAGCCGGCGGCCTCGCCGGTACACAATCAGGTGCTCGCCATCTCGCAAGCCAAGCGTATCGAGGTCATTATGGCTAAGCGCATTCGTCAAAAGACAAGCTCCTGCGGCCAAAACTTCGAATACGCGCATGTTGACGTCATCATTGATCGAATAGTTGAATCCGATCCGCGACTGCGCGTAGAGGTTTCCGATCTGGCGGTAGTCGGCCGGACCGATGAAGCTTTTTGGATACCGTTCTCGCAGCGCTTGCAGATAAAATTTTCTCGGGATAGCGCCTTCGGTCCCGATAAAACCCACATCCCAGCGCTCAGGCCTCTGCGCTGAGCCATGGATTTCAGGATCGCAAGCGACCGGAACCCATTCCGCGCCAGGTAAAACTAAAGCCGCCGGCCGATGGCAACAAAAGACCGAATCATACATGGCCGCTGTCTTTTGAATTTTTTTCCAGCTGTGGCTTAAATGGGTATCGATGGCGTAAAAGGAGGCGGGCCTGAGTTGTTTGGGCCACTCGACTATATAATCATCGCCATGGTCGATGCGTAGATACCAGGTATACCCGTTCGGGATCGCCGATAGCTGTTGGAGCGGATAATGGTCATGCGGCAAGTTGAGGGTTTTACAGGCTCTCAGGAAATAGTTGCCGATGGTATCCGTTCGCGTTTGGTCAAAGATCAGGGCGATTTTCATCCGGAAATGCCCAACGCATGATACCACGAGTTGCGCGAAAGCGGCACCTGTGCCGTGTGCAGCAGGTATCCGGTCGGATCCGCGCTAACGAGCGCAACAATGGGTTTAGCTGCGGCTTTACGAAAAGCGAAGCGGCAGATGAATGCTGTCCAAGTTTCCATGCGGCCAAGCGAGCGCTCGTTGTCCACAAGGATAGCTCGTAGATGCCCCCCGAATATTCCGCCTAAACTGTATGCGTAGACGAGTGGCCAGAACAGTTGTTTGGGACAATCGTCTAAGATGATCCGCTCATGAGCAGGGATAAGTGCTCGCACATCGCTCGGCAGCCTTCCTTTAATTAGATGCAGCGTGCCGGCGCCCTGATCAGCGGCTTCAAGCGAGCATTGGCGCGCCGCTTGCCAGCCGCGCTCAACGAGTGAAAGCACCTGAACGCGCTTGTTATGACGCATCGTGTTGTTGACCTAGGGGCAGATGTTCCGTTTCCATGAGTTGAGTACACGCTTGGATGACATCATCCGGATCGATCTGTGTCAGGCAAGCCCGCTCATAAGGGCACGGCGGCAAACGAAAATTGCGGTAGCAGGGGCGGCACCAGACCTCAGGTCTGAACACCACACGATGGCGCTTGGGATCGGCCGGATACGGTCCGTATACGAGCGGATCCACAGGGCCAAAGAGAGAAACTGTTTTTATCCCCTGGCTAACGGCCAGATGCAGCGGTCCGCCATCATTGCAGATCATCAGGTTTAAGCGCGCCATGAGCGCGACGAAGCGACCTAAAGTGGTTTGCCCGCTGATATCGATCACGGGATGGCGCATGGAGCGCGCAACTTCTGCGCAAGTAGCCGCGTCTGTTTTTTCTCCGAATAACAAGACGGTTGCGCCGAAACGCCCGATGAGCGCGTCTCCCACAGCGGCGAATCCCTGAATCCCCCATCGACGGTAAGAAGCGTGCGTGCCCCAGCTGAAACCGCCTGCCGGCACTATGCCGATCAAGGTCGGGTTATGGTGCAAGTTATGCGTGTGGAGCCAGTCTTGCGCCCAATCCCGATCTTTTGCGTCCAGAGGTAGCTCGGAATGGCCGTTCGGCATGCGGATACCCATGAAAGCCAGCAGGTGCCGGTAATACTCCACGACGTGCGCGTCATGGTAACCATCGATAGGCAGCGATTCGGTTAAGAAGCGTCCGCGCTTACGGTAGTTGAACCCTACGCGTTTCGGCACGCCCAATAGGCGAAGGATAAGGCTATAGCGCTCCCCTAGCGACAAGTCGATTACCCAGTCAAAACGCCGCGCGCGAATACGGCCGAGCATTTGAGCCAAACTTCGGGCGCCTTTCCAAGGAGAATGGCGCCAAAGCTTCAGCATGTCGTCTTTTTCGTAGATGATCAATTCGTTTAAGTGAGGATTGTTCTTAAGAATAACTTCCGTTCGCCGGTTGCAGAGGTAACCGAGATAACTTTTAGGGAAAGCCTCGCGGATCGCCCGAACCAGCGGCGTGGTAAAAAGCACGTCGCCTATCCCAAAAGGATTGACGCAGAGGATTTTTGGCGTATGGCCGGCGGTCATGAGGCGCGCATGTAAGGTTGAACCGACGCGAACACTTCTTCGGGGCTTATCAGCAGCAAAGGCTTGTGGATCACGGCATGCCCTTCTCCCCAAGGTCCCCAGCGATGCGGGTGTGAGCCAGGGTTGTCGGTGCCAAAAAGGGCTACAACCGGCGTGCCCGCCAATGCCGCTACGTGTACGGGGCCGCTGTCATTGGAAACTAAAACGCAGGCTTTTTTCAAGAGGGCTCCTAACTCCGGCAAAGAAAGCTTTCCCGTTAAATCGATGAATTGAGGATGCCGATGAGTAAAGTTTGCTCCAGGTTTAAGGTGCTCGGCGCCGCCGATAAAGACAACACGCATTTTCGTTTGAGTAGCGATCGATTTTGCCAGCGCTAAAAATCTATCCTCGGGCCAAGCTTTGGAGGGATTGGAGGCCCAAGGATGGAGAGCCGCAAATCGTTCACCCGAAGATAAGCCCGCCTGTTTTAGCTTTTTTCGGACAACGTCTGCGTCATCCGTAAAGGCTAGGCGTGAAACATACGGCTTTGTTTCCTGCACACCCGCAAGGCGCGCAAGCGACCAGTTGGATTCAATTTCATGGCAGGCGCCTAATGGGCGCTCGTCCTTTAATCGACGGTTGAGTAGAAAGCCCAGCTTTCTATCGTAACCCACGCGCACAGGAATGCCCGCTAACCATACCGCCAGATGCAGTTCCTTAACAGCGTTGAATAGAACGACCCTGTCGATTTTTTGCCGGCGCAGCATGGCCGCCAGTTGGAAAGCGCGTAGGCACCAAGCCCAACGCGGCCCCTGAGGAGCCTGGAACACGGTGTCGATCACAGGTATGCGCTGGGCAAGCGGCGCAAGCGTTGAAGAAACCAATGCAGAAAGGCGAGCGGTGGGATAGGCCCTGGCGAGCGCTTCCATCGCCGGCACGGTTAGCATGAATTCACCGAGCCGATCGGTTCTAACGGCTAGGAGGTGTCGAATAGGCATAACGTGACGGGGCTGAAGGATGCGTGGCGCCGGCCGTCTCGCTTAGCCCGATGGCCAAACCGGCTACGGTCCAAAACAGCGCCGCTTGACGTAAGGCATAGAAGTTCGTGTCGATCGCTGCTTGTATGACGAAAGCTAGGAGGCCTGCGAACAGACCCAACCCAATTAAGCGCGCATTCGGCTCCATGGCTTGCAGGCGCTCTCGCAGCCGCCAGAAGAGCGATCCCAAAAGCGCCAAAAAGAATGAAAGCCCAAGAAATCCGCACTCAGCCGCAACTTGCAGATAGCAATTGTGCGCGTAACGCGGCTGGCGCTCACCACTGACCCAATAGTCCAGATAGTTGGCCATAAAGGTATTCAATCCATGACCCAGGATCGGACGATCGGCAATCATCCCCGCCGCAGCTTGCCACATAGCCCAGCGGTCTCGGGTTCCTAATTCCGTTGGAGAAAAAGTCTGCTGCAATCGGCCCGTGAAACTGAGCCAGGCGCTGGCGGCGATCGCCATCGCTGCAAAGACGCAAAGACCCGCTTTTCGCAAACGGCTGTCCAAGAGCATCACGGCGCCTAGACCTATCAAGAGCCCCAACCATGCGCCAGAGGCTTCCGTGCGCCCCAGGCAGCCGATAAGAACAACCAGCAACAAGGCAAGCGGCCAGCGCAGATAGCTGCGCTGCGTCAGCGTCCAAGCAACCAGAATCGGTATGATAACCATGAGGTAGGTAGCCAAATCGATGGGGTTCTCATAAGGGCCCGTCATACGGGCATACATTTCAAGGGGATAACCGCGTATGAGGCCCTTACCTAGAAATTCTTGAGAGATAGCTTCTATGGCTACCAACGCGGCCGAACAAGAAAGAGCTATCAGCGCCCAGGTTCTTATTTGAGGTTTACGGCTTGCATCCGCCACGAGGATGGTGAACAACAAGTATTCCAGCCATTTGTTGACAAGCCCCTCAAGGCTTGCCTGAGGGTGGCGACTGACAAAAATAGATGCCGCGCAAACGATCAGATAACCGGCCATAGCCAGCAGAATCGGCCGCAGCGCTTGGGTGCGCCAAAGGGTTTGCCGGCGCGATGCCGCATCGAGATGTTCAAGCAGCCATCCCAAAAGCAGCAGCCCAAAAGAAATCTCAACCGCCGCCTTAGAAAAAGGCAGCAAAAAAAGGAGGAGGATTAGGCTGCCCGCTTGAAGAATTTGCCCGAGCTTCGAGAGTCGAGCACTTAGGGGCATGCGTGGTACGTAGCATCGGTGACGCTGGCTGTCACGACCCGCCAGGCCACGCTATTCGGCTCGCAGCAGGCACGAATGTGCTCTAATAAATTACCCGGCGGATCGCTGATAGCGACAAGGACCTCGCGAACGCCGTAGCGGGCGATAAGCTCTTTAAGCCTATCCCTGCCCCCGGCTACAGGAACGCCGTGAATGACCATGCCGTGCATGCGGCGGTCATCATCTAAAAACGCCACTACGCGATGGTTGACGGGTTCTTCGTCTTTTAATAAGCGGACAATACGCGCTCCGGCGTCTCCGGTGCCGATAATGATAACGGGCTTGCCGCGGGCGGAGGCGAGCGTAATCCACTCATCCAAGAGACGCTCGACAACGCGCGAGCCGCCGATAGCCAGGAACGTGAGCATGGCATCGATAATGAGCACCGCTCGCGAAAAACCTTCAAAGCGCCACGCATAAAGTAGGATAAGCGCCGAAACGGTCGAGCCCACGCTGACCGCTCGAAAAATCGTCATGATATCGCTGAGGCTAAGGTAGCGCCATCCGCCCCGATAGAGCCCATAGGCCGCGAAACTGCTGAGTTTGGCGACCAGTAGGATGGGCAGTGATTTCATGATAAGCCGCTGCAGATCCCCGCTTAGGGATCCTTCAAAACGCAATAAATATGCGAAGACGTATACGCTGCAGATGAGGCAGAAGTCGATTAAGATTTCGAGCAACCGGCGCTTATGCAGGAGCATCGTCTCAATGCGCGTTCCGGTAGTGGGCAGCTGCGCTGTTTCTTCTTCCGTAGGACGCTCTTCCAAGCGATACACCTTTACGTTCGCAAGGTATGCCCCAAAAAGAATCAGCACTGTGAATACAGAAAGCCATAAAGCCAAAGCGGGTAAGAGGCGTAACTGCACAGAGACAAGGCTAAAGATGCCGAAGGCCACGCTTACCGCGTATAAAGTGATGACGGTCTGTCGCACGCTTAACCCTAAAATGGCAAGACGGTGCGAAACGTGGTCGGTGCCGCCGACGAAGGGGTGCTGGCGGTTTAGAAGGCGCTGGAATGTGACGAAACAGGTATCAAAGATGGGCACCGCAAGGACCATGGCCGGAAAGGCTAGAACGCTGAGCAATTGCGTGGAATGCTGCCAAGTGCCCATCAGGGCTAGAACCGCCAAACTCAGCCCCAATAGGTGGCTACCAGAATCGCCCATGAAAATTTTTGCGGGCGGAAAGTTGAAGGAAAGAAACCCAAGCGAGGATCCGCAAACAATCGCGGCTAATGTGGCTACCGTCCATTGGCCGCACATGGCCGCATGGATGGCGCAGAAGCCTGCGGCAATCGCTCCGATGCCGCCCGCCAGGCCATCCATGTTGTCCAGCAGATTGAAGGCGTTCATCACCAAGACAAACCAAAGCACAGACACGGGGATGGCGACCCACTCTCCCCACTGAACCAGGTTGACCTGGATGCCGGACAGCACAACGAGCGTGCCGATCAGGAGCTGGCCGAGAAGTTTTGTATAGGGCGACATGCGTTTGATGTCATCCGCAAGCCCAAGACCGAAAACGAGCGTCGTTCCAGCCAAAAGGCCTATAACCGATCGGTCAAGCGGGATCCAGCATAGGACAGAAAGAATGAACGCGGCATACATCGCCACGCCCCCCAGCCGCGCGATCGCGCGCCTGCCCCAGCGGTCTTGAACCGGCCGGCTGACCCAGCCGTAGCGCACGGCCGTTCTGCGCACAAGAGGGGTCAGCGCTAGCGAGAGCAAAAGCGCCGTCGCCAACGGCGGAGTCAAACGAAGATTGTCTTGAAGCAACATGGGCTTAGGTAGCCTTTACTGTCGCTTTCTGTTTGCGCGCTCCGGTAGCCGGCTTTTGAGCCGGTTGAGTTCCCTGCGTGCTTTCGACAACACTGCGGACAATTTGAATCAGATTCATCGTGGGCGCAAAATCGATCAGCGAACGGATTTTAGTCGTATCCGGAACACGCCGGGGCATATCCTCATAGCCTTCCTCATAAGCTTGATCATAAGGAATGAGCTGAACGTTTGATCGGCTGCCGGTAATTTGGATAACAAGCTTCGCTAAATCCGCGATTGAGACTTCTTCTTGGCTGCCCAAATTAAAGACCTGGCCCACCGCTTGAGGATGCTGCATCAGCTTAATTAAGGTGTTCACAACATCCTGCACATGCAGAAAACAGCGCGATTGCCGGCCATCGCCATGCACCTGAAGGGGCTCACCCGCGAGCGCCTGAGCCACGAAGCGCGGGATAACCATTCCGTACGCGCCGCTTTGTCTGGGTCCTACGGTGTTGAAAAGACGCACGATGACCGTAGGCACGCCCTTTTCTTTCCAGTACACGTAGGCAAGGACTTCATCGACAGCTTTCGAGGTAGAGTAGCTCCAACGGGTTTTGAGCGGAGAGCCAAGAACGCGATCGGTGTCTTCTCGAAGAGGCCCGTGCGAATTTTTTCCGTAGATTTCAGAGGTAGAAGCGATGAGAACTTTTTTACGGTAGCGATGCGCCATTTCCAAAACGATCTCGCTGCCGCGGATGTTGGTCATCATCGATTCAAGCGGTTTCTTGATAATCAGTTCTACGCCTACAGCGGCCGCTAGGTGAAAAATCATATCGCACCGCTCAACGAGCTTATCAACGAGCGTTTCATTCAAGATCGTGCCGATGACGACTTGCAGGTTAGGGTGTCCGTCTAAATGCGCCACGTTTTCGTACCGGCCTGTCGAAAGATTGTCCAGAATAGTGACTCGGCAACCTTTTTGAAGGAGCGTTTCGGCTAGGTGCGAGCCGATAAACCCTGCACCGCCTGTAATGAGCACGTGCGTCGGTAGGTCGCCTATTGCCGTTTCGGTAGATCGTTTCGTCTCGGTCGGTTGCTTGCTAGCTGTTTCCGCCATCGCCTTCCTTTCCCGTGAGCTCTTCATACAGCCCCGTCATATCCCGCAATAATCGCTCGTGCGCGAAGCGCCGCACCACATGTTCGCGCGATGCCCTGCCTAACCGCAACCTTAAGTCCGGATCGTGGGCGAGTTTCTCCATCGCTTTCGCAAGGGCATCCTTATCGCCGGCTCGAATGAGGATGCCGCGGCTAGTCACCTGATAGCCGCCCTGCGGGATCACCGCTTCAGGCATCGTTGAGTCTTCAAGCACATCGCGGACGCCGCCGACATCCGTGGCTATTACCGCGCGGCCTGCGGCCATCGCTTCAATCATAGCAACCGGCGTTCCCTCGTTCCATGAGGTCACGCAGACAACATCCAGGTCGCTATAAACCTGAACGAGCTCACGTTTCCAGCCGGTAAATTGTAGATGATCTTGCCAGTTGTTTTCCCGCACGCGCGCCTCTAGCGCCCCGCGCAGCGCTCCGTCGCCTACGATTATCCCCATAATGGGTGGTTTTGTCTTTTTTTCAGCTAAATGCCCCACGGTATCGATAAACAGCTCCGGGTGCTTAATGGGAACCAGTCGTCCGATCAAGCCGCAGCGCAGTACTTGCCCGCTGGTGAGCGTTCGTTCCGGTACCGTGGCCAGAGCGCTTAGCTCAAGCCCCAGCGGAATCACGCGCCAACTCTCTGGTCTTCCAATTCCCCGTGCAAGCAAATCTTGCTGGATGCGGCGGCTTACAGCGATCATACAATCAGTTCGCCGAGCAAGCCAGCGTTCGATGTTTAGAAAGATCTGTGAGCGCCTGGCCGAAAAATAGCCTTCCAGTACATGTCCATGAAACGTATGTATCAATCGAGCGCGTTGATTGGCTTGGCGCCCCGGGCCGAGCCTATTATAAAGGATTCCCGCCACACGACCAAGAGTTCCTGCTTTGGCCATATGGGTGTGAACGATCGCCGGCCGTTCGCGCCAGAGGATCCCAAGCAAGCCCCAGAGGGCGCGAATATCCGACAAAGGATCAAGCGGCTGCCGAAGCGATGGCAGGCGCTCGACTTGGGCTTGACCTCCATCCAGCAGCGCGATTAAATCCCCTTCCTCAGGGGCCGGCCTTCCGGTTACGACTGTGGTCCTGAAGCGTTTCGGGTCAAGCTGCGTGGACAAAATCGCTACATGAATCGCAGGTCCGCCGATGTTCAACCGGGTCACGATTCTGAGAATCTTAATAGGACCTGCCATATCGCGCTGAGCGATTATAACACTTACCCAGCGGGGCTATCGATGAAACGCTGGAACCATAATTCGAGCATCAGGAGCGCCCAGAGATGAAATTGCCACTCGCCGCGCAAGTGTTCGTGGTCATCCAGCAGCCGGCGCACCCGCTCAGGCCGGAACAACCCGCGACCGATGGCGCGTTTGCTCAGCAAAGTGTCGTAAGTCATTTGCCGCAACTCGCGGCGGAACCACTGGCCGATCGGTATGCCAAAGCCCATCTTACGGCGTTTTAGGAGCTCAGGCGGCAATAACGCGCGCGCTGCCCGTTTAAGCAGGTATTTCCGCGTCCAGCCGCGCAGTTTAAGGTTCGACGGCAAGGATGCCGCAAACTCCATAAATTCATGGTCAACGAATGGCGAGCGCACTTCAAGCGAATGGGCCATGCTGGCGATATCGACTTTAACCATGAGGTCGAAAGGAAGATAGAGCGCTGTGTCGGCCGCCATGCTGCGATCCACCCAGTCTACGTTGCCTGCATCGGCATAGGCTTGCCCCAAAAGCGCGACCGGATCGCTTTGGGCAACGGCATTCTGGAACTCATGGGTATAGAGAGAAGCTTTCATTTCATCGCTGAAGAAGCCGATCCAGCGCGCATACCGTCGATCGGGCGCATCGGCTAACGCTTCCATGAAGCGTTTGGCCCTTTGGGCGGGGTTTTTGAACGAACCCAGGCGCGGCAATCGCGAGGCGCCCCATTGCATGGATTTTCGCAGGCTTGCCGGCAAGCGGTCGTAAGAGGCCGCAAGCCGGTTCGCGATGTAGCGCTCATAACCGGCGAAGTTTTCATCGCCGGCATCGCCATTAAGCGCAACGGTTACGTGCTGCCGCGTCATCTTCGCAAGATAGTAAGTCGGGATGGCGGAAGAATCTGCGTACGGTTCGTTGTAGTGCCAAACCAGATCCGGAAGTACCGAAACCGCATCGGCCTTTACGATAAACTCGTGGTGGTCGGTGTGATAGCGTTCTGCCACCATGCGCGCATAGGGGAGCTCATTGTACGATTGCTCCTCAAAACCGATCGAAAATGTCTTTACCGGCCCTTTGCCCAGGCCGCTCATCAGCGCGACGATCGTGCTCGAATCGATGCCGCCGCTTAGGAACGCTCCCAGCGGTACATCGCTGATAAGCCGGAGTTTGATGGATTCGGTTAAGCGAGCGATGAGTTCTTCAGAGAGCGCCTCTTCGCTTGCTTGGCGCTTGGGTAAGTATGCGAGGCGCCAATAGCGCTCGATGCGCGTTTGGCCGTTGCGCAGCGTCAGCGTGTGGGCCGGCGGCAGCACGCGAAACCCCTTAAACGCGGATTGCGGCGCGGGCACGTAGCCCCATGTCAAGTAGTGGTGGATGGCGACAAGATCCGCCTCTGCGCGCACGCTTGCAACGGCAAGAATGGCTTTGGGCTCGGAGGCGAAGTAAAACCGGCCGTCGGCTTGATAATAGTAGAGTGGTTTTTTGCCCATGCGGTCTCGAGCAAGAAAGAGCGTCTTATTTTTGCCGTCCCACACGGCGAATGCAAACATGCCGCGGAAGTGCTCAACGCAGCGCGCTCCATATTGCTCATAGGCGTGCACGATCACTTCGGTATCGCTGCGGGTAGCGAATCTGTGGCCCTGCTGCTCCAAGCGTTCGCGCAGCTGGACGAAGTTATAGATTTCGCCGTTGAACGTGGTCCATACGGTGCCATCCTCGTTCGACATGGGCTGCGCGCCGGCGGCAAGGTCGATGATGCTCAGGCGGCAATGGCCGAGCGCAATGCCCATTTGCGGATCAACGTGGTAGCCTTCGGCATCGGGCCCGCGGTGACGCAGCGGCGCGATCATCCGCCGCACAGCGGCTTCATACGCGCCGGCTTGGCCGGCCTCGGCGGGATGTTCGTTTAAGATTCCGGCGATACCGCACATCAAGAATTCGCAACCTGAGCCGAGCGCCGCGCTTGGATACCCCGAAAAAGCGCGACGTACAGCGGCGCGTTTGCGGCGATGGAATACCGATCTTCAACTGTTTGACGAGCGGCCTCTCCCAGGCGCAGGCGTAGAGCCGCATCCTGAACCAGACAAGACAGGCGGGCCACCCATTCATCTTGGGTCGAGGCAAGATACCCGTTCACGCCATCCTGGATGATCTCAGTATTGACGCCGACCGGCGAGCAGACCGCTGGAATTCCCAGCGCCATGTACTGAAGCGCTTTCAGGCCGCATTTTCCCTTCGCCCACTCTTCATCAGGCAATGGCATGAGCCCGATGTCGATATCGGCGAGGGTTTTGATTTCTTTTGAAGCGTCCCAATCTTCAGCATCGATGGACAAACCGGAAATAGCAAATGTTTTGTCGCCGATTACCTTGATTCGCACAGCGAAGCGCTTTTGCAGGATGCGCAGGACGTCCGTGAGCAGGCGCAAATGAGCGATCGTCGTACGGCTGCCGCTCCAGCCGATGCAGACTTCGCTTCTTTGTTTTTGATCAACCGGTTGATACCGGGCGGTGTCGATCGTTGTGGGGATGATTTCGACGCGCGCATTATAGTTGGCGGCGTATGCGGCAAGGTATCGGTTGCCGACGACCACCGTATCGCTTAAGCGCACGATGGCGGCTGTTTTGGCTGAATTTTTGTAGGGCGCGACAAAGCGGTTGGCTGCGGAAGCGTTCGGCAGATAGATGGCGTCGTCAAAATCAAAAATGATGGGTTTTCCCAGCCAAGCGAGCAGATGCTCCACGAACGGCGGCCCGATCGGAAATGCCTCGCGATGGATGTAGCAGACGTCGTAGCCTCGCGCGCGCCAGACATCCGCCAGCCGAACGAAAAACGCGCGCACGCAGTACGCGGCTTTTAAAAAATAGCGGCCGCGCTGGTAGAGAATGCGGTACATAGACGGCGTCATCAGCGGCGAAACGCGGCAGCGGATTCCGGCGGCTTTTAGGTGCGTCAAGTATTGCTCGAAGCGGAAGCGTTGGCTGGGAGCGTGATCGAAGGGATAAGGCGTAAAAATGTAAGCGCTCATCGGCCCATCTTTAGAGCTTGTCCCCACTTGGCCGCGAACAGCATACATGCTTATTTCAGAGGTCATATGATTAGGAGCCGGCAGTTTTCATCAGCACGAAACGATCAAGGACTAAAACGTCGAGTCCTGATGTGAAGAACGTGCGAACGGCGTCACGCGGCGAGCAAACAATGGGCTCGCCCCTTAAATTAAAAGACGTATTCAAGAGCGCAGACACGCCGGTTAGAAGCTCAAATTTCCGGATAAGCGTCCAGAAACGAGGATTCGTGTCGCGGCTGACCGTTTGTACCCGGGCCGTGCCGTCTACATGCACGACAGCGGGTATCGTCTTCTTGGCTTTTTCCGTCACGCGGCCAACCAGGAGCATGTAGGGAGAATCCGGGACTCCCGTTACGTACTCCTCTACCCGCTCTTGCAGGATCGCGGGGGCGAACGGCCTGAAGGACTGGCGCTCTTTAACCATAAGATTGACGCGGTCCTGCATTGCGCGCGTGCGCGGATCCGCGAGAATGCTGCGGTTGCCCAGCGCGCGCGGCCCGAACTCCATGCGGCCCTGGAACCATCCGACCACTTTCCCTTCTGATAGGAGTTTTGCGACCGAGCCTTCCAGATCCGCCGGCTCGGTGTAGGCCAGATGCGAGCTGTCCAGAAGCGCGCGGATTTCATCCGCTGAAAACTCAGGTCCAAGGTAAACATGCGCAAGCGGCGCGCGCTGCGAGCCATTGGGATGCAACGCATGCGCCGCATGTAAAGCCGCGCCCACCGAGCCGCCCGCATCATGCGCGGCCGGTTGAATGAAGAGTTCCGTGAAAGGTGTTTCGGTGAGAATTTTTCCGTTCAGCACGGAATTGAGCGCGACGCCGCCCGCCAAACATAATCGCGGCAGCTGTGTGCGGCGATGCAAGTCGCGCAAAAGCGCAAGCACGATGTGTTCGGTCTGCGCCTGCAAACTAGCGGCTATGTCGTAGTGGCGCTCGGTGAAAGGCTCGTCGTAGCCTCTAGCCGGGCCCAGCAATTTAATAAGCTCATCCGAGTAGAGCCGCTTCCAATGCGAAGAAACAAAGCGTTCATTCAGTTTGAATTTCAGATCCCCCGTGTGCCGAGCGATCCGCGCCATTTCATTGACGTATCTTGGTTTGCCGTATGCGGCCAAACCCATGACCTCGTACTCTTCATGGTAGCGGAAGCCTAAATACATAGTGAGCATGAGATAGAACAAGCCTAGCGAGTTAGGATAGTGAATTTCGCTGATGGGTTCGATGCGGTTGCCGCGGGCTGTGGCAAAGTATGTGCTGGCCCACTCGCCGCGTTGATCGATAGAGCAAAGAGCGGCCTCCTCGAATGGGCTCGGATAATAAGCGCTTGTCGCGTGCGTGAGGTGGTGCTCAAGAAAGATGTGCTCGAGCCGTTTCGTGGGCTTGCCAAGGCGTTTTGCATCGAGCCGTTCAGGCCATGTACGCACATGCGCGTAATTAAGCAGGTGCCAATAAAGCTCTCGCGCAAGAAAAGTAGTCGAATGAGGCAGATGCGCCAGCGTATAACCGATTTTGTTAGGAATAGCCTTCCACGGCACCTGCGTATAAGCGACGCAGTCCACATCGGCGATCGTCATTGCCTGGCTCGCCAAGCAGTAGTCGATCGACTTAAGCGGAAATTCGCCCGTGTGCTTGCGGCGCACCAAGCGCTCTTCTTCAACAGCGGCTACGAGTTTGCCGTCGCGCACCAAACAAGCGGATGAGTCATGAATAGAAATCGTAACGCCAAGCACGTTCCGCGCCATCACGCTGCCTCGCTGCCGATTTCACTGTGATCCGGGCGCATGACCGCGCGATGGCCGCCGAACCGGTAGGCTATCGCCCGTCGCACAACTTGCAGACCGTAACGCACGACGGGTACGCTTGAGCCGGCCCGCGCATCATAATGCGAACTCACCGGCACCTCTTTTATCCGAAGCCCGAGCTCATGCGTCGCTAAAAGAAATTCCGTATCGTATTGGTAGTTTCGCGTTAACTGATCGAACGGGATGCGATTGATGGCCGCTTGCGTGCAAACGCGAAATCCATCATGAAACGCATGGTAGTTTGTGCCATAGCACGCATTTTGCAAGCCGGTAAGAACGATATGGCCCGCGACACGGTGCGGCGGCATGGGGCTTCGCAGGATAGCCCCGAGCGCGGTCGAACCGATAACGGGCCGCGCCGCGCGCAGCAGGCCCAACAGCCGCGACCCCACGACGACATCCGCCTGCGCCTCAAGCGCCGGACGCAGCATCAAAGGAATCTCTTCCGGCTTATGTCCGCCGTCGGCATGCAGAATCACGGTGTAGCGAGCGCCGCAAGCGACAGCTGCGCGATAGAGCGTGCTTTGCGCGGCGCCATAGCCTAAATTTTTGGGATGCCGCAGCGCTTGGACGTTTGGCAGCTTGCGCATGAGCGCGTAGGTCTGGTCGCGGCTGCCATCATCGACGATGATAACCCGGTCAACCCAGCCTGGTGGAATGCGCTCGATGATCTCAGCGAGCGTGCGCTCTGCGTTGTACGCGGGGATTAACGCGACGCTATTCAGATGGCCACCTTTACTTTTCTAGAGCTTTTGGCTATCGGCGGGTGCGAGCGCATGTATTCGATGGCGTCCCGTACAACCGTGTCGATATCAAACTGCGCCGACCAGCCAAGCTCGCGCATGGCCTTGGCGGCATCGGGATGCTTATCCCCCACCTCCGCGTAAAGCGGGCCGAAAAGCGTCTTAGGATTGACGAACGCGATCGCGCTGCGGCTTTCGGCAAGCTCTACCACGCGCCGGGCGAGTTCCAGAATCGTGGTTTTATTTCGCGCATTGCCGAGGTTATAGATTTCGCCTATCCGTCCATGCGCCATAGTCACGACGACGCCATGCGCCATGTCTTTTACATGCGTAAAAGCGCGTATCTGCGAGCCGTCACCGAAAACGGTAATGGGCTTGCCGGCGATGGCCTGCTCGACGAAGCGCGGCAAGACAAAGCCGCCCTTGCCGGATTGACGGGGGCCTGAGATGTTAAACGGCCGCACGATGCAGGCTTTAAGCCCGTGCACGCGGCATAGGTTGACGAGCGCAACCTCAGCGGCAAGCTTGCCTACCCCATATTCCATGCGGATCGTTGTTTCTGACGGAAAGACTTTGGCATGCTGCTCGGTACAGGCTTCTTGGTAGACCCCGCCGTAGACTTCGCTTGTTGAGACGTCGACGAGCCGCGCTTTCCACGCAAGCGCCAGGTCCATGATCCGGTACGTTTCATCGACAATCGCCTGAACGATACGGCCGGCGTGCGACAGCACCCCTGCGGGTCCGACGACAGAAGCGAGGTGGTAAACCTGATCGAAATGTTCCTTTTTTAAGGCTGGGAAGGCCTGGGCAATAGATTTAATGGTGTAGGTCAGATTTTTGGGATAGCCGATTTCTGCAAGGAAAGACTCTACTTCAATAGGGCTCGTTGAGAGGTCATCCAGAATATGGACGTGCGTGTCGTTTTGCGCGATCAGCTCTTCTACAAGATGCGTCCCCAGAAACCCAAAGCCGCCAGTCACCAAAATGCGCGTCATGCGTTGCCTCCCAACCGGGTATCAGCGCGTTGTGTGGTTACCCATGCCGTTGCCACCGCCAACATGAGCCAGATAAAGCGCATGTGAAGAATTTCGACGTAAAGCCCCGCGAAAGCGACGCCCACCAGACCAGCCAGCGCGGCCTGGGCGACCGCGTCAGGTCTTTTCGCGATGCGACCACCCGCTCGGGCCGCGAAAATGAGTAGACAGGCCATGGTCATCAATCCGCCGCGCGCAAGCCATCCAAACCACGTCGAATGCGGATCCGATCCGGAAGCGTAGCGCCCGCGGACGCCCTCTTCGGTTTCAGCGAACCACCGAAAAGAGGGCAGAACTTCCTCCCAGGATACGTAGTTGCGAAACTGCCCTTCGAAGCGGCCGGGGCCAATGCCTGTTAACGGGTGCGCGCGGAACATGCGAAGAGCGCCTGCATGGTAAAGATAGTACGGCGCATGGTCCGTATTAATTTGCAGCTGCACGCGGTTATCGGTATTACTTACGCGTTTAACGGGGTAAATCCACCAGATGCTGGTGATAAGGACAGCAAGCACCGAGCACGTCATGGCAGCAATGGATACGATACGCATCAGGCCGCGCCAGCGGCTTGCGGCTGACCACCATACGGCAACCAGACCGAGCGTTAAGATAAGGCCTGCCGTGCCGCGCGAGGAGGTTAAGAGGCCTCCGGCAAAGATAATGGCCGCAGATGCGATCGTCAAAAACCAGGCAAAACTCCGATTTTTGTATTCTCGCGTCAGGATCAGCGCAAAGACAAGCGCGGTGTTCAGAAATGGCGCGAATGTGTTCGGGTTCGCGAATGTTCCCTGCAAGCGAACCGCCAGGTTGCCCTGGTAGGCGGCCCCCCCAAGAAAACTCAGCAGCGGGCTGCGCACGTCGCTTATCTGGTAGATGGCCAGCGCCTGCAGGCTGCGGCAGGTAATGATAACCGCAGCGCCCGCCCAAAGCCATGCCAGAAGGCGCAAGCGGTTAGCGTCAAGGCGAAGGTGCGCGACCATCACGTAGAGAACAGCCGAGTAGCCGAATCGAAAAATATCCGGTAAGCCCGCTCGCGGATCAGGCGAACAGATGACCGGCAAAACGATAGCGAGCATCAGCCACAGCGCATCGATGAGCACTGCTGGCTTTAGACGCCATTGACGCGAGAGCGCCATTCGTAAAAGGCCCAATAAGACCGACGCGGCAAATAAAGCGTCTACGATCAGGACGCTTTTCCAGTTGCCGATTGCAAGGCCCGTGGGAGCGAAAAACCACAGAGGAAGCGCGGCCGCATACACGGCGACCGAGAGAAACCAAGCGCGTTCGATCCAATCGATCCGGTTCCCTTTTGTAGCCGTTGGGGCTTGGCTTGATAGCGGCGCCTTGACCGCGAGCGTGCTCATGCCGGCGCCCGATTGAAGCTGATGAGTCGTTTCAGCTCGTACAGAAGCCGGCGTACCGGCATCTGCAGTTCGGCGCGCAGCGGTGAGGGCGGCGTGACGTCGCCGATTGCGGCCAGGTAGGCTGTGTAAGGAACATCCTCCAGATAGCGATCACCCGTGACTTGGGAGATCAACTCGGGATTCTCCAATAATGCCGAGGCCGGCACAAGCGAGCCGGCGGTATCGCGAAAAACAAGGCCGTTTGCAACATCCAGAACCGTCCAACCGTTGTCGGCAAGCGCAAACGAAAGCACGAGCGCTCCTTTATCGGGCCGGACGCGCACCGGGCGCCAATACGCGCTCACGCCTGCATATGCGCACAGCGTCGTGAAAACATCCGCCATCTGGTCGGATATGCCGTAGCCTCGGATCATGATATGCAGAATGTGATCATCGATCACCGGAAAATCTCTCGGCTGCCGGCGGATATGCTCGCGCGTCCACGCGTATATAGCCAAAATCCGCTCATCAGGCGTCGCTTTCATATTCACTATTTCCGCGGCGGCTACGCGGTATTTCCAATCACGAACGAGAAAATCCATAGCCTTAATTGCGAGTGGAATTTGAACCGTACGAACCTTAAAATTGACCCCTTGCCGCGTCTTGGCCGGTAAGTGCCAGAACATGATTACAACAAATACGATGATGGCTAAAAGCGCGATTGAATACCAGGCGGATCTTCGTTCTTTGGTTTGTTTGACCATTAGATTTTGCCCGTTAAGCGGTAATAAACGATAGCGCCTATTTCGTGGATCCACGCTTGCAGTTGCTCCCAAGTAAGCTGTCGCCCTACCCAGGCCTGGCTGCGCCGCGTGTAGAAACGGCTCGGCGACACGGGCACGTAGGTTACCTGTCGCGCAGGATCCAGTTTTCGATAAGCAAGCGAGGCGCGTTTCATATGATACGGGGAGCTGACGAGTAGAATATGCTTCCACAGGCGCTCATCTAGAATGACGCGCACATGGCTGACGTTCTCAAGCGTGCTCCGAGCGCTGGTTTCCAGCACGATCGCTTCATCCGGCACGCCGAGTGACATGGCCAGAGCACGCATCATCCACGGCTCGCGCACCGTATAGATGAAGCCTGATGAAAAAACAATGTGTTTTGCGAGCCCCGCCTCGTACAGCTCAACGGCTTTCAATACGCGTTCCTCGTAACCCTGGCCCGCCTGCCCCGACTCGCCGACCCCGCCTGCGAAAACGACGATGGCATCTGCGGCAACCGGAGCCTGTTCGATACAGAGCCCATCGGCCAGCTTCCAAGCAAGCGGCGTGTAAAAAATTAAAGTATAACTTAACAGCGCCAGCGTAAACGCCAGTATGATCCGGTGAGTCATCGTCTGAAAGGGTTCGGATAAGCGCTTGAGCTTATCCTGCCATTTGACGGCCGCTTGCGCATCCTTAAGCGTTAAGTGCTCGCTGATCAGGTTCGACATGCGCTCAATTTTGCTGTCCCAGCCATGCCCGCGTGCGATGGCGATTCGCGCATCGCTGTCACCGGGAACGCGCAGCGCATCATCTAACGACCGCACGAACGCGTCCGAGTCATCGGCAACGTAGACTACGGGAGCTTTGCCGTTGCCGGAGCGGTAGAGAGAGACCTCCGCGAGGTTGGTCGAGACGACGGCTTTTCCCATGATCAGGTACTCGTGCAGTTTGGCCGGCGATACGCTATCGGTGTAGGCATCTTTAACGTAGGGTAAGATGCAGCAGTCGAACGCTTTCACGTAGCGAGGCACTTGGTCATGAGCCTTGGCGCCGAGAAAACGCACATTCGGCAAAGCGCTCAAATCCGATATATCCGTCTGAATCGGACCTACAAACACGAAACTGCAATCCGGCCGCTTGGCCGCGGCGCGCTTGATAAGCGCTTTGTCGATCGATGCCCGTACGCCCCCGATATAACCCACGATAGGCCTCGGAATCCCGGCAAGATCTTCGGGCTCGCCGCACGGCGTATCGCGTATTTGCTCAAACAGAGTCGTGTTGACTCCCATAGGAATTTGCACGACGCGTTCATTGTATTGGCGGCAGTAGTCGAGCATCCTCTGGGACATGGCGAAGACAAGGTCGGATTTGCGCAAGACTTCGCGTTCGGTCGTTACGACTTTTGCGGCCTCGGTCGAAGTCGCCGAGAAGTTGTCCGTGCAGTAATAAACGAGCAGCCGATGGTTGATGCCCGAGGCGATGTCCAGCGTTACCTGGGTAGGCAGAAAAGTCCAAATAATGGGGTCATGAAAATCGACTGATCGCATCCAGGAGCGAATGGAGGATACAAGGATGCGGCGATTGATCCATTGCGCGATGCGCGAGTATGGAAACGGAATCACCAGCGGCGAATAGACGTAGAGCCGCTCGCGCTCTTTGCGAAACCCGCGTAGGCTGCGCCGCCAGTTGCGGATGCGATGCAGGATGCGCGGCATATCGGATAGGCGGGGCGAACGCACGCCGGTATTCTCGATAAAAAGGACGCGGTTTCCTTCGGCGGCGAGCGTCGAGGTGATCTCTTGGTGCTGCTGCCAAAGAAAATCCCAGTCAATGGACGAAATGCAGAGGATGTCTTGACCGCGTAGCATGCGTTGGGGCGCTCACGAGCTGGTCAAACGCCGCGACAGGCAGGCGTCGACCTGGGTTGAGATCTCCTGAAACCGCTGGTCCCAGGTGTTCTGTTTCGCAAAATCGATGCGCCGCCGGCGAGCCGCTTCGTCGGGCGTATTAAGCGCTCGCGCTACGAGCGCTTCGAATTCGTCAACGCTCGTAGCGAGCGCCACTACATTTTCCATGGCGCTTAAGCCTCCCAGACGCATGGCAACAACGGGTTTTCCCCGCAAAAGATACTCATACACCTTAATGGGAGAAATAGCGTCGGTAAATGGGGTTCGACGATATGGTACAAGACAAACATCAAGACCTTCAATGTACCCCGGAACCTTTGCCCTGTCAACGCGCCCAATGACGCGAAAATTCGCTCGCGCAGCAAGCTGGTCTAATCGCAGGCGAATGGGCGCCCCGACAATAGGGCCTATCGCAACCCAGAGCACTTCCGGATGCGCAAGAACGAGTTGTTCGAGCAGTTCCACATCGATTCGCTCATCCAATGTGCCTAGAAATCCAGCTACTTTGCCTGGCCATTGCCAGCAAATTGGCGCGCCGCTTAGAGGCTCTTGGGTTGGATCGGCCGCGCTTGGTTGCAGCGTGATTGTTTTCGCCCAGGGTTGTAGATAGTCATGGATCGGCGGTGAGGATGCAATCACACAATCGGCTTGTGGCACGCCGCGGCGTTCCATCATTTCGATCATTGTCCGCCGGCGCGGGTTTTGCGTTTCCTCTTTATAGAGGTCGATGGCATGGTAGACCGCTCCCTGCTCCGCAAAGGCGCCGATCTGCTCGAGCGAGCAGGGCGCGTAGATCCATAATAAGAGCCGCGAGAAGCTCAAATGCCGCAATACGCGCGCCAAGTGGCGGCGCAGGCTCGCCTGGTTAGCCGAATTGACGGCGAGCGAATAGTAATTTCCGGGCCAGGCGCCTGGCGGCCGCAAGATCGACAGCCGAGGTGTCAGTGTTCGCAACCCGGCGCGTTGCGGCAAACGAACGCCTTGCTTGCCGATCCATGCATGTACGAATGAAGCTTGATATTCGACAAACAAAACACGATTGCGCGTCGCAAATCGCGTCATCAATTGCTGGCGGCTGCCCCAGGGAAAGTCCCAATCCGTAGTTGAGAAACAGACGATATCCCAGCCGGCCAGCATCAGGGAGCTTTGCGCAAGACAAGCAGCACCATATGGCCGACTCCCCAACCTAGGGTGTTTAGTAGCGCGCGAGAAAGTGGTTGATCGGCGCGCTCGGTAAGGAGCGCTCGACGCCAGGCGGCCTTAGGCTTTGCGCTGGTTGTCGCATCGGGGGCTTGGGCTTCGAAAATCTGCCCGGCGGCAGCGCTATGCGTCACCGACAGATGTTGTCGGCCAAAAAGTTTCTTCGCCCCCCATACGATTTGCACGGGCCGCACCTCTACCGGCTCGAAACCCGCCGAGCACACCGCTTGGAGAATCTCCTTGCGCGAGAAAGCATACTGGTAGAATTCGCGTCCAGCCGGTGCAGGGCCCTGCGGGCCGAAAGCTTTGACCACGCGATAATGATCGCCGTGCCACCAAAGAGCGTCGCGCAACGTTCGCGCCGCATTCATGAACGGCACGGTCATGATGAGGCGCCCGTTGTCGCTGAGCACGCGGCGTGCTTCAGACAGCGCGTCCCACGGGCCATTCTCGAAATGCTCAAAAACGCCGCCTGAAAAATACACGCGGATGCTGCCTGCGGCATACGGCAGCTTACGGATATCCGCGACTTGGACAGGTATGTCCGGGTAGCGCTCCTTTACTTTCTGGATGCCTACGGACGAGCTATCCACCCCCTCGATATCGTACCCGCGTTGGCGGTAGAAAGCGACGTACTGTCCAAGCCCGCAGCCGGCTTCGAGGATTTTTCCAGGCTTTGGAAAATATCGGTGGAACACGTCAAAGAGAAAATGGTTTTCAACCGCGCGATAGGCCTCTTCGAATGCGGTCGCGCCCCAAAGGTTATCCCAATGCTCATGGTTGGCTGACCCGCACCGATGGGGCGTATTGGCCGGGTGATAATACTTTCTCATGCGGCGTTCTCTATGGTTTGCTGATACGCGGCGAGTTCAAGCTCTACGACTCTGTCCAAAGTGAACTGCTGCAGGATCGTCTCGCGCGCTCCCTTGCCCATACGCTTGCGCAAGGGCTCATCCACTAGGACAGTCTGCAGCGCAGAGCGGATCGCCTCAGGCGTGGGTTCACAGAGATAGCCTGTTTCTCCATGGCGGATCAGCTCGCGCACCCCAACGACATTGGCGCCGATAACCGAAAGCCCGCAGCTCATAGCTTCCAGCAATGATTTGGGATGCCCCTCATAGAGAGACGGCAGGATATACACCCCATATCGGTTCATCTGCTCAGGCAGCGCCCCATGCGGCACGCGGCCCAAGAGCCTCACGCGCAACGCATGCCGGCGAATGATGGTTTCCAGCTGCGCGCGCAATGTTCCTTCGCCCAGTACATCCAGCTCAATGTCAGTACCGCGCAGCGCTTCAAGAAGCGCCAAAAGGTTCTTCTGCGATTCAAGACGGGCGATGCACAGCACTCGGTTGGGATAGCGCTCGGATGCCGCAAGCGGACGAAAGCGATCGGTTTCGACATAATTGGGGATGAGGCGGATGCGTGAGCGCGGGATATGGAAAACAGATTGCACATGCGCAAGATCCGTTTCGCTCGTGACAACGATGAGGTCTGCGGATCGGTAAACAGCCGATGAGAGCGCGCGCCAGAACTCCCTTCTTAACCAAGGCGCGCCGCCATCGACTAAGAAGCGATGGAAGTCAAAACCACACCGCACCAGAAGCGGTTTGCGCGTCAGCCATTTTGTAATGACCGCAACCCACGCGCCGAACATTTGATTCGTTTTTAATAGAGAGACCGAGCCGAACTCGCGCCGGTACCGCCATGGCAGCGCAAGCGACCATAGCCGGCGCAAGATGCGTCCACCCGGCAAGCGGCGCGCTCCCCATAAGGGCAGCACACGGACGGGCGCTATCTCGCGCTCAAAGGCTAAGTCATCCCTATGGCCGTAAGAAAACAATGTAACCTGGACGCCCCGCTGGGCGAGCCGTCGGTAAAGGGCAATTTCTCGCTCAAATATTCCCGTCTGTTGCCAGGAACTGAGCGAAACGTCAAAAGTCATTAATAATCCAACGTGCATGCTCACCAGACCCACAGTTGTCGGCCGAGCAGTTGGTTCACGAGCGCGCGCTCTTCATGCGAGAAGATGCGCCAAACGCGCGCCAGCAGCAAATAGCCGCCCGCTGCCGCGCATCCAGCAGCTATAAGCGACCAGGGACTGCTCACAAGCGGCCGAAGGAACACGTAGCTTGCCGTAAATGTGATGGCCAGCAATGCCGCGATGCGCGCGTACGCTCCCCAGGGTTGGACAAGACCGCACGAGCGTCTAACTACAATCGCGTAATAGCTATAAAGAAGCAAATGGCCAACGCCGCTTGCCGCTACAACACCCCACAGACCCCATTTGGGGATCAGCAGCAGATCAAGCGCGATATTGGCCAGAGCGGCAAGGTTCCCCCAGAATAGGATTCGGGACTGTTCGGTAGTCGCCAGCGCTGGATGGTAAATATAAGGAAGCTGCGCAAAACTGACGATACCCAGCGAAACGGCGAATAATCCGGCCGCAGGTTCGTACATCGGGTTAAGCAGATAATGGATGACTTCATGTGAAAAAGCCGCGGGTAATACGAAGAGCGGCATGCCTAGGAACAGGACGAGCTTGGCGTAAAAGCTAAAAAAACGCTGAAGCGTTTCGCGGGACCGATCGGCGACCGCACGCTCGACCATCAACGTTGTCATGATTCCCCGCAACTGTAATACCGGAGTAAACTGCAACAGCAGCATCGCCATACCAAACGCCATCGCATAGAATCCCACATCGTAGCTGCTCAAAAAATACGCCACAAAGAACACATCAAGCGATTTATCGCGCATGAAGTAGCTGATGTTGTTCAGGTAGAGCGAGCCTCCGTAGGCCGCTATTCGGCGCCAGGGTAAGCGCTCGGGCGCTTGCGATGGAAGCCCCGCAAGCGTCTTGGCTACGCGCGTCGCGTACGGCAGAATCATCAAGAGCTCGGATGCGAGCCAGGCTGTCAAAAGCCCTTCGATACCGGTACCGGATCCAAGCGCCCAGACGAACAACGTAAGTTTCACCAAACCGTATCCTACCCGCACAACGCCCCAGTAGGTGTGCTGAAAGAGCGAAACGAGAATCCCATCTCCTAGCAATTGCGCATTGACAGAAGCTATCGTAATGGCCGCTACGAGTACGGCGAGCATATGTCCTGTGCGGAAGGTGTCGGGCAGGTTCAACCAACTCATCCAGGAGTTTTGAGTGAGGATCAGCAATGCGGCGAATACGAGGCTTGCTGCCAGCCGCAAGGCCACGCTGGCCAGTACGAGGTGTTTAGCGAGGCGTCCCTGCTTCTTGGTCACGTACTCAGGCAAAGAGCGTTGGATGATCGGCACCAGGCCTAGAGAACTCGCCATGTTGCCGAACGCAACGATGCTGGCCAGGATGTTATAGCTGCCGTACGTTTCGACGGAAACAGCACGCAGGACCAAGACAGAAGTCAGCGCATTCAGTAGCGTCGAAATCAGCGCTGTCGTATATTGAAGCGCCGTTGAGGAAACGGCGCGATCGCGAAAAGATTTAGCCTCGCCTTTCGAACGGCTAAGCGTCAACAGCGTAGAGCCGGATGATGTTGATTCCATTGATCACGCCGGTGTAAAGAGGATTTTGGCCCTCGACATAGTCGAGGCGATTCACCTCGCCACCTTGCGGCGGCCGAGAAGCTCTTCCGCCACGAGAATGGCGCCACCCACGAGCCCCAGCAGCAGCAAGAGCCCGAAATGCAGGAATGAAAGAGTGAGCGCCTGCTCCTGCACGACGCCGACGCGCGTGAATAAGAGCACATAACCGGCCTCGCGGATTCCGAGCCCGTTCACGGACAATGGAACTGCGCTCAGGAGAGCAATGACCGGAACAAAGGCAAGGAAGTGCTTCCAGGGTAGATCGATCTGCAGCGAGCGCGCCAGAATGACGATCCCAACAACGAACAGCGCGTGAGAGGCGAACGTCACGCCGAGTGCCAACCCAACACGCCACCCGTGCGTGCGGTAGATGCGGATTGCCTCAAGGAAGCGGCCGGCGCGCGCGCCGATCTTTCCGAATCGGGCCAGAGGCGACACGAGAAGCTTGCCAATGCGCCGGCTGTAGAAAAAAGCGCCGGCGGTCAGCAGCACGCCGATAATGGTGAGAAATATTCCGTGCAAGCCTGCTTCTACTAAATCACGGCTGATCATACCGGCCCCGCCTATCGCCAGCAAGCTTAATCCGCATAAGCCTAGAAATCGGTCGGTGAAGATCGACGCGAAGCCCGGGGCCTGGCCCCTTGCTTTGTCCTGAATGCGCAGCCCGCGCACGACATCACCGGCAACCCCTCCCGGAAGGAATGTGTTAAGAAAAATTCCGATGAAGGAAATGCGCATCAATAGGGATAATGAAGGCGTGCGCGGAAAAGCGCCTAATAGCACCCGCCATCGAACCACGGTCAGAGCGCATGCCGCCAAGAAGAGTAGAAACGCTGCCGCAAACGGGCCCGGGCGCGTGCGACTCAGCAGTTGCCAGAACTGCGACCAGTTCGTCGAGCGCGCAACGAAGAGAAGCAGACCCGCTCCCAGCGCGAACTTGCATGCCAAGGCGAATCCTGCCCAGGGGCCCCGGCTCGCGGTGTTAGCTCCGCCATGCAAAGCTTGATCACCGACCGACGCCCCTCGACGCGCCTTCCTCGAATTAATGTTCAACAGCGTAGAGCCAGATGACTTCGATTCCATTGACAATGACCGTATGCACAGGTTGGCGTCCCTCGACGTAGTGGATCAGCGGCAGCTTTGGCTGCCGTTGCTTGTCTTGAACATGCACCGCTACATAGCGGCAGCCGGTATGCTCCAAATCGGCCGGCTGCATCACATCGCCGTATAGAGTCCACGGATAGAGAAAAGACAGGTTATAGGCTCCGCCCAAAGCGGCAATCGGCTCGCCTTCAAGGTTCGAAGCGCGCAGGTAATCGACGAGGCGTTCGTAACCGTTCACGGAATCGTGGCTGATCCAATCGATCTGTCGAAGGCGATCAGGAGATCCTAAAAACGGTGAGGTGTAGAGGTGAAAGTAGGGTGCCCGGCTCAGCACCGGTGGTGCAACGCTGATCACGATCAGCAGGCCGCAGAGCAAGGCCAGGCGGCCCTGTGACCCGTTCACATTCAACCTGGCGCCTGATCGTCGCAACCAGCGCGTGGATATCCATTGGATGGCTGCGGTCAAACCTATCCCGGCCAACACGGACAGCCATGGAAAAAAACTTGTCGCGATCATCATCTTCTTGTACGCGCCGCCGACGCTCGTCATGACGATGTAGCCAATGATCCAGCCTAGGATAAGAAGAAGCCCGCGCGCTCGCCGCGACGTTTCGAGCGGCTCCGTCCGCAGGATGCCCACAGCCGTCACCGCGCCGATAATGATGGCGGCCAAATAGAGGGGGTGCGCATGAAGCGGGAGCATCAGGAAATAGTAATAAATAGGCAGATAGAGCGTCGGCGTGATGAAGAACCACATCCGGAAAGGATTTATGCCGCCCAGAAAACCCAGGTGCCGCGCCAAACCACCGAGCGGGTTACCCCAGAGATTCGGATAACCGACAAAGAATACGACTGCGGCCAAAGCTATGAACCAGAGATCATCCCTGTCGATCATTCCCCGCCAGATGGCAAGACGCTTTGCGGGCCGCGGGTTTGCGGCTGAGCCCTTAAGCCAAGCGCCTAGCCACAGGAACGCTTCTGCCATGCGATGAATCGGAAAAAGACAGGCGGCGAACAGTAGCGCCAAGAACAGGAGCGATCCCAGGATATTGATCGCAAACCCCAGATCGCCACCCATGTGCGCTGCGATACGGCTGGGCACGACCTTCCATAGGGGCACGATAACGGTGGAAATGGCGAGCAATCCGATCAACCCTGCAACCGCCAACAGCCGCAATCGCTGTAAGGGACCGAAGTCCCTGCGAAACCAGCGCAGGCAGGCCTTCCATGCGATTAAGACAAAGGGTACCAGGAACGCTTGGACTTTAGATAGGAGCGCAAGGCCATAGACGATTCCAGCGAATCGTTTGAGCCGGCGTTGCCCTGATTCCGAACCCAGCCAGTACAGCAGGATCGTTAGGAATGAGAGAAACGCGACGCTCGTATCCGTCTTATTCGTGCGGCTTTCGGCGAGTGAAATGGGTTCCAGCGCTTGGAAAAGTCCTGCGGCGAGCGCCGGCCCATGCAGGCCTGTGATCGCCCATGTGAACGCGAAGACAGCGACCGCAGTCAAGGTACCCAGCACCATATTCAGCAGGCGCGAAGCAATGACGGGGTCCAGCAGGTTCAGCGAGAAGTTAGTCACGTCCTTTCCCAGGAAAACGGTCAACAGGCCGCTGATGAAGTAGTACGGCGATGTGGGCCCATTACATTGAATCCCGATATTGTGGAACGTTTTGGGAAGACCGCGAAAGGTGCGACCCGGGTAAGGCACGTCCAGATTTCCCCCCATCGGCCGAAATACTTTAACCTCAAAGGGCCTCAAGGACGCTGCTTCTGAAGAGGGATAATACCGCGAATAGGGCTTGAACGCTTCCTGCTGTTCAGGAGAAAGCAGGACAAGATCGCGGGCCGGTACATACGGGGCGTTCGGATGGGGTGAACGCACTTCAAGCGGCGGAATCCGTCCGCCTGAAAGGCGATTCCAGAATGGACGGACCGGATAGCCGCTCTGGTCAAGCTGGTAGACAAAACCGAGGACGAAGTCAAGGCCCGACCATACATTCATCTGCTCGGCATCGATCATTGCGCGCGCATCGTGGCGATACCACTGCGCGTGCTGCGATACGGCTATCACGCTGAGGAGGCAGCAGACGGTAATTAGACGGGGGCGTTTCATCCGATGACCGCGATCAAACCCGGTTCCCGATCATCGGCAGGCCCATCGTAGCCGGAGGATATCAACCACATGCTTGAGTGTTGTCGAAATGTTTGCCACTTTCGAATGCCCTGCTCGCCGGTGCGTGATCTCAATGGGTAGCGTTGCCTTCGTCACGCGGCAGCCTGCTCGACGCGCCTTAGCCACAAGTTCGAAATTGATTATGCCGGTTGCGGAAGTCAGTGTGATGTGTTCGAACACCCGGCGGCGCATGACGGGCAGTCCGGTGAACATCGGCAGCCGACGGCCGGCCAACAGTCGCATCGTCGCCTTCAGCCCTTGCATCAGACATACACGCCACTGCCGATCCACCCGCCGACGCTCATCAACGCGCACATCGCTGGTCACGATATCCGCATCATCCAAGCTGTCGATGAGCCGTAGGATGCTGTCGACTGAAAATTGCCCATCGGCGGGTAGCCAGGCGACCAAGTCCAGTGTAGCGGCTCCGAAGCCGGTTGCCAGCGCACGGCCCAATCCACGGCGAGCCCCAAGATGGCGTACGGTCACGCGCGGATCCGCCAAGGTGAACCTGTCCATCACCTCACCGGTGCCATCCGTGCTTCCATCGTCAACAAGCACAATCTCCAACGCGTCGAGCTTGCGAGCGGCCTGCTGCACGTCTTGGATGACGCCTGCCAGTGATTCGGCTTCATTGTAGGCCGGAATAACGATGGACAGTCGCCTCATGCTTATCGGGCGAGGCTCTCAAGGAGCGGAGTAAGCGCGTCGGCGATCAACTCAGCCGCTTGTTCCGATCCCCGGTCATTGAGGTGCACGAAGTCGTAAATGTAGTCCTCATTATGCGGGATCGATGAATCCAAGTCAATTAAGAGCACCCGCTCGCGCTCGCAGACTTGCCGTATGCGTTGGTTGAAGGCACTGAAGATCGCCCTGAGTTCGGCGTATGGCAGCCCGGTTTGTTGCTCGACATCTCGAACAGCCGGCGCGATTCTAGGATCGAGCTCTTGCGTGAGGCGGTTCTCTTGCGTCATGAGCACCGGGACGATGTCGTAAGTTCGGCATAGCTCGATGAACAGGCGGAGGTTTCGGCTGAGTTGTAGGCATTCACGGCCAACCCTGTGCGCCGCTCAAGCAGGCGTCCGGCGAGGTATGGGAATCGCTTTTCTTCGTCAACCGCCAGGCAGGCTGTTGTCGAACCACCTAGGAAGATAATCGTGATGTCCGGCCGGCTATGGACCGCCGATGGACGCATGAATCCGTCCGGATCAAATTCGCGCAACCGCACGGACCGCGACCTGCCGATTACCCGCATCTCCTCTGACGGCAGGAGGCGTTCGGCAATCACCAGGCTAGCCAGGAGTGCGCTGGTGACCAGAGCGGTGCGCGCAAGCGTCTGTTTCATCGGGACGCGGAAGCCTCAACCGCGAGGCCAATGCCGTCCCGGCCGAATCGGTTCCCGTTGTAGAGCAAATACCGCCGACCGTTGTCTTCTAGAACAGCCGGATGCGAAATATCCGCGCTGTCCCACCCGCGAGGCGCCACATCAATGCCGACGCTTTCATCCCGCCGCGTCCAGCAAAGCCCATCGCGGGATTCAGCGTAGCCAATCCGGTAACCGAGCGCCGTGTTGCGCGAGTACCACATTCGGTATCCTCCGCTCTCATGTAAGACCCAAGGATGAGCGACGTTTCGTTCACCGCGTTTCAGAGCAATACACACGCGTCCATCGCGACGCCAATGGATTCCGTCGCGCGATTCGGAGTATTTGATATGGTAAACGGAGTGTAAGCCGTCGCGGTCTTCTTCCCATCGAATGCCGGACGTGTACCACATCCGCCAACGCCGCCGCTCAATGCGGCAGCACAACGCGGCTACCAGGCAGGGATCGTGCGGCCCACGATCGATAATCGGCGCGGGACCGTACTTCCGAAAGTGCAGGCCACCATCGCGGCTGACGGCCAGGCCGATGGCCGCGCTAAAGAGCGGGGGTTTTGCGCCCCGAACCCAGCCCACATAGTAAAGCCACAGTTCCCTGCCCATCGGTACCAACGAGAACGCGTATACGCCGTCCGCATCGAACTGGCCCGTGCTACCCGGCGCCAGAACAGGACCCGAGGCAATGCGCCGGACAGTCGATGGATCATTGAACCGGACTTCGAACCACCCGACGTGCGAGCGCTGCAGCGCGTCCCTCGAAGAGAAAAAGATACGCCAGCGGTCACCCTCAACGCGTAAAGGGATCGGCGCGGTGGCATGGGATCGCATCCATGGTTTCTCGCCTGAGGGCACAAAGATCCGGCCGAGTTTGCGCCACTGCATTTTATGCGTCTTTCCGGATGAGAAGGGTCCATTCATAGAGCGGATAATCGTGCAGGAGGACGATGTTTCGGGCAATATGCCGTTTGCAGAATGTGAAGAAGTAAGACGGGTCGCCGTAGTACAGATGCGGCACTTTCCAGTCAACGTGGGTGGTAAGAAGATTGAAGGCCAGTCCCTTTGTGCACTTCGCAGCCAGCGCCATCAGCGTGCGTTCGATGTGGCGCGTCCATACCGCGCGGTTTGCCCTCAGCCGCACATTGAACGTTCCGCTGACAAAAGCATAGTCCGCCGCGCGCTTGACCCGATCACTGTGGATGAACGTGGCCCGCGGGTCATCGATCGTCTGCCGCGCCTCATCGATCATGGAGCGGCTGATGTCATACCCGTCATAGGCCAGCACCCGCACACCGTGACGCTTCAGATAGCCGAACATCGCGCCGTACCCGCACCCCCAATCGATCACGCGAATGCCGGCCTTCGCATCCTGTGGGAGCAGCACTTGCCGGAGCTTCGAGAATCGAAGCGATTGGCCGGCTGTATCCTTCCAACCCAGGCTTTTTGGGCTCCGGCCGTGGGTGCGGAGTCCATCGCTGTAGAGTGCGGCGATACCTGACAACGTGTTCTGCACCGCGCGCTTTTCAGTGGATGCCGGCATCGTCCTTAGCTTCCTGACGTCTAGCCAGCCGCGCAGCGGGGCGGCCCACATACGTGGTTCCATCCTGGATTGTTCGCATGACTAACGCGCCTGCTCCGATTGTGCACGATGCGCCGATCTGTACGTTATCGCGGATCGTAGCATTGACGCCGATGAAACAATGCGGCCCGATACGCACATGACCGGATATAACCACGTGCGAACTAATAAAACAATTGTCTCCGATAGTCGCGTGATGTCCGATGTGGTTTCCGCTCCAGAGGACCACATCGTTTCCGATCGTGACAAAGGGTTGTAGGGTGTTTTGCTCAAATATGAAACAGTTGTCCCCGATCCGAGTATCGCCCCAGTGCGTACACTTGGAACTGACGTAGGTCAATAAGGTGTACCCTTTTTGCTTCGCCTCTTGATAGATGGACGCCCGAATTCTATTTGAGCCCACGGCGATGTACAGTTCAACTTCGCTCGTCGGGAAGCGCCGCTGGAGCTCTTCGAACGGGACGACGGGAAGCCCGAGAAACTCCGGTCGATCCTGGTGCGAACGGTGAACTGTGAATCCGACGAGCTCATAGGGACTGTCGTGCGTGAGATAAAAATGCGCTACCTCGGCGAAACTGCCGAGTCCGAAAATGACCGCTCGTTTAGCCATGGGCGTGTTCACCAAGTAAATGATTGAATGGCACGATGAAGAAATTAGGACATGCCGCCATCAGCTCCTGAGAACTGCGCTGAAGGATCGATGTGTCGTTTAGGTGCGTGTAATAGCGATACAGTTTTTCCTGGGCGCCCCATTTCTTCTTAAACTGGTACACGCCGGACTGAGTGACCCATGTTCCTCCCCAGTTCCATCGGGTCAAGCCGCGGCGCCAGGCGTCCTGAATCGCCGCGTGCAGGATGACAGCTAGAGGCTGCAGCGACCGCAGGAATGGATCCGATGCCGGAACGAAGTACTCCGCCGTCTTATTGGAATAAAAGACCAACAAACCTCCGACTGCGCGCCCATCGAGTCGGGCAAGATACACTTCGTAGTCACGCCCGGCCTGGAAATAGTTCGGGACGATCTCGAAGAAACGCTTAAGTTTCGCGCGTCCGCCGATCGCAAGCATTCCCGCCGTATGCAGCCGGTAGAGTTCCAGCAAGGCGTCCGGCTCGATGGCAACGGTAATTCCAGCCTGTTGCGCTTTGTGGGCGTTCCGGCGGGCGCTCGAGTCTATACGACTCGCGATACTATCAAAAGCCGCACCGGCAGGCCACTCCATATACTGGGCGATTCGTTCGTCGACGTACTCATGTGTGAATGGCCCGGGCTCTTCGTCAGCGAACGGATTGGCGACCACGGTCGAAGCCACGGTTCGTCCGTCACATGCCAGCGCATTGTAGGCTTGGACGAGCGCGGTGCGGGCTTGCGAATTCGACGCGAGCACACCCCCGTGGCTGCCGTAGAACGGCAACGAATTGTAGACGAGCCCGCCAAGCGCCTCGACCGCCATCAACGGCAACACGCCAACGATGCGGCCATCCTGCTTCGCCACCCGGTACTCCCGGCGGCAACCTAACAGTTCGGTGAGGAGCTGCGCGTATGGCCAGCGGTAATAAAACAACCCATCGGGATGCCGGCATACGAACTCGTCGTACGCATCGGCATCCTCGTTGCGCAATGGCTCAACGATCAGGGAATGCTCTAGCTGTCTAGAAATGTGCGAGACCACCATTCGAAACTCAGGAGTGACCAGATCAGGAGACGGCGATTCACCTGGCCGCTGCAGTGTTGCTCCAGCACGCCGTCGACATAAGCCGGATTGAGGTACCTGTAGATTCGCGCGGTACGATCGGTCAGCATCTGGCGAACGTATTCGATGCTCTCGCCGCGGAACCACGTCGCGTCCGGCGCGCTGAATCCCTGCTTCGCCATCCCGGTGACGCTGTCCGGCAGCAGGCGCGACATTGTCTTGCGCAGGATCTGCTTGCCGTCGCGCGTCCGACCGAAATAGCGCGCGGATTTTGGACCTAAATCATTTTCGTTGAGGCGCACGATCTTTTTGAGGTGCGCGACCTTCATGCGCACGGGTACTTGCATCGCGAAATCGACCAGATCGTTGTCCAAAAAAGGCACGCGCGTCTCTAAGCCGTGCGCCATGCTGAGCTTATCTTCCACGATGAATAAGCCTTGCAAGAACGTTTTGGCCTCAAAATAGAGCGAAAGTTCGACGTAGTCCTCGGTTGTGCGTGGCCGCTTCCGGATGCCGGAGAAGACTCCTTGAAACGCTTCGAACGGCGAGTAGCGCTTCACTTCCTGCCACGTCTCGGCGTTGAAGAGCTGCTCGCGGTCGTCATCCGGCACCAGCCGTTGCCACGCGCCGTAGTAGCGGTGCTGGTAGCCCGCTAGCGTCAATTTCCTGTCCGCGCGGTAATACCGCCAAGGGTAGCCGCCAAAGAGCTCGTCGCCGCCGATGCCGGAAAGCACGACCTTCACGAACTTGGACGCCAAGCGGGCGATGTAATAATTCGGGTAGCATTGGCCGACGCGCAAATCTTCAAGGTGGCGGATCAGCTTGGGCATTACCGCTTCCATATCGCCCGCCTTGAGTACGACCTCGTAATGCTCGGTCTTGAAACGATGGGAAAGCATCTCGGACGTCGCCCGCTCGTCGAATCCCAGTTCCATCCCCGATGCAGACGAAAGATCAAAACCGCACGTGAACGTCGGCAGCCGCGATACGCTGCGCGAGGCAATACCCGCGATAGAGCCGGAATCCATTCCCCCGCTCAAATAACTGCCCAGCGGCACATCGCTGATCAGCTGGCGGTTCACCGCCTGCTGGAACAGGTGATAGAGTTCATCCTGCGCAGCTTGTTCGCTCAATCGGAATCCGTCGCCGTCGAATCGGTAATCCCAGTACGCGGACGGCCGAGGCGCGGGTCGCTTGCCGAGTTTGACCGTAAGCGTATGACCGGACGGCAGCAGCTTGACCCCGTCGAACAAAGTCAAGTCGGACAGAATATTTTGAAAGGCGAAGTATTCGCTCAGCGCGGCGTGGCAGACGCGCCGAGGAAAGCACGGGTACTCGAGAATTCCTTTGATTTCCGATGCGAAGAGGAAAGCGCTCCCGAGCGTTGCGTAGTAGAGCGGCTTGATGCCGTAACGGTCGCGGGCAAGAAAAAGCGTTTCGGCTCGGCGGTCCCAGATCGCGAACGCGAACATTCCGTTTAGCCGCTCCACGCAATCGGCGCCCCAAGCTTCGTAAGCGCGAAGCAGCACCTCGGTGTCCGTCTTGGAGCGGAACTGCGCTCCTCGCGCTTCGAGCTCCAGGCGAAGCTCGAGGAAATTGTAGATTTCTCCGTTGTAAACCAGAACAAGGCCGCCGTCCTCGGTGCACATCGGTTGTCTACCCGAAGGCGTCGGGTCGATGATGGCAAGACGGCGGTGGCCCAAGCCTACCGGGCCCTGTACGAAGAGTCCATTGCCGTCCGGACCGCGATGCGCAAGCGCCTCGGCCATGCGCTGCGTGATCGGGGCCGACGCGGGCCGTCCATCGGTGTGCAAAACACCGGTGATACCGCACATCAGCGGTCGATCCAACGATCGTCGATCACGTAAACAACCTCATCCGAGGGGTTCGTCAGCAACCGCATTCGGCTCGGAAGAGCGTTCAGCATGATCTGGCCCCATGCCGAGCCATTGATGGTAAAGCGCATGCGCCACCGGGCGCTTCCGGAGGCATCCGAAACAGGCTCGACCTCGAAGGCGATTCGCCATGCGTTGCGCACCTGGATGGGAACCGGCTGCGCGAGCGGAGCGGGCTGGTCCGTTGTGGAGGCACGGACCACAACGACTTCCGGGCCGGCCTTAGGGTCTGTCCACTCGCCGGGATACGCGATCCAGTACTTGGGCTCCAGCACGAATTCTGATCGACGGCTGGGCATAGGAGCAACGAAGAGCGCATCCCGCTCAGGATCAATGAAGATCGCCAGCGTTTGTGCGCCCGCATCCAGCGCGATGATCGCAAATGCAGCTGTGCCCCCGTAGCCTCGGCGCTCGAGATACAGATCGAATCCGATCGCGATTGGCGACGGCTCCTGCGGCAATTGCAGCGGCCGCGACCACTGCGCAACCTGGTCCTTGGGGCCCTGGATTGACCCGCCCGGAAAGCGGTTATCGCTCAGATCCACGACCTTCAACGCCCGGCCGTCAAACCAGTCGACGAAAAATAGGCGGCTTTCGCCCGTCGCGTCGACGCGCACCACCTCAAAATTCGGCGACCCTATCATGCCGGCGCCTGCCAAAGGGGACAATAACGGCCAGCCATCGACAGCTACCGGAGCAGCAAGCGTCGCGTTAGAATCTAGAGCAGGACCGTAGCGGATGATTCCTTCTTCCGACGGCCGGTAGAACATACGTGGCTCTCTCTTGCGCCGGTGGTCATAGGCGCGCACGCGGTAAAAATAAACTCCGGGCGCCGGCAACCTTACTTCCGCCACGTTGTGTTGCGTTTCGAGCACTTGCACGTCCGACCGCAGCGCTGCGCTGCCGATTTCCAAGACGTAACCGGCAAGGTCTCCGTCGCGGTCGTAGCTTCCGCCCCACCGCAGGCGGATCTGCGGATCGCTTACCGTGATCTCGCGTGCTTGCAGTTCCGGTGGGCTGGGCGGATATGCCAGAGGAGCGCCGAAGCGAGAGCTCGGATAGCCGAGGTCTTCGGGATTGCCTGTTCCGATGAATCCGGTCACGCGTTTGCCTGCGGCGTTCACCGGAGCGCCGCCGTAGGCATAGGCATCGGGCCATGTAGCGTGCGTGTCTACCAACAGCGCGTTGGATCCCACGGTGAGCCATTCGACGCTGGGAATCGTGCCTTCGGTCGTTCGCAGGAGATCGCCGTTCTTGAGCATGTCTGCATCGACGAAGTGCCAGGCATCGCCGTACCAGACCTCCAGCGCCGCGTGGCCGGGAAGCCGAACGCGCCGCGTTCTGAAGCTCGCCTCATTCAGGAGTGCGGGCAGCACGTTGTAATTCACGTGGCCGCAGCGGCCCTTGCCGAACTCAAGGATAGCAATCGGATCGTAGGTCGGCGGAGCCACGATTGGATCATGCCCAACCGCGCGCTGCGCAAATGCCACGATCTGCGCGACCTTTGCCGCGTCATCCGGCAGAGATGCGATCTTAAGCTGGTCCAGGATGTCCCGGATATAGGCGTGAGGATTGACCCCGTCCACACGCCGGAACAACGCTTCCAGCTCGCCAGCCGACAGACCGCCACCCTCGGGAAATCCCGCGAGCGGCAAAAGTTCCCGGTCAAGTTGCGCGCGCGCCTCGGAACGCGGAAAAACATCAATTTGACGAGGACGGTCCGCCGGAAACGCGCCCGGATCGGATGCTGCAATCCTCGCCGCGTCATAGCGCAAAGGCGCTCCTTCCCGGAGTTGCCGCCACCACCGTTCAGGTGCGCGCAGGGCGCGTGCTAAGCGCGCTTGCGCCATTGTCCATCGATCCGAGAGCTCTTCCGGCGCGAGGCGCATGGCATAGGCGGACTCGAGCGCGCAGCCTGCGAAGAGCATGATCAGCGTCACGCGCTTCATGAGCACTACCGCAGCGTTAAACAAACCGCCTCCCTGTTTCGCGGAATCGCCGGCCATCCGAAGCCGTAGGAAACCGCCAATAAGTTGCGAGCATTGCATCGTTTGGAATTCGCTCGGTGCTTCGCTGCGCCACCTTCTCGATCGCTCGAACCAAAACATCCGGACCCAGGCGAATGGTACGTTCGTAGAGCGTATGCAATGTGTCGTCCGGCTCGACTTCCACCGAAAGCTGTTCGATGATAGGGCCGTTGTCCAAACCGGCGTCCATTTCATGGACTGAAATGCCGACTTCAGGTTCGTTATTCAGCAGGGCCCAGAAGAGCGGCTGCCGCCCCCGGTAGCGCGGCAGCAGCGCCGTGTGATAGTTAATGCAGCCTTGCAGCGGCGCAGCCAACACTTCCGGATCCAACAGCTCAAGACAAGCGACACAGACCAGCAGGTCAATGTCGGCGTTTCGGATCCATCGAACAAACGATGCGTCATTGAGCGATTTGACTTGCATAGATCGAAGGCGATGCTTGCGTAGAACATTTCCGACAGAGTGGCACCGCGCAAGCGGCCGCAACCGCTCGATGATCGACAACGCTTGCTCGCGCGCAATCTGCAAGCTGATTCGCGCGAAATCTACCGGCCCATAGTAGGCCAGCCGCGATTGAATTTCCTTTGCCATACCGCGAGAGCCGCATGGAGAACAAAGCACCACGGCTGCTATCTCATGCCCGGTCGAGCCTATGCGGGCGGCAAAACGATCCAGAAACTCGGGAAGATAAAGTGGCGCATCCTGAGTGATCAAGACCAACTTCATTGCGAAACTCCGGCAAGATGGTCATGCAACTGAGTGATTGTCGTGAACTGGTAGCCTTTGGCTCGCAAAAGGCCTATAAGCTTTCGCATGTAGGGCACCCCCGCATGCTTGTTCACTCCCCACGCGGCGCGAAGCTTCAAGGGCAGCTGTCTGAAACTCTCTTCATCCACGATGTAGTCGTGAAGATGCGAGTCGATAACAACGACGTTCGGCAGCCCGCATGTGTCGATCAGCAGGCGGCTGGCAGGCCATCCGAGCAGCTTAAGGTAGCTAAGCGACAACGTGTACCGAATCGTGCGGATGGAGGCAAAGGGGAATTCCAACAAACCATTCGCGTAGCGGAAAGGCTCTATGGGCTTTGTGAGATGATTAAACTTCTTCGGTCGATAGAAAGGAAACACGCTTGCGCTTGCTTTGAAGCCCTGCGCTTTGAGGAGCTCAAGGTCCCCGGGATAAAGAACTCCTTGCGGCGCGCGATACGCCAGCGGCCGGTACCCGAAAAAATCCTCAAAGGTCGCGGCTGTCGTTGCGATTTCACGCTCGCTGTCAAAGTTCCGCATGGCGTGCGTATGCGAGTGCGAGTGGTAATCTCCTCCGAGCTTGCGGATCGTTGCGAACGTTTCTGGAAACCGCACCAGCAAATCAGTCCGGATAAAGAGCGACAACGGCACGCCGAGAGACATAAACAAAGCATTGAGCTTCTCGACGCGACTCGAATCGCGCACCGGATTCATCGGCGCGACCCGGTCGCCATAGTCCATTTCAAAGTCCAAGGTAATACATGCCAGGCGTCCGGGAACGCGAAAGACTTCCAGGATCGGCACGCCATGCAGAGTTGGCAACTCAGATTGCCGGGGGGGCATCGCTAAAGAGGTTTGCCGACGCTGCTCGTCACGGGCCCAGATCCATCAGCGCGCGGAGCACACGGTCTTGTTCTTCATCGGTCATCTGCGCGTAGAGCGGTAGTGCCAGCGTAGCCTGATCTGCAATCCAAGCATTCGGCAGCGATGCGCTTTTGAGGCGATATGTTTTCGCGTAGTAGGCCAGCAGGTGAACGGCATGCGTTCCTTGCCGCGTTTCAATCCCCTGCTCGCGAAGGCGCTGCATCAACGCTTGGCGTCGCCTGCCCAGCTCCTGGGCGTTTTCAGGCGTCGCTTCAATCGGCTGATAGAGGCACACGTAGCTCTGGTAGCTGTGCGTAAAGTCGACGGGTACAACCGGTGGCCGTAGCCAACCAAGACTCTTTAGATGCTCTGTATATCGGGCCGCTAACTGGGCCCGCCTTGATGTTATGCGCGAGAGTTTGGTCGACACCTGGGCCAACCCTATCGCGGCCTGCACATCAGTCATGCGGTAGTTCAATCCGGGGCGCGGGTACTCGGGTAAGAGAATCTGGCCGGTCTTATGGCGCGCAAAATCATCGACATCCGCACCATGCTCGCGCAATGATCGGATCAGCGATGCATGCGGCTCGGAAGCGATCAAGACCATGCCGCCTTCGCCTGTGGTGATGATCTTGCGCGCATGGAAGCTCAACGCCCCGAGGTTGCCGATCGTGCCCGCATGCCGGCCGCGCCAGAAGCTTCCCACTGCGCAAGCGGCATCTTCAAGCACGGGCACGCCCCAACGCTCCGCGGCATCCATGATCGGGCCCATGTCCGCGCACAAACCAAAGAGATGCACCGGAATAATCGCCTTGGTTTTGCGGGTACGCGCCTCTTCTAAGCGCTCGGGATCCAGATTGAAGGACTCCAAGCTGATATCCACAAAAACCGGCCGTGCGCCGAGCGCTTCAACCACATTGGCGGTTGCGATAAAAGTGAAGGCGGGAATGACGACCTCATCGCCTTTGCCCACGCCAAGCGCCATCAAAGCCAGGTGGAGCGACGCCGTGCAGGATGAGGTAGCAACGGCAAAGGGTGAACCGGTGTAACGGGCGATCGCCTCTTCGAACGCACGGACCTTCGGTCCCTGCACTACCCAGCCGCTGCGCAGCGGCTCGAGAGCCGCCTGTTCTTCCTCAGCGCCAAGCCAGGGCTTAGCGATAGGAATAACGGAGCGAGTTATCGATGGCGAAGCTGTAAGAGTCATCTGGCGAATCGCTATTGCGCGTAGGTTGCCTGATGTCCCGCAGGCAGGGTTTGAACAGGTGCCGGTTCGATCCCGCGCGCTCGGAGCAGACGGCGGATGCCCTCATCCAGACCCACGGTTGCTTCAAAACCGAGCAACAGACGGGCTTTTTCTGTGCTTCCCACGCGGTGAGTCACAAAACCGCGCGCGGGCGGAGAAGGTCGGTGTTCGATTCCGGGGTTCTTGCCGCTGACGCGGATAACAGCTTCTGCGAATTCTTTGATCGATGTGGGCACGCCACAGCCGACATTAAAGAACGAGTCGACCGCTTCCGCGGCCATGGCGCGCACATTAGCTTGCGCGACATCGGACACGTGAATAAAATCGTATGTCTGCGATCCATCCCCATAAACGACCAGCGGCTCGTTTCGTGCAATGCGGCTGAGCATAGCCATAACCACGCTGGTATAAGCGCCCCGGTCATCTTGCCGCTGGCCATAAACGTTCATGTAACGCAGCCCTACGTAGTTCAGGGCGAACCGGTGGTGGTACGCGCGGCACATTTGCTCGCCCGCGATTTTGGTTGCGCCGTAAAAGGTCTTGTTCGCGAAGGGATGCTCTTCGGTCATGGGAAGCTCTTGTGCGTCACCGTAGACCGAGGCCGACGAGGAATAGACGAGTCGTTTCACGCCGGCCGCGCGGCAGGCTTCGAGAACATTAAACGTGCCGCGGATATTTACATCGAACGCTGCTTGCGGAAAATCTTGGCAATGAAGGAGCCACAAAGCCGCGAGATGAAAAACGCCGTCCATGCCCTGCATCGCCGATGTGAGCACATCGCTGTGAAGGATATCACCGGTAGGCTCGTAGACTTTCACGCGGGAATCTTTCAGCGCGGTTTCGAGATTGGCCATGGAGCCGCGGCAGAAGTTATCGAACACTAGAATTTCCGCGACGTCTTGCTGTGTAAGCGCTTCGACCAAGTGAGATCCGATGAATCCGCCCCCGCCGATCACCATCAGGCGTTTTCCTCGCAGAGCATCCGACCGTTGTGAAGGTGTCATCTCGGAATCAGTCACCGAATACGGAGTAGTTCAGGACGTTGAATCCCGCGCGCGCCACGGTCTTGAGAGTGTCGAAATCGCGGGTGCGCCGGATCCAGCCCCAGAGGTACTCGGGTCGCCAGTAAAAATCTCGGTGCGCCTTCTTTTGGAGAAACGCCAGCCGATCATCGCTGAGCGCGCACAGACGATCCGAGAAATACGACTTGTCATGCAGGTCTTGCAGCCGAAGCCTGTAGTTGTTGCGAAGTTCAGGAACCATCTCCGCGACTTCCTCGAAAATCGGCGTTCCGGGATAAGGGGTCATGATCCCGAACGACACCGTGGTCGGCTCAATTCTCTTGACGAAACGAATCGTTTCTTCGATCGTTTCCTCTGTCTCGCCCGGCAGGCCGATCATCAAATGCGCGTGCGTATGCATACCGACTTCCTTGGTCCAGCGGAAGGTTTCTTCGGTCTGCTCAAGTTTGATTCCCTTGTTCACCCGATCCAAGAGATGCTGAACGCCTGACTCAACCCCGATCTTGATGGTGTGGCAGCCGGCGCGCTTCATTTTTTGAAGCAGCGGCTTATCCATCCAGCCGATCGCGGCACTGCACAACCAGGTCAGGTCGATATTCTTGTTGATCAGCCAGTCGAAAATCTCGTCGTTGCGCTTGCGAAGCGTGGTAAACATTTCATCCTTAAGGTAAATCTCGCGGTAGCCCTGCTTGCGGTAGAGTTCGAAGCCGCGAATGATGTGCTCGGCTGAGCGGCCGCGGACTTTATTTCCATAAAAGCCGGGAGCCATGCAAAAGGAGCATCGCTTGGGACAGCCGCGCGTGGTTAGGTCGCTGACAAAGGGGTAGCGCTTAACCAGCGGGTAGAAATAATGAACGTCGCGCGGTAGGAGCGTCCAATCCGTAATGGGAATCTCATCCAATATCTGCGGTGAGGGATAGGTTTCGAGCAGAACCGGCTTACCGTCTGCGTCGCGGTACCCGATTCCCTTGGCTTGTTTCCACGCGTCCCCGCCCTTTTCGACAAGGGCAAGCAGGTCGCGGATCGCGAGCTCTTCCTCGTTCTGAATAATCACGTCTACGCTGAGCGATTCCAGGCACTGGTTAGGCATGAAAGTGGGCATGGCGCCGGCAACAATCGTCAGAAGCTCGGGTTTGACACGCTTGAGCGCTTCAAGGACTTGGGAGTCTTCCTGGAAGGTCATCACCGATGCCAGCACGACCACGGCATCGAATTCATCCAGCCGCTTGCAAAGGCGATAAACGCCGATGCCTTGATTCGCAGCATCGATGACCGTGACGTGATGGCCGGCGGCTTTCAATGTAGTCGCAACCGATACCAACGGTTGAGGCGGGGTCTTGGCTCCTCCGATACGCTTGCCTTTACACCAACACCCGTAAACGCCATCGCGGAGCACGTTCGTGGTAGTAGGGTTTGGGGGACTTAAATGTAAGACTCGCATGATGTTATTTGAGTTCGTCCCAACTGAAATAGCGTGATGTTTGCGTGTAAGCGCTTTTGCCGGCCTTTACCAGGCTCCGCACAAGCAACCGGCGTAGCAACGCTGAGCCCCAAGGTAGTCGACTGAATGTTCCATTATACAGCCGTAACACTATGAGTTTCAATGGACTCATGAGCATGTGGGCATGTCCTGCGTGATCAACCAATGGGTTTGCCAATAGTCCGCCGCCATTGGGGTGACATAGCGGTCATCGAACCAACCCGGGTGCATCAACCGACCGCTTTCGAGCCCGCGTTCGATGCACTGACGCACAGGGCTGCCGAAGTAGACAATACCGAACGGGTACAGGTACTGGGTGTTCCGGCTTGTTCCCTTTGGGTCGTAGGTGCCATCCTTGCGGACGTGCTTTTCAAGAAAGCCGGCCGCGCGCTTGGCCGCTGCCAGCACCGGTGCCGAGCGTGTGCCGCGGTGCCAGTGCGCCAAAAGGCTGAGTGTCAGGCTAAGGTAGCCTAGGTCATAACCGCCATATTCCTGAAAATACCCTTCGGGCGTTTGCCGGGTGAGAAGCTCTGTCATGTGCCGGTCCGCATACTTGCGCAGGTCGGCGCTCTGCGCCAATTGCGATAGGACCAGGAGCGCGTTGGCCGATGCCGCAACTTGATTGGCGACCGGGGGCGGCGCTTGGCGGCTTAGCCACCGCGCAGCTCTATCGGCGCCCGGTAGGGGCGGCTCTTTCAGGAGTTGCCAGGTGCATCCCATTGACCAAAGTCCGAATGCGGTTGCGCAAAAGGAGCGTTCAAATGGATAGACTTCGTCCGCGCTGCCGTCCTGATGGAGTTTGGAAACCCAAAAGCGCGCAGCCGCGCAAGCCCACTCGGCGATCTCGCGGCGGCCCGCAAACGGATTGCCCTCAGACGGGCCCGCATGCACAAGCGCCAACAGGCGGCCGGCCTCCTGAAAAATACCGCTTGGAAAGTCGCTGAGGCGGTATTGCCAATAGCTGCGGTCAAAGCATCCATAGGTCCGCGATGCTGGATCGCGGTCGCCGAACCCGATTATGCGCGGCAATTGACTTAACGCGCTATCGCCGAATCGGCTGGACATTTCGCTCGCGATGCGATGAGTTCAAACCGGTAAACTGCAATGCGTTTTCCGCCGAGCTTGAGGACGCAATGCACCTTGCCACCCAGGCCTTGCCACAGACGGTTTACTTCGATATCCTCGGCATTGACGCGCGTGTAACAATAAGCAAAGTCCAGCTCGCGAAAATGCTCAAGTATATGTTGGTAGAGTTGCCGACCAATTCCCCGCCGCCGGAAATCAGGATGCACCCCATTGGCTCGGATGAGCGGACCTTCGAGCGCTCGTCTAGGGCCAAACACGTGCCCCGCCGCGTCGAACGCTTGCGCTATCACGCGCGGCCGCTGCGCACCGGCGCCGGCGACCGAACTCAAAAGCAGCAGTGGGTGAAACCGCAGCATGCGCTTTACAAAACCGGCTGAGTTCCGTGAACCGGAAATAAAACCAACTACGTGGTTATCGTGTATCCAAACATAGCCGAATCCGGCTTTGCTCTGCAACAGTTCCTGATAGAAAGACTGCAAAAAAGCGGGTCCGAGTGCTCCTAAAAAATCATCCGGCAAGCATAGGGCATGCAGCCTTGCAACCTGGGAGACATGCGTGAGATCCATCGCTGTTATCATGAGCGCCCAACCGTGACTTGCGATTGCCTCGAGCGGGCAACAATGGCCGCAGCCTCGCTCATCGTTGTGACCATGACATCCGCCTCGCGGCTGCGTAACTCCTCCAATACGCCGGAGTAGTAACGTGGGTTTCGCTCAAGGATACCCGGGTGCGTATTGAGGACAAAGACACCATGAAGACCGATCACGCGTGAAAGATGCTCGCGCGTCACCTGCAGCGCCGCCGCTTCATCCAGCGACTCATCTCGGAAAAGCATAGAATCTTGGAGCGTGAGAGGAATTTCCCAGAGCGAGTTCCCTTGGGGACAAAAAGGAAAGCAGGTGCCGACCTTGCCTGGACCTGCGCCGGTTAGCCAACTACTGTCGTATTGGAATTCCAGTGCGTCGAGCGCCGTCATCAGAGTCCTGCTGCTGGAAAGCGCCGGTGCTCGGAACCCAACCGGTCGGATTGGCAGCGCTCGACGCGCCTGGTCCAGCCTTGAGCGGATTTCCCGAGCAGAGCGAAAGCCGAACGCCATGTCATGGTCATCACCGTGCAGACCGAATTCAAACCCTTCTTCGCACCACTTGTGAATGGCCGCAGAATCGAGCGCGTAGCCACCTTGCGTCAATAGGTTGATGGTTGAGCGCATCCCGCCCGAGCGTTCCAATGCCAGCACGCTTGGTAGCGCGTTCCAATCCCAGATCGAATCGATATCGTGGGTTAAGCAGACAGCGGCGCGTTTTGCGCCCCACTGGAAACCGGGCGCAGCCAAGGCATGCGCTAGCCGAAGGTAGACCTCATCGCTAGTCCATGCCCTGCGTTGAAGCGCGCGATAACCCGACACTCCACGCACACGCTTCAACAGTGTGGTCACCGCCCAGCGCCCTGCCGGTCCCAGCCGCCGCAGAACCGTCATGGTAAATCGACGGGCGATTTGTTCGGCTCTCGAAACCGTGGGCAGCTGTAGGGCCGCTGCCATATCCGCCAATAGGTTTGCGTCGACTGCAGCTTCGAGCGCTGCCCGGCGGATGCCCAGCCATGTTGCCCAATGTTCAAGGACGGGATCCGGCGCCGAAGAAGCTAAGCCATCCATAGCGCAGCAAAGTGCTTACCGGGGTGCGGCTGCGGTGATCAGGAGGCTGCCCGATAGGGCTCTGAGCCCAGGCAACCGCTCGATCACTCGACCGATCCGGTCAACAAACGGCATGAACGATGCCGGTGTGGAGGGATGCAAGAAATCAAAGTGCTTGACGATAATTTGCTCGTAGCCCAGATCTTTGAGTGCGCGGCATAGGTCGCCCCGTATAAAGGCCGTTTCGTCATCCGAAAATTCCATGCGGCGCCTGAGCGGCGCAAAATGCAACCCCGCGAACACGATCGGGTTCAGCATGTTCGGTTCTGAGAAAAAGACTTGTCCACCCGGCACGAGCAGCCCACGGTAACTGGCAAGCGCTCGACGGTAATCTAAATGATGCAGGATGGATTTCCCGAAGATAATATCGAATGATTTCTCAGGGTAGTCGGGATTCATCGCGTCTTGCACTTCGAAGCGAACGTTCGGCTCCGGAATCTCGCGGCGGGCGCTCTCGATCAGGACCGGCGTGATATCGATGGCGGTGATCCGGCAGCCTAATCGCGCGAGGCGGCGGGTGTATTCGCCCCGACCGCAGCCGACTTCCAAGATGCGCGTGCTGGGGGACAGCGCAAAGCGCTCTTTGAGCAGCGTGATCCGCCGGTCGTTACGGTATTGGCCAGCGGCGGTCAGATTGCCCCACCAGGTATGCCCGGTTTCCTGGTAGAGTTTAGTGAAATGGCCGGCCTCGCGGGCCTGTTGGCTCATCAGGGCTCCTTGTTCGCGTACTGCCTGACTTTATTGAGGTGCTTATTGTAGTCCATGTCAAACCACATTGCAAAGAGGAGGAACTGGACCGCCGAGAGCATGCAGAGCGTTCCCAGTACGACTGCAGGCACGGAAATGTGCGTACGGACGAAAAATTTGTAAATGAAGAGCCCCCCAAGCGCAAGCCCGAGCGGAAAAAGCACGAAAAACATTGAATAGAAGAAGACCAACGGATGAAAATCCCGGATGATGTACTTCTCCTTCATTCGCCAGAAAAAAAGCCGGCAGAGCAACCAGGAAATCGTAGGAATGACTTTCCAGATCTTCATCTTGGATCGCTCGCCGACTCCATAGACGGAACGGATCGCTACATCCTGAACCACCAATCCCGCGGCATTCAACCTCACCAGCAAGTCGTTGCAGTAGCCGTAGCGGCCGTACATGCGATCAAGATCAATAGCGCGTAGCGCGCGGGCGGTCGCGACCGTATAGCCGCTCTGCGAGTCGGCTACATGCCAGTAGCCGGACGCGATCTTCGTCAAGAGCGACAATGCCGCGTTGCCCAGGTAACGGGTCTTGGGCGTCACGCGCCAGGCCTGGCCGTCCATGAAGCGGTTGCCCTTCACGTAGTCGGCTTCACCAGCCAACGCCGGCTGAATGAGCGACTCAAGCTCCCCGGGCTCCATCTGCCCATCCCCCGCCATGACGGCCGCGACGGCAGCCCCCAGCTCGAGCGCCTTCTTGTATCCGGTGCGGATCGATGCGCCCACACCCTGGTTTTTTTCGTGGCGGATCACGCTAACGCCCGGCCGCTTGGCGCCGGCTGTACGCGCCACATCGGAGGTATTATCCGGGCTGCAATCATCGACAACGATGATCCAGTCTACGAACGCAGGCATGCTTGCGATCACGTTCGGCAACTGAGCCGCCTCGTCGTAGGCAGGGACCACTACCGCGATGCGGTGCCCGTCAAGCATGCCTGCGTCCATTGCCCGCGCGCAGACGCGTGATCGCTTGCCGTACATGCCCCAACGCGGTAAGGCTTTCGCAGACAAACGGGTGCATTGTGCTACTCATGGTATGATTCTAACAGAAGTATAGTATAATGCGTCAACTCACTCACAATGCCTTCGCAGACATATCGTATGTGGCCTATTTCCAAAGGTTGGATCGCTGCCGGATGGGTGGCCTTATTGCTGTATTCGGCCTATCACTTCTGGTATTCCGGCATTCGCCAGCCTCTTTCCAAACCCGTTACGAAGACCTGGAGCCTTTTGGCTATTCAAGAGCAAGCCCCGCCGTTAATCGAGCATATTCGAACGGGCGAGCCGGTTGATGTGCAGCATCGCCTTCAGTACGGGCCGGTGTTTTTCTTTATTTTGCACCCGGTGCTCCGATTATGCGGGGATAACTTTCCCATGCTCTGCCGATGGGTTTACGGCCTTGAGGTGGTGGGTTTCATTCTGGCATGGTTCTTCTGTCTCTTGAGCCTTCGGTTTTGGCTCAGGACATCATCAACCTTTCGACCCGTCTCCACGCCGTTTCTGATGATGGTGACGGGCGTGCTGTGGCTTAATTTTTCTCCCGCCTATACGATCCTCTCTCAAGGAACGCCTGAGATGTGGGAGCTTATGCTGATTGCGATGGCGTTCTACAGCTACTTGCGTGGATGGCGTTTCGTGGCGAGTTTCACGCTGTGCGCCGCTATACTGATCAAGATCCTGCCGGCTGTCCTCTTGCTGTACTTTGTTCTTCGGGACCGCAAAGCGCTCGCGTATTCGGCGCTGAGCCTCTTACTGCTGCTCTCAATCGCGCAGTGGCTTTACGGATGGGAGATGGGATACGGCTATCCCCTGATGGTCATCAAGAATATGTTCGGGGTCACGCATGCCATGACCTACCACGAAAACGTTTCGATTAAAGGGATGCTCGTCAAATGCTTTGCCGGATTCAAATTGCTTCCGGAAAATCCGTATTGGATCCTGATTGATGCCCAGCGGCTACGCTTGGCCAATGCGCTCGCACACCTTATCCAACTGGCCGGCATCGCCTGCACGATCTGGGTTTTAAAACGGAAAACTTCTCCTATGGCCGCGCGCAGCGACACGGTGGCGTGGGAATGGGCCTTTCTCTGTGTGATCCTCATGCTGTTGTCGCCTCAGATCGCCTTTGAATACATGACACTGGCATTGGTCGCTTTCAGCGTCATTTGGACAGCCTTCTTCGTGGACCCCGTTTTGCGCCGGCAGCGCCTGGCAGTGATCAGCTTCGGCGCAGCGATCTTTCTGGTCGCCAATATCCTGCCGCGGCAGGTCATCAATCGTCTTTTACCCCTGACCACGATCAACCATCTGGGCGGCACCGCGCATTTGATCCCTTCGGAAGCGTATCAGTTTTATGGTTTTCCGCTCTTAGGCATACTAGCCTTTGTCGTTACCTTATGGTCTGTGCGGGATCGCTTCTTTCACACCAACGCTAAATCCTTGCCGAATGGATAAGATCCAGCTTATTCATCCGCAAGAGTCCGCTCCTCCTGCGCGCGAGCCGCGTTGTGACGGACCCGTTGCCCCCTTAACGTGCTGTCCCGTTTGTCGCTCTGAAGGAGGCCGGCTTGAGCATGTTTTGGGTGCGTACTCCGTGTACCGCTGCAAGTCTTGCGATCTCTTCTTTACCCTTCCGGTTCCTTCTCCGGAAGCGCTACGCACGTTGTACAGCGATAACTATTACCGCGGGCCGCGGGCCGCGCGCTTTCGCCTGCCGCTGGGCGACAAACTCCAGCAAGGTTTCCGTTGGTGGCGCGCGAAAATTTTGGCGCGAAGATTAGGAGGCCGTATTGCCGGTAGTCGGATATTGGATGTCGGCTGCGGTCGGGGCTACACGCTGGCTTGGCTCTCGCGCTGGGGTGCTGACGTATATGGCACGCAACTCTCTGCCTCAGCGGCAGAAACCGCCAAACAACACATCGGTGCTGACCGCGTCTTCGTTGGTGAACTCAGCGAGGCCGGTTTTGCCGATCACAGGTTTGATTGCGTAACGCTATGGCATGTGTTGGAGCATACGCCGGATCCGCTAGCGATCCTCAAGGAAGTGTCCCGTATCCTGAAACCAGGGGGTTTGGTCTATATCGAAGTGCCGAATGCCGGCGGCTGGTCAGCTCGCACCTTTGGCCGCCATTGGTTGGCCTATGACGTGCCCAAACACTTGGTTCACTTTACTCCCCAGACCCTCGAAGCGCTCGCGCGCAAGGCCGGGTTTACGTGCATCCGGCAAGTCCATTCCTCTTTGGAGTATAGTCCCGCAACACTGCTGCAAAGCGCTTTGAGCGCCTGGCTCGGCGGTGAGCACCTGCTCTTTCGGTTGGCGAGTCTCGAAATCCCGGTGGCAGACTTGCGTCGCCAAACGAAGCTGGGGCGCATCCTCCTGCATGTAGGTGCCGCGGCAATGCTTGCTGTGCCGGCGGCTTCCTTGAGTCTTTTCTTGAGCTGGCGGCGCCAGGGAGATACGATGGGTTTTTATTTTCGTCATGCAAAGGCATCCAGCTCTTAGGAGGGATAGGTAATGCTCAACGGCAAGCGCATCGTAGTCGTCATGCCGGCGTATAATGCCGCCGAGACGCTTCGCCAGACGTATGGAGAGATTCCGCTCGCGATCGTCGATCACGTCGTGCTCGTTGACGATGCCAGCAAGGATGCCACAGCCCGTATCGCGAAAGAATTAGGCATCACTTACGTCGTCCATCCAAGAAATCACGGCTATGGCGCCAATCAAAAGACCTGTTACCGGCTGGCGCTGGACCTGGGAGCCGATGTCGTGGTCATGGTGCATCCGGATTACCAATACAGCCCCAAGCTCATTACCGCCATGGCTGCCATGATCACTTCGGGCGTTTATCATGCCGTGCTCGGCTCTCGCGTACTGGGTCGCGGCGCGCTGGCCGGCGGCATGCCGCTTTACAAGTACGTGGCTAATCGCGCGCTGACGTTGTTCCAAAACCTCTGCATGCCCCAACGGTTGACGGAATACCATACAGGCTATCGGGCTTTCTCTCGGGAAGTTCTCTTGCGGCTGCCGCTGGGTGAGAATTCGAACGATTTTGTGTTCGATAACCAGATGCTCTTGCAGTTGATCTTTTTCGGCTATGAGATCGCTGAGATTACCTGCCCCTGCCGTTACTTCGACGACGCTTCATCAATCAACGCCCGGCGCAGCATGGTATACGGGTTAGGGGTCTTGCGCACGACCTTACGCTACCTGGCCTCGCGCAATGGTTGGCGGCAGGATGCGCTCTTTAGCGCGTCAGGAACCACGCTGCTGGGTGATGTCCGATGGCTCGACTCCGTACCGGAAGCTATGCTCGAACTTGTCGGCTCATCGCAAAAGCTAACGCAAACTCCCTGACACCCTCTTGCCATGGGGGCAGGATGAACTCATCAGCGCTAAGGCTTGTGAGAACCGCATAACGCGGACGCTGGGCCGGCTGAAGAAAATGACCACTTACCACCGGCGTCAGGTGATCGCCTAATCCAAGCGACTGATACAAGGCCTTGGCGAACGCAAACCACGTCGCACCCCCGGCTCCGGCTAAATGGTAAGTTCCGTAAGCCCCGGTCTGTATCAGGCGAGCAATCGCCGCGGCTAGGTGAGGCGCGTAGGTCGGAGAGCCGTAACGGTCGTTGACCACACACACTTCAGGCTGACCGGACAAGGCGCAAATGCGCCGGGCGAAATTCTTCCCGATCACATGATAGAGCCACGCCGTGCGAATCAGATAGTGCCGAGGATTCAACCTACAGAGCGCTTGCTCCCCCGCGAGCTTGCTTTTGCCGTACACCGAGAGCGGATTTGGACGGTCGAACTCATGGTAAGGCCGGTCGGCGGCTCCGTCGAATACATAGTCGGTGGATAGGTGCACCAGAGCTAGGCCGCGAGATGCGGTCGCGGCGGCCAGATGCTGAACGCCCAGCGCGTTGACTGCATAAGCCGCAAGTGAATTCGTCTCGGCGCCGTCTACGTCCGTAAATGCGGCCGCGTTGATCACCACATCCGGTCGCGAAGCATCAAGCGCGCTCTGGATGGATTCGCGTCGGCGAATATCCAGCGCCTGACGCCCATAAGCGGCGAGGTCATGTCCAGGACCGAGCGCATCTTGAAGCGCGCGGCCAAGCTGTCCATCGGCGCCCGTCAGCAGCACTTTCATTCGGCTCGCGCCAAGTGAACTGGTAAACGATCAAGCAACTCGCTGAGCATCGGAGCGTGGCGATCCTTCTCCGAAAGCAGCGGCTCAGCGACCGGCCAGTTGATTGCGATCGCCGGGTCATCCCAGCGAATGCTCAGCTCATCCTCCGGATCATAGAAAGCGCTGCACTTATACTCTACCTGGGCGACATCGCTTACCACGCAAAAGCCGTGGGCAAAGCCGACCGGAACGAACAGTTGCCGCAACGATTCCGCCGATAACAGGACCCCTACCCACTGTCCGAAGCTTTGTGACCCAGGCCGGATATCCACCGCTACGTCGAAAATTTCGCCCTCAACCACGCGGATCAGCTTGGCCTGCGGCTTTCGGCGCTGCGCATGCAAGCCGCGAAGCGTATTCCGGATGGATCGCGAGAAATTGTCTTGCACAAAGACGGGTGCGATGCCGTGGGCCTGATAGCGCTGAGCATGGTAGGTTTCGGCGAAACAACCGCGCTTGTCGCGGTGCGCTTGCGGTTCGATCAGCAGGACGTCCGAAAGGTGGGTGGGGATTACCCGCATAGCTTATTGCTCATCTAAGATGTTCAGGAGATACCGCCCGTAAGGGCTCTGCTTGAGCGGCTGGGACAACTGCCGAAGTTGCCGAGCGTTGATATAGCCCAGGCGATAGGCGATTTCCTCTAAACAGGCAACCACAAGGCCTTGCCGCTGTTCCAAGACCTCAATGAAATGGGACGCTTGAAGAAGCGCCTCGTACGTTCCCGTATCCAGCCAGGCGATGCCCCGCCCTAGTTTTTCAACATGCAGCTCCTTCATATCCAGATACGCGCGATTGAGATCGGTGATTTCAAGCTCGCCGCGCGCAGAAGGGGCCAGGCGAGCAGCGATGCGCGCTACGCGATGATCGTAGACATAGAGCCCGGTCACGGCGTAGTGCGAACGGGGGTGAGCGGGTTTCTCCTCTAAACCGAGCGGTTGACCGACGGCATCGAATTCTACGACGCCGTAGCGCTGCGCCTCCCGCACCTGATAGGCGAAGATGGTCGCGCCGCTTTGCCTTGCCATGGCGCGCTGCAAGCATTCCGGCAGTCCATGGCCGTAAAAAATATTGTCCCCCAGAATCAGGGCCACCGCATCCTGCCCAATAAAGCGCTCGCCGATGAGAAACGCTTCAGCGATCCCTCGGGGACTGGGTTGGACCCGATACTCAATTCGCAGGCCCAGATGGCTCCCGTCACCCAACAAGGTCCGGAAAGCTTCTTCATGGCCCGGGCTGACGATAATCAACACCTGGCGAATTCCCGCCAGCATGAGGACGGAAAGCGGGTAATAGACCATCGGTTTATCGTATACCGGCATCAATTGTTTACTGACCGCATGCGTTAGAGGAGCCAAGCGCGTGCCCGTGCCGCCGGCTAAAATAATGCCTTTCACGTTTCAGCTACCCTCCATAGCTTGCGACCGGTTGGACGCCTAAGCGCTGCCGATCATAACGTCCTGCCTGAACAGTTTGACACCAATCGAGATGGTCCAGGTACCATTGGACGGTCTGCGCCAAAGCGCCGGAGAGATCATATCGGGGCTTCCAGTCCAACTCTCGGGTGAGCTTGCTTGCATCCATTGCGTAATGACGGTCGTGTCCCGGTCGGTCTTGCACAAAAGCTTGTAAGTTGGTGTACGCACCGATACCTCGCTCAATCAGCGCATGATTTTCGCGAGCCGGTAGAAAGCGCTCAAGTATCGCGCAGATCTCTTGGACAATCTCGAGATTCGTGCGTTGCTCTCCTGCTCCGATGTGATACTTTTGGCCAAGCGTCCCGGCTTCAAGCACCCGTAGGATCGCCTCACAATGGTCCTCGACATAGAGCCAATCTCGGATCTGCCGGCCATCGCCGTAGATGGGCAACGGCTTTCCTTCTACGGCATTCAAAATCATCAGCGGAATCAGTTTTTCAGGAAACTGATGGGGTCCATAATTATTCGAGCAGTTCGTGAGTAGGACAGGCAGGCGGTACGTCTGGTAATAGGCGCGTATCAGGTGGTCTGCGCCGGCTTTTGAGGCGGCATATGGGGAATTCGGAGCGTACAAGCTACTTTCCTTAAAAGCACCCGTGCCGTCTACCGTTCCGTAGACTTCATCGGTCGACAGGTGCAGGAACCTGAATTTTGCTCGCTCTTGCCCGGAGCGCCCTTGGAGATAGAGCCGGGCAGCCTCAAGCAGGACGCCGGTGCCCAAGACGTTGGTCTTCACAAATTCAAGCGGCTCGTCAATGGAGCGATCGACGTGGGTTTCGGCGGCGCAATTCACCACATAGCGGGGTTGCCATTGCGAGAAGAGCGCGTCCATAGCGGCTCGGTCGGCGATATCGGCTTGCACGAAAGCGTACAGCGCGTGGCCCGAGACGTCCGCCAAGTTCGCCGCATGGCCGGCATACGTGAGCTTATCCACGACAACGACCCGCCAGGGCGTGTGATTCAACGCCCATCGGACAAGGTTTGATCCGATAAACCCGGCGCCTCCGGTCAAGAGAAGGGTTTCCATCAGCGTCGCCGGTTGAGCTGCCGATTAGAGTCCATGTCGAACCCTGCCTTGTTGTCGGCCGGCGCCATCACCGCAACAGGGTGCGTATCAAGCATCCTGTTGCCTATCTTTGCGCCAATGCGCTATCGCTTCGCGTGCGCGTTCCAGAAAGCTCAGCCGGAAAGCGCCCCGGCAAGCCTGTCGCCAGTAAACGCGCTCATCGGGCGGCGGCAAGCGGATGTGCGGAACCGCCACGCCGGAAAGCTTGCCCGCCACCAGCGCTTGGAGCTCGTCCAGCAATCGCCGGGCGATCTCACGCCGGTTGAAGTAGCCGTCGAATAGGCGTTTTGCCTCTTCGGCGATGCGCGTACGCAAGGCCGCGCTGTGCGCGAGCCTGCGCAGGGCATCATACCAGCCTTCAGCGCTTAGGGCTACAAATCCGGTCCTTCCATACTGCAGTACTTGGCAGGCTTCCGGCGTCATATCCGCGACGACCGGAATGCCGAGTTGCATGAAGACGAACGCGCGCCCGGCATTGGTGCAGTTCTTGTAGCGAACGAGCCAGTCGTTCTCGTACGCTCCGAAGTGACGCGAGGCGGTGCCGAGTAGGGTGCGTATGACACGACGCCGCGTACTGTCGGTAATCGGCGCGCAGCTAGGCATGATCCCGATGTCGGTTGCCAACAGCTCTTGAGCGAGCGTGCCCAGCTGCCATTGGACATCGACGATCGGCACGTTCGGCCGGCCCACACGCCACGGGCCCAGCCCCCGGATATCATAAATCGCGCGCAACTGGATGGGCAGCTCTTTCGCGAGCGCCTCGAGCGCGCGGCCCACATGCGGGTAACACTGTTCGAGATGATACCGGTTGCCGTGGTAGCCCAACACGACCGCCTGCCGGTCTTCATGTTGCTTCCAAGCGAGCCAATCCTCTTCAATATGGTGCACGAGGAAGATAGTCGGATTGTGGCGAAGGTAATAGTCCCGTTCCTCAATCGACCCTGCGAGGATAAAATCAGCCTGGCGCGTCTCGTGCAACAGCTGCGGCGAGTTGTCCGACGCATGCACGATGCCGATGGCAAGGCGCGGGTTGGCTCTTCGCGCGCCGGCGCCGGCCAGGTCCGAGCTCATGAATATGGCGACGTCGTAGCGTTCGTAGTGGTCCCAATCATCAAGCGCGACTTGGGCGCCTAGCGCCGCCATATCTCGGGCCAGACCATCGAAGAAGAGCCGCCGCGTGCTGTACTGTGCCCTTCGGCGCGTGTTGAATACAATCTTCATCGCGTTGCCTGCCCCGCATGTCGCGTCTCTTGCCATCGGTCGATGGCGCCAAGATCTGCGATGAAATCGGCAAAAAGTTTAGCTTTGAGCTCGGCCCCAGCTTCGTTCACGTGCACCGAATCGGCAAAATATTGGCCAGTGGCAGGCATTACCTCAGCGAACTCAAACAGCGCGGCGCCCGTTTCACGCGCCACGTTGCGGACTACCTCGCGGTGCTCCTTCATGCCTTCTTCGTAGACCTGTCGATAGGGCCCTTGCGGCTCGGCATCCGGCCGGTACGCCGCGGTCGGCAGCACCACCACGATGTCGCGGCTTTGCGCCACGTCTACAAGCGTGCGCAGGTTGCGGGCAAAATAACGCGGATGCGATCGGCTGAAATTTTCTCTATACTCCTCGCCGGCCGGCCGGTGATCAGCCAGTGTTGTCGTATACTTGTAAATACTCTCCGGTCGCCAGAGGCCTAGCCGGATGCCAAGCAAGCGCGTCAATGCCAAGGAACCGAACAAGCGCTCTCGCGCCGTGACCCCAGACCATGATTTTCGGTAGCCGGTGTAATCACCGCTAAAGACCGGCTGCCGTCGCGGATGGATGTCGTTATGCGCATGGTACGGAATCAGCATGTCGGGAGAAAGGTCCAGCACCTTGAATTGTAGGTTCATCAGGATCTCCGCCGAAGTATATCCAGGCACACCGGCATTCACCACCTCGATCGTGACTCCTGGATACCGCTTTGACAGATGCTCCTCTAGAAGCGCAGGATAAGTCTTAGCGTCATCCGCAATCGCCGTGCAGTACGTATCCGACGCTCCAAGGGCTACGATGCGGTAAGTGTTGACCGGTTTATCGGCGCTGATCTCCGCTCCACGGAAACCCAGACTGTTGTGCCTCACTGTATGTCTTGGGCTGCGATAGCCAGGCTTGAGCGCATACACCAGCCAGTGGTGCGGTTGGTAAAGCGGCGTATGGCCGAGGTACGAAGCTCCCGGCCCGACCGGAGCCGCGTACACGCGTTGCTGCTCATCCGTTGCCAACCATCGCAGCCATACCCGGCAGCCGATCTCTAAAACCAGCACTGTCGCGCAGGCCGACAAGAGCGCCACCCTTGCGCGCAATCGCCGCACTTTTGCCGGGTGAGCAAATTGCGCCGTCACCGCTTGGGCCCTGCCCGAAGATCTAAAACGATCAAACGCCGTATCGATGGGGATAAATCCTTACCTTCCAACAATGCTTGATACGACGGCCACTGAGCGCTCGGCACCGCACGGTGCACATGGTAAATGGGCAAGAAACGAGGCACCTGTTCGAGATCGATGATCACGCGGTGCTGACTCATCAAGCGCTCGAGCTTAGCCGGATCAGATTTCGAAAACCGCTGATAATCGATGATCGCATAGTCGCTGCCTTCACCGTGCAAATCGATCGTGCCCTTGAAATCAGGCGCTAAGCTGTCCACGGCGTTTCCGAAATAGAACGACACATGTTCGCGTAGATTTTCCTGGTCGCGGGCGCATAGGCGACCGCCTTGCTCGCGCATGTAGGCCACCAGTTGTTTCGTCATTTCCGGGTAGACCGTACGGTAGGCGACCCAAGGACGAACCTGCCAGGCTCCCGCGGCAAGGATAATCCCTACAACGCCACCTACGATAAACGGCCTGTGAGCCGGCTTGAATCGATCCACGAGATGACCCAATGCCGCGCCCGCGGCGATGGCCAACGCGGGAATCACCACGTGTACGGATTTAAGCGAAGCATAGGAGAGGCTGCCGTATAAATAAGCCAGCACGATCTGCGCAAGCAAGAGCCGAGCTTCGGGTGAACGAAAGCACCGCCGGCCCAAAAGCGCGCAGCCGCCGATAGCCGCCAAATAGAATACCGGTGTCTCAAGCGTAGCGAACATGTGTGCAAGAAAACGCACATTCTCTCCCACCACCCCAAGCCATCCCCCGCTTCGGGCAAGCTGAATAGCGGTGAGAAGTTGCGGGGCCTGGGATGTACGAAACACGCCACGAGCAAGATAGCCGTCTGTCATCAATACGCTCTGGCCGCTGGCCATGGCGTATGCCAACGTGATTAAGAGGTAGGGTCCCACCAGCAACGCACCGAGCGCCAGTGTGCGAAAGGCCCATCGTTTGGCAGCAGAAATCGAACGCCAGGCCTGTTGTTGGACGAAGTCGCTGATAATAAATGATCCGATGGCAAGCCCCGCCACCGGATGCATCAATACCCCGACGCCGCTTATCCCCCCGGCTGCAAGAAAAGAACGCGGTAAGCGATTTGGATGCGCGAGGCTCTTCAAGTAATACGCTGTCGAGAGCATCACCAAGAACGCCGCGCCCGCCTGCGGGTACCCGGTTCGTGCGAATGCGACGCTGCTGCCGGATACCGCCAAGCAAGCCGCGGCGCACAGCCCGGCTGCCGGCCCGCTAAGCCGTCGACCGAACCCGTAGACGAACAGGAGCGTAAGAAGGCTGAACACGCCCGATACGATCAACACCACGTTGTCGCGAATCCCCAGCACCAAACTCGCCAATGCCAGTACGGCCACATGCAGGAGCTTTGCCGGCCGCGCGATCGCGCCACGGTCTTTAAGATAAGTCCGCAGGTCCGGCCGGTCTTCCGGCGCTGTCCGCCACCACCGTAAAGCAAGCCTTGGCGTTTTGGCCGCGTTGGCATAGTGTGCGGCATCGTAATGGATCAGGCCTGTGCGCGACAATCCCCACAGACGCAGCGCGCCGCCGACAGCCAGTATCACGGTCAGCGCAATCAGCATCCACGCACTCGGTAACGGCAACCGGAGGCGGTCATTCATCACGCGCGCGGTTTACGCCCCTTTACCGCCAGCGCCCATGGCCGCGCAATATACTCGCGCCACCAGCTTCGTGCCTGCGGCCGACCGTCGGCAACAATAGTCCAGCCCTGCTGCGCAAACCAACCGCCCACGTCGTCGTACGATCGGCGATCCATGCGGCCGGCCGAATACCAATCGAACATGTGATGCCGCGTGGGCTGTACGCGAACGAATGCGTTCACAAGGCCGGCTAGCCGCGTACGGTGGAGGAGCTGTCCGCAAGCTCCCATGATGTTCGCGAAGCGCATCAGTCCCTTGATGGACAATTGAGAGCTGAAACGCCGCAGCATGCCGTCGATCAGTTCAAACAGCGCATTGCCGCGATGGCTGAATTGTACCGATAGTACGCCGCCTGGCTGAGTGACATGCACGAGTTGATCGAATGCACGCTGGGCGTTTTCGGTGAACGCCAGCACCCCGATAGTGAACACCGTATCGAATGAGGCGGGTTTAAACGGCAGGTGCAGCAGATCACCTTGCACGACGTGGACGTTCGGGTAGGGTGCCAGATTTTTCAAAGCGGCATCGACCGCCGGCGTCAAGTCAAGCGCCACAACCCAACGGGCGGATTTGGCGGCTTCTCTGCTATAGCGGCCATTGCCGCAGCCGGCGTCAAGAACCAAGCGTCCTGTGATATCTTTCGGCTCCAGCAAGCTTTTTGACCAAAACGCCCGCGCCGCGTCCTGTTCAAGGCTTCCCCACATCTGGGGATTCGCGAGCGCCTCATCCGGCGCCATCCACCCCCATCGACGATAGCGCTGCCATTCGTGGCCAAAAAATTCATGGGTATGCTGATCGTGCGCGCTCAGCAGATGCTCTGGCGGCAGCATTCGCGGGATTCCATCACGCACCGGGTATTCTGCGTTGCAACCCTGACACGTTAAAGTGCCCTCGTCCGGACCGAGAGATGATCCTACCTTTATTCTCAACGAGCCCCCGCAGGAAGGACAGCACAGGATGTCCAGGAGCTCGGGCTTCATCGGCGCTCGGTGGTGTGGGCGGCCATCGGCGACAAGAGCCATCGCAGGAACCTTGCCGTGGCGCTTTCCTCGACGACCAGCCCGAACGGCACGCGTAACCGCATCAGAGATACTCCCAGTGTAACCAAGTAGCCGGCCATGAGAGCATCGCCTCTGGTAGGTAGCGCACCCAACGCCAGCCGCAGCAGTGACGACCATGCGATGACTAGGATCAACCAAGCCCCGAATACCTCAGGATGCATCAGCCGCCGCCCGGTTGCCACACACGACGACGCTTCCAGCGCCCGCCTGAAGACAGCGACGCCACGTGAAGCGACGGACGCGATGCCGCCCATCTTGCGAACAAATCCGCTTGTCGCTACCGCCGCCGGTAGATGCCGCCACAACTGACGGCTCATTCCGGATACCGCGCGTATCACGAAGCTTTCCCCGCGCGCTTGCTCGAGCGCCGTCAGAGGCTTGACCGGCATCAACCACCACCGCTGCTGTTGCCGACAGACGACGTGACGGTGAGCGCGGCATCGTAGCGGGCCATCTTGTTCGCTCGATTGGCGACAAGCAAGGTGTAAGGCCCCGTTTTCAGTGCTCCCGGCGTCGTGAATCGGATCTCGACAGAGCTTATGTAAGTGGTCAGTTGGAACGCGCCCGTACCCGCCCCCTGTCCTAATTTTACGACCGTATCGCGGTCGAAATGCCGGCCGTGTACCGTGATGACCGGCTGCGTGCCATATTCGATCACGGACGGCTCGAGACGTTCGATAACCGGTGTTGGGTAGGTCGCGATTCGGTACAATTCAAGACCGAAAGCCAGCAGCAAGAGAAAAAAAAGCCCGACACCGGCATCGATGATATTGACTATGCCAAAAAGTCGCCCGCGCCCGTCAATCCATGCCATCACGCTTGTCCTGGCTCCAACTGACCGTTTTGCCTAGCTGACGCTAGTTTGGCCACAAGGACATGAGCGCCTATTGCGGCAAAGAGCAAGTAACAGGGCATCAGCATGTCGCGTAGCCGGATAGCTAGACCTGCGTTGCCGCAACGTAAACCCACCGCCATGGCCATGATCACGAGGTATCCCGCGAGCGAGCCGAAGAGCCACGCGTTTGCCTTTAGGCCTCGCCAAATACCGACCAGCACCAAGGGCGCAAGGAATGCGTTCAAAGCCGCCAGGGGAATCAAAGCCCACAGTAAGCGGCTACGGTAGAGCGTATCCGGAAAAGGAGACCCCATCAGCCGTGCAACACCCTGTGCGGCGGTAACCGCCTGCTCCACGAATGTGAATCTGGTTCCCACGAGTATTCCCTGAGAGAGCAGCGAGAAATGCTCATAATAGCGCTCAGGATAAAAGCGGTAATTGCTGGCCGTCAATTCAGCGAAATAATTATTCAAACACAAGATGGCACTGCGTTCAAAGAAGCGATCTATTACCGCATCAAGACTCGATAGATGCCGCAAGACGGTAACGACTATCGCGCAAGCGAGCATGAACGCGAAATACTGCCGCCCGGGCCAGGCGCGTGTCGCCATCCATAACCGGCAGGCTCCGAGCAGCACGGCGATTGCCGTCAACACCATGCTCACATCCCGTCGAATCACGAACACGCAAGCGGCCATTCCAACCAAGAAAAATACCGCCATTACCAAGCGCGCAATAGGAATCGGCCGCTGACAGATCGTGCCCAGCAAAAGAATAAAACCCATTGAAAGAGCTGTCACCGACCACTCTTTTAAGCCGCTTACGGACCAAGCGAACAGCGTAGGATACCACGCGATACCGATGAAGCTGGCGGCCGCGGCCCACCGA
>Ga0247727_10000805_pt1 | contig 76818 bp, 80 predicted proteins | sample WisWelCaveWW1625_FD_202498 | JGI IMG/M metagenome (GOLD analysis project Ga0247727, IMG submission 202498) | Biofilm microbial communities from Wishing Well Cave, Virginia, United States - WW16-25 | ecosystem: Environmental > Aquatic > Deep subsurface > Groundwater > Cave microbial mat | place...
CAGTGAGGATTCTGGTGGTTGATTTGGTTACTGTGTCGGTGACTCCTAGGCTTTCTGTGAGGGATCTGGTGGTGGCCGGGGTTGTTGTTGTAGCTGTGACTCCTAGGCTTTCTGTGAGGGATCTGGTTGGAATTGGTACAGATGCCGCAGCTCCACTACTTGTTATGCCAAGGTTTTCTGTGAGTAAGAGAGGTCTTCCGAGTTGTTCTGTGATCCCAAGGTTCTCTGTGAGTAAGAGTGGTCTTGTGAGTTGAGCCGTGATCCCAAGGTTCTCTGTGAGTTCCGCAATAGTTAGAGGATCGGCTGCTACATACCAATTTCTTGCTTCAGTGAATGTCGAGTTGGTCTTTGTAATCTCCACTTTGCCTAGTGCATAAAGCCGTGGAAAGACTAATGGTATTGAATAGTTATATGATACGCTTGTCTTGTTATTCTCCAAGCTCCTAATCCAAGTGATCGTTTTTGTGCCATTAACGTCTAAAACCAAACCATCTGTTACTACTTCAAGCTGAGCTGGAACAAACTCTTGAATAGTCACTAGATCTCCGCTGATAAACGATTCGACGTCGATTTTTACTTCAAAGGAATTTGGATTTGTAATTGGATCAACTTTGCTTTGCGCTGTTCTGATGATATCGTAATCGTAGTCTGTTTTTACTGTAAAGTAAGTATCAAAGTTTGTAACTCCGTTTGGAGTCTGGGCAGTGACCCCTATAGTATAGTCCCCTTCCTTATCTGTCACATATTGTGCATCATAAAGACCACATTCAGAATTTCTGCTAATTCTATTGTTGGTATCAAGGATGACATTTTGTAGCTTCGGATCGGTTATTGCCATTGATATATTTGCGTCACAAACTGGATGTCCTTGGTTGTCAAGTACTACAATTACAAATTCAGCGTTCTCACCTGGTTTGTAGATGCTCTTTTTTGTGTTTACAGATACAAGACCCCAAGCAAATTCGTCTTCTACGATATATTGCGTATTGTCAATTTCAATGACTGTCTTAATATGATAAATGCCGGCCCTTACAACCTGATCTGGCGCAAGTTTAATCTTGAATTTGCCATCCCTGAGCTTTTCATACTCCGATATGGTTTGAACTAGATTCCCCTGAGGATCGTATATCTCTGCGTAAATTGTGCTGTTAGTATCCTGCCATTGTTCGCGTTGAATTTCTGTTGTATTTTCTGAAATAATGTCATCCAAGTCATCTGACAAGGATTTGATGCCTTGTGCGTGTTCTGAAAGTATTGTGTCTGTTACATTTGCACTAATTGATTCCGCATCATCAGAAATTACTTCGAGTTGGTCTTTTATCTCAGTTGATAATGGCTCGTTTGATTCCTTGTTCTGTTTTAAGAGTTTGATTTGTTCTCTTAGTTGTTTAATCTCATTTTTGGTTTGAGCAATTTGTTCAAGAACATCCTCAGATGGTTGAGACATGGAATCATCGGCGTCGGCAAACGGTAGGAGTGAGCCGATCAGATAGCTTATCGGATCAATTACCGGGTTCGATGCATTGTCAGTAGCATTTTGGTTGGTATCTTGCTCTGCTGTCTGCATTAGTTCTTCGAGTTTGTTTTCGAGCTGTTCAAGTCGTTTAGCCAAGATTTCATATTCATTGTAATATTCCAAATCGAACTCGACTTCTTCGTTTATGAGGTAGCTTTGTTTTGTTTGGGTGATGATTGGTTCTACGGTTAATTCCGTGCTTGTTTGATTAGCATTTAGAGTTTCATTGTTTGTTTGACTGACATTAAGATAATCACCCATCATGAGCAATTCAGAAATATCCAGAGTCAGATTCTTTGGCAGTTTTGCAAGGTATAGTTCCCTGATTTCGTTTTCAGTTAGGGCCCATGGGTAGATGATTGTATCACCTATTATTCCTGAGAATTTATTTTCAAGTTTTGCCTCTGAACGCAGCGAAGATAGATGCGCGCCTATTACGATGTCGGCCTGCGAGTCAGCCATTTCTGCAGGTGTGGCAACAAGGTCGCCCTCTGAGATTCTAAATGTGTCTGCTAGTGTCTTCTCTGATTGAAGCGTTCCGTTTACGTACAACGATAATTCAGTGCCATTTATCATGGCTGCAACGTGTGATAGAGACTCGATTCTGCTTGTACCCTCAATTTCAGTCCACCTGATTCCATCAAACACTGCAAACTTGGCAACATTCTGTGGTTCAATTATGTTGTTTAATGACAAAACGAATGACCCGTCCTTTGATATGATGGTCATCTCATCTGATGCAATTTTATAGTTAGGTGTTATCCAAGTTGATATTGTTATTTGAGCTGTTTGAATTATTGGCGTCACAATAAATTGTGTGGCGTTTGTGTTTAGTGTGGCATTTACATTGGTGTTGTTAAGTAGAACAAATGGTATTTTTTCTATGACTGAAATGGTTTGATTTTGTATTGATTTTGCAAAGAACGGGGACTTGGTATCATTGTATATTCTGAATATTTCATCTAACGTGAGATATTTGTTATAGATCTGTACTTGATCAATGGTACCTGAGAATTCGCTTCCTGGTGTGTCTACAGTTCTTGAATCGAGATTTGCTCCCACTACCAGATCGGATGTGACGTTTGAAATTTGTGGGGTTGTTTCTACAATTGCTCCCGCAGAATTGATTTCGATTTTTGGATCTGTTTTTGTTGTGTCTGAAAGAGTTCCGTTTGTGTATATGGAGATGTCTGTTCCATTGTATGCCCCAGCAATGTGCGACCAGTCACTACCTATTTGTGATGAGGTTTCGATTTTGTGCCATTTTATTCCGTCAAATATTGAAAATGTCGCAACTTTTTGAGGATGTATGTTATTGTTTAGTGTAAGCTCAAACGCATTTTCGCTGGATATGATGGTGAGCACCGACGAGGCTGCCAGGTAATCTGGTTTTATCCACGCAGTAACAGAAAGCCCAGTAAAGTTGCCTGACTTTGTCTTGTTAATTTTTATGAATCCACCATCGAATGTAATGCCTGTCTGATTTACGAATACATTACCAACTGTTTTTGAGCCATTAATCGAGTCGTTGAGGGACCAATCCGGTATTACGACTGTGATAGGCTCAGTTTGAGTTTTGTTTGCGGGTATGGCTGTGGCGTTTGCGGGTATGGCTGTGGCGTTTGCGGGTATGGCTGTGGCGTTTGCGGGTATGGCTGTGGCGTTTGCGGGTATGGCTGATAAAATATTTCCTTGCATGCTCAGTTCTGAATCAGTAGAATTGGTATCTTCAGCATATGCATAATACGATTCAGAAATGGATAATGGTGTAACTATTACAGATGAGGATAAAAGAGAAATAAAAACAAATGAAAAGGTTTTATTGTAATTCTGAAATTTTATTTTTGGATTTTCAGATCTGACGATTATATAAAAGGCCGCAATGGCGAAAATGAAAAGAAGTGTAGACGATTGTTGTTCAAACGAGTTACCAACTAGTCTGAATTGGTTTCCAAAATCATCATAAGTTGATTGGAGTGACAGTGCATCAATGATTGGTTGTATCTCTAATAGATCAATGTCAAGTTCAGTGCCAAAGATGTTTTTTATGTCAAGTAAAGTTCGAGTATTATCGTTTTGAGCTGTACTCATACTACCACCCAGGGATCCCACCAAGTCATTGTATAATGATACAATGGGAACAGTGGGCAGTGGTAAGTCAATTATTTTATCAAATTTGAATTTTCTATAATTGAAGATCCTTTCTAATATTGCTTGATTGGTATTGTGCTTGGCAAGATAAATTTGGTTTTCTGATCCATCATTGTTTGTAATTATCATTTGTTCGCGGATGTCAAGTATTGTAATATGATCAATTGTTGGTTGTCTTATTATCCTAATTGTTAATTCTTGAGTTGAAAAAGAATCAGATTGCTTCTCTGCAATTCGTACTATGAAATTTTTTCGTATTGCTACATCATTGGACTGTATAGCAACTGATGTTTCGATAAATTCTGGTTGTGTGGTTTGTTGTTGGGGTAGTTGTGGTATTGTATCACCATATGAGGATATGAAAGGCAAAGCAGTTAGAATAAAGATTAACATTAATGAGATTACTTTTGACCCTACCAAACCAGCGATCTTACAGAAATTTGATAATATAACTTAGCTGAAATGTCAATTTTATTATACAATGACTAAATGATCGCAAAAAATCAGATAAGCGCTCAGGAATTTTTGAAATAATTTGATGCCATAAAACAACATCCAAAGGTAATCTTGTGTGTATACAAATGTGCTGTATGCCAAAGTCGCTACAAATTACGTAGAGAACCATCACACTAGTTTGTGGCCACGATTACCCTTCTTCTGAAATAACAAAATGGTTTTGATTGAAGATTTGATAACACGGACTTTGAATATGATAGTTGTGAAAACTGGGAGTTTATGAAATCGATAACGACATCATGTCAAATTGTTATTCGGAGTACATTATTTACAAAGATTCCATATTATTACAAAAGATAAAGAATTACTAATTTAGCAAGTTTTTGGATTTTAGAAAAATTTTATTCCATTGCTTCCAGCTTAGTCTACCTGTCTGTGTGTTTTGCCTACTTGGATGATAGCTGCACAAAATTATCTTGTTATTATATGAAAAATTGTTTCCATGAGAAAACTTTTGATGTTTGATCCCAAGAAGTTGTTTTAAAGTGTCAAATGCTATCTTCCCAAGACAAACTATCACTTTAACATTTTTCAAAAGAAGCAATTCCTGCTCAAGATACTCAGAACATGTGTTGATCTCCTGTTTGGTTGGCTTGTTATCTGGCGGTGCGCACTTTACCGCTGCTGTAATGTACGCATTAATGAGGTTAAATTCGTCGTGGATTTGCGTGCTTGTTGATTTTGTGGCAAACCCATTATCAAAGAGGGCCCTTGCTACCCAATCCCCTGAGCTATCGCCTGTGAACATCCTACCTGTTCTATTTCCACCGTGTGCAGCTGGTGCCAACCCTATAATTAATAGTTGGGCATTAGGATCACCAAAGCCACTCAATGGCCTTCCCCAGTATTTTTCCTGACTGTATCGTTTTACCTTTTTAGCAGCAACTTTTCTAATATACGCTGCAAGTCGTGGACATTTTTTGCATTGAATAATTTTCTCATTTAATTTGGAAATGGTGCGTATTTTCATCTGTTATTTGTATTAGAAATTCTATATTTTATTTTTGAAATAAACACAACTAACACGATCGATAAAACCAAAGATACTAACGGTATTTCAAATTCTGGCAGTGATTTATCTGGCGAGTATATCTCCCCCCATTGGTTTGGACTTGAGAACTTCGTCACAAGATTCAGATTTTGTGGATAGGTGTATGTCTTATTTGAGTGGGCGTCATAGACTAGAAAATAAAAACCGTAAACATTTTCTCTGCCGATCAGGCTGGTAGGAATTCTGAATTCATAGCTAGGATGTGGCACAGGGGTATACCTATCATTAATGTCCGAGACAGCACTTATACCAATAAATCCTTCAGGATTTGGAATTTTATTAAAGAAATTAGTTTCAGTTGGTGTATGGCCTCCTTGATAAGTAATACTAGCTTCTTCAAGTGAGATCGTAAAACAGTAATCATCCAAGTCTGCCTTTGTCGATTTGTTGTTTTTTGTGTCAAAACAGATAATTGCGTAATCATTCATTTTATCCAGATGATTATCGGTTATTGGATCTAAAAATATGTAGACAAAATCGCCTTGATGTGCGCTTCTTAGGATAACTTGGGTGTCATTGTAATAATACGTATCAAGGCTTGATTCTTTCCATTCAAATTCATGTGTCCATTTTCCATCGAAAATAATCTTATCCATCGTACCTGATACAGTTATCGGTATAGGCTCAAAGGCATAAGCACTACTACTAAATCCAAAAATTATCAACAAAATAATCACGTATGGGTTCATTACGTTTTAGTTGGAAAAATCAAGATATATTTTTGTATTATACATTCAATCTGCCGATATAGCTAAAAATGACCGTTTTGGCACGATTTTATTTAATAAAAGTCCATAATCACTATATAGCGGAAAAGGATCCGTACCTCAATGAAATATACCACAACTATACTGTTTGGGGTTTCTCTAGCAGTTGTAGCTGGCCTGTTCGGTTCTGGCTTGTTAGGAATATCCATAACAAAGGCAGATAAAACTGATCTCGGTACAACCGGATTATTTACAGGTCATGTAACTACAATAGTAAGAGATTCTCAAGGCAATATCAAAGAGTATAGACAAAGCGACAACTTGATCGTCAATCAGGGAGAGAACTGTGCCCTAAAGCTACTGTTTCAAACAGCTACCGGAGCAGCTGGTGCTAATGTTTGCGCAGGAGCAAATACACAAGGGTTCAAGTTCATTGAAATCGGAAACGTCAGCGCATCGCAATCAGGAACTCCTCCTACCCCACTATCCACGGATGTTAGGCTTTATGGCTCACACAACGCCACTACAGCTGGCAACAACCCAGGTCTAGTTAGAAAGGTAGCAACAACAGTCACTTGGAGTAACAATACTTCTTCTACTTCATCATCGGCAGCCTCAGTAGTATTGGCAGCGACGTTCACGAATTCTGGTTCCAGTAGCAAAACTGTAAACGAATCAGGTTTGTTCAACTCAACAATGGGAACAAACGGAGATACTGATGCAATCTTTGCAAGACAAACATTTTCGACAATCACCCTGAGCGCTAACGACTCATTGACAGTCCAATGGACCGTCAATATAGGCGGAACTGGCACCATCACAGGCGGATAAGCTCCAAACTTTTCTTTCTTTTTTATTTTAATTTATGACATATTGTAAAATATCAGTGTAGATTTTTCTTTGCCTTTCTATATCCATGACTGAATGTTTTATCGTATAGTTTAGAGTATTCGTATGATTTTGGCTGTATGACATCTCCAATCATAACTACTGCAGTCCTTGTAATTTTTTCTGCCCATACCTTTTTTACAATATCTTCAAGCGTGCCTGTGATTATTTTTTGGTCAGGCCAGCTTGCTCTATATACAATTGCAGCAGGCGTTGACTTTGGGTAGCCTCCCTTGATTGCTTCTTTTACTATATCTGATAGCAGATGCACGCTCAGGTAAAAGATCATGGTAGATTTGTGCTTGGCGAGCTCAGAAATTCGTTCCTGTTCTGGAACTTTGGTGCGCTTTTCTGCCCTTGTAATTATGATGGTTTGAGTTACGCCTGGCAGAGTAAGCTGCAAACCCAAGGCCGCAGCTGAGGCCAAAAACGACGTAACCCCAGGCACTACTTCACACTCTATTCCTTCTTTTTGGAGATTGTCTGTCTGCTCCCGTATTGCCCCGTAGATGGCAGGGTCTCCATCGTGCAGTCGTATGACCAGCTTATTTTTTTGAGCATTGTTCTTCAGGATTTCGAATATTTCTTCGCGGACAAGTCCTGCTGCGTCATGCAGTTTTGCTTTTTTGCACACTTTGAGTATTTGCTGTGGAATCAAAGATCCGGAATACACAACGACGTCTGCCTTTGTAAGAAGTTTTTTTGCCTTGACTGTGATGAGATCGGGGTCTCCAGGGCCGCACCCAACAAAGTAAACTCTAAACACGCTTGACCACCATGATTGAGAAATATTTTGTAGTCATTGTACTTTCGTTGACGTCACCAAGTCTCATCTTTCTTACTATTTCGTTTGGTGTGCCAAGGTCTTGGCCTATTGCAAAAATAGAATCGTCAGAGAATCCAGACTCTTTGAGAAGTTTGATCACCTGATCAAAATATCTGCCGTCTTTGAGAAAGATCATTGTATCACAGTTTTTTGCAGTCTCTTTTATTCTTGATAGATCATAGCATGAGGGGATCACTACCATGGTCTCGGCCCCCTCTGCCAGACTGATTCCTACCTTTGATGCAAATGTAAACATTGAAACGATTCCTGGGATGACTGAGATTTTTATTTCCGGATATTTTGTCTGAAGTTCCCTGTCTAGGTATATCCAAGTGCTGTATAGATACGGGTCGCCAACGGTAAGATACACCACTTTTTTCCCTTCATGCACCTTTTGTGCCAGTATCTTTGTGTTTTGCTCCCATGTGGACTCGAGTGTTTCCTTGTCCTTTACCATTGGAAATACCAAATTCACTATCTCCAAATTTTTAGACTTGGCAATCAGCGATTCCACGACAGAAAGTGCGATGCTCGGCTTTCCTTCCTTTGCCGTAGGACACGCGATGACTTCGGCATTCTGTATTGCTTTGACTGCCTTGACTGTGAGTAGCTCTGGGTCACCTGGGCCGCATCCTATGCAGACTAGATCATGCATGATATCAATCAAAAATTTCCTAGTTAAAAGCGAATTGACTAGATTTTTGTTGCGGAAATTATTGTGACTGGGTTTCTTGCAAGCATCATGGTTCCAGTAGAGGTTTTTCTGCTCTTTGATATGGTGACCTGTGTAATGTCAACGTCTGCAAAGTCAAGCTTGTTTATCACATCTAAAACAGCATAAAGCGTTTCAATCAGAATTGTTCCTATCACTATTCTTGCGCCAGGCTTTAGCTTGCCATGACATAAACTGACAATGTCTTTTGTGTCACCGCCGGTTCCGCCAATAAAGATTGCGTCAGCCATAGGCAGGCCTGATACTTTTTGTTTTGCATCACTGAGAATCAGCTCAACGTTTGAGACGCCAAATTTATCAAGGTTTTTTTTGGTAAGCTCTACTGCCCTTGGATCAACGTCTATTGCGTAAATTTTCCCTTGCTGCCCCACTTGTAGCGCAGATTCTATTGTTATGGAGCCACTTCCACATCCAATATCATAGACCAGATTTCCAGCTCCGAGCCTTGCCTTGCTTATTTGAACTGCACGCACCTCTTCTTTTGTTATTGGAACTTCGTCTGTTCTCTCAAAAAGTTCGTCTGGTATTCCAGGTGTCTTGTATTTCCACATGGTTCTAGATTGGCTTTAGCGGATTAATCCCAGTACTGGGAAGGTGCACAAGGGTGTACGAGAGAATCCACATGAACAAATAGATGAACACATAGCTGCCAATTCCAGTGGTGACAATTTTTTTCCTATCAGAGGAAGGCAGTCCGATTTTCATTCCCTTTCCAATTATTGTAGAAGCAATGAAAACTATAATCATAAACCCGATTGATGCCCATCTCCTTTCCTCGCCGCCAACTGGTTCAAACAGAAATGTTGCAGCCATTCCAGCAATTGCTGCAAGCCCAATGCGAATCCAGAACAGTTTGTCTAGGAGTTTTTTTCTTCTTGCTATCTCGTCTTGGCTGTCAGTTGGTGGTGCTCCTTGCGCCTGTTCATCGTTTTTTTTGGGATCTTCTGGGTTTGGCGTCTTTTTCTTTGGGTGTTTCAATGAAATTTCTACGATGACTCTATTGTGTCCGTTTTAAAATGTTTGGTCATATCAGTAAGAGTATATTCAGATTCTTTTGGTAATTTATTGTGGCACTAGCAGGAATAGAGCTGACCTTTCTTGTCAGCGAGATATCAAAGCAGACAAGCGGATATTATGTGAATAATATCTATTCGATAAACCAGGATAGCGTTCTTTTGAAATTACACCATCCAGAAAAGCCGGATCTTTTTTTGGTGGTATCATCAGTCGGTTTGTGGTTTACTGGGATCAAAATTGAACCAATAGAAGAAAACAGGATGGTAAGGCGCCTCCGAGATGATCTTTTGCGATTAAAGCTTGTCAAAATAGAGCAGATAGGAGTTGAGCGAGTCGCGTACCTTACATTTTCCGGATTTGACAAAGAGTTTGTTCTGATTTGCGAGTTTTTTGGCGACGGCAACATCCTGCTTTGCAACAAGGAACTCAAGGTTCTGGCGCTTTCGCACTCAATCGAGGTAAGGCACAGGGAGCTGCATGTCAGCAGTACATACGCCCCCCCGCCACAAAAAGGCCTAAACATTTTTGATATTTCTGAAGAAAATTTTGCAGAATCAAAGACTGTTTCAACTCCAATAGCAAAATGGTTTGGAAGAACGTTTGGCCTTCCATCAAAATATTCAGAAGAAATACTTCGTTCTGCAAAAATTAATTTAAATTCGACCGGCGCTTCCCTTACCGATAACAACATCAAAGACATCATATCGTCTGCAAAAACACTAACCCAAAATATTGTCACGGGAAATCACGAGCCGGTACTTGTCAAAACCAAAGACAGCTTTGACGTCTATCCAATTTCCATCACTACATCTGATTCAGAGCAGGAAAAAATTCCAAGCTTTATGGAGGGCCTTGACAAGGTATTTTCAAAAATCCTTCTGGAAAAAGGCAAGGCGGTAAAAACAAGCTCACTTGACAAAAAAATTGTCGACCTCCAGTCCAAAATAGACGAACAAGTCAAGGCAATCTCACAGGTAAAGGAAAGGTCAGAAAAAATATCAGGCGTGGCAAAATCTCTCTTTACATTTGCATCGCGTGGAATAACCAGCATCGAGGATCCTGCGGCAGCTGATATTCTAAAATCTCACAATGCCGAAATGATCAAAGAAAGGGGCGTTCCGTTTCTAAAAATCGACAGCGAGAAAATCCAGATACGCCCAGAGTCGTCGTTTCCTGCCATTGCATCCACGTTATTTGACGAGGCAAAAAAACAATCAGCCGCTATAGGGTTAATTGAATCGCTGAAAAAGAAAAATCAAAAAGAAATTGACAAGCTAAAATCCCAATCAGACACAACTAAGAGCGCCGCATTCTTTACCGAGTTTAAGAAAAAAGAATGGTTTGAGCGGTACAGGTGGTTTTTCACCTCCGATGGTCTGTTAGCCATAGGAGGAAGAGATTCTTCATCAAATTCCGCCATCATACGAAAACAGCTTGCAAAAAACGACAAGGTCTTTCATGCAGAAATTTTTGGCTCACCATTTTTTGTCCTAAAGGATGCGCCAGAAGACATACCGTTTGATACACTAAATGAGGTAGCGAGTGCGACTGTCTGCTTTAGTCGAGCGTGGCGAGAGGCAATGTACGGAATGAACGCATATTGGATAAATCCAGAACAGGTGAAAAAAGCGGCACCGAGCGGCCAGTTTTTGTCAAGGGGCTCCTTTGTTTTAGAGGGACATAAAAATTTCATAAGGGTCCCTGGTTTGAAACTGGCAGTAGGCATACTATACCATGACGAACGATACATTATCATGAGCGGCCCGCCAGAGCCGGTAAAAAAAATCTGCATTTGTTATGCAATAATAGAGCCAGGCGGTTCTGTCATGACAGAGACTGCAAAAAGGCTACGTGTAGAGTTCATAAAATTGCAAGAAGACATTGCAAAGCAATTTGATATTGACGATTTTGTGCGCGCACTTCCTGCAGGCGAAAGCCACATAGCAGAAACTGGCAATACCAATGTTGAGCCAGCCTAGATTCATCATAGATTCAATGCTTGGGACAATCGCAAAAAAGCTGCGAATTTTGGGTTTTGACTGCAGATATTCTGGAATGATTGACGATGAAGACATACTTTTGGTCGCAAAAAAGGAAAACCGCGTCATAATAACAAGAGACCGCCAGCTAGCATTTAACGCAGTAAAGCACGACATTGTATCAGTTGAGATCACTGCTCATACCGAAAAAGATCAGTTGATAGAAATCGCGGAGAGGCAAAGTTTGGGAAAATACAAATTCGATGCAGACAATTCAAGGTGCTCCATGTGTAATGGTAATTTGCATACAATAGAAAAAGAAACGATCGCAGATAAAATACCGCTGAAAACATCTCAAAACACAGAAAGGTTTTGGGTTTGTGTTGACTGCAAGCACATCTATTGGGTGGGAACTCATATTAGAAACTTGGAAACACTCATTGCTGAAATAAATGAAAAGCTATAATCTTTCTGATGGGGATGGGGCAGCTCTTGTACAGACAGCAAGAAAAATAGCAACCGAATTTGTAAAAAACGGCCGCATTTTGGAGCTTGACGGCGATATAAGATCAAGGCTTTCCTTTGAGTCTGGGATATTTGTCACACTAAACATAAAAGACGATCTTCGCGGCTGCATCGGATTTCCGTTACCAAGAAAGATAGCCGAGTCGTTGCCAGAAGCGACAATTGCAGCCGCTACACAAGACCCGCGGTTTTCTCCGGTGAAATCATCTGAACTGGAAAAAATTACGTTTGAGGTCACCATTCTTACCCCGCCTATTGAGATCATGACTGATGATCCGTTATTACTGCCGTCAAAAATCAAGGTTGGCAGAGACGGCCTAATGGTAAGACAGAACCATCATTCCGGCTTGCTTTTGCCACAGGTTCCAGTAGAATATGGCTGGAATGAGGAGGAGTTTCTTGCCCGCACATGCCAAAAGGCAGGCCTTCCGCAAGAATGCTGGAAGGAAAAACAGACTAGAATCTTTTCATTTGAAGGAATAATTTTCAAAGAGGAACAGCCAAACGGCAAAGTAATTCGAAAAAAATTATAGTATTTTTTCTGATTTGGTGTCGAGTGTTGCTTGTTTGCCATTTTCAAGCTTGTCAAATTCCTCCTGTGATAGTATGACAAGCGGTATGTTTGCAAGAGCGCAGCCGGATGCAACGGTAAGATCTGTTTTTGTGCAGACCATCGCGTTTGGTGCTGTATTGCTTGACTTTAATGAGTATATTGTATATGCACCAACGCTGCTACCGACGCCGTACGGAAAAGCAAGAATGGAATCCTTCACTGATTTTCCGGCAAGGTCATGCCTTTTGTCGTTTATTGTCCCAGTTTTTTTGTCAACAGAGCCAAGAAAGTTGATTGGCGTGTCTGTCTTGAGAATTCTGCCTTGCGCTTTACCACTTACTATAACTTTCATTTTGTCTCGTCTTGAATGATTTGTGAGAGCGGCTTTAGGTTGACATCCACACCATTTGAGTTCTTGAGGTAATATGCTCCCTTGATGCTGTTTGTAGTAACAGAGTCGACATTGTTTTTGTCAATCAACGGGCTAAGGCACGTACAGCAGTCAGAAAGAATTTCGCACCCAGCTCTCTCTATCTCATTTGTGTATCCTATTTTTCTTGCCTGCTCCTGAATTATTCTAGGACAGAAAACCATACATCTCTTCGTAAATGATCTCCCCTTTAACATGGAAGACAGATCGGCCATTTCTTCAAGGCCGAGCTGCGGGCTGCCAAGCGTTATGACATCGCCTTTTTCTGACGTGTTTAGCTCATCATGAATATTTTGCATCTCTTTTTTGCCAAAGTCAACCTTTTCAGAGTCTGGGGTTTCTTCTCCTAGGACAAACTTGCCGCAGCGCCCAGATGTTCCCATCCCGCCGCACAATGACTTGCAGCTCCGCTTGTCCATGCCTGAAACTCCTGAAATTCTGACCGAGTTGTCGGCAATTTTTCCCGCAAAAAACCCGAGCATTCCAAAGGCCATCTCGTCTGGCTTTTCAATTTTCATTCGTATGGTAAGGTTTGGCGTGTCGTCTGCCCTGAGATCAGAGTATGGGCTTTTGCCAGTCAATGCGCTTGCAAGAGCGGAAAACGCGCTCTCTTTGTTTGTCTTTAGGTTGCCGATCGAGTTTGCATAGATTGCCGCGTTGCTTTCTGCAAATGAAACTTGGGTCCCTTTTTCCGGCAGATCAAAAATTTCATACGGAATGCATGAAAACGATGGAATCGCCCCCATTTTTTCGTACGATCGCTTGATGCTTTGCTGTTTTTTTACAAAGTCATCTGAGAGATTATACCTTGAAACCTTGTCAAAATCAAATCCCATGGGATTGACGGTGGTCATCACCTTGAATTTGGCTGACTGGCTTAGCTTTGCAAGGAATTCTTCTCCGGCATCTCCAATTGTGTTATAGTTGACGCCGGAAAGGTGCGCCCATTTTACTGAAATAAGCTTCTGCGCGTTTGTTGCCTCACCTGTTGCAACAAGGATTCTGTACGCGGTTTGCAGGGTTTCCCCCCGCTCTCCCTTTAATGCAAGCTCTTCTTCCTTTGCCAGTTCCACAAATATGATTACAGTCTTGGCTCTATAATACTTGACGTGCATGACTTTAGCTTATTATGGAAATGATTCTAGACTAAAGCAAATGGAAAGGATTTTGCGCGGAATGATAGACACGATGAATTCTGTCAAGCCGCCAAGAATGACTGCATTGCGCGAGCTTCATGATGTGGAAAAAGGCGATCCGTTTGCCATCCTCATTGGCACAATTCTTTCTGCACGAACAAAGGACGAAAACACGGCAAAGGTAGTAAAAAAATTGTTTGCACGATACAAGACTGCAAAAAAGTTAGCGTCTGCCAATACAAAAGACATTGAAAAAATAATCAGATCAATTGGGTTCTACCACGTAAAGGCAAAAAGGATAATCGAGGTAGCAAAGATAATCCAGTCACAGTATGGCGGAAAGGTCCCAGACAATCTGGATGAGCTTGTAAAAATGCCAGGAGTCGGGCGAAAAACAGCAAACTGTGTACTGGTGTACGCCTTTGAAAAGCCGGCCATACCGGTGGATATTCATGTCCATCGCATATCAAACAGACTCGGGCTGGTAAACACGAAAACCCCGGAAGAGACAGAGTTTGCGCTAATTGAAAAGATCCCAAAAAAATACTGGCTTGAAATAAATGACACCTTTGTGATGTACGGCCAAAACATCTGCAAGCCGATTTCCCCAATGTGTAATGTCTGTAAGATAAGAAAACTCTGCAAATACTACAAGAGGCTTAGCTCAGAAACCAGGGTTTGACCCGACTGGCATATACCTCCTATGTACTATGGGTCAACATACAACAAATCAGATCCGTTTAATACTTAAGTATTAAAAATAACATGTTGCCAGTCAAATCCATAAGACAGAATCATATGCCAAACAGCGAGCAGTTGCAAATGATGGAAATCTTTTGCCAGATGGTCAATGACTGTATTAGAATAGGGTTGGAAAACAATTGTTCGACTCTAAAGAAATTATCGCTTCTTTCATACCACAAACTTGCGAAATATCCAATCTTCAGCTCTTACAAGCTAAACGCGATTTCACAGGCTTGTGGAAGATTGGTGCAGATGAAGGCGTCAATCAGGCGAGGTATGAGGACAAAATTGCCATATGTCAGAAGACCGTTTCTGGTAAACTGTTATGGATTTAAGATAAATGGTCGTCTACTGTCAATCCCATACAAGCCAAAACAACCTATCCATATACTGCTCAACGAACACACCACAAAAATCCTATCAAACAAGACCATCAAGATCAGATCGTTTTGCATGAACGAAATAGGCATCAGCCTCTGTATACGAAAGGAATCTGAGGAGATCAAATGTGAAAACGCAATAGGAATAGACAGAAACCTAAGAAACGTCACTGTTGGAAACAATGACAAAATCATATTCTACAAGACAAACAAACTGCTTTCCATCAGGGAGAATACCATCCATGCAAGGGCCGGCTTTAAGCGCAACGATTACAAAATGAAACGAGAGTTCTTCCAAAAATTTAACCAGAGAATGCAACGCAGAACCAAAAAGTTCCTGCACAAAATCTCAAAACAAATAGTTGACAGGGCAAAGGAGACAAAATCCGGAATTGTCTTTGAAGACCTCAAAGGAATAAGAAGATTATACAGGAGAGGAAATGGTAAAGGCAATAAATACAGAAGAAAGATGAATGGCTGGCAATTCTACGAGCTGCAGCGCCAAATACAATACAAAGCAGAATGGGAAGGCATTCCAGTAATATTCGTAGATCCAAAACGCACCAGCATGCTCTGTCCGGTATGCGGAAAGAGAATCCAAGAGGACAGGCAAAACCGACGAAAACTATGGTGCAATAATTGTATGAAGTCGATGGACAGGGATGTAGTGGCATCGCTGAACATTGCATACAAGGGGTGGGCTAGATTTACCCATCCTCGAGGCGACACAGGTGAAGCGACATGTGAGCTTTTTTCACGGATGCAGGAACCCAAGATATCAAACTATGATAGTTTGGCAATCCTGATAGTCGATGTGTCGAAGGGAGAAAGTTGTAAATGAAAACCCCAGCTTTTGAACAGAACCCTACAAGACTAGGAACGCTTCTTGAGCACCAGTAGGGTTACAATTATTGCGCCAACCACACCTGTCACATAAAATGGATAATAGTGGAACGGATTTTTTGAAACGTCACCTGACATTATCTCGATGTTAAGGCTGCCGGAGTTTATCGCCGGAGGATCTGTTCTTTCTTCCATCCCAAACACCTCGTAGCTGCCGACGACGAATTCTTTTAGGTCGACACCGCTCACTACTATTCTCTGTCCGTTGCTGATTGAGACACCCTGCACGTCGCTATTTGCCACGATCACGTTTATCCCATCAAACCAACCGGACTTGTCAATTCGCGTTGCAGGAATGTATCCAATGTCAGGAAAGTTTAGCGCAACCCAGAATCTGCGCTCAGGCGGGCTTGACATTCCTATTTCTATGAACTTGTCCGCAGTGTTTGCGTCGTTTATTCTTAGTATTGCGCTTCCCTTTGGATTTCCATAAAGAAGGTTGTTCTGGATTGTTATCTGCCAGCTTCCCGCATGTGTTTTTTCAAATGGAACCGGCGTTGCGTCTTGCTGAACCCTGTTAAAATCACTTGCCGGCACGGCAATTTTTTGTACAGTTAGTGACGGGTTTGCAACTTCTTGCCCATGAGCTGGGATGATTATGGCTGCGCAAAACAGCAGAACTAGTGATAAAAGTTTCATTTATTCCACAAATGGTTTTTTATGATCCATGATTACCTTGACTACTTCGGGCCGCATGATAAATTCCGAGGGCGAGTTTCCCTCGTCGATTAGTGTTCGAAGCTTTGTGCCGCTTATTTGCTCATGGAATTCAGGGCTGTGTGGGCATGCGCGTTCATTTGTGAATGCAAGGCATTTTTTGCAATAATAAAATGCCGGGAAAAATATAGGCTCTATCTCCAAATCAGTATAGTCAGAAAATATCTCTTGGGCCGCAAATGGGGAATAATATTTTCCAACGCCGGCATGGTCGCGTCCAATGATTATATGGGTGCACCCATAGTTTTGCCGCATTATCGCATGGTGGATTGCTTCTTTTGGTCCTGCATATCTCATTTCTGTGTGGAGTGTAGCAAGCTGGCACCTGTTTTGCGGATAATAGTTCTCAATCATTGCAAGATATGATCCTAAAATAACCTCGTCAACAAAGTCGCCGGATTTTTTCTTGCCGATAAGCGGGTTTACAAAGACACCGTCGTGGGTTGTGAGGGATTCTTTTTGGAGCATTTCATGCGCTACGTGTGGGGGATTTCTTGTCTGGAATGCGACTATTGTCTTCCAGCCGGCATCCGAAAACGCTTTTCTTGTCTGCGTGGGGGTCATCCTGTACTTTCGGATTGGATCGTCCTTTGGTCTTTGTATGTAATCGATTTTGCCACCAATCAGATAATCATTCATTGAGAATGTTTTTGTCACACCAGGATGGTTCGTGTCTATTGTGCCATATACCGCCTGAGCAGTCTTTTGTTTCTCAAAGGTATATGTTTCCTCAACATGCAACACGGCAAATTCGCCATTTTCTACGGTTTTGAGTGCGACTGTTCCTGCCTGCTTTGCTTTTGCCGCGGTTTCCTTGTCCACGTCTAGCACAATTGGTACTGTCCATGCAATATCATTTGAGAGTCTCCCCCTTGAGACAACGGACTCAAAGTCTTGCTGGCCCAGAAATCCCTCCAGCGGACTAAAGATACCATCGGCAATATTTTCCACGTCGTTTGCTAAATCTTCGCTTACTGTAATTGAAAATGCTCCAGCCAGATTTTTTTGTGTAATTCTGTTTATCAGTCTGCCACCATGGGGTCCGATGATGCCCTTGTTGCCGGTCATTTTGAGTGATCCATGTGCAGTCCACACTCTTTGTGTGTGTCAGACTCCCACCACCAACGCCCTGCCCTCAGGTCTTCTCCAGGCTTTACTGCCCTTGTACACGGCTCACAGCCAATGCTAGTGTATCCTTTGTCGAGTAGCTTGTTGTATGGTAGATTGTGTTCTTTGATGTAAGCAAGGGTTTGATCCCAGCTCCAGTTGATTATTGGGTTAATTTTGATTATTCCTCCGTGCATACTGTCAATTTCCACCATCGATGCCTTTGATCTGTTTTCGTTCTGATCACGTCTCAGTCCGGTGACCCAAGCATCCAGCGTTGAGAGCATTTTGTTTAGTGGGTGAACTTTTCTTATTTCACAGCAAAGCTTTCTGTTTTCCACGCTTTCATAGAAAAGGTTGATCCCCCTTATGTTCACCATCTCTTGTACTTCTTTTGTTTCAGGAAACATCACTTCGAATTTGATGTTGTATTTTTTTGCAATTTTATCCATCACGTCGTATGTTTCCTGGTTTAACCTTCCCGTATCAAGTGTGAAAAAACGAGCCTTTGGGTTTACCTTGATTATCATGTCGGTAACAGCGCTGTCCTCAGGGCCGAAGCTTGAGGCCTTGGCAATCTTGTCGCCAAAGGTATCATACGCCCATCTCAGGGCATCCTCGGGTGTTTTTAGCTTGGAATTAAGCTCATCAATTTCAGCCTGTGTGAATCGTGCCACAACAAATTTGGATAAAATTTGTTTTATAATTATTGCGAGACACCCAAAATTATAAACAGCTAAAAACAAGGAAGAAAAATGAATGAGGGCTCCTTTGTCGTTGTTTTTCCGTCAATTTTTGCCAAAAACAAACAAAATGCCCTTGTAGGCAATATCAAAAAAATTCTCAAAATTCAGGGCCAACAGTTTGGACAGATTACAAAAGACGAAAGTCTGATAATAGTTGATGCAAATGATCCTGTCTTTGCCTCGTCTGCAATCAACTTGCTCTTTGGGGTCGACAAGGTATCGATAGCAAGACGCACCGAAAACAAGTTTGATGTGGCGGTTTCCTCGATTGCAAAGATTGGTGCGAATCTACTTTTGCGCGGAGACCAGTTTTTTGTAAAAGTTGAGGGCCAGTCTTCAGGTTATTTGCCAAAGGACGTAGAGGTCGCTGCAACTGCGGCACTAATCGACAAGGTCGCAGACATGGACTGCAAGCCAGGAACCGAGGAAAAACACGACAAGCTGATTCATTGCTTTTTGACAAAAAAGAACGCCTACATTTCCATTTTTGTAGACAGGGGGCATGGCGGAATCCCTTACAATTCCCAGGGCCAAAAGACAGTGTGTTGTGTTTATGATGAGCTGTCTGCAGTTTCATGTCTTGAATCAATCAAGCAGGGCTTTGATGTCAAAATTCTGATATGCTACAACAACGAGGCAAACTTGCTGGAGCTTGTAAAAATCATAAACAGAATCCTACCGAGAACCCTGAATCACAGAGTAGATCTGGATTTTTTTAAAGTCCCTGCAAAACAAGATACCGCAAAAACATTTCAGCTCAAAGTCAAGGCAGCAGTAGAAATTGCGTGCTTTGTAGCAAAGCGTGATAAAATAATGCAAGTCTCTTTGCCGCTTTCCCCTCTTGCGTTTCCAGTATGGTTCATTGAGCAAAACGCCCGAATAGTTTCCAAAAACAAGCTAACTCCATGGGTAGCGCTTGCCGGAATTGATGGTGAAATAATCAATACCGCAAAAGAGATAGGCCTTGGCAAATACCTGCACAGAATAGAAAAGCTGGCACTAGTCAGGCTTGCAAAGGGAGACGTGAACGCATCAAAAATTGTCGCAAGAGCGATAAAATCAAAGCAAACAGTTACAGTCAAGGTTGGGCCGAACAACATTCACGACATCCTAGATGCGCTCAAGCATTGAAAATTTATGCTGGCTGTTTTTGATGTGAGTTTGTGAAGAAGATAGGCCAGTTCATCTATTCGTGGGGAAATGGGCACTATTCCCGGATGATGTCCATAAATGAAGAGCTCCCAAACTTTGTAAAAGAAGAATGCGAGATTCATTATTCAAGCAAGGACGAAATCTATCAGAGGCTGCTAAAAAAATTCCCAGACCAAAAACAAAACATTCATGAGATTTTGATGCCTACGCCAATCGACGGCAAGTGCGGCCCAAGCGTCTTTCTTTCTATGGTAAACACGGTTTTTCCCGTTCGTGGCAATCCGCCAGTCATAAAGCAGGTTAGCAGTTATTTGAAAAGCGAGGCCAAGCTCTTTAATAAAATCGGGTTTGATCTGGTCATAAACGACGGCGATATGGGCCCAAACATTTTGGCAAAAAACAGAAACATAAATTCTATTTTTGTCACAAACCAGTTTATGCCAAAGCTTTGGAAGTCCAGGCTCTATTTTTATCCCGGTTTAGTCTTTGTTGCAAAACAGATAGCAAAGGCGACAAAAATACTAGTTGCAGATTCCCCTCCCCCATACACATTGTGCGAGTATAACCTCAATTTCCCAGAAAAGCTCAAGGAAAAAGTAACATATGTAGGCCATTTTGCCTCAGACAAAAAGAAAAAACAAGCTATCATGACAGATCTTGAAAGGCTTCTGGAGGGAAACAGGTTTGGCTATTGGATGCGGACCGGAAACAAGTCCACAAATCAGGTTACTGGCAGCAAATACGAGCAAGTCTTTCACTCCGAGCAGATGAAAAATGAAAAAAGAATAGTTTCACATGCCACAGAAGACCCAGCAATAGACAAAATTCTTGGAGTGGACGGCAAGACGTATTCTGTTTTGGAGGCTTTGGAAAAAAAAATAGACTGGATTCAGATTGACGTTGGATTCCTATCAGAGCAGCAAAAAGAGACTGCGCTTGAGATGTGTGATTATGCGGTGATAAATGGCTCCCATACTGTAATGGGGGAGATAATCGGGATCAAAGGCAAGCCAATAATCGGGATCCCAGTCTATGACGAGCAGACAAACCAGATTCGATGGGCACAAGAACACAAGCTTGGGATTGGCGCAAACAGCAAAAAACAGGTCATTTCTGCAATTCTTGAACTAAAAAACAACTATAACAAATTCCAAGAGTCCATACAAAAATTCCAAGAGCATTTTGTCTCAAATGGCGCAAGGCAGACTGCAGAGATTGCTTCCGAGATGCTCGCATCCAAGACAAAAACATAATAGTTTTTTTGTTAAGCATAAAACGTCTGGTACGCGGTATTTCGATGGGCGAACTGACCGAAAGGGATGACGACATAATCCGCGTACCAGATTTGCGATCAAATAAGCAGTGGGAACGCTTTTATGGAAAAATTTTTTCACAAAAGCATTGGTTAACTGCCCAGAATGCATAGCAAAAGAACGCAAGGCGGCCATTGAGCGTCAGGCTGCAAGTGGAAGCCAAGAAAGCATCCAAAAAGTCATAGAAGAAATCGAAGTTCCTATGAAGTTTGATCCTGTAACGAAGCACTTTATCTGCAAGAGATGTGGTCTTTATGCCACAAGAGAACAAGTAGGCGATATTCGCGACAAAATCAATCGCAGAGACCCGACAAGAGAAGACAAGCAGTATGACTATCTTGACTGGTGGCAGAAAAGCAAAAAAGACAAAATATAGAGTGGATGCCTTGTGGTAAAAAAGAAGGACGAGCTTCCAGACTGGGTATTAGACGAGATAAAAAACGCCAAATTTGGAAAACCCGAACCCACTACAAGAACCGGTTATATTTTAGAAGTATATGATGGCGACAACAAAATAGATGTCCAGCTATACGAGGGCATAGCAGATGGGCGCCACATCATAACAATGGATCTTCCAAAAAATGTCACGTCTGCCGACTGCGAAAAGGGCGTGGTGTACGAATTTGTCTTTGATTTGCTAAAGGCGCCGCTTTCCAAAAAGGCGACCGAGTTTCTCAAAAAAGAAAAGGAAATCGAGATTGATGCAATTTACCAGTTTGAGCTGCAGAAAATGGAACTTATCGATGTAGCCTCAAGTGACGCTGTTTCCAGCGAATCCGAAGAATAGGTCATTTTTTTTCTAGCTGCTTTCTAAAGGCGCTTCCAATTATCGGATTTATAATAAATGGAACGGTGTGCTTTGCCCAGACCGCACCCCGTACAATTGATGGGACGATTATCTCCAGTCTTGACGATGTTGCAGCAGAGAGCACTGCCTTTGCTACCGTGCGTGCGCTTAGTGAGGTTGGCGAGTATTTTGGCATTGTATCAAAGGAGGAATCGTCAAAGAAATTCGTTCTGACCATTATTGGGCTGACTACGGTTATTCCTACGTTGGTTCCGTAAAGCTCGTGTCGTAGTCCCTCAGAAAAGCCAAGCATGGCAAACTTTGATGCGCAGTATGACGCAATTCCAGGGAGGCCAAATGAGGCTGCGACGGATGCCACATTAACAATATGGCCGGCGTTTTTTTCTAGCATTTTTGGGAGAAACTGTTTCGTGCAATAGATCATTCCAAAATAATTAGTCGCCATTTGCGACTCGATTTGTTCAACTGTGAGATCAGAGACCTTGCCATAAATTGCAAAGCCGGCATTGTTGACAAGAACATCTATCGTGCCAAATTTATCAAGTGCTTCCTTGCCCATTTTCTGGACCTGAGAGTTTTTTGAGACGTCACACTCGCAGACAAGAGTTTTGATGCTGAATTTGGCGAGGCTTGACTCCAGTTCTTCAAGCTTTTTTCTTGTTCTTGCAACAAGTACAAGGCTTGCACCTTTTTTTGCAAACTCTAGAGCGGATGCTGCGCCTATTCCGCTTGAGGCTCCAGTTATCACCACTATCTTGTCCTTAAACGACATGTCTTGTTTTTGACGGATTTGGAGTTAAGTTGGTTTCTATTGCGGTTTGGCGTATTTCCGAAGCGCCATTTTCATTAGCAAAAACCAAGCAATTGGAATTGGAAGCTGATACGTTGCGATTCGCCAGGCAATAATTGTGTTCCAGTCTACGCTATTTTTCGGCAGTTCCAGCTTGAGATCATTTAGATTATTCAGGTATGCCCAGACGCCAAACTCTGTGAGCCCGGATCCTCCAACCGTTATAGGTAGGTTTCCTATTGCATTTCCTGCCATTACTGCAAGAATGGATTCCACTGCGTGAATTGTATTTTCAGCGTCTGCAGAGATAAGCATGAACGACATTCCAAAGACCATCCAAGATGCAAGTGAGATAAGAAAGCTAACGACAAACGTCTTTTTTGCTTCGCTAGAGTGCAGGTTTTCTCTGCTCATTGTACATACGTCATCCATCCATTGGTTCGTCTTTTCCAGATAGTGTTGGCCTTTCTCCTTTCGAAGCTTTACGATAAAATTGGAAAGCGTTTTTGGCACCTGGAAGGTTCTTTTTGAAGTAAGGAAAAACAGCCCGGCCCACAACCCAACAATAGGAGTTACGCAAGCTAGAATGACTAGCCCAATTACGACATACCCATTCAAAATGGCAACAACGCCAGCAATAATTGACAGGAATCCTGCCGCAAGCACTTCGGTGACAATCTCAAATATTCCAATCCAGGAAGCCTTTGCCGTAGTCATCCCCCTTTTTTTCATCCAGTAAATTCGAACCACTTCACCTCCCACAAACATCGGCGTGGTAAGCGTAACGAATTCCGAGCCGACTCTGACAAAGATTGTTCGCCAAAGCGACTCCAACGACCCATGAAATTTGTTTACAATATAATGGAATTTTACTCCTTGCAGGAAAAGTTTGCACATCATCGCAGCAAAGGCTGCAAGAAAAGGAATCAACCCTACCGCAAAAATGTCTTCTGGCTTTACCTTGAATTGGATTGCAATTATCACGAACGGCACGATGCTTGCAAGAAAAGCTACGATTCGCCAGTTCATTTTAGTGACCTGCTAATTAATTCAAATATAAGCCATCAACAGTAATCATCAGAAATTGAAAGTAATTTTTATTGCAGGCACGGCAGGCTCTGGAAAATCTTTGCTTAGCTCAAAAATTCACGAATATTACACCAGAAACGGCGCATTTACCGCGATTTTGAATCTGGATCCGGGGGTGATTTCTCTCCCATATACGCCTGATATTGATATTCGAGATTTTGTAGATATTGTCCAAATAATGAAGCAGTATCATCTAGGACCAAACGGGGCCTTGATTATGGCAAATGATCTGATTGCGTCGAAAATCGACGAAATCCAACAAGAAGCCGACAGCGTAAACCCAGATTACCTGATTATTGATACGCCCGGACAGATAGAGCTTTTTGCGTACAGGACCAGCGGCCCATATTTTGCCAACAATTTCAGTGCAGACCAAAAATCGGCCCTGTTTTTGTATGACGGCACGCTTGTGACCACTGCGATAAACTTTGTTTCCATGGCTCTTTTGGCAACCTCGATTAAGCTTCGATTGGGCCTTCCAGCGATTAATGTCCTAACGAAAACTGATTTGATAGCAGACAAGATTTCTGAGATTCTCAGATGGACCACCAACATCAAGCTGCTAGAAAATGCGATTTCCGCAGAGTCTGACGGCGATACGTATGTTCTTTTGACAAATGTGCTACGTAGCCTAAACATTTCTGGGTTTGCGCAGGGGCTTGTTCCAATTTCAAATGCAACCGGGGACGGCCTGCCGAACCTAGAGGCGGCGTTGAGCAGAATTCTTAACCTAGGAGAGGAGATGGAGGATTAATGAAAACTGTCACTGCAAGTGCGCCGTCATCTACTGCAAACCTTGGCCCAGGTTTTGATGTCTTTGGCCTTGCACTGGATGCGTTTTTTGACGAGGTAACTCTAACAAAGAAAAAGGACGGTATCACAATAATTACTAGGGATTCCATTCCCATATCGCCTCAAAAAAACACCGCAGGATTGGTAGTAAAATACATGAAAAAAAGATTCAAGGTGAAAGGCGGCGTTGAGATCAAAATTAAGAAAGGAATTCCGGCTGGCTTTGGGATGGGAAGTAGTGCCGCTTCTGCTGCAGCAACCGCGGTCGCATTTGACAGGCTTTTTGGGCTAAGGCTTGACGCAAATACGCTAGTAGGATGTGCCGCAGTTGGTGAAAAGGCGAGTGCCGGTGTAATCCATTATGATAATGTCTCGGCCTCGGTTTTGGGCGGATTTGTGATAGTAAGAACAAAACCGCTCGATGTTATCAAAATTTTGCCCCCAAATGATCTTAGGCTTTGCGTTGCTGTCCCAAAGCTAGATGTGCCGCCCAAAAAAACCGCCGTTTCAAGAAGCGTCGTGCCAAAGCAGGTAAGGCTTTCAGATTCCATCATAAATCTGTCAAATGCGGCCGTAATATCGGCCGGATTTGTCAGGAGGGATTCCAATCTGATCGGCAGCTCAATTAGGGACATCATTGTCGAGCCGGCAAGGCAGCACCTGATTCCGGGATTTTCTGCAGTAAAGAAAAAAGCCATGAGGGCGGGAGCGTTGGGCGTAACAATTAGCGGTGCGGGCCCATCAGTTATTGCATTTGCCACAAAAAAATCTGACCTTGACAAGATTGCAAGGGCAATGAAGTCCGGATTTGCATCCGCAAAGACGGATTGCCAAGTTGTTATCTGCAAACCAACCAGGGGAGCAAGACTCGTAAAAATAGCTTGATGCAACTTGAGAAAAAAAGCAATAGTAGTTCTTAGTGGCGGACTGGATTCTTTGTGCCTTGGAGCATATCTTGGAACAAAATATGATTTGTATGGGATCACTTTTTCTTATGGGCAAAGAGCATCAAATGAGCTTGATGCGGCAAGGCGTGTAGGCAAGTTCCTGAAGCTAAAAGAGCACAAAATTGTGAAAATCGACTTCATGAAGGCGCTTTATGGTCAAAGCAACGTTCTGACAAGCACAAAAAAAACCCTGCCGCAGAAATTTGATTATTCCATAGTTGTCCCGATTCGAAATGCTATATTTCTGAGCATTGCCACGGCTTGGGCTTTTTCGTTAAAGGCATCGCTGGTTGCATATGGAGCTCATACAGACGACAAAAAATATCCCGATTGCAGGCCAGCGTTTTCCAAAAAAATCGAGGCTGCACTAAACCAAGGAGAAGTCGATGGCATAAGCCTTGGAATAAGAAACAGGGTAAGGGTTTGGACCCCATACTCCGCAGGGATTTCAAAGAGCTCCCTAGTAAAGGAAGGTTACAAGAAATTTGGGGACAATATTTTCAAGACATGGAGTTGTTATTCTCACTCGAGAACCCATTGCGGCAAATGCGAGTCATGCAACAACAGAAAACTTGCATTTGTGCAAGCAAAAATCAAGGACAAGACAAGATATCAAAGCTGAGTTTTTACCAGATGGTTTCTAGGATTTTCTTTTTGAGAATCATCCATCGTATGCCGATGTACCACCCAAGGTAGACTAGTCCGATTATCCCAAAAAAGTACCAGTTTTGCATTGACGGTGTGGCGTCTTTTGCTATCAGATTGACAATCTCTCTTGAACCCAAGGCTGCGACTGCCATTACAATGAAAAATTCTATTGTAAACCATGTCCAGTACGGCCACGATTCCTTTGGAATGTGGACGTTGTTGTGGGCTCCCATTAGTTTCTACCTTTTTGTGTCATTATTTAATTTTTTACAGTGTGGATGATTTCGTGCTGCGAATCATTGCGACAACATCCTCGCGGTTTTCTTTTCTTTCGTAGGCACCCCTATACGCAGCAGAGGTCATCGTGGCGTCATTTTTGACTCCGCGCATTTTCATGCAGAAATGTTCCGCTTCTGACAATACAATTACCCCCTTGACGCCCTGCGCATGGAGCTCATCTGCAATGTCTTTTGTCATCCTTTCTTGGATCTGCAGGCGTTTGGCGTGTTTTTCAACTAGGCGCACGAGCTTTGATACGCCAAATACCCTTCCATTTGGGAGGTATGCTATGCTGATCTTGCCAAAGAACGGAAGCATGTGGTGCTCACACATGGAGTAAAATTTGATGTCCTTTACAATTACTGCGTCGGCGTCTTCGGAAAACTGGATCGAGAGCTCCGAGTCCGAGTCATATCCTGAAAATATCTCGTCATACATGTCAGCAATTCTGTCTGGCGTACCGCGCAAGCCTTCTCGGGTTGGATCCTCGCCAAGCTCGATTATTAGCTCGCGCACAAGTTTCTTTACTCGTTCTTTATTCATGGAGCACCTATCAGTTTGTGAAGCTGTGGCACTACGCGCACCTCAGCATAGTATTGGTATACAATGTCATAAAAGCTCAAAAGTTTCTGCAAGCTCGGTTCTGCTATTCCGTAGGTCGGCTGTATTATAAAACCCTTAAGATCCTTAGGATCAGCTATTTCGAAGATCTGCCTGACCAGGCTTTCAAATTGCTCCAGTTCTGTTTTTGCACTCACTACAATTTTGATGTAGGTTGATTTTTTTGCTTTGATTGCAGAGTCAAGACATTGTAGAGCATTTTCTATGAGTGTGGAATAATGTTTTGCGTCAACAAACTCAGAGTCTTGTGTTTTCAGCTCAATTTTGACAAAATCAATGTGCGGCAGGACATGGTTGAATTTTTTTGCGTCAAAACACGATGATTCCAGGTATGTTGGAATGTTTTTACCCTGCACATGTTTTGCAAGCTCGGCCACGGCCTCTGCTTGGATGAGCGGGTCGCCGCCGGTAAAATTCACCTTGTATGTCTTGTTTTCAAGATTCTTGTCTATTTCTGTACAGGCCTCCCTGATTTCGTACTCTACTCCAGAGTCGAGCGGAAGCGATTCTTTTGTGTCGCAGTAAAAACAGGTAAACGGGCAGCCTGCGAGCCGCACAAAAAGCGTCTTTGTCCCGTACAGGATCCCTTCGCCCTCAAGTGAGGTAAATATCTCAAATAGTCTGACTTTCAAGTAGACGATCTTGTCTGATTCATTATTTAATTCAGAGTTTTACGAAGTGACAGGCTCTTTTGCGTACATGAGCCCAGCCACGAAAAAGACGACCCCCAGTATTCCGATTAGGCCCCCAACAAACTCGATTGTCTCAAAGAACTCTGTGCTAGTTGGAGCCCACAGAAAAGCCATCAGTGCGCCAACTATAATCATAGGAATTCCAACACCTGCGCTTATCTGCTTAGAAGCCATTCAGTTTTGTGATCTAGAAAATGTATATGAAGTTTTGTGAATTACTGATTTTGTTTTGAGGGTCGTTTTTCCTCAGATTCTTGGCTTCTAATTTGTTCTTTGATCTCTTGATCTGGGTTTGTGTCTTGCTCAGAGGTTTGTAGTGATCTTATGTATTGCTCCATTTGGTCAAGCAACAAGTTAAGCATCTTTACTGTTCTTTTGTGATCAGAGCTGCTTGCGACTTCTTGGTTTTTGAGCTTGGAGAGGAGTGACTCTGCTCTCTCGAACTTTGGTTTTATGTTATCATCAACATGTGGCTGAATTTCTGCGAGCCTTGCTTCGGATCTTGCTAATTCGGCTGAAGCTCTCTGGTTTTTGACAGCCTCCCTTTGCTTTGCACGTTCTTCTTTTGAATCAGCCGCTGGTTTTTCTGCAGGAGTTGCCGCTTCTGGGGCTGCCCTCCTTTCTTCGGTTTCGGCCCTTTCAGTGGTTGGTTTCGGAGTCTCTACTGGCTTTGGCGTCTCTGCTATTTTTGGAGTCTCTACTGGTGTGTTTGCTAAAGCCCTTTTGGACTTGACGTAGCTTTCGATTTCTTTGACCATAGAATCAAGAAGTTTTAGTAATTTTGCGGCTTCATCTACAGGTGTCTGGCCTTTTAGTTGAATGACTAGTTCCTGCGCAGCCACAAATTTTGGCTTGATGCTTTCATCAAGATTTGGCTCTAGCTCTGAAAGCTTTGCATCAATTTTTGAAATTTGTCTGTTTATGAACTGTCTTGCCCTGTCATCCTTTTGTGCCCTAGTCTGTTCTTTGATGGCGTCCTGTACTTGGGCTAGTGCGGATTTCAGCTCGCCAAAGATTCTTTCGACGGACTGGATGTCGTTTTCTGCAAGGCTTGATCTTGCAATGCGCACTAGCTCATCGACCTTTGAAAAGTCGACTGCAAAATTGCTCTTTGCTACTAGTCCTTTTAGCATGCTGACGTGTTTTTCGGTTCTATCAATATCGTTTTTGTAGGTGGTCAGAATAGTCGGATCCAATTGGGGTGCACTTGTATCTGCTTGTGGCGGCGTTATCCTTTGTACTGGTGGTGAAGATGGTTCCGAGAAAGTTTGGCTGATTTGCTTGAAGATTTTCATTGCAGACCTAAAGTGTTGTTTTGCTTGCTCTACGTTGCCTTGTTTTACTGCAGAAATCAATAGCTCGGTTTCCTGGTTGCCCTGATCATAAAGAGCCCTTAACTCATCTGAGACACCTGGCATCTTGTCAAGCTGTACCTTTATTTGCGATCTTGCCTGCGTTGCAAGATTGACAAGAGAGTCAAGCCTGGTATCGGCGAATGCAGGCGCTACAATCATGCTTGCTACTATTGCCATTAACGCAAACGATAGAACGGTTTTCATTGCACTTCCTCCGGTTTTTTCTTGAGTTTTACCAAGTTTTGAAACTCTTTTTTCTGTATCTCAATAATACCTTGCCTTTCTAGTCGCTTTACTGCCCTCCACATGGTCGTACGTGGCAGGAGGAACTTTTTACGCAGATCCCGTTCAAAGGCTTGGCCCCCGTTCTGCTCCAAGAAGGCGACTAGTCGTTTGTCGTCTTCCCTCATTTCCGAGGTTTCCACCTCGTCGAGTTCGTCTGGTTCGAAGTTGTTGTCTTTATTCAGGAGAGGCGTGATCGTCTTTTTGACTGCGCTCTTTGTCTTTTTGAGTATTAATGTGAGGGCAGAAATTGCACCACCTATTGCTGCAAGCGAAGTTGCAATGCCGACTATGTTTTGGCTATACCAGTCAAGTGAATTAATTGGTGGGAGTGACGGATTTGCGGCCTTTTCCATTTCTGCTCTGGCTGATTCCTGCGCATCAAAGGCTAGCTGCTCGGCATCGACATATTTTCTGCTGTCATATTCAGATATTGCCAGGTCTAGCTTTTCCTGTGCTAGTGGTGTTTTGACTCTGTTGTTGTTTGCTTGGCTTATCAGAGATTTGGCATCGTCAATTGCCTTTAGGGCAGACTGGGCTGGTCCTGAAACGCCAAAGAAATAATCGATTTCGTTTTCTCCCATTGGTAGCGAGAGGCGTTGTCTGTTATCTACAGTTTCAACAAGGTCTGGAAAGTTGGTCATTCCTACAATTACCGTTTCCTCCGGCATGTTGAGTGTATAGTCTACAGATGTATCAATTGCAAATGTCCAGATTTTGCCCTTTTTTGAGACAAGATCGTACGTATCATAATCAATAGAGACGCTGGCGGCGCCAAATGTTTGGATTGTGGCCTTTGTTTTATCAATATCATATGATAGCAAGATGCCGTTTTCGTCCTGGGCAACAAAGTTATCAATCGTACTTCCAAAAAGCGATACCGTCAGTTCTGGGTCTTGCGGATCGGCTGTTGATTCTTGTGAAATATGAGTAGTGCCATCAGGATAAACGGTAAAGTCCAAGGCACGCAATGTGCCAGAAGAATGTTGTGCAGGGGATAGAACCGCCAAGATTATGCCTATGGCTATAAGTGGTGCTTTTAGCATTCTATTGAGGATATCTGTAATCCTTACAAAAAGCATTCCCTCCACGTTCGGAAAGTCCTGTACGCTACAGAGCACTGCCCCTTGGTTTTTCATGGTTTAGTACCTTAAGTTTAGTGCATCTAGGAGCGACTGAAACTTTCTGAACTCTTGGACGAACTGTATGCCTTTTTCAGTTATTGTATAAAGTCGGTTTTTGTCGGTTCTAAGAGTTTGGACCAGTCCTGCAGTTGAGAGTTTTTCGCACTTTTCGATTACCGCATAGTGCGAAAGGTTCGCTCGTCTGGATATTGCAGATACGATGGTTCCTTGTCTTCCTCCGTCCATTGTTACAGTTAAGATGTCTCCCATTATGCCCATTTCGGACCTGTATTGTTGTTTTGACATGCTATAGTATGGTGAGCCGGCTTGATTAGGGACATTTTGAAACTTGAAAGCGGAACGCATAGCGGAACAGCGTTTCTGTGGTTTGAAACGGCAAAAAATCTGCATATTTTGATGCGGGGTAGGAAAACAAGGAAATTGACGATCTCGTGTTTTCTCAAAATCTCAATTTTTCCCTAACTTTATTAGGTATAGAACAGTAAAAGTGTCAAATCGTGGTATTGTATGTTTGAAAAATTTAAGAAAAACGAGTCAGAGCAGGATTCTGGCGTCATGGAACAAGAAAAACCAGAATCCACAGCGGAACGCATAGCGGAACAGCCTCAAAGTACGTCTTCAGGCTCTGATATTGGCATTGGGGAGCTTATGAACAAGCGAGCCAAGCTGGAAGAGGCAATAGATTATGTCGGCATTATGATAAAGAACCTAAAAGACAAGCGGACCAGGCTGGAAAAGGAGATAGAGGATGAATCAGTAGACATCAAAAACCTCAAGGAAAAACTAGTCAAAGTCAGCGAGTATATTGAGGAGGAAAACCGCGGAATACGCGACCTGTCCAATAAAAGGGCTCGAGTAGAAAAGGAGGCAGATGACGTTGGTGCTCTAATTAGCAACCTGCGCAATAGGCTTTCCAATATCGATACTGTAGTCGAAGGCGAGGCAAACAGGGTAAAAAGCATCAAGGATTCAAGGCCAAAGGCATAGCCAAACGGCAACAACTATTTTACGAAATTTAAGAAAAGGGGGTTTAGATACTTTAGAGGTATCTTGTTGAGGATGCAGATTGGGTACTTACTGGCATAGATGGGAACTTGTTGCTCACAGACGTTTCTGCAACGGCTGCTGCTTCTTCTAGTATCTTTTCTGACTCCTCGTTGAGCGATTGATCCATGCCAAATGCGGATTCACCCTGGAATGATTCCATCATTAGTCCGTTTAGCATCTCTGTCATCATGCCCAGCTCTCTGTCTGCTTCTGGCATAAACTTGCCAAGTGAAGACTTGAGGCTTCTCATCAGGCCGATGGTTGGTGCTATTGTGACTACGGTGTCTCCTAGGTCGTGGAATGTGGTTAGTCTTAGTTCGATTTGCTCTAGTGCGGTTCTTGCATTTCCTAGCATCTTTGAGACCTTGCGGATTTCGGCTAGTTCGTTTGCTAGTACCTTACTTGAGTGGATGTCATGTTTTTGGGTTGCAGCTACTATTCTTTGGAATAGCTTGTCTTCTCTTTGCTTTAGTTTGCCTAGCATTCCGTCGAGCTTTGAGATCTGGTTGTGAAGGTTCCTTACAGCCTGCTCTATTCTTGGCTTTAGGGACCCTTTTGGCTTGATTACGTCATTTAGCTTCTCAGATATGCCTGGTGTTGGCGGTTTGGACCATGACTTTTGGAAGTTCGTCATGGCTGGTCTTCTTTAGTTTATTGAAGAAAAATGGTGTGAAATCTATTTCACTAAAAGATAGAATCCTCTAGTAAAAGTATTAAGATAAAAAACAAAATCGGCCTAGTTTATTGGGCTAGGATGCTTTGTGGGTGGATTTTTTTTATGTGAACGTGTACCCCGCTTGCGGATGTGACGTGCTCACCACATAATGGACATGTTTCCATTTTTATAGCTGTACCTCAAGTAGATAGTATATAAGGTTTACGTTTTTTGAGGCCGCGGCCTCAAAAAACGTGCCGGAGATATTTCTAGCTCAAAAAAATTTTTTTTAAAATGAAGATGCCAAAAAATGAAACTAGAAAAATAAAATTTTGCCAAAGAAACTCTAGCTGTAAATTTTAAAAATTATTTTTTTGCGCCAAAAAATTCAATCAGAAATTCAATTGATGTACAGTGCACGATGTGGCTTGTTGCTGTGTTTTGAAATTATCGCTCATTACCCGTTACGGTTCGAGCTGCAAAAGCAATCACACTAGTACTCGGATTCTTGATGCAAAATTTGGTTTTAGGCTCAAAAATTACGTTATCATAGATAAATTTTGTTAAATGTTTATATATAGAATCAAAAAACGGAATTACACATTATGACACAAACTCAACGAAACAACGATCGTTGTCCACGTTGCGCCAAAGGGGCAATGCTGACAGACGGAAGCACGGGAGAGATGTTTTGTAACACATGTGGGTTTGTTGCAACCGAGAGAGTTGAAGAAGAAGGGCCAGAGTGGCGTTCATTCTCAAAGGAAGAGGGCGAAAACAGAACCCGAACTGGAACGCCCACTTCGTTGGCAATGCATGACATGGGCCTTGCAACCATAATTGGTCAGGCAGACAAGGACGCGTCAGGAAAGCCGCTCACCTCTTCGATGAAGAGTACGATTGAGCGACTGAGAACTTGGGATTCACGAAGCCAGGTTCATGAGCCAGTTGACAGAAACTTTAGACAGGCATTTTCTGAGCTTGACAGACTCAAAGACAAGCTAGCCCTTTCAGACGCGGTAATCGAAAAGACTGCCTACATCTACAGAAAGGCTCTTGACAAAGGTCTTGTCCGAGGACGCTCGATTCCAGGACTCGTTGCAGCAGCACTATACGCAGCATGTAGGAATACGGAAACGCCAAGAACCCTTACCGACGTTGCAAACGGGATTAACATCAAACGAAAAGACGTTGCCAGATGCTACAGGTTGCTTCTCAGAGAGCTTGACCTGAAAATGCCAGTAGTTGATCCTATCAAAGGAGTCGCAAGAATCGCAAGTATTGCAGATCTAAGCGAAAAAACCAAGAGAAAGGCGCTTGAATTCCTAAAGGAAGCAAGCCGAATCGAGGTCTCTGCAGGAAAAGACCCAATGGGCCTTGCAGCAGCCGCATTGTATTTGGCCTGTGTGATGCTTGGTGAAAACAAGACGCAAAAAGACATTGCCCAGGCAGCAGGCGTTACAGAAGTCACGATCCGAAATAGATACAAAGGCCTCAAAGAGGCACTAAAACTCTAAACCCTTTTTTGTTTGTTCCAAATCTAGTCTGATATAATGAAAAAAATAATAGCTGCCATTCTAGTTGTTGCGATGATAATAGGTGTTATTGCAGTTCTGGTATCAATTCCGTCAGAAAAAAGCGGAAAGGTGGAAGCTTATCACGTAAGGCTTGCAGACCCCAAATTGTACACGGATGGAGTTTTTTCTGATACGTTTTCAGTCAAAAATGGAACCTATCAAATCCGCTTTGTCCCAAACGGAGACAGCCCAGAAACTTTGTCCATTGTTCTAAAGGGAGCTAGTTTTTCATTTGCACAAGATTTCAAGCTTGAAGGAACGCTGCATGAAACCGGCATCTCATCATACTACACATGGAAGTACTTAGGACAAGATGTAATAGAAATTTCTGAAGACCAGGAACTTGAAATAATAATCAACCCACATGGAAACACGCTAGGGCCTGTTTCTGTTTATTTGATAAAACAAGGTTAGGCGTGGCCCCAGACGCAGAACATGAGAGAACACCTCTCGCTACCATAACGCCAGTGCGTTCATGGTTCACAAATCCGTTCTACTGGGCCACGCGTCCTCAGTCGTTAGGATTTATGTCCTTCCGCATTATTTATTATAGGAATTTGTCTTATTTAAGATTTAGTGTAAATTATTACAATAAAAATCTAAAAACATAAAAAATCTCATGGGCGACTTTTTACAAAGCAATATTACAAATTCGTTCCAAAACAGATGCAATGAAGCTTGCAGACAAAGTTGCGCTGGTTACCGGTTCGAGTAGGGGCATTGGAAAAGCAATCGCCGCGCTTTTTGCAAAAGAGGGCGCATCTGTGGTAATCACTGCAAAGGATCAGTCCAGATTACAAAAAACTGCAAATGAGCTAGTGGGTGCTTTGTCCATTCCAGCAGACATTAGAAAAGAGTCCGAGGTCCAGGTTGTAATAGACAAGACAATTGAAAGATTTGGCAGGCTGGACATTTTGATAAACAATGCGGGGGTTTTTCCAAAGGTAAAGCCGCTACACGAGATTTCAGAATCGGAATGGAACGAGGTAATCGACATAAATCTGACAGGACAGTTCCGCTTTACAAAGGCGGCCATTCCGCATTTGCAAAAAAACGGAGGCAACGTAATTAACATTGCTTCAAATGCTGGACTCAAGGCGTATGAAAATTTCAATGCGGATGCCTATTCTGCATCAAAGGCAGCCCTTGTGTTGCTTACAAAGACATGGGCAATAGAATATGCAAAGGACAAGATCCGCGTGAACTGCATCTGCCCCGGGGTTGTAGAAACCGACATGACTCGAGAATTTCTTTCTACCCAGGCATTACGAGAAATGCAGAATTTGCAGTATCCCATAGGCAGGTTTGGCACGGTTGATGATGTCGCAAGATCAGCCCTGTATTTTGCCTCCGATGACTCTGCCTGGGTTACTGGTGCAATTTTGGCGCTAGATGGCGGTGAATCTGCCAAGTAAAATCCCAAATCAATTTAATGGCCAATAATGAAAATGATGTGTTGGAACCAAAAAAGAAAAAACGAGTCCAGACAATTGCCCTTTTGGCCATAATTTGGTTTGTCATATCATTGCCACTACCATGGCTTTATGCTACGCCTGAGGAGGCAAAGCCGCAACTCTTCATTTTACTTCAGTTAATTGGGATTATGTCAATTCCGTTTGTCGTACTTGCCATAGTTTGGACAATAAAGCCAGAGCTTACCACGTAAAATGTCAGCCAGACTACCATTTTCAGATCCAATTAGCGAAGCTGCACTTGCAGTAGAGGCAATAACGAAGGCCAGCGAAGCTGTCTTGCAGGTTTACGGAGAAGAATTCAAGTCGGAGCTAAAAGACGATGACTCGCCAATCACAAAGGCAGATCTACAAAGCAATGAGATAATAAAAAAAGTTCTTTCTTTGTCTGGTCTGCCAATTTTATCTGAGGAAGACGAAGACGACAAATCCCGTCTGAGCCATGAAAAAATTTGGGTTGTTGACCCGCTTGATGGTACAAGCGATTTTGTAAACAAGACCGGCGAGTTCACCATAATGATTGGGCTTGTTGAGCGCAAAAAGCCAATTTTGGGATTGATTTACAGGCCCACGACCAATACCTTGTTTTTGGCCCAAAAAGGAGGCGGAGCTTACAAGTTTGAAAACAATTCTTGGCAAAAACTAACAGTGAGCAAAACAAGCGACATCACAAAATGCAGGGCCGTTGGCAGCAGGTTTCACCTATCAGAAGATGAAAAGGAATTTTTCAAAGATCTCGGCGTTTTGAGCTTTGAAAGCAGGGGCAGCTCGTTAAAGGTTGCAGAAATTTGCATGGGGCTTGCGGACTTGTATCTGACTAGCTCAAACAAGATAAAGCAGTGGGATACGTGCGCTTCTTATTGTCTGATAACAGAGGCTGGAGGAAAAATGACAGATATGCGCGGAAACGAAATTTTTTACAATACTGAGAGAATAAACCACGAAAATGGCTTGCTTGTTACAAACGGCCTAATCCACGACCAGATAATTAGAAAGTATGCTAGTTAACTAGGTTTTTTGAGTTTAGAAAGTTCAAGAGGTTTTGAACACTTTGATCCAGTGTTTCCTTTTCTGTGTCGATGACAAAATCTGGATTTTCTGGAGCCTCGTATGGGTCGCTTATTCCGGTAAAGTTTTTGATCTCGTTTGCGCGTGCCTTTTTGTACATTCCCTTTACGTCACGCGTCTCACATTCCTGTAGTGAGCATTTCACATAGACTTCAAAAAATCGCTTGTCGTCGCCGACAATTTTTCTCGCATCGTCTCTGTTTACGATAAATGGGCTGACCAAAGAAACGCCGCTTGGGACGTTATGTTTTAGGAGTAGCTTTGCCAGGTGTGCAACTCGCTTGTTGTGCTCTATTCTGCCTTCTTTTGAAAAGTCTTTTGGGGAGAACCACTCTCTTAGCTCATCACCATCTAAAATAGCCAGGTTTGGAACGTGTTTTTGCATTGCCCTAACTATGGTTGTCTTGCCAGAACAGGGAAGTCCTGTCATCCATACTACAAATCCCATTTTCATTTTACCTCAAATTTCAAGTTCTTAAAGACTTTACGACGTAAACCAGTCTTGCTTTTCCAGACGCTCTATTTCCTTTAGAATTGTCTCGATTTTTGTAGACACTGCCATTACGGACTGGAACTGTTCATACATTTCCTGCTCTTCCTCCTTTGAGAGGACCTCGGCTTGCGCTCTGGCAAAAAACTCTTCTTCTTTTTTGAGATGATCTTCCAGGTATATCGAGTAGGTTCTCAGAAATCTAGCAACTGGCTCCCTTGCGTCCCTTCCGTCTTTCCATTGCTGGACGAATTTTGCAATGTTTTTTGCTATTCTTCGGCTGAATTCGTGCTCTATCATGAACTTTCTGATTTCATCCTTTAGGGTGTCGTAGCTTGCTACACATGCAAAATACGAGTCTTCTTCTCTGGAATAATGGATAGAGTCCAGAAATTCCGAGATGACATAGTTTATCTTTTCAATGTCCGATAGCGGTATATCTCTGCCTGAATATAGCTCCTTGTAGCATTTTACGATGAGTTTTTCCAGTCTCCTTATTTTGAGGTGGTCTTGTCTTAGAATTTCTGTGGCGCTCATGTTTCTATCGGGTAGCAAATAATGCAGGAACACTTCATCATGCTAACCTTTCCCATGCATTGATCATGTTTTTCTTCAAAGCACTTGTGACATGTCACCATGTTTGTGATTTGATTTCAGAGACTATTATCGGTTTGTCTTTTCAGACGACAAAGTTAGAGCTTGCACCATCAAAGTTGATCGTAACACCTGAGAGATACTTGATTTTGTTTTCAATTATCGATTTTACAAGATTTCCAATTTCCTTTGGTTCTCCCAGCCTTTTCATTGGAAGTGTTCTTGCAAGCTCATCGGCATTGCCAAGATCCCGTAGTCTGTCAGTGTTGATGAGTCCTGGCGCGATGTTTATGCAGCTGATCTTTTTTGCAGCCAATTCTTTACTTGCTAGCTTGAAGACTGCGGTAAATGCCAGCCTGTATGCACTTGAGATGACAAGTCTTGGATTTGGTTCTTTTATGACGGCAGATGTTATTACAAAGACATATCCACCATCTCGAACCTTTAGCTTTTGTAACAACAGACAAAATCCCAAAAACAGTTGGTTGTGGTATTTCTGCCATTCCTTCTCTGTTACTTCGCGGAATTGCTTTGGTGGTGGGCCTCCCGTGTTCAAAACAAGAATGTCTGTTTGTTTGTGTTTTTTGATGAAACTCCTAACTGTGCTAAGCTTTGATGTGTCGATGTCCTTTCTTGAGGTAGCGATGACGTCACAGCCAATTGATCCAAGTGCGTCTGCTATTGCCTTTCCTATTCCCTTTGAGCCCCCAAGTACAATTGCATCCATTGTTTGGTCGTAGTATTACAATTGATTTTAATTTACTGTTTTATTCCACGCCAAAGAACACTATCTTTTTTGGGTCATCCTCAATGACGGCAAAATGGGGTTTGGCAAATCCCCCACTGTGGTGCCCTTGCGGGCCGCCAAGACCGACCCTGATCAGATAGTTGCTGTCGTGCGAGATTGGAATTTCGTGTTTTCTTAGAACGTGTGATAAGATCTTTTCAGTTTGAGGTGCAAATGGCCAAATGTTTGTGATTTCGTTGTTGTTTTGGCTTATTGCTGCCTCTACGTGCTGGTGGCCACACAAAATGATGAATTTATCAAAATGCTTTTTGCCTTCTCTAAATGCGGATTCCGGCTTGTAATGGTATCCGTAATAGCTGTAAAACTCGTTGTTTTCTTCCGAAAGCCTCTGCCAAGTTCTTTGGTACAGCCAAGAGTCTCCCCCGTTTTTGATTATGCTTTCTGGGTTAACAGGCCCCCCATGTACACACAAAAGCTTGTTTTTACCATCTATTACAAACTGGTTTCCAAAGGTTCCGTCCTTGTTTTTTGCAAAAAACTCCAGGTCTTGCTCCGACAACAGCTCGTGCGCTTTTATACTTGCGTAAGAGCTTCCGCTCAGAAATCGCCTATAAAGAAAGCCCTCGTCATGGTTTCCCATGACTGAGATCATCTGGTAGGATTTTGATAGTTCTGTCATTTTTTGTATGACCTCTTTTGGGTTTGTCCCACGCTCCAAAAGATCCCCCAAATTGATTATTCTGGAGACTTTGCCGTGTTTGCTTTGAAAGTCGCTGGAAAATGCAATGTCAAGAATTGCCTCGAGCCCATCAATATCTGCATGAATATCAGAAAAGACGAGATCCATTATGGGTTATTCATTTCCACACAATATAATCAAATTTTAGTTTGCTAGTGTGACGCCGCTTTCTTTTGCTTCGTTTTTTATCTCAATTATTTGACGGTTAATCTCCTCGATTTCTTGTATCAGCTCAGTTCGCCTTACTACAAGTGTCTTTAGCATTGAGCTATACAACGTATCTAGTGTTTGACTTGTTTTTGTCATCGTGACTCCTTTCCAAGTTTAGTCTTAAACCCTTACTAATAATTTGTTCTACCAACTTGGTCAACAAAAAGCTCATTTAGCTGTTTTTTAAAGTTTACAGATTTCCACGCATGGTAATTACGCGAGGTGTCTGTGTCGCCTAATATACCAAGTGTGGAGAAATTAGGTGAAACTAATTTGTGTTGTTAATCTAGCTACGCGCCAACACCAATTCATCTTTTGCAAAACGACATGCACTTGCAGCCCTTGACGATGCACTTGCCCAAATTATCGTGCAGATTAAAATCGTGGAAACATCCAGCTAGGATGTTATTGCATCTCATGTTTTATGACTAGAGGCTTGGTGTATAATCCGTTTTGCGGTTTTACGCAACAGCTATTCTGATTTGTCGCGATTCGTGGTTGCAGATGTTTTTGTGCAGTTCGGCTACTGATTCTGCTTTGAATGTCAGATCGCATCTGTAACACTTCCAAGCTGTTGTTGTCATGATATCAAAAAGGTATTTTTTGTATTTAATGCGCGCGTAGCTTTTGTATGGATGATTTCTACGTGGGTTTGTTAGATAACATTGGTAGATCTTGCAAGAGACAAAGCCTTTTCTTTTGTTAGTTTGGCTTCTTTTAGGACTGTATATCTTTCAGGCCTCAGCGACTGTGCAGTGACCAACGCCTTTGCAAGGACTTCTTGTTTTAGGCCGATCTCTTTTGCGGTTGTCGGCGCCCCAATGTTTTTGAGGATCTTTGTTATCTTCCTCCAGTCCTGGCCCTGTAGCTTTGCCATCAAAATGGCTCCGATGCCACACTTTTCGCCATGAAGGCCGACCCCAGGCGCAATCTTGTCTAAAGCATGAGAAAAGAGGTGTTCAGAGCCAGAGCAAGGCCTGCTGCTGCCAGCAATGCATGAAGCTACCCCCGCGCTGATTAATGCCTCTACAATTTCTCTAACGTCCGGGCGTTTTTTCTTTTCTACTGCTTCCAGTAGGATTTTTGCGCTCATTGACGCAAGGTTTGCAGAGTATCTTCCAAAATATTCGCCCGTCTTGTCGCGCCCCAACTCCCAGTCCCTGACTGCGGTAATCTTTGCGACAAGATCGCCACAGCCGCTTGCTAGGAGCTTTCTTGGCGCCCGCTTGATGATGTCAATGTCGACAAAGACCCCGAGCGGTGCGGTTGCAACAATCGAGTGGGGTTTTTCTCCCCTCACAGACACGAAGGGACTTGCAATGCCGTCGTGTGATGCGGCAGTTGGTACGCTCACAAAAGGTTTGCCAAGACTAAACGAAATCATTTTTGCAACATCGACTGAGCGGCCGCCGCCAATCCCCACAATTAGATCACTTTTGTCTTTTCTGACCTCGCCTTGAACCTGGCGCATCGACTTTTCATCATTTCCTTTCGGCACATGCCATACAGAGCGAATTTTTGATGCAGAAAGAGACTTGAGAAATTGTGACTTGACAATTTTTTGCACGTGACTTCCTGCAATGACTGAAATTTTTTTTGGTGCGCTCAGAGAACATAGAAAATCTCCGATTTTGTCAATGTTTTTTTCCCCAACTACAATCAGGCGTGGAAGCTCCATTGTGTGCGACGGGGTTTTTTGCATGACGTCTTTGATGAAATCATGCCTTATCAACTTCGCCTCAACAAAAAGTTATTTAAAAGGGGACAAACCACTGCAAACCATCTAGGAGTATTTTTTGTCATCTAATAACGTAGAAGAGAAAATTCTGCATGGAACGACCACGGTAGGTATCAAGGCAAGCGACGGCGTCGTATTGTGCGCAGATATGCGTGCAAGCGCAGGCTATTTCATTGCAAACAACAACACAATGAAGATTCAGCAGCTTGCAAAACACGCAGGCATGACCATGGCAGGAGGCGTTGCCGACGCTCAGAACATTACGGATGTTTTGCGATACCATTCCAACATACACAGGGTCCAAAAAAATGAAAACATACCAATCAGAACCCTAGCTAGATTATGTTCACTTTTGTTCCATCAAAACAGAGGATACCCGTTTATCGCAGATATTCTAATTGGCGGGTACGACAAGGACGGCCCTGCGCTAGTAAATGTTGATGTCTTTGGCTCTGTCGAAGAGAAAAAATACGTCACCACCGGTAGCGGCTCGCCAGTGGCATATGGGGTCCTAGAGGAAGAGTATCGTGATAACCTCAAGGTCGATGAGGCCAAGCTTATCGCATTACGTGCTGTAAAAGCAGCAATTGTAAGAAACATTGGTACCGGTGACGGCATCAACGTTGCAATTATGGATAAAGATGGATTTCGTCTCTTAACAAAAGAGCAAAAGAGAGCCATCATAGCTTTGTAGTGATTTAATGCAAAAAAGACAACAGGAAAAGGAAACATCATCACCAGTCCAAAATGTAATGGCAACCATACTGCAAAGTATTCCAAAGGAGGCCCAAGTAAGCAAAATCGATTATGAGGGGCCTAGAATCGCCCTGTACACCAAGTCACCTCTATACCTCATGGAACACAACGAGATCATTTCCGATCTTGTAAATATTATTAAAAAAAGAATTGTTGTCAGAACCGAAGAATCTATCAGAAAGTCAGAAGACGATGCAAGACAGATAATTGCCAAGGCTCTGCCAAAAGAGGCCGAGCTTGGAGGGACGTTCTTTGATACCGCGACTGGCGAAGTCTCCCTTGATGTAAGGAGGCCTTGGCTTTTGCACAACAATCCGGAATTCAATAGCGCCCAGCTGACAGAGACTACGGGATGGCGTCTGCGTGTAAGAAAGGCAACAACCATTCCATCAAGTACGATTCAGGCAATAAACTACAACCTAAAGGTTTCATCTGCAGACAGAGCAAAACACCTCAAGCAGATAGGTGAAAACATATTTCGACCCCGTCTTGCCCAAAAATCCGAGGTTTCTTTACTGACCCTTGGCGGTTTTGGACAAGTTGGGCGATCAAGCATGCTGCTTGTCACACAGGAAAGCAAGATTTTGATCGACTGCGGTATCAACCCAGGCGCTCGCACACCACTAGAGTCATTCCCAAGACTTGATTGGGCAAATGTTACACTTGATGAAATTGATGCAATAGTAATAGGTCATGCACATTTGGATCACACGGGGTTTTTGCCAGTCTTGTGCAAATACGGTTACAAGGGGCCGATCTATTGCACAGAGCCAACGTTGCCGATGATGAACCTAATCCAGCTTGATGCAGTAAAAGTGGCTGCCGCCCAAGGCCGAGTACCTCTGTATGCGGAACGAGATGTCAAGCAGATAATGAGACAGACGGTAACAATTCCATATGGAACCGTCACAGATATTGCGCCTGACATCAAGCTCGTGTTTTCAAATGCAGGTCACATACTTGGATCAGCAACGTGTCATTTCCACATAGGTAATGGAGATCACAATTTTGTGTATACAGGAGACATCAAGTTTGGCAAAAGCATTTTGTTTGAGAGCGCTTCGTGGAATTACCCACGAGTTGAAACCCTGCTTATTGAAAGCACTTATGGTGCAAGAGAGGACATACAACCGTCAAGACAGGAGGTAGAATCTGCTTTCATAAACGCGGTAAACAACACGCTAGTTGATGGGGGCAAGGTTCTCATTCCGATTCCAGCTGTCGGCCGCGCCCAAGAAATAATGATGGTAATTGATTACTACATGAAGGCAGGCCAGATGGTGGAAGCACCAGTTTTCATGGAGGGAATGATTTCGGAAGCGACTGCGATTCATGAAGCATTTCCAGAATATTTGGCGCGCGAGCTGAGACAAAAAATTCTTGAAACTGACGACAATCCATTTGATTCAGAGTATTTCACAAATATTGAGCATTCTGACGCAAGGGAAGAGCCTCTCAGAGACGGAACGCCGTGCATAATTTTGGCAACCTCTGGCATGTTAGAGGGCGGCCCTGTCTTGGAATATTTCAGAAATATTGCGCCCGGAAATAAAAACAAGATAATCTTTGTCTCCTACCAGGTAAATGGGACACTAGGGCGCAGGGTTTTGGATGGTGCAAAACAGGTTTCGCTCTTGGGCAAGGACGGCAAAGTAGAGGTGGTGAACATAAACTGCTCCATGATAAAGCTTGACGGATTTTCTGGCCACAGCGACTACAACCAACTGCTCTCGTTTGTACATAAGATGAGGCCAAAGCTGAGACGAGTCCTCGTAAACCACGGCGAGCGAAGAAAGTGCGAGAACCTTGCCATGAACATTCGCAGAATGTTCAGAGTTCCTGCTCATTACCCGCAGGTTCAAGAAGCAATCAGGTTATTTTAGTCTAGACTCGGACTAGATAGCCATTACTTTGTTTTTGAGTAAATAGCTTATTGCGTCCAAGTACTCTTTATCAGAAATTTGGCCACCTGTCCACCACTTTACTGTTGTTTTGAACCAGGGCGGGATTCGCATGTCCTCATATTGAATCTTGATCTCCTTTGTAAAGATATTAGTGTCTGTGAGCTCTGCTGTCCAAACTGACTTGAGTATTCTGCTTTCCTGCTTTGCAAAAAGCAGGATGCCCGTTTGTTTGTCTATTACTTCGTGGTATTGTTTGGTTTTGTCCCATGCAAGTAGAGCCTCTCTTTTTGTGTTCTTGAATGTAAAGAGGATCTCATCGGTTACCTCGATGTCAGAAGCGGATTTGATAGTTGTGCCGATCTGTATGGGCATTTTGTGGATAAAGCGATAATAGTTTTGATCGCCTGTGATAGAACCGTCGTTTTTTACCTGTATGGCGTCTGTTTTTTTGCCATTCTTTGATACTTCGACGGTACTGACTGTGATAGGATTGCCTGCCGAACCAATGGTGTGTGTTTGCGTTATCACGTCATCGATCTGGCTGTCTTTGATTGAATGCCTGATGTAATCATTTTTTGAAACACAAAATGCATCAGGTTGGCAACTTTGCGGATTAAAGGTGCTGATTGGCGTGTTTATCATTTTGGAGTTTATCATATATCGTATCCCATACGAGAAGATGTTGTCTCTTTCTTTTCCTTGGTGCCATCGTGTAGCGTCATCTTTGATCCATTGTGGAACGGTATCACTTTTCACAAATCGATCTCTTACAGGCGTGTTTTGTTCTGGCTTTTCCAAAAGTCTAAGCAATATTTGTGTGCGATCAGGATTATCCGAATACCAGATTAGATCGTTGTACAGAACGTAACAGCTCCTCAGATATTTGTGATGTATGTAACGTTGCTCGAATTTTGCTTTTCCAAGAATTTCCAAGTCTGGGAAAATCTTTTCGCATTCTTCGACAAGATTGTCTTCTTGTTCGGCAAATGCAGCCCCAGGAACAGCTAGTATGATTGCAAGTAACGGAATAAATGCGATAATTGCTCTCATTTCGCAAAATATCGAAATTCATTTGATATTAGGAGGGCGTAGAATTGATACGCTTTGTTTTAATATTATTTTAGATCGTATTCTGGCTTCCAGATTTTTACGCCTGGCGGTGTAACGATTATTCTCTCTTCGCCCAGTCTGGCAATGTCTGCATTGAAGTTTTTTGCTTGTGCATACAGTTCTTCAACAAGTTTTCGAAGCTGCTCTACATCTTTTTGTGCGAGCGGCGTTACTCGCAGTATGAGTATCATGTTTTTCTTCATGTCTTCTCTGATTGAGTGGATGTCGCTTTGATCCCGAATTGTTATTGCTTTCAGGTATGTCGGAGATTCCTGCTTTTGCATCTAATTAAGATGCAAACTACTCCCTCAAAAAGTCTTTCGCATCAAGCACGAACAAATTTTTAGTTTTATCCCTAAATTCTGTACTTTATGTAATCAGATTCGTCTGCTCTGTTTGTAATGATTTCTGATTTTTGAGAATCGCCGTCATGTTCTACTATGATTGTTCCTTGGGATTCTATCGGCGCATCAGAATATCTAAGAGTTATTGAAGCGCAAAGCTGTCTATGGGATTCATTGTTTTGGCCACGCAGTAGGGCAGTCGGCCCCATGTGGTCTCTTGCATAAAATATCAAGTCACCTGGTAGTGCGAGCGCCTTTATCATTTCGTTTTCGTCATTGTTTCTTCCTACAACGAATTTTGTTTTTTCATCCAGTCTGAAATGTCTTGCAACTTTTAGCAGGTCAATGTCGTTTGTCGTTGGGGTTTCTATATGACTGAAAAGATCCTTTGCCCTTACTGCAAATGCGGGATCCGTGAGCAAACACCCACCCCCTGCGTTTGGCGGGTTTTCAATTCCCAGTTCTTTTGCCATTTGTAATTGTGCTCGTCTTGTACGGCCACGGATCATCCCCAAGTTTTCTCTTTTGATGAGGCCATTCTCCTCTGGAATAGTTTTTGGCAGCAATGCACCTGAAAGTGGACGTACTATGTATCCTTCAAGATCTGATTCTTTTTCAATTGTTCTGAGTGCTGGGCCATGTTGGCTCATCGGCCTTTGCCCCAGCACTTCACCTGAAATTATAAAGTCTGCTCCGATCTCTTCCATGTGCTCTTTAGCAGCTTTAAACATCATCGCCCTGCAGTCAATACACGGATTCATCCCAGAGCCAAATCCGTGCTTTGGATTTTTGAGCATCTCAATGTATTCATCACCAAGGTAAACCGTTTTGAGATTAACTCCAAGCGTATCGGCCCTCTCTCTAATTTCAAATCCGCAGCCTCTACCGCAATCAAAATCACAGAACGGGGTTTTGATCGCGACTGCAGATACCTCAAAGCCCTGTTTTTGCATCATTTTTACAGCGAGTTGGCTATCCAGCCCTCCTGAAAGTAATGCAACAACTTTTTTCTTTTCTTCCAACATTGTCAAGCTTTGGTCTCCAATATACAAACTTTCCAACAAACATAAATTCACAAAAACAAATATCAGTTGACGCATGCAGCAACGCCGAAAAAATTTACTAAAACACGCACAAAAAATCGATTGTGATGTTTTGGTGTCCTTTGAGCCGGAGAACTTGTTTTACATGACTGGTTTTTGGGGTGAGGCTGTTGGAGTCCTAGAAAAGAACGGCCACACTACTATAATTGCGCCTGAGCTCGAGGCTGACAGGGCAAAAGAAGAGTCTGTTGACTGCACCATTATCAAGGCAGAGCGCGGCATCGGCCTAGTTTCAAGCCTGAGAAACACAATAAAACAAAACAAGTCGGTCTGCACCGACTGTCAAAGCTATGCAACCATGCAGCTACTCACAAAGTCAATTCCCGGAATCGTGCATTCGGCCGACCCGTTTTATCGGTCAAGGGAAGTAAAGGATGAATCCGAGGTCACTGTTCTAAAAAAGGCCTCAAAAATTATCGATGAAATGTACGAGCTGTGTGTAAAAAAAATAAAGAAAGGCCAGCGCGAGTTAGAACTCCAGTCGGTTTTGATGTCGTTTGCGATGGAACGCCAGATGTTCAGTACAGGTTATAGATCAACTCTGAACCCTCTGATAATTGCCGGTGGTCCAAATGGCGCATTGCCACATGCGCAGGTAACTGACAGGAAGTTTGTAGGTGGCGACATGATCGTAGTTGATCTCACGCTGCGATACAAAGGATATGTCAGTGATGCGACAAGAACGTTTGGCTTGGGCGCAGTAAGTGAGCAGGCAAAACAGGCATATGAAATTGTAAAGGAATCACAAAAGCTAGGCCTCAAAGCTGTAAGACCAAATGTCCTGTGCAAATCAGTCGATGATGCCTGTAGGAGATATATCAACGAAAAAAACTATGGCAAATATTTTATCCACTCAACAGGTCATGGGATAGGTCTTGAGGTCCATGAACCGCCGACCATTGGCCAAAAAAGTCAGGTCAGGCTGCAAAAAAACATGGCAATCACAGTGGAGCCCGGCATCTACATTCCAAAAAAGTTTGGAGTGCGAATCGAAGACTCTGTCATGGTGAGTGACAGGCCGCAAGTCATGCATAAATTTACAAAGGAATTAATCATTATCTGAGATTACGTTGTGTGATCGAGTGGTCGGTGTTCACTCTAGACACACACGAACCTAATTACAAAATATTCCTATATGAGAGTAAGAGTCATTTGTTGGGGTGTGCTTCCAGTGGTTTCATTGGAAGCCCAACATTCTTTGTCATGGTTTTGTTGCAGTCAGTATCAGTACCTTCCATGGAAAGTTGATCTTGCCATTTTTTGTGTATGGTAGTGTTTTTTGCGCGATTTGGTCTCTCATCTGATTTAGTTTGGCGTCTGAAAGCTTGTTTATTTTTTCTCGTAGTGGTTTTGCCAGATATTTGAGGTAGTCATTCCAATACCTCGAAAAAGTTCCAGGGCTGTATGAAAAAACAAATTCCTTAATCTTGATGTTTGTAAATCCTGCCCTTGTCATTTCTTTTTTTAGCTTGGTTTTTGTTCCAAATCTGTCAAGATCAGGCGCTCCAGAGGGTAGATAGTCCGGGACGAATTTTACTACGACCTCAAGTATGCTGCTAAAATATGGGACCGAGTCGCCTGCCCCATGAACCGCAAGTGTCAGCGTTCCGCCTTTTTTTAGGCAGTGTTTTGCGTTCTGAAGCACTTTGTGCGCGTTTGGGAAAAAGAACAACGCATACTGGCATGTTATTGCATCAAATTTTTTACTAAAGGGAAGGTTTTCTGCATCAGACACGATAAAGTCCACGTTTTTGCTTGCCGCCCATTTTTTTGCAATCTTGACTGCAGAAGAAGAGCTGTCAATGCCTATGACATGTCCTCTCTTTCCGATTTTTATGAGAATTTTTTTGGTGACAGCCCCAGTACCACATGCTAGATCAAGCACCTTGTCCCCATTACAAAGCCCCGCCATTGCGATAAGCTTCGCTGTGCTTTGAAATGCGCCGATGTTTTCTTTTGCCCATCTTTTGTGGTAGCGTGGTGCGATTTCATTCCAAGTCTTGATCAGTCTCTTTTTGTATTCTATGGAGTTAGAGCGTGAGTGTACCAAATTCTCTATAGTTTATGCCAAATGCATTTAATTATATCATTTAGAACCAATCGAGTGTGGAAGCAACCATTAGAGGCGGCAAGTTCAACGACATCACTCACTTTGGACTCAGAATAGCAGTGGGCGTAATCTTCATAGTACATGGTTCAGGCAAATTCGGCCCAGATTTTGCAGGGTTTTTGTCAAATATTGGCCTGCCGCCAGAGATGCAGATTCCAATCGCACTAGCAGAGGTAGTCCCGGGAATACTTCTAATCATTGGAGTTCTAACCAGAATTTCATCATCGCTATTGTCTATAGTGATGCTTGGGGCAATCTTTCATGTGAAAGGAGCAGCAAGCTTGACTGGAGAGCGCGGTTTTGAAATTGACTTGATCTTGCTCGCAGCAAACCTGGCAATAATTACAATGGGCCCAGGAAGAGTTTCCCTGTCCCATTTGGCAAAGAAGATACCTAGATTTTTGCAATAATTCTTGTAAGCCTACTTTTTGTTTTTATTATTATAATCGCAGGCGCAACAAAGTACATTCCAAGATTTAGCAGGATAACTCCTGCCCCATAACCTAGCATTTCCTGCTCTGAATCAATATCGACATAATTTAGTATCGACAAAGTTGAAAGCATTGGGGTTATCACTAGCTTTACCACGTCTTTGAAGGCTGGGTTTTGCCTCTCCCAGTCTGCTATGGTTGGTGAAAACGAATAGTAGACGTCGTTAAAAACAACCATGAATTTGGTTCCAGAATTCGTTGCAAATATTGTGTTATCCCTTACCTCCCTCAACATCTGGACTTGTGGTGCAAGCTCAGACCCGTATGCGGCAGTCGCAATCAGACATGCGCCGTCTTTTCCGTCAGGTTGGGTTCCGTCGATTGTTTCGCCCCCAGATTCTATTTTAAACGAGTTTACAGCGTCGTTAAATTTCGGCAATGACGCTTCAAAATTATTTTCACTGTTTGTGTATGTCAGAATGTAGAATTTGTTTGGGCCCTTGAGTACGATTTCTTTAAATCCAACTTTGAGCGTTCCTGACGTCATGTTGAATTTTCCTAACGCGTCTCTGACAAACGCCTCATTACCATTGATTATAGTTGACTCTTCATTTGTGATTGTTAGAATTCCCGCATCGATTGCAGGTTGCATTGTTTTTTTGAGATCAGCAGAATAATTCTCAAGTGATGTTCCGTTAGAGTCTTTCACAGAAACTGAAATTACTGGCGTAAACCCTGCAATTTTTGAGCCAACAGCTACAACGTCTGGGGTAGATGGATTTTGTTTTTGTGGTTCTTGCACAAGCCAACCTACTGGTGCCTCAAAGGAGAATCCTAGCTTTTTGTTGGAGTATGGTTGTGTTGTCTTGTTTGTGAGCGTCGTTGTTCGTTCCGGCTCTCCCTGCTCAAGCAAATCTGTGGTTTCTGACCTGTTTTTCACCTCGGCTTTTAGAATTTCTCCTTTCCCCCAATCATATGGGACATAGTTTGTTGGCTCGCCTTCATTTTCCAAGTTTGCTATTTTGTCTAAGGTTTCAAAACTTGCTTGCGTTGCCAGGCGCCCAAATGCAGCATAATTTTGATCCAGATGGAACGAGTCTTTGTGAACAATGAAAAATTGCGAGCTTCCGCTGTCAGGGTCCTGGCTTCTTGCCATCGAGACTATTCCTCGTTTGTGCTTTATTGTGTTAAATTCTCCCGGTATGTTGTATCCTGTATTGCCGGTTCCCCATTCGCTGAGCTTTTGATAGCCACCCGGCTTTGTCTTTGGGTCACCCCCCTGAATCATAAAGTCCTTGATCACCCGATGAAAGACAGTTCTGTCATAAAATCCATATTCTGTTAGATTTAGAAAGTTTTCAACTGTTTTTGGTGCGTCGCTTGGGAAAAGCTCGATTACCATATCGCCTGACTGGGTGTTCAATACCACCACGCTGTCTGAGATCTCCGTTTGCGCAACTGCCGGAGCCACCCCAACAAACACTGCAGCTACAAGTAAGGAAAAAATGGTTGAATTAAATTGCAACAGGTGACGTTTTTGAATCTCAAATAAAAGCTAATGGGATTGGTTTTTAACAAGTCAGAATAATGGGCAAGGATATGGATTCGACTGAAAAGATCAAGGCTCATTTGCTTTCCGTATGGAAGGAGGAAAGAAAATTTCTTTCTAGGGGAAGGGAGTGCATGTTCTTTGCCACCGATAATCATATAATTTTCATAACAAAGACGGTCGCAAAGCCAAAATGGTGGAAGGCCGCAGTAGAAAGACAACTCCTTTCTTTGATGAAAGACCCCAACACAATGCTCAGCCATGACGGTTATAAAGAAAAAGATCTCCTAGCAGATTTGGAGAACCCCAAAAATGTAGAGTATTCCCTTGATGATGTCACAAGTGTAGAGACGGAAGAAAGGCCGTGGGGCACCACCCTAATATTAAAAGTCAGAACTGATGACAAGGAAAAAAGAATTCAGCTATCAATAGTAAGAGATTGGGTCACATATCCGATCAAGGATCCGACAAAATTTCTAAAAGTGGACTGGACACCGATTGTATCATACATCAAACAGAGGAACGCCGTCTAAGTTGCCAAATGTCTATGCAGTTGGTGTTGGCCCAGGTTCGAGTAGCTATGTAACCAGTCTCGTTCGGGACACAATTCGCAGCTCAGACATCATAATTGGATACAAGTACACACTAAACACCATTGAGTCTTTGATTAAGGACAAACAAGTGCACGAAATAACGATGAAAAATCAAGAGGAGACATACCAAAAGGTTGCAAAAACTCTTGGAAACAAAAAACTGCTGGTTCCCTTTACAGGAGATGTGAATTTTTCCGAATCCGAAGTGGTAGACAGATTAGTTGAGATTTTTGGCCAAGTCGAGATAATTCCTGGGGTCTCCTCGATTCAGGTTGCTGCCGCAAAAGCCCAGGCCCCCCTAGACAAATCCAAAGTAATTACCATGCACATAACTACTTCGATCGAAGAAAAAAAACTGGAGCTGCAAAAGGCTTTGCTTGATGGTTTCAGTGTGATTCTTGTTCCAAGGCCTTGGCCAAAGGACCCGCAAAAACACTTTATGCAGTCAGAGATTGCAGCCTATCTTAGAAGAAATGGGTTTGATACGTCAAGCCTAAAGGTACATGTCTTTGAGTTTCTGACCACAGACAAGGAAACCGAGTTTGTAGGCACGGTAAAAGACTTGGAAGGAAAAGAGTTCTCGGATCTGTCCGTAATGGTAATCAATCAATCAAAACTAGAATCGTACGTTAATTTCAAAGATTAGTTTAACGGTTTGTTAGATTTAATTGGTTTTTGTGCGGATGTATCAAAGACAAATGCCGTTATGTCCATCCACTGATAATTTTCATCAAAGAGCCTGTAGAATCCTTGTTCGTCAAATGTGACGCTCCAAGACCTGCCGGGTAGTATTTCTCCGCTTGAAAACCTACCGTCCTCATTGAAAGTTTTGTGTCGTGAAGCATAGTTTGCCGTGCCGCTTTTGAGCGAGTGTGATGTTGTGTCTTCATTTACAAATGTTATAGTATCTCCAGGTTTTATTATGATTCTATCCTCTGAAAAATATTTGAATGTGAGTCCTATTGATTGATCTTTGTAAGTTCGCTCATTTGGATTTGCCGAGCCTTTTAGGATTTTTATCGTGACATCAGACTTGGCTGTCGGTGTTGTTTTTGGTGTGAATTCTGAAATCTTTGTGGTGTAGACAAGTTTTGTTGCCGTTTTTTTAGAGTCAATCAGGGTACCACTAAGTGAGTAAATTGAGTCAGCAGATGTTTTGTCAATCAGTCTACCAACCGCCTTGATGGAAAACTCGTCCCCCTCAGAGTCTGCGGCTTTGGCTGTAAATCTGAAAAACTTGCCGTTGTTTTGTACGGTTCCACTAAAATCCGAAATGTTCAGTTCTTTGTTACTAATTATGATTATGCCGCTCTGGAAGTCAAAGCCGATTGTGTTTTTTGTTTTTGTTGTGACAAATGAGAGATCGATGCTTGTGTCTGAAATCGAGCTACTCGACGTTGCAAAGCCGGCACCCGTAACTGAAAAAGCCTTATTTCCTGCAAGCTGTGCGTTTGCATCTTGTGATACGAATACGAACGCGCCTAACACGGCTACGGCTAAAAGCGCTACATATCTCATGATATAGACTTGTGTTGATTTTGTTTATAATTTACTACTGAATTATTATTGGCAAAGCCGCTAATTTTTGTCACATTTTTATTTTTGAGAGGGGGTCTTCAGTACCTGTAAACGATTCAATCATGTATGCCTCAATTACTCCCCCTGCCAATAACAAGCCGACTACTATTCCGACCTCGACTGCGACCTGACGCCATTGTTGTAAGACTGGGCGTTTTTTGAAGAGGCTGGCTGCTAGAATAAAGCTACGAGACATGGCAATGGAATATGCTGCTATCTCCATTAGCCCAAATGGCGTTGCAAAAATTATCGTAATTGGTGGTATTTTTGCCAAGAGTGGCTCGGTTGTAGCAATTGCCGCAAACGCAAAGCCGGTGGAAAACGCAGAAAAAATCCCCCATCCAACACCAAATCCAGGAATAAACATAGGTAGTGCAATCTGTGTGTTGTGGAAGAATATCTCCACGCCAAAGTTCTCCCCTTTTATTGCCTCAAGCAGCTTGTTGAATTCATCAAGAAATATTTTGGCGTCTTTTTCTGACACCTCCATTTGGGCTCCAATGGAAAACGCGGCAGAAAAAGCGGCTAAAAAAACAAAGAAAAGGATTATTCTTTTTTTCAATACGGCCAAGTTCTTTGGTGATTATTTGAGTATGTTGCTTTGCGCAGACTTAATTAAAAGTTAATTTGATGGAATTTTGTTATGATAAGAGATGTTGATGCCGCATTAGACTTCGTGCTAAACCATGGATTTCAAATTCATCCAGACGCGCTAAAAATTCTCGAGCGGGTAGACGTAAAGGAGCTTGAACAGATAATAAAACAGATAGTAAAAGAAAAGGAAAGGCAACACCTATACCTCATTTCACAAAAAGACCTCGAGTCGTTCCTTGGAATAAAAGAAGATGAGGAACTCGATGATTTTCACGAGATATTGTTTGATCCCACTACAAAAATTACCTCAGCTGAGGGCGTGGTTGGATTTAACGCGCTTTTCTCAAGCCGATATACCAAGCTAAAAAGAATAATCTCCAATAGGCCTGAAGCAAAAATGCTAAAATCCATCTCGGCAGTGATTTCCACCAAGTCAAAGGAAGCCGTGTATGTGTGTGGCCTAGTTTCTGAGAGGAGGACTGATAGAAACGTCACCAAAATAACACTTGACGATCCAACCGGCTCCATTGAAACAATAGTTATTAATGAGGATCTGCAAAAAACCGCCTCTGCCCTCCTTATGGATCAGTTTGTTATGGAAAAAATCGTAGTAAGTAAGAGCGGCGGTTTTATTGTCAAAGACATCATCCTGCCTGACATACCAGATCATGCCACGAACCGCTCAAAAACCGAGACCTTTGCTGTATTTGTGTCGGACCTACACATAGGCAGTAAATTCTTCATGAAAAAAGAGTTCTCAGATCTTATCGAGTGGCTCTCAAGCCCAGATCCGATTGCACGGAAGGTGAGATTTCTCGTAATTGGTGGTGATTTGGTAGACGGGATTGGTATTTACCCAAACCAGGACAAAGAGCTTGTCGCGCTTGATTCAAGCGAGCAGCTGCGGTTGGTTTTTGAAATCCTGGACAAGATTCCAGAACACATCAAGGTTTTCATATCCCCCGGAAACCACGATCCTGGAAGGCGGGCTCTCCCACAGCCAGCAATACCTTCAAAATACAATTCGAGCCTTTGGAGTCGGAAAAACTTTTACATGATTGGCAACCCAGCGATGATCTCGCTAAACGGCGTCAAGGTCCTAATATTTCACGGCCAGAGCGTCGATGACATAGTAAAAACTACGCCAGGCCTAAGCTACGACAGGCCGGCAAAGGTAATGCAGTATTTGTTAAAGGCAAGACACCTGAGCCCGATATATGGGGCACAAACCCCGATTGCGCCGGAGCTTGAGGACCATATGGTAATAGATGAGGTTCCAGACATATTTCATGTAGGGCATGTCCACTTTCTTGAGATGGATTTGTACAAGGGAATTTTGATTCTAAACTCCGGTACGTGGCAGAGCCAGACTCCGTTTCAGGCAGGGGTTGGAATTGTGCCTAATACGGGTGTTGCGGTCTTGGTCAATCTAAAGAACTTTAAGGTCTTTACCAAAGACTTTGCGTTAAACGACTAGATAATATCTTCCAGAGAGGCTTCGTTTTTGAGTGTGTCTTTGACGGTTTCAGAAGAGATCGTAAGCGCGTATTTTTTGGTCCTTCCATGAATTCCCTGGTGGATTATTTTTCCTGATATTATCCCAGACATTTCAATTTCAGACAAAATCTGAGTGACGCGCCTTTGTGTAAGTTCTTTTTGTCGGGTTATCTTGCAGAGATTTTTGTATGTCGAATAGATTTCGCCAGTTGAAAGCCCAGATGCCTTCATGACTGAAATTATTACAAGTTTTTCGTGTAATGGGTAGGATTTGAGTGCGGTTACCTCTTTATCTTCTTCCATTTTTTGTGCGGCAATTCGTATGTGTTCTTCTTTTACCTTCTCAGACTGTTCCCGCTCGGCAATCTCGCCTGCAACCCTCAATAATTCGATTGCTCGTCTCGCATCGCCGTGTTCCCGTCCTGCCATAGCAGCGCAAAGGTTCAGTGCCGGTTCCTCAATGGTGTTTTCAGCAAAGGCGTCCTTGATTCTTTCCTCCAGAATCTTTCGAATCTGCTCCACGCTATAGTTGGTAAAGACGGTCTCTTCCTCGCCTAGGGTGCTTATGACTCGTGGATCCAGTCGTTCCTTGAACGTCAGGTCGTTTGAAATGCCCACCAGCGTCAGCGAACCCTGTTTTAGGCGCTCGTTTGCTCTCGTTAGCTGGTAGAGAATGTCGTTGCCCGTCTTTGATACCAGGTGGGCCAGAAAATCAATCTCGTCTATGACGAAAATTGTGTTAAGTTTGTTATCGTTGATGGTTTTAAGAATTCGCTTAAAGATCTCGCTTATCGCAAGCCCTGTTGTTGGGAATAGTTCTTTCTCGGTTGGGTCTTGGACTAACTGCCTCCCAAAGCCTACTAGTAGCCCGTAAAGCGTTGTCTCATTCTTAGAGTTTACATAGGCTAGTTTTATCGGAAAGCTGCTTTTCTCCACCCTTGTTTGAATTTTAGATAGGACCTTTCTAACAACTAGTGTTTTTCCAGTTCCAGGCTTGCCGTACACGAGTAGGTTTGACGGTCTTGCTTGTTTTAGGATTGGTAGTAGTGATTGTGTTACTTTTTCTTGCTCCTCATCTCTATGGTGTATAATTTCTGGTATGTATGTGAAATGGAGAATCTCCCTGTTTTTGATTACTGACCTGCCGCTTTCTGCTGCATCAAGTAGTCTGTCAATTGGATCGCTCATAGTTATGCTCATTTTGAGATCATTCAAGATCTTCGATTAGCTCTTCAAGAGATCCTCTGATAAGTTTTCACATTCAGGATCGTTTCTATTGACACCGATCAGATTTGCTCAGACACCAAGATTTCTTATCAAATCTAATAATTATAAAGTAATCATTTGATTTCTTGTTTGTTTTGTTTTTCTAAAAAAAATTTTTTGAAAAGAAGAAGAGTGGAAAGATAGGTGTCTGGGTAATTCACAACCAGTTAATACAGTGTTAAGGGAAAACACAAAGAAGTAAAATTTGACCCCTTTACTTCCAGTCTAGGCGTGAAGATGGGCATTAACACTGTTAATAGACAAGAATAAACCCCTTTATTTCCACTCCAGGCGTGGAGGGGGGGCGAATTCCGGGTCTAAAGAGGGGCCAGCCTGTTAACATGAGAAAGTGGGCTAGGCGTGGGTCAGGCAGTCAACGTTCACAACATGGTTGGTTAACAATTGTCACCGGATCTGTTCAATTGTTAACCTGTTATCACGATCGATCACATGGCTAAGAAAAGGATACGAATAGACCTAGAGGACTCGGATGGCGCAAAGTACAACTTTAACATTGAGGGGAACATCACTAGGGACAAAGTCATCAAGATATTCGAACTGATGAACCTGATGAACATAGAAGACCAGGAAGACGCACCACAACTAGACTCGGTAGGTGCAAAAATATGGCATATTATAGACAAGCACTTCCCAATGGGGGACTTTACCTCAAACGGAATCCTAGAAAAGTATGAGGATGAGCATAACGAGCCCATAAAACTGAGCGTGGTTTCGACCTACTTGGCACGTTTTAACACAAAAGGAAGGATAAACCGACTACGTAATGGCAGGGAATGGGTCTATCAGATCGCAAAGATCTCACAAAGAACCGACTAGGAGATTGTGGCCCTTTTCAACACCAAGGATTCACCCTGTAAGCTGACTTTAACATAATCCCCCTTTTGGATTCCCAAATATTGCCGGAACTGTTTAGGTATGGATATTGTCCCTACAGCCGTGATTTTGACTAGTTCTTCATTACCTGAGAGCATATATTAAATTAATAATCCTAGATATTTAAGATTTCTTGAAATCATAATATGTAACCAAAATTGGTAAAAAATGTCCAAAACCAGCAAAATAATCAAACCCAATTTTAGAAATCTAGGCCACAATAGGCTGTTCTAGACTGCCAATCTTTGACTTGCCCTTTTCTGTGATCCTGTAAGTAAAGGGTTTTAGCTTGGTGTTCCTTTCGACTAGACCCTCCTCGAAAAGGCGCTTCATGAGCCTTGAGGTATGCTCCCTACTTCTTCCTATTGTGATTTGGATGTCACGTGACGTCATTTCCCTGGTCGTGATTAATCCTAGGACATGATCTGCAACACCATTGAAATCCATGTTAGGCATTCTTGGCTTCTGGGCAGGCCTTTCAGGCTCTTTTCTAGACTCCTCCACCTCTTTTTTTGGTGCAGCCTCCGTCTTTTTCTCCAAAACAGGCTCGGCCTGTTCCAAATCTAATACGTCTAGGCGTATTTTCATGTCAATAAGCTGTCTTTCATAGTATTCTAGGCGTGACAGATAGGTAGGATCTGCGCCCTTTTGCTGCGTAACTGTCTTAATTTTACTGTAAGCTATCATACCCAATATCCCAACAAGGAAGGCAACAATCACACCCAAGATGACCTGGGGGTCGGGAATCTCTACTAACATCACTTTGCTAGGCTTGACAATGTGATTTATTGTGATAGGCCAACATAATTTCACATTTTACATCATCGACAATATCATGACAATCACACCATTACAAAACCATCCTTGCCAAAACACGTGACGCGTCACATGCCAGACGCTTGCCGGACCAATTTGTCAATGATATTTATCACCTGCTCCTCTCTCTCGGGGAACACATCACTGTCTTTTATCACAGAAACCTGTTCGGCTAGCCTAGATATCACATCAATGTCATCAGGAAGCAAGATTCCCAAACCGCGAAGCAATACTATTGAATAGTAAAGTCCCATCAACTTGTCCCTTGACTGGCTCACCTGCCTGAAATAAGCCCCTTTTGAGATGTCAAAATCAAACTCGGAGAGGTTTTTCCTTTTTAAAATTATTTGAATTTGTCGCTCTGTAAACAAAGATTTTTTGATAATTTGTTTAATTATATCACTAAAATTAGAATCCATAGACTCTGCCATAGCTATACAATTCTGTATATCACATACCAATTAAACTTTAAAGTAATCAGAAATGAACGACAGACATGGCAAAAGTAGAACAGTACCTAAATGCACAGCGCAAGAAGAAACCGGCATTACTCTTTGTCCTAATTGATTCCGAGGTCTCAAAGATCAAAGAATCCGTCAAACTTGCCAAGAGCGTAGAAAAGATAGGTGCGTCTGCAATACTGGTAGGGGGATCGTCAGCGATTGATCAGCTAGAGATGGCCGAGGTTGTAAAAACTCTAAAAAAATCTGTAAAAATTCCAATAATTCTATTTCCAGGTAATATAACAGGCGTGGTTCCACACGCGGATGCCATTTTGTTTAGCTCGTTGATGAATTCAGAAAACCCCTACTATATCACACAGGCACAGGCACTCGGCGCACCAAGCGTCCTAAAATTCGGCCTAGAACCTCTTCCTACGGCATACATCATAATTGGTGAGGGAACAACCGCATGGTTTGTGGGTTCTGCCAGATCAATACCGTTTGACAAGCCAGGCATTGCGGCCGCATATTCCTTGGCAGCCCAGTTTCTGGGAATGCGGTTTGTCTATCTGGAGGCAGGCTCTGGCGCGAAAGAAAACGTACGCCCAAAGATGGTAAGTACGGTCAGAAAGGTTTTCAAGGGATTTCTGATCGTAGGCGGGGGGATTCGTGACGCAAACACCGCAAGAGAACTGGTAAAGGCAGGAGCGGACGCCCTAGTCATAGGTACAATGCTTGAAAAAGAAAAGGACAGCCTCAAAAAACTAGCCGAAATAGCAAATAGCATCAAGAATCTAAGGAAATAACATGTCGGAAAACGCGGCGGTCTCCCGCATTAAGGGGATCCCAATGCCAGATTACTATCTAGATTACTACTCACAAATCTCTGAAAAGGCATACCAGATCTTTGAAAGGGCAGCCGAGGCAAAATCGACACTCGTTGACTCTTCCGGAATAGTGGAGCCAAAAATCGCATTTGACCTCGCAGACCGCGTTGCAAAGATGCACGACATCGACATCGCAGACCCCCTGCGAGAACTGCTCAAAACAAGGGGAAAAGAGCTCGCCGCACTTGATCTGTCAAAAAGCATCGCAGAGGGAAAGTACCTCCCGCCAGAAACCCCACTTGAGGAAAGACTCGACAACGCAGTACGTGTAGGCTTGGCAATAGTCACCGAAGGCGTCACAATTGCGCCCTTGCAGGGAATTTCCAGCGTAACCATTAAGAAAAACAAGGACGGCTCTGACTATCTCTCGGTTTCGATTGCAGGACCGATGCGATCTGCAGGCGGCACCGAATCTGCCATAACCATGTTGATTGCAGACCATGTGAGGCGGGTGGCAGGACTTGGGAAATACCAGGCGAACTCGTTTGATGATGAAACCGGAAGGTTTGTCGAGGAACTGAGAGTCTATGAGAGGGACGTTGGCAGCTTCCAATATCATGTTCTGGACGAGGACATTGTAACTGTAATCGCGAACCTCCCAGTAGAGCTTGACGGCGTAGATACCGATCCAAATGAGGTGGTAAACCACAAAAACATGGCAAGAATCAGGACCGACCGCGTTCGGGGGGGCGCATTACGCGTACTAAACGACGGCTTGATAGGGCGCGCCAAAAAACTTCTCAAAAGAATCGAGCTTTACAGGCTTGATGGCTGGGAATGGCTAAACGATCTAAGGGGCGGAATCCAAATAGGCGATGAGGAAGGCTCCGCTGCAAAGAGGCTAAAAGAGGTAATCGCGGGCAGATCGGTCTTGTCGACCCCTAACAGGCTTGGAGGTTTCAGGCTGCGATACGGTAGGGCTTGTAACACCGGCTTTGCAGCAGTCGGGATTCATCCGGTAGTATCCGAAATACTAAACCACACGATTGTTGTCGGAACGCAAGTCAAACTTGACGTTCCGGGAAAAGGCGCAACGGTGGCGTTTGTCGATTCGATTGAAACCCCAACGGTTCGGCTGAAAAACGGCAACGTCGTCAAAATTCAAAACGTGGAACACGGCATCAAAATCAAAAACGAGATAGAGAAGATACTATACCTTGGCGACATTTTGATTGCGTTTGGAGATTTTTTGGAAAACAACGCCCAACTCATCCCATCCGGATATGTGGAAGAGTTTTGGGCCGAGGAGGTTTTGCAAAAAATTCCAAGATATCCGGAGCTGCAGGAATTTGTAAACAGAGTACCAAGCCTTGAGGAGGCATTGGAGATCTCACTTGATTTTCAAATGCCGCTGCACCCAAAATACCTGTTTTACTGGGAGCAGATATCACCAGACGAGCTAAGGCAGCTATTGCAGCCAATAACAATTGAACAAACCACAATCAAATACCCAAAAACGCTCAAGCCGATTTTAGAGAAGCTCGGGGTTCCACACGACGTATCGGACCATGTGACGTTGGGGGAGGAGGAATCGCAGATATTCTACCAGCTTTTGTTCGCAAACCCCATCAAATTTGAGGGGGGAGGCTCAACACCAACAATAATCACAAATTCCTCTGGAATCAAGATAAGGCCCAAATTTTCCACCTCGATTGGAGTAAGAATTGGAAGACCTGAAAAGGCTGCACCGAGGCTCATGAAGCCGCCGGTTCATACGCTTTTCCCGGTAGGAGACAAAGGCGGCAGCACGCGTGACTTGCTCAAGGCTACGACCGGTTTTTACTGCAACATTTACAACAGAACCTGCAAAAACTGCAACGAGCCGTCAATTAGCATAAACTGTCAAAAGTGCGGTAACAGAACACAAGTTGAATACATTTGCCCCCTTTGCAGATCTACACTCGAGTCCAATTTTTGCCAAAAATGCAAAAAAAAGGCACCAATCCACTCCTTCAAACCATTCCCATTAAAAGAGAGAATAATGGCAGCGCAAGAAAAAACTGGGATCCGCGTCCAAGAACCCTTCAAGGGAGTAATGGAGCTCATCAGCCAAGACAGAATCGCAGAACCGCTTGAGAAGGGGCTTATAAGGCAATACCACGACTTGACGGTATTCAAGGACGGAACGGTACGATTTGATGCGACAAACTCGCCTCTGACTCACTTCAAGCCGTCATGGGTTGGGACGTCACCTCAAAGACTGAATGAATTGGGGTACACACATGACATTGATGGCAAGCCCCTGACAAACCAAGATCAGCTAGTCGAAATTAAAATGCAGGACATAATAATTCCGTATGAGAGCGGGAAATACCTAGTACAGGTTTGCAAGTACATAGACACGGAGCTCGAAAAATTCTACGGCAAGACGTCATTTTATAACGCCAAAAACACCGACGATCTAATCGGCCAGCTCATAATCGGCCTTGCCCCGCATACATCTGTCGGAATTGTTGGCAGAATAATTGGTTACACAGACACACACGTCTGCTTTGCAACCCCGAACTGGCACTCTGCAAAGCGACGCGACGCAGATGGAGATGCCGACTCTATCATGCTGCTCATGGATGCACTTCTAAACTTCTCACGACAGTTTCTCTCAGACAAAATAGGAGGCCTCATGGACGCCCCGCTTTTGGTTCAACCAACCGTCCTGCCGTATGAATCCCAGTCGCAGGCACACAATTTTGAGGTCGCAAAAAAGCTGCCGCTGGAGTTTTTTGAGGACACCATACAAAAGAAAAAGGCATCAGAGGTAACAAGCGTAGAAATCATCAAGTCGCGCCTTGAAACGGAGGCACAGTTTTACGGTTATTATTTTACGCACACTACAACAACGCTTACTGCCTCGCGCTCACGAAGCGCGTACTCTACACTCGGCTCGATGCTTGACAAATTCGACATGCAAATAAGAAATGCAGAGCTGATAAACGCAGTAGACACAACTGAAATCGTCACAAACGTGATAACGACACACCTAGTTCCAGACATAATTGGAAATCTTCGGGCATATGGAAGACAAAAGTTCCGATGCACTTCGTGTGGGAGAAAATACCGAAGAACGCCATTACTACAGCACTGCGTATGCGGCCAAGATCTCATCCAGACCATCACCAGGGCATCAATTGAAAAATATCTGAGGCTTGCGAAAAGACTAGTTGAAAAGTATGAGGTTGGGCCATACCTCAAAGGGAGAATTTCTACATTAGGTGATGAGATAGATCTCGTGTTTGGGAAAAGAACAAGCGACCAACTGCTTCTTACCGACTATAACTAACGCAGTTTGACGTATTCGTAGGCGCCTAGCTTGTTATCAAAGCAGTATTGGACCTTTTGGTAGTCCTTTCTGAAGGCTTTTACTTTGGCTGCAAGCTTTTTTGGATCCTTTTTGTCGACGACTATATTTTTGATAAATACGGCAATCTCTTTCATTTCTGATTCCTTCATGCCTAACCTTGTTAGTTCGGACGCTCCGAGCCTGATTCCGCCTGGATGGAAATAGTTTCGTCCCGCCTTGATGTCTCCTGGGATCAACTGCCTGTTTACAATTATGTTTGCCTTTTCAAGGTCAGCCTCTACTTTTCCGCCGTCAGAATACTCCAAAACGTTTACTGCTATTTGGTGCGATTTTGTAAAGCCACGTTTTTCACCAAGCACTTTGAAACCGTTTTCACTTAGTGCGACAGCAAGTGCCTTTGCATTTTTTATAACCTGTCTGGCATAGTCTTTGCCAAACTCCAAGGCCTCTGTAAACGCGATCGCCTTTGCTGCCATGTGGTGAATGTGATGACTGCTTGTAAGGCCTGGGAATATCGCCTTTTTTATTGCCTCGCCATATTTTTCATATGATAACACAAGGCCGCCCTGTGGGCCAAACAAAGTTTTGTGGGTGCTCATTGTCATGGTATCGGCCCCTTCTCTTAGAGGATCTTGGAACTGGCCTCCCGCAATCAAACCTGCAACATGGGCCGCATCATAGTTGATGTGGATGTTGTGGCCCTTGAGAAAGTCTGAGAGCTCCTTTACTGGGTGGGGGAACAAAAAGAGCGAGCCACCAAACATTGCCATCTTTGGTAGCCTGTTTGCCTTTTTTAGCTCCTCGATCTTTTGTTTTGTCTTGTCGACATCAATGGTCATCTCATCTGCATCAAAGGGGTAAAACTCGACATCAAGGCCGTGCACAAGGCCTGCCGTGCCAGAATGCTCCTTTTTACCATGAGAGATATGGCCACCGGCTGGAATAGACGGCGCAATCATTACATCGCCTGGATTTGTAAATGCTGAATATACCGCTAGATTAGCTATGACGCCTGAAATGGGTCTTACGTCTGCAAACTCTGCCTTGTAGAGCTTTTTTGCAAGGTTCATGCACTCTACTTCTACCTTGTCAATGTAGATGCAGCCTGCATAGACACGTTCTCCGGGCCAGCCCTCTGCGTAGCGGTTACCAAAATCAGAAAGCAGCGCCTCGCGAACGGCTGGGCTAGGCACGTTTTCACTGGCTATGAGGGGAATCGAGTTTTCGAACCATTCGTTGTGCTCCTCCAGATCAGCTAGAATTTTTTTGTAGGAATTCTTATACGAGGACTTGACCATGTTTTTGGCAGATTACTGTCCCAATTTAAAAACAACGATTAAGAACCCGAGATCGCACCGGCTCACTTGAAATCGGCGAAATTTGCAAGGTATAAAAAGGGAAAAATAAAATTTCATTATTATGAGTATTCAAGGACCAAGAGGAACAATGCCCATTGTTTTGCTCAAAGAAGGCTCGAGCGAAAACAAGGGTCGTGAGGCGCAGAAAAACAACATAGCGGCAGCAAAAATAATTGCCGAAATTGTTCACAGCAGCCTTGGTCCAAGGGGAATGGACAAAATGCTTGTTGATAGTTTGGGCGATGTTACAATTACAAATGATGGGGCAACAATTCTCAAAGAAATTGATGTCCAGCACCCGGCGGCAAAGATGCTAGTGGAGATCTCCAAAACGACCGACAGTGAAGTCGGTGATGGAACCACATCCGCAGTAATCTTGGCAGGGGCTTTGCTAGAAAATGCCGAGTCTCTGATAAACCAAGACGTTCACCCAACAATTATCGTAGATGGATACAGAAAGGCATCAAAAAGGGTATTACAATATCTAAAGGATATCGCAGAGGAAGTTTCCGCAAACGACAAGCCAACTCTGCTAAAAATTGCAAAAACCGCAATGCAGACAAAGCTGGTGAGAAAAGAATCCGATCATCTTTCGGAGCTAATCGTAAAGGCAGTCATTTCCGTTGCTGAAAAAGAGACGGGCAAATACACAGTAGACCAAGACGATGTCAAGGTAGAAAAAAAGGCAGGCGGCTCAATGAAGGACTCGATACTAATTGAGGGAATTGTCTTGGACAAGGAAGTGGTCCACAGCGGAATGCCAAAAAAGATAACCGAGGCTAAAATTGCTCTAATAAACACGGCACTTGAAATCGACAAGACCGAGTTTGATGCAAAAATTAACATTTCAAACCCGCAACAAATGAAGACTTTTCTTGATGAGGAAAACAGAATGCTCAAAAACATGGTAGACAAAGTAGTTGCCTCTGGCGCAAACGTCCTCCTGTGCCAAAAAGGAATAGACGACATGTCGCAACACTATTTGGCAAAGGCGGGAATTTTGTCAGTAAGACGCGTAAAAGAAAGCGATATAACAAAACTCGCAAAAGCAACCGGCGCAAGAATTGTCACAAACCTTGATGATTTGTTCGAAAAAGATCTCGGGGCTGCTCAAATTGTTGAGGAAAGAAAAATCGAAGAAGATAAGTGGGTCTTTGTAGAGGGATGCAAGAATCCAAAATCCGTAACGCTGCTACTCAGGGGCGGCTCGCAGAGAGTGGTTGACGAAGTTGAAAGATCAGTCCACGACGCAATAATGGTTGTAAAAGACGTCATGCAGACCCCATCAATTGTGGCAGGCGGCGGAGCCCCAGAGACATATGCTGCAACAAAGCTAAGGGGCTGGGCAAAATCACTAGAAGGCCGCGAACAACTTGCAGCAGAGAAATTTGCAGACTCGCTTGAAGAAATACCACTAACGCTTTCCGAAAACGCCGGGATGGACCCAATCGATACGCTGACCAACCTTCGCTCAAAGCAGCTAAAGGGAGAAAAATGGACGGGAATCGACGTCATGAAAGCAAAAGTCGGAAACATGAAATCAAGTGACATAATCGAGCCGCTCGCAGTGAAACTCCAAATAGTTTCGGCTGCAACCGAGGCCGCATGCATGATTCTAAGAATTGACGACGTTATCGCAATCGCCAAGTCTGCCGGACCCCCAGGAGGACCGGAAGGCGGCATGCCAGGAATGGGCGGAATGCCCGGTATGGGTGGCATGGGAGGCATGCCAGGAATGGGCGACATGGGTATGGGCGAGATGTAGTTAGGCCCGAAAAAAGCATCAAACGTTTATTTCCTAACAATTTTTACCAAAATCCGTTGGCTGGATCAACCAAGATACTCAGCGGCATCAAGTACACCTATCTGATAGCATTCTTTGCATTGCTCTCCGGCATTTTCTATCCTTTCATTCAGGGCGGAACGCTTGACTATACCACAGGGGGGATTGTCATTCTCTTTATTGGTCTGGCAGGATCCATTCTGGTCTTCAAGTCGGCAACCTCGGACAAAAGGCGCGGTATCTATATCGGAATAGGATTTGGCCTGATTGCAATATCGCTTTTGTTCATTCTGCAGTTTACCGGAAGACCGATAATCTAGACATCAAAGTACAGGTAGAATTCATGGGGGTGGGGTCTGATCGAGATCTCACGGTGATCCTTTCTTTCAAGCTCTATTATCTTGTCAATTATGTCGTTTGAGAAAATTGGGTTGAGGAACTTGCGGTCGCTTTCCAACTCGTCTAATGCCTCTCCTAAATTGGCCGGAACCATCTTAATTCCGCGCTTTGCGCGCTCTTCTTTTGTCATCTTGTAAATGTCTTCAAGTACTGGGTCCCCTGGTTCCGTCTTCTTCTTTATGCCGTCAAGGCCTGCAGCAAGCACTGCTGAAAAGACCAAATATGGATTGGCCGATGGGTCTGGGGCTCTGTACTCAAATCTTTTTAGAAATGAATATTTATCTCCTCTAAAGTGTTCTGGAACCCTGATTGTTGCAGATCTGTTGCTTGGGCTCCACGCAATGTAGACAGGGGCCTCATACCCAGGCACTAGCCTGTGATACGAGTTTGTAGTTGGGTTTGTAATTGCGCAAAGGGATCTCGCATGGTTCAGTATGCCGCCGCAAAAGTATCTGCCGACTTGACTTATTTCGTCTTTAGCGTCCTTGTCATAGAACATGTTTTTCCCGTTCTTCCACAAACTTACGTTTGTATGCATTCCAGAGCCCGCATCCATTGAGATTGGCTTTGGCATCATGGTTGCAACCTTGCCAAATTTCTGAGCGATGTTTTTTACAGTATACTTGTAGGTCTGTGCACCGTCTGCCGCATTTGTCAAATAATCATACCTGATGTCTATTTCACACTGGCCTGCGGTTGCGACCTCGTGGTGATGATTATCGCACAAAATTCCAAAGTTCTCATTTAGAATATCGACACACTCGTTTCTGAATTCAGTCAGCGTATCAGAAGGCGTGCTTGGATAGTATCCTTCCTGCAGGCCCATTGGGTAACCGGTGCCTTCTTGACTCCACGGTGCCTCTTTCGATTCAATAGAATAGGACTGGCCCTTGTATGGCGTCAGGACATCCCACTGTACTTTGTCAAATACGAAAAATTCTACTTCTGGGCCCCAGTAGCTAAAATCAACGCCCTGGGTTTTCAGATGCTCTTCTGCTCTTTGTGCGATTCCCCTTGGATCGCGCTCTAGCCTTCCGCGGCCGCGTCCCCAATAGATGTCACAAATCAGCCGTGCAGTCTTTTTTTCAGTTACCCATGGAATTATTGCAAAGGTGTTTGGGTCTGGCTTTAGGATGAGATCCGAGTCATCGACACTAGTGAACCCGACAATTGACGAGCCGTCAAGTTTTGGAAGTCCATCCTTCATCTGATCGGGAGTAAAAGTGGCAGCGGAGATAGTTGTATGGTGGTATCTTCCAGGGAGACTTGAAAACTGTAAATCGATAAACCTGATATTTTCATGTTTAATCTTTGCAAAAACTTCATCAGCAGAATATTTTATTTGGGTTGTTTCACCGTGAGTTACTTTATATGGCAAGCTAGTTCCTTCACGTTTACACGAAAAATCCCAGCATTTAAGGATTAAGGTGATTTCATGTCGGAAACAAAAAAAATTGACGTAAACTCATTGTATGCCGTTTTAGTACGAGAGATTGAAAATGATCAGGTCCAAGAAATCGATCCTACGTTTTACACGTCGCTTTCCGAATATCTTGGAAAGCTGAAAAACGAGGGATACGACGGAATTGAAAACAAGATAAAAGGCAGACTAGTCGATATGATAACGCAGATAGCGTCACTTCTTCTAAAGACACGAATCAGCAAGGTCAGCCATGGCGGCCTAGACCTTACAAACCTGCTTGATGAGGAAAAGTTCATCGTCGAATCTCTGCAGGAACAACAGGAAAGAAAAGAAATGATCCTTTCTGCTACACTGAATGGAAGGACCAAGCTACTAGAGTCCGTCTCAAAAAAACACAAGACAAAGCAAATCACGGTGCGTTTCCTAAAGGACTTTGACCAGTTCGTTGGGGCTGACCATTCCAAATACGGCCCTTTCAAGGCAGAAGATGTTGCCACCATCCCAAATGAAAACGCACAGGCGTTAATCGCAAAAAACATCACAGTCAAGCTGACCATACAAGACTAGAATGTCTCATATTGATGTAGACGTAATCGATTTTCTTTTACTTACAATATACCCGGTAGTAGCCCTCTTTATCATCGAAATAATAAGCAGGATAGTCAAATTTGCAAGCTGGGTAAAGCTGGCAAGCCAAGGGTCAGCCTCAGTCGGATTTGGAATAGCGTATGTTACTTTGATTACCGCGCACTGGCTGACGGCAATTGTTTTGTTTGCTCTTGCAATCGCGCTGTTCTACCAGGCAAGACTCTCAAAACTAAAGCCTGGAAAATCAGTCTACTAATTTTTGCGCCTTCCAAAGATCCGATTCAAAAAGCCGCCCCCATGTTGGCGAATTACCTTCTTTTCTCCAAATCTTTTTGCGCGGATCGATGTGAGCTTTACGCAGCGATGCTCTTCTGGCAACCTATGCTCTGAGCAAAACTGGTCCTTGCAGTAATTGCACTCGAAAGGAAGATCCGTCTCATTGCCGCAATACGCGCAGTTTGCTATTTTCAATAACTCCTGTAGAATTTTACCAGTAATAAATTGTAAAATTTATCCAAAAACATAAAACGACGATTCAAACCACACTGATTGGATGCTCAAAAACAAAATTGCAATAATTACCGGCGCGAGCAGTGGAATCGGGTATGCTACTGCGATAGCACTGTCAGAGGCTGGCGCTAAGGTAGCGGTCGGCGCAAGGCGCACAGATAGGCTGGAGGCGCTAAAAAATGAAATTACAAAAAATGGGGGCGAGGTCCTAGTCCAAAAACTCGACGTGACAATAAAGTCCGACTGTGACTCTTTTGTTGACGCCGTGGTAAAGAAATGGGGGACAGTCGACATTTTGGTAAACAATGCTGGACTAATGCCCCTAAGCTTTTTCAAAAATCTCAAGGTCAGCGAGTGGGATCAGATGATTGATGTTAACATAAAGGGCGTACTATATTGCACAGCAGCTGCAATTCCCCACATGATAGCAAAAAAATCAGGCCACATCATCAACATTTCATCGGTTGCAGGACGAATTGTGTTTCCTGCAGGGGCCGTTTATTGCGCAACAAAACACGCAATTACTGCACTTAGTGAGGGGCTCAGACAGGAGTTTAGCCAGAGGGGAAACATCAGAATTACCTGCGTGGAACCGGGGGTCGTTGCCACAGAGCTGACAAACACAATCACGGACGAATCATTAAAGGCGTTTGTAGAAATGTCAAAAAAAATGGAGGCGCTAAACGCAGAAGACATTGCAAACGCAATTGTCTATGCGACAGAGTCTCCAGCACATGTTAACGTAAATGAAATACTAATCAGGCCGACAGCGCAAGAACGCTAAATTGCAAAAGCAAATTCTCATTTTAGGTGGCGGATTTGGCGGCCTTGCGGCAGCAAACGAGCTCAGGGCAAACCTTCCAAACGCAAAGATAACCATCATTGACAAAAAAGACTATTTCATGATGGACCTAGTCAAGCTCTGGATCATAAAGGGGACAAGACAGTTTGAGACATCAAAAAGGCCGCTCCAATCAGTCACAAAAAAAGGAATTGACTTTGTAAACGAGGCAGCAGTCGCAATAGATACGAACCAAAAAAAGGTCAGAACACCAACCAGGGAATTTTCCTATGACTATCTGATTGTCGCAGCAGGAGTAGAGCTTGCTCCGGAAAAAATCCCGGGCCTTTCAGAAAATGCCATGATTCTCTATGATCTAGAACATGTCCAAAAAATTCGGGAGAAAATCCTACAAATGAGATCAGGGAAACTCGCCTTTGCAATTACAGGCATGCCTTACAAGTGCCCCCCGGCGCCATTTGAGGCAGCCCTGATAGTCAGTACCATGTTAAAGGAGCTCAGAACGCGCGATTCTATCTTGATTGACTTTTACAGCCTCGCACCAATCACACTTCCTGCAGCAGGGCCTGAAGTAAGCAAGGAGCTCTTGGACATTTTGGAATCAGAAAAAATCAAGTTTTACGGAAACCGCAAGACCATTTCGGTAGAACAAAACCTGATCAAGTTCGAGGACGGCAGCATAGAAAAATTTGATCTGCTAATAGCAGTCCCGCCCCACAAGGCCCCCAAAGTAGTCTATGACTCAAGTTTTGCACAGGAAGGGCAATTCATTTCGATAAAACGCAACTGCAAGACGCAATTTGAAAATGTCTATGCAGTAGGCGATGTAACTACAATGATGGTCACAGATAAAATCGCAGTACCAAAGGCAGGAATCTTTGCAGAAGGTCAGGGAGTGGCAGTAGCACGTAACATCATATCGGAGATCAAAAAAGAGCAGACTGATTCAACTTTTGATGGGAAGGGCGGCTGCTTTGTCGAGATGGGATCAACTGCCGGTTACGTCTATGTGGACATGTTTGCGCAGCCAAACCCCATAACAAGACTTGACAAGCCTGCAGAAGAGCACATGCAGGAGAAGGAACAATTCGAAAAAGAACGACTCGCAAAATGGCTATGATTCTTTTTTCTTTTCTTTTGACAAGTGACCCATCAACGCCCTCATATCTGGCTGTATGTCATCTGGATTTTTCATAAGATCTAGTTTTTCAGGAATGTTCTTTTTGAAATCTTCGGCTTCTAGCTCGATTCTTAGCTTTTCCTTGCAGTCTGTGTGATCATCATCTGTTGCGGAAATCTTGTGACAAATTGAGCAGATCTTCAACGATTCTGTATGTCGTTCACACAATTTAATAATTTCACAATTTTTCCCATTTCTGAGGGGCCGTAGTCCAGCTTGGTTAAGATGCTAGCCTGGGGTGCTAGAGATCGTGAGTTCAAATCTCACCGGCCCCACCATTTCTACGGGACGGGATTTTCTAGAAATAAAAAGAAAAGGTGTGTTTTATTGGTACGGTTTTCCGTTTTGTTTTTCTTTGATCATTTCATCGTATAAGGTCGACACCGGGGTGAATCCTGTGCAGACAAACGTGAATGCGTCCACAATGGCAAAGCCCGTCTTGCCAGTTGTGTATCCTTCTTCGTTGTCTGTCCTGGTGTTTATCTTATAGTTGCTAATCGAGCAGTCCGCATACTCCATTGTTCGTATTGTCTTTCCTGCCTGAATCAAATCGACAGTCACATCAAATTCCTTGTATGGATAATCAAATCCAGAGTTTTTTCCATTGTACTCGAATGTTTGATCTACTGCCTCATGGAGATACGGCGTCTCGCCGGTGATTCTCTGTAAGATGAACTCTGGTGCGACCTGCTTTGTTGTAAAGCCGGTTGCGCCAGTGCTGAAGAGGTTGTTTGTTGTGTCATACAATTGGAATTCGTATGTTACGGTTGTATCTCTAAACTTGAAGGTTGCCTGCGGATAGACGCCTTCGGCAAAAATATACATGGCGTTTCCTTTAGGTGCGTCGGCTGCCGTGATTGTGCTTGTTTCCGATACGCCTACAATCATTGCAACCGTCGCTACTGCAAGTGCAAAAACTGAGATGGTCTTTGTTTTGCTTATCATTGCAGCCTCTCACGACAAATTCATAATAAACCATCTAAACAATTTATCAGAGTATTACATTGTGTTGTTCTAGATTTTTGAAATATTGATAAAATAATTAGCGTTTGTCTGGATTGTTTTCCTAGTATGTTGACAGGCTTGTCCAGCCTGCCAAAAGGAGCCTAGATGCGTTCGCAGGGCTTACGCATGCAGGAGTGCCGGTGGTTTTTCTTATCACCAACTGCTTGTCATTGCCGCACTCAATTTCTTCTGGATTTGTACCAGTGTTAACTTGGTGTAAAGGTGATGGAATGTTTTCTTGCGAAATTACAAAATTCTCAAGCAGCAGGCTTTCTGCTTTTGAGATCTTTTCCAGTATCAAATCCACATGGCTTACTATTTCTGATGGACTCGCTTCTTGCTTTATCATGTCGCGAAGATCCTGGCGCATCATGATTTCGATTTCCTCCATCAGCTCCTTGTCGTGTAAAGCAAGATCCTTTTCAATGAACTCGTAATTGTCAAGGTAGGCTTGGCTTGCCAGATCAAACGCTGCTTGTTTGTTTCCGCTTTGGTATTGCTCCTTTGTGTCGGACAGTAGCTGTTTTATCTGCGACACATAGTCCTCTGCGGTTGGAAGTGCGATGGTTGTTTTTGCGCTTAGCTTTGATATTATCGCGATGGAATCTGATACAAGCAATTCTACTTTGACGGGATCGTCAAAGGAGTCCACTGTTTCCTTGATTTTATCAAGGTTGGATTCAAGCTTTGTTATTTCATTGTCATCGAAAATAGTCAGATCATTTCTGTTATCATCAAGAATGGACTGTGCCTTTGCCAGAAATATAATGGTCTCGTCGTATTCTACTTTGTCTATTATTTTTCCGTTAGAGACTGCCGCTTTGTATTCGTCTTGGACTAGAACCAGCCTGTCCTTTATTCCGTTTAATGCAAGGCCCGCCCCCGATTTTCCTTTTGTTCCCATTACCGCAGGCTCGATTTGGTGAAGGATTTGCTCAAGCTTTGATTTTACCATCTCGCTTGGCATGCCTGAGCGGGTCATTCTCATGGAATCATACATTGCGGTCTTTACCATTTCGGCGTCGTTTTTGTCGATTTTTGCTAGAACCGGATGGTACGTTCTGTAGTAATAGTATCCTTCGTAGGTGAACTTGATTGCGTCTGCTGTCTTTCCTTGTGACGATGCGGCAATTGCTTCCTCGATCTCCTCTATTGTCTTTAGTTTGAATATCTCCAATATCTCCTGGCGGATTTTGTCGCGGTACTGGTAGATCTTGTTTTTGTCCTGCTGTATTTCTGGGAGGGCCTTGTTTGTGACAAGCGATGGTTTCTCAGAGATTACAAACTTTTTTTCCAGTACTGTAAACCACGAGAGAAATTGTTCCGAGTCCCCTTTTTTTAGCGCTTGATCGACTTTCATGAACGCTATTTTGTAGATAGACTTGTCTATTGCCTGTCGGATATATCCTGCCTCAGCTAGGTCACGCGTCTTGATGTGATTGTCGCGGTAGCTGAAGGCTTCCTCGATTATCCTGTCAGTTTCCGGGTCCAGCTCCTGGGCTGCCTGCTTGAAATTATTTTCGTAGATTCTGTGGGCTTCGGCCTGCTTTGTCTTTGCGTAAAAGTATTGTTTTGTTTCTGCCTCCTTTAGCGCGTCTGTCAGCAGAAACCATCTGTCCCCAAGTGTGAGTTCTTTTGCTTCTACAGAAGACACGCCAATTATGATAATTGCAAAAATCGCCAAGGACAGCCTGAACAACAAGGTCGGTCTTGATTTTTGGTATTAGTATGATGGCATGATTTTCTTTTTGTATTTTAGACCCATGGAATCTGGTCTTTATTCTATTTTTTTATAATCAGATATTGTAATTTTCATTATAGTTTTCGTGGGCAGTCACGTTTGACTCCTAACTAACATTATAGCTAAAATTATAATTTCTTGCAAAAAATTCTGAACTGGAAATTAATCAAAAATTGTGGGAAAATTGGGTGCCACTTACCTTCTCCTCTCCTACCCATTTCTGCCGAGTTTGTGTGATTTGGACAGGCATACAGGCTAATACTTGGGCACCGTAAATACGCCAGCGTTTGAGGTTGTCGCCATCAACCACCACTGTTGGCCTTAAGCCTCAAAGTCGCTATTACAAAATAATCCTAGTTACGACATTTACAATTTAGTTCGCCACAAAGGCAATAGACGTGAAATGAAAACATCTTTGTTTTTGACGAAACACCATCGGTCACATCCACAAACACAAGAAAAGTTTCAATGTCGTCAAAATCCTTGCTTAGCTCCCAGGAAATGTTATAATTTCCATTCGAGTCTGTAATTCCTTCGAACTCTTCTAGGATGTTTTCGCCATAATCCTCTACCCGCACAAAAACAGTTGCACCTTCTACAGCTCCTGCAAAGTTACTGACATGAACGTCGATATTCTGCATGGTTCCACGTCTGACCGCCTTGAGGCCGTCCACGTCTATGTTAAGGTCAGCCGGAATCTGGCTTGCATCTATGTGCTCAAACGTAATTATTCCACGGTCAATCAAGTATTGGATTCCAAAAATAAAATCGGCGTTTGTGATCTCGCCGTTGGCAAACCATCTAGCGGAGTTTTTTATCCAGAACGGGATGGCAGAGTCTCGCTTTACGTAAAAGGTTGACTCTGGAAGCTCTTTTCCATTATGGTACGCTATGACCTTGTATGTCCCTGTCGATGATGAGAAGCTGAGTGGTATTGGCGTAGAATAGGCACCACTCTGCAAAACTGGAACGGTGTATTCCTTTCTTAATCCATCTGGATCAATGACAATCAGAGAAACCGGACTGGTTTGCCTGTATTCGTTTGTTCGCCCGGCTATTTTGACAAATATGGTCTTGCCATATTCTGGCAGAGTGTACGTATCCTGAATTGGAGTGATTTTATGCATCTTTAGCAAACCGCGCTCATTTAGATCAATCAGTGAATTTAGAAAATCCTCATCTGATATCTTGTCAAAGGCCCATAACTTGATCTTGCTTTTTATCCAGTTTGGGATTTCAGCTTCGGCATTTGCAAGCTGACTAGATGAAAGAATAACTACAAACAATGAAACCGCGATGATCCATTTTTGCAAGCTGAATACAGTAAGCTCGCTTTTCATAATAAATCGTTCTTAGAATTGTATTCTAGCCAATCTTATCAAACTGGCTCAAGTTTTTCCAAATGTACCATGTTGCAATCGTTCGGTATGGCCTCCACTTTTCCGCAATCTCTTCAATTTCGTCTTTTTCTGGCAGCTCAGAAAGCGAATAAAGACTCTGAACCCCTTTTCGCAGTCCTAAATCCCCGACAGGCAGCACATCGAGCCTGCCAAGCGAGAAAATTAAGAACATCTCAGCTGTCCATCTTCCGATCCCTCTGACTTGGGTTAGACGTTCAATTACCTCGGCATCCGTCATGTTTTTCAGGTAATTAATCTCGAGTTCTTTTGTCTCTATTTTCTTTGAGAGATCCTTGATGTATGATACCTTCATACCGGACAATCCAGCAGATCGAAGCTTTGAATCTGGAGTTTTGATCACATCTGCTGGTTTTGGAAACCTACCGTAAATTCCTCTGAATCTTTTCGATATTGAATCTGCCGCCTTTCCTGAAAGCTGTTGAGTTATTATTGCCTCAACCAGAGACTGGTATGGGTTTTTTACAACAGCTATCTTGTGCGATCCTACGTTTTTGATTACTTTGGCAAGTTTTCGGTCTTTTTTTAGATGGCTTACTGCTTTGCTTGACACAGTTTTAGCACCTCCAGAACCTTTTCAAAACTAGCTGGGCTCCGCTTTTCCTTATACCGTCGTAATACCGGAATGATCTTTTGTTTCGATGGTACACTGTAAATCTGTCGCACAATTTTTGCAAGACCGGAACCTATGAAAATTGCTTGTGTTGCAGATGTAACATTTGAGACCTTACGCTCAAGACTCGAGCTTTCAAAGTCAATCAGTGTAGGGGTCTTTCCAACAATTACATGCTTTGTGATGTTGCTCAGCTCGCCATGATCAAGGCCAGCCATGTCTAGCTTGTAACAATCCGTCATGACTTTTCTTATTACCTGTTTTAGTTTTGCTGCGCTGCCTTTTCCTTCAAGATCTCGTACCCAGTCAAAGATTTTTTTACCATCAAGATATTCCATCGCAACAAAGTTCTTGCTGTTTTTGATGAGCTTCGGGCCTGCGCCTACCCTATTTGCGGCTTTAAGCAACATGGCCTCATTTTCCATGCTTGCCCGAGGGGAATCCGTCCTTCGAATCTTTAGTGCCACCTTTTTTGAGCCTATTTTTGCCAAAACCACAACACCGGTGTATCCTTTTCCAAGAACATTTTGCTTGCCAATTACCATTGGGCCCTCAAACGATACGCCTTGGATTCCGAGTTTTTTGAGCTCCTTTACCCTTGATTTCAGCTGGGCCTTGGTAGCCTTTGGAAACCCGAGAATCACAGAATATGGTTCTTTAGCTAAGCTGTCAGCTGGAAAAAATCGTCTCATCTGTTGAGACCAGCTCCTGCGCAGCCTCTTTAATGGATTTGCTTGTTATTTTGGTGCCTTTGACAATTTTGAATTTTTTGATGTCGTTTTTGAGGCCCACAGGCACTCCGGACTTGGACAAGTTCTTTTTGATCAAATCTTTCAAGAACAATGCCGCATCGACATGGGTTCTTTTTTGCAAAGAATGGATCTTTCCCTCCTCACTAATCCACATTGTTGCGCTTTTCTTCTTGTTCGATTCTACAAACTTTTCAACATGCGCCGCAGTAAAAAAATCAGGCCCAGCCCTTACGTGGTGCTGATCAAGCTTTCTTGACTTGAGCAAAAACAGCAAGGATGCTGTGTTGTTTTCCGAAATCAGAGCGGATCTTCTAAGCACAGAAAACCCTTCCTGCTCTATTTGCGTTGCAATGGATGTGGCCGCCTTTTTTAGCTGGCCCCAGATTATGTCAGGGCTTCTCTGTTTGTACCTAAATGTGAGGACAAGTATGTTTTTGAAGGAAGCCTTCGACGCCTTTTGCTGTTTTTTCTTTGGTTTGAAAAAAGACACGGACGGTTTTTTCAAAAACGCCCTTGCAGCAAGAACAAACCTACCGATATTTTCTGTTGATATTGCAGCCCCCAAGTTTCTGTTGGCATCTATTGGATCCATTATTACTATCGGGGTATCAAAGCTCTTGGCCGCACTACCAATAACCTGTCCTTGCTTTAGCTCTGATATTGCCTTGATCACACCCTCAAAGGAGCAGAAACTGAGCACCAACACTTCTGCCACGTAGCCAGAAAACCCCTGCTTTGCTATCTCGGCACCGTAAATGCCGTTAGCCTTGAGAAAAGCCTTGAGCAATCTGACATCGTTTTTCATCTGCACGGAAAGCGACTTTATCATGAATCGTGTGTGAAACGGCGATCTGTCGGCTGAGCTTTTCCAGTTTCCTTCCTGGACGTCATAGCAAGGCACCAAATTCACTTTTGTGTCCTTGATCTGTGCCTCTACAAAGGGATGCTCTGCATACCTGACATATGGCCCAAAATCTCTCAGTGCTGAAAATCCAATCTTTTTACCAAGCTCTGCAAATTCTTTTTCCGATACGCTGGTTTGGAATTTTATGAAAATGTCGACATCTGCCTTTTGTGGAAGCCACGTTCCTTTTGCAAAAGAGCCGCCAATTTCAATACCTGTTATCTGAGGATAGTTTGTCACTTGTTTTTGAACTAGCTTGACTACCTTTTCTACAATCGCGTCTTTTTCCTTTT